>Ga0079224_100011742_pt1 | contig 12088 bp, 6 predicted proteins | sample Stecom2015_FD_80414 | JGI IMG/M metagenome (GOLD analysis project Ga0079224, IMG submission 80414) | Agricultural soil microbial communities from Utah to study Nitrogen management - Steer compost 2015 | ecosystem: Environmental > Terrestrial > Soil > Agricultural land | place: USA: Utah... | reverse complement strand
GTCGCCGTACTTCTCTTCGAAGATCATCATGGCGCCCCGCTCCCGCGCTTCGTTCATCCCGAGCACCTCCGTCTGCACGGGCGTGTTGCGCAGCACCGCCTGGTTCACCAAGTCCTCGATGCGGGCGATCTCCTCTTGGGTCAGCGCTTTGCCGTGCGTGAAGTCGAAGCGGAGCCGGTCTGGACCCACCAGCGAGCCTTTCTGCTGGGCGTGCGTCCCGACCACCTGGCGCAGCGCCCAGTGCAGCAGGTGCGTGGCGGAGTGGTTGCGCCGCACCGCCTCGCGCCGTTCGACGTCGACCGCGAGCTCGACCTCGTCGCCGCTGGCGATCGTCCCCGACTCGACACGAGCGCGGTGCACGACCAGCCCCGCCAGCGGCTTGACCGTATCGTTCACGCAGAGGCGCGCCGCGCCGCTCGAGAGGATCCCGGTGTCCCCCACCTGACCGCCCGCCTCGGCGTAAAACGGCGTGCGCTCGCACACGATTTCGACCTCCTCCCCCGCGCTCGCCGTGTCCACCAGCTGCCCGTCGCGGAGGATGGCAGCGACACGACTGCGATCGACGTCGCGCTCGTAACCCGTGAACTGCACGCCGCCGGGGGGCAGCCGCTCGAGCGCCTGGCGATAGACGCCTTCGATCGCCTGGTCGATGCCCTTGAACTCCGAGCGGCGGCGCGCCTCTTCGAGCGCGGCGTCGTAGCCGGCGATGTCCACGCCGTAGCCGCGCTCCAGACAGATGACCTCGGTCAAATCCAACGGGAAGCCGTAGGTGTCGTAGAGCTGGAAGGCGTCTGCACCGGCGAGCACCTTGCTTCCCTCCCGATCGAGCGCCGCGAACCGCTCGTCGAGCAAGTTGAGCCCCCGTTCGATGGTCTGCCGAAACCGCACCTCTTCTTGCTCTGCGACGCTGGCGATGAGCTCGCGCCGCTCGTTGAGCTCCGGGTAGTGCTCGCCCATCGATCGCACCACGTCGAGCGCGACCTGGTGCAAAAATGGCTCTCGGATCCCCAGCCGGTGGCCATGGCGGATGGCGCGGCGCATGACGCGCCGGAGCACGTACTCTCGCCCCGTCTTGTCGGGCAGGATGCCCTCGGCGATCAAGAACGCCGTGGTGCGCGCGTGGTCGGCGATCACCCGCATGCTGACGTCGTCGGGGCTCATGCTGCCGCCATAGGGCTTGCCCGCGAGCTCGGCGGCGCGGTCGACGAGCGCCCGCAGCACGTCCGTGTCGTAGTTGCTGAGGGTCCCCTGGACCACCGACGCCAGGCGCTCGAGCCCAGCGCCGGTGTCGATGCTGGGGGCCGGCAGCGGATCGAGCCGGGGCGCGCCGTCGACCAGCTGTCGCTCGAACTGCATGAACACGAGGTTCCAGATCTCGAGCCAGCCGAACCCTTCGGGGGTCTGCTCGGCACCGAACACCGACAGGTCGGGGGACGGACCGTTGTAGAAGTAGATCTCGCTGCACGGCCCGCAGGGACCGGTGTCCCCCATTTGCCAGAAGTTGTCGGCCATGCCGAGCCCGCGCACCCGATCGTCGCCGAAACCGCTGACCTTCTTCCAGAGATCCCGCGCGGTCTCATCGGCGGCGATCCCCGCCTCTCCCTGGAAGTAGGTGCACACGAGCCGCTCGGTCGGCAGCCCGAGCTCCTTGGTCAAAAACTCCCACGCGAAGACGATCGCCTCCTCTTTGAAGTAGTCGCCAAAGCTGAAGTTGCCGAGCATCTCGAAGAAGGTGTGGTGGCGGGGCGAGGGGCCGACTTGCTCGAGGTCGTTGTGCTTGCCGCTGATGCGGATGCATTTCTGGCTGGAGGCGGCGCGCGGGATGACCCGCCGCTCGCGACCGGTGAAGACGTCCTTGAACTGCACCATGCCCGCGTTCGCGAACATCAAGCTCGGATCGTTGCTGGGGACGATCGGGCCGCTGCCGACGACTTCGTGACCGCGGGCGGCGAAGAACTCGAGGAAGGCGCGACGAAGCTCACTGGACGTCTTGGTCATCGTGGGGTTTTCTAGCACAAGCGCGCCGCCCCTTCGCCCCTTCCCCACGGCGCCCCCGTGAGCATGGTATGGCCCCTGAGGCCTCCCCCCAAAAAGCCAACATGGAGTGGTCACCCTCCCCCCATCGGGCCTCGAGACCCAGCCAGGCGCCAGCCTCCGCGGACGTGCCGAGCGCCCGAGCGATGGGAGATCCGGCGTGACGGAACCGGTCGAACGGTACGCTCGTGCCGCAGACCTCGGCAACGTCGAGCGGCGCGTTGCGTTGAAGGGGTCGCTGACGCTCCGGCGGAAGCCGTCGCCAGCCACGCTGTGCCTCACCTCGCGCGGGCTGTACGTGCTGGCCGCCGAGGGCGCCGAGCTCGGCCGCGCGATCGATGTCCTGGCCGAGGCGCACGCGGTGCGCCTCTGGTCGAGCACTTTGGGCGGCAAGCTGCAGGTGCTCGATCTCAGCTTCGGCGTCCCTGCCGGACGCTTGCGGGACGTTCAGCAGGTGATCGGCCTCGCGCGGCTCCGTCAGCTGGGCCCGAAGCACGACCCCCTGGACTTCGGCGGTAAACACGTCGAGCGCCCGGCTCCCCTGATGCAAGAGGCACTGTCGCGGGTGCTCGAGCGCGGAGAGCTCTTGCTCGCCCACGTGACCACCCTCACCGAAGCCCCCTTCACCGATCCGATCTGGCCCGAGCAGCGCGCGGCGGTCGCCTTCGTGCTGAGCGATCGCCGCGCGCTGCTCGTGGCCTGTACCGACACCGGCGGCTTCTGGCAGCGGGAGCTCCCGGCCTTGCCGCTTGGCGTCGACGGGGCGCACGTGCGCGCGGGCGAGCTGCAGCTCCGCGCCGCCCGCAAACAGCGCGCGCTGCTGCTCGAGCTCGCGGAGCTCCCGGGCTTCAAGCGCGACGAGCGCCTGCGCGAAATCGCTCGCTTGAGCTACGTCGGCGGGCAGCGCGACAAACACCTCCCGCGCGTGCGCCGCTGGCTCGAGCTGGCCAGCGGCGACGGCGACGGGCTCGCGCCGGCCGCTCAGTACCTGGTGTCCGCCGAGCTCGGCGAGCCGGAGGCCGCGCGTGCCGACGCCGCGACCATCGTCGAGCGGCTGGAGCAGATGCGGGCCCTGCCCGCTCAGCTCGCCGAGGTTTGGTCGGACTGGGAGCTGTCCGTGAGCTCGGGCATGGCGCTCGTGCGGGCGCTGCGCCCGCTCGGCGACGCGGCGGAGCCTTGGGCGCTCGAGCTACACCAGCTCGTCCACGACGCGGCGCTCGAGGCGGCTGCCGGGACGCAAGCGCGGGCCGAGGCCAGCATCGAGCTCGCCCGCCACCACATCGACTGCGGCCGCCGCGCCGACGCCTGCGCCCTGCTCGAGCGCTGCCTGGGCGAGCTCCCGAGCCAATCGATCGAAGATTTGCTGCCCGACCGGGACGTCGATCTGACGCGCAGCGCGTCGAGCTCGTCGCTCAGGGTGCGCGCCTACGAGCTGCTCGCGATCGCCCGCGGGAGCGCCGACCACCCGGACGCCGCTGCCCTGCTCGAGCTGACCCGCCTCGAGCCGCTCGTGGTCGAGCGGGCGCGAGCGCTGTGCGAGCGCGTCGAAGCCGGCGCCCGCCCGCGCGCCGAACAGGCGCTGAAGGCCCTCTTGCCGCTCGGCTTGACCGAGGGGTTGCTGGCCGACGACCCGCCAGAGACGGTCGAGCTCAGTGAGGACGACGTCGAGCTGATGCGCCACCCGCTGGCTCGGCGCGGCAGCGCGCTGCTCGGCAGGCTGCAAGCGCTGCTGGCGGCGGCGCCGGTGCCGGAGCACGCCATCTTGCGCGACTACGTCGAGCAGCTGACCCCCGAACGGCACGCCGGCGCGGCCCGCGCGCTCGCGCAGGCGGCGCGGGTGTTCGGGCTCGAGCGCATCGAGGGCTACATCTCCCGCGGCAACAAGGCCATCGGGCTGCGGGTGTACGAGGCGGACCCGCCATTTTTGCTGATCGGTGGGCGGCACCTCGAGCCGGGCGAGTACGCGATGACCCCGCGCCAGCTCAGGTTCGCGATCGGCGCGGAGCTCGCTCACCTGTACTTCGGACACAGCCGGGTCACCTCGAGCGAGGTGTGGGCGGGCGCGCTCAACAAGAGCTGGCAGAGCATCGACCTGGCGCTGGGGATCTTGCCCATGCTCGGAGGGTTCAAGCTCGCCAATCGCTTGAGCCAGCTCGCGTCGCGCGTCCCCACCGAGACCCTGGAGCGCGTGTTGATGGCCGCGTCCGAGCTGAGCGTGCACGGCGCGCGCTGGCTGCGGCCGGACGCTTCCAGTGGAGAGGTGCTCTCCCGCTTGAACGAAGAAGTCGTCGCCACCCACCGTTTGATGCAGCTGACGGCCGATCGAGCCGGGCTCGTGCTCGCCGGTGACCTGCGCTCGGCGCTGCGTTCGATGCTGCTGGTGCGGCCCGACTACCGCGAACAGCTGCGGTTGCTCGATGGCCAAGGGCTGGCGGTGCTGCTCGGTCAGCGCGGCGACGACGGCAAGATGCGCTTTCAAGACCTGGCGGTGCGGGTCGCCGCGTTGATCTCGTTCTTGCTTTCGGAGGACTACCTGGATCTGATGCGCTCGGTGTATCCGGGAGTGCCTGGCTAGAGCACCGATCCGTTGGCCAGCCGAGAGCCCCTCAGCTCTGCTCGCGGATCGGGGCTCTAGATCGCCTCCTCCGCGACGACGGCTTGCGCAAAAAACCGTTTGTCGCTCTAGGAGCGCGTCGCTCCCGATCAGGCCTGGCTCAGCTCCGCGGTGATCTCGTACGAGCGCAGGCGGGCGGCGGGGTCGAAGATCTGCGAGACGACGATCAGCTCGTCGGCGCCCGTGCGCTCGACGAACGCTCGCAGCTTGCTCCGCACGGTGTCCGGCGCGCCGATGGCGGAGCAGCTCAACACTTGCTCGATCGCCACGCGGTCGAGCGCCGACAAGCGCTCGAGGTACCCGGCGACGGGCGGCTTCAAGCGGGAAGGGGTGCCCCGCCGGAGCTCGACGAAGGCTTGCTGCACGGACGCCGCGAGCAGCTGCGCCTCGGCGTCCGTCTCGGCCGCGAAGACGTTGAAGCCGAGCATGACGTGCGGCCGCCTCAGCTGCTCCGAAGGCCGGAACTTGGTGCGATACAGCTCGAGGGCGTCCATCATCTGGCCCGGGGCGAAGTGCGAGGCGAACGCATACGGGAGCCCGAACGCGGCGGCGACCTGAGCGCCGAACAAGCTCGAGCCCAAGATCCAAATGGGCACGTTCAGCCCCTCACCGGGGACGGCGCGCACCCGTTGTCCCGGCTCCGACGGCCGGAAGTAGGCCATCAGCTCGGCGACGTCGCGCGGGAACTCGTCCGGATCGGAGATCAGGCGGCGGCGCAGCGCCATCGCCGTCGCCTGATCGGAGCCGGGGGCGCGCCCCAGACCGAGATCGATGCGGCCGGGATACAGCGCCTCGAGCGTCCCGAACTGCTCCGCGATCACCAGCGGCGCGTGGTTGGGCAGCATGATCCCACCGGCTCCAACCCGAATCGTCGAGGTGTTGCCGGCGACGTGCCCGATCAAGACGGCGGTGGCGGCGCTGGCGATCCCCGGCATGCTGTGGTGCTCGGCCAGCCAGAACCGGCGATAGCCCCAGCGCTCGGCGTGGCGAGCCAGATCGAGCGTGTTGCGAAAGGACGCGCGCTCGTCCGATCCTTCGAGGACCGGCGCGAGATCGAGGACGGATAGCGGAACCATGGCAGCCGAGCCCCGTACATGAGACGCCACCGGACCGGAAGCAAGCTGCCTCCGCCGGCCGCGTAGCCCGTGCGGAGGGCCGAGGGAGGGAGGCGGGGCGTCGAGGCGAGCCCGAAAGCTGCGGCTAGAAACGCGCGGTCAGATCGAGCCGCGCCCCCTCGAAGGCGGGAAACACCCGGCACACGCCCCCCACGCACCGCAACGTCCCCCGGCGCTGCCCGGCGAACAGCGCGATGCTCGTCGCCGTGGTTGGCCGGACCACCACCTGAGCGTTGAAGTAGGTGTCCGGGGTCTGGGGGTTGGTGTCGTACTCGGCGCCGAACGCCAATGACAGATGCGGGGACCACTCGAGCCCGGTCAGGTGAAAACCTTCGAACCAGGGATCGTCGGCGCGACCCAGGGCTTGGTAGCGACGGCGATGCCAGCCTTGAAGCTGCAATGAGAACGGCCCCCCGAGCCACGCGATGACGTCGTAGCGGGCGTAGTTCTCGCGATAGTAGACCGTGCTCGGCCCAAAGCTCGTGGCGAACGGCTCGGCGCTGTCGTCGCTGCGCGCGCCCACCGTCAGGGCGGCCCGCGAGCGTCGGTTCTGAAATCCGAGCTCGGTCCCGACCGCCAGATCCCAAACCCGGTTCAGCAGCTCGTCGCGCGTTTCGCAGGTCGGGTTCGGCGCGAGCTCCGCCCAGGTGTGGTAGCGCCCGGCCCAGGCGAACACCGACACCTGCCGCTTCAGCTGCAGGTTGGCGCGCGCGCGCCCGCCGCTGACGCAGGTGTTGAAGCCCTCGAACTCCGTGTCGACCCAGAACGCCTCCGTCGTCGGCGGAGCGCTGTACTGAACGATCGAAAATTCGCGCGCGCGCGACACGTCGACGTTGGCCAAAAGGGGAAAGAAGGAGCGGTAGTGCTTGGCTTCGGCGACGACCGAGACCGGATCGGCGATCAAGGTGGCGCTGCCGTACAGCGCGTGACCGGTCACGTCGTCGGCGCCGGTCACCGCGAGCCGCTGCACGGCAGCCTCGGCGTAGACGTTGCCGTGCCGAGCGAGATCGGCAAGCTCGAGCGACTGGCTCGCGGTCACGATGCGGTGGGAGGAACGCACCAGATCGGGGCTCAGCGCCGGCTGACGGTCGAGCAGCGACGCCTGCGTCCCGAGCTTCAAGCCGCGGGCCGTGCCCTCGAGCTGCGCCGCCGCGAGCCGATCGGGCGCGTACGTCGGGGTCGCTGGCGCGAGGTAGCCGAGCTCGATCGCCCGGTCATCACCGGCCGCTGGCCGCGGCATGCCCGCCTCGGTCAGCGCGGCGACGCCGCTGGCGACGCCGTCGTCGACGCTGAGGTACCGGCCGCTGGCCTCGTCGATGCGCAGCGGGTTCATCGTGCCGCCGAGCGCGGTCACCTTCAGCCGCCCGGGACCGCCGCCGAAGCGCGCGGTGACGCGGCCCCCGCGCACCGTGGTGTCGCTCGACAGCTCATCGTACTTGCGCACGCTGAGCACCAGCCCTCGCCCGAGCTGCGCGTACACGTCGCCGACGGTGACCTCGAGCTCGGGGGTGATGTAGCCGAGGCTGTACTTGGCGGGGTAGGTCCAGTCGATGTAGCGGTTCGACAGCTCGGTGCCTGCCTCCTTGACCTTGGCGCGGAAGTACGCGGGATCTTCCTCCGCGCCGGGCGGCAGCGGCCGCGGGCGCGTCTCGACCAGCTCGAGCCCGATGGCGGTCGGATCCGGCGACGCCGGGAACCACGCGCTGTCGATGCGCAGCGAGAGCTGCCACCGGCCCGAGCTCGCCTGCAGGTTCAGGCGATTGTAGAACATCGTCCAGTCGTCGTTCGCGAGCGACGAGACCTGGTTGGGTCGGCTATCGCGGTTGTCGCCGTTGACCAGCAGACTGGCCGCCTCGGTGATCTCGATGCGCACCGGCTCGCCGGCGACGTGCAGCGGTTCGAGGCCGCTGGCGCTGGTGGTCAAGGTGCAGGCGGCGAGCGGCAGCAGCACCACCGGGCCGCGGCGCTTCATGGTGCGGAGCGGCGCTCGAGCTCCGACTCGATGAGGGGCCACATCACGGCTTCTTGATCACCCACGAAGCGCTCGATGATCCGCATGCTGCGCACGTCCACCAAGAGGTTGATGGGGGCCGCTTCCGCCGATCCGTATTTGCCGAGCTGAAACTCCGGGTCGAGCACCATGGGGAAGTCTATTTCAAACTGCTCGACCCAGGTCTGTAAATCCTGGATGTCCGCCGGGTCGGCGCTCGCGTCTTGAAACAGCCCGCTCAGCACCTCGAAGCCGCGGGCCCGAAGCTCCGCGCGCCGTTCTGGCAGCGTGCGGTGCTCGACCCGGCACGCCTGGCACCAAATGGCCGCGGTGTTGACGAGCAAGAGCTCGAGCCCCCGCGCGCCCGCCGGATCGTAGAAATCGCTCATGCGGATGACCTCGAGCGCGGAGGGATCGAACCCGGCGGCCACCGGATCACGCCAGCCACTGAAGGAGAAGTTTTCCAGCGTCGAGCCCACCTCGCTCAAATAAGGGCCCGGCGGGTAGGTGCTGGGGCTCGCGGTCGGCTCGGTCGCCAGCAGCTCCTCGGGAATGTCCGGCGTCCCCGATCCACACGCCAGGGTGAGCGGCAGCGCAAGCGGCAGCCAACGCGCGCGAGCGGCGGCGACGAAGGGGCGCAAAAAAGTGGTCTCGAGCGGCGAGCCCACGTCACTCCTTGGGGCGAACGGCCAGCAGCCCGAGCTCGGGCAGACCGCCATCGGCAGCGGTCACGATCTGCGCGCCATCGGCGGTCACCTCGCCATCGCTGACCTTTGCCCAGCCGGCGTACGGGGCAAACTCCTCTTCGATGCGGACCCCGTGCAAATAGAACTCGACCTCGGCACCGGGCTCCAGGTTCAGCGTGTTGGGGACGCTGAGCGCCCCGGCCGGACACAGGGTGGCGCCCGCTGGTGACAGCGCGAACAGCGCCTGGGGGCCGAGCGCCTCGTCGACGAGCCAGGGCAGTCGCTCGGGCGAGACCTCCACCGCCCGAAAGCCCCTTTCCTCTTCGGGGTAGTCGAGGGGATCGACGAACAGCGCCAGCTCGCTGGCGAGCTCGAGCGTGACGCCCCCCGAAGCGACGCTGGCCCCGGCCTCGAGCGCGCCCGCCTCGCCCGCGGCCGGCAGCCGAATGGCGGGGACCGTCCCGAGATCGTGAACGGTCGTCTCAGCGGGTAGCGGCAGCGCGTACTTCGCAAAGACGATCCCGTCGCCCACCTTGAGGGCCGGCTGCTGGATCGAGGCGTCCGCTTCCACGAAGACGCCGCCGCTGGCGCTCGTCTCGTCGATCAAGCAAAGGTCGAGGCCGCACACCTGCACCGGAACCTCCGCGACCGCCGCGCCCTGTTCGTCCACCAGCGTCGCCTGCACCGAGGCGACCAGCTGCTGCGGCGGGTCGGTCGCATAGCCGGGCGGCGGGCACTCCGGGCCCCCGGGCGTCCCCGCTGCGCCGCCCGTCGACCCGGCCGCGCCTGCCGCTGCGCCCGCACCGCCGGGGCTCGGCGGTCCATCGACCGCGTCATCGCCGCACGAGAGGGGCAAGAGCGCCAGACCGAGCACCGCTGCGAGTAGGGCACGCCGCATCGCTCGCCCAGTTTAGTACTGGATCGCCTGCCCTGCGACCCGCTTGGCGCGGCGTGGGGTCGCCCGCTCGCGGATCAGAAAAATACGCCCAATACCAGCGCAGGGTCTGGGCCGCGCTGGTGTCGGCCGCGCCGCGGCCGATCTCTTCCTGCAGCTGCTGCGCTTCCAGGTCCTGGTAGCCGAGCCCGCCCAGGGGGAAGAGCACGCCATACTGCAGCATGGTGTAGAAGCCGCCGTAGCGGCTGCTCTGATCGTTGAGCGAGCCGTCCTTCGACTGGAAAAACAGCGTGGCGTTGAGCTCGACGCCGAGATCGCGCTCATGGCCGGGGGTTTGGACGAACTCGCTCGCCCGCGTCCAGATGCCGGCGAAGCCGCCCCCGAAGCGCTGCCCGTTGGGCTTGCGGACGAAATCGTATTCGACACCCGGCCGGAAGTAATAAGCCCCCTGGATCCGCTGCAGGATGTTGCGGTTCAGGATCAGATCCACGCGGTACGAGGGGTGGAAGCTGAAGGTCGAGAACGTGCGGTCGCCGAGCTGCGGTTGCAGCCCGTTGTTTCCGGGGATGAGCCCGCCGCCGCCGGCCGGTGCGTTCACGTCGGGATCGCCCGACGACCAGCCGAAGTTGAACTGCAGGCGCAGGCGGTCCTCGATCAGCTTTTGCTCGATCTCGGTCGCCAGGCCCCAGCGGGCGATACGCCACCCGTCGTCACCGCTGCCGGGGTTGATGAAGTTCGAATCCCCCGGGACGTTGGACGTGTTCTCGATGCTGCCCTGAATGGTGGCGAGCTCCAGCTCGAAGCGGAACTTGCGGTAGAGCACCTGCAGCCAGATGTCCGGGATCCAGATATCCGCGTCGCGGCGGACGTACGCCAAATCGGCCTCGTCGCCGGCGGGCAGCCCCAGACCGGGACAACCGATCGCTGCCGCACCCTCGGCGCAGGCGCCGCTGCCGTCGTTGGCGAGCAGCTGCTTGCGGTAGATGACGTAGGCGCCGCCGTTGACGACGAGCTCCCCTTGAGCGAGCGCGAAGCGCTGCAGCTCCGGGTCCTTGCGCCGGAAGACCGCGAGCGACCACTGGCTCACGTCGTCGAGCTGGGCCAGATCGTACGGCTGAAGACCGGGCACGGTCAGCGAATCCCCGATCACGCCTTCGTTCGGGAAATCCCAGGAACCGGCGGCATACAGCTCGAGCGGGCGCACGCCCGTGATGAACTGGATGCGATCGATGGTCGATTGGTAGTCGTCGTCGTAGGCGTCACCGGAGTTGTGGATCATCCCGAGACCCCAGTGGTGCGGCATGCGGCCGAAGCGCAGCTCACCGACGGGCGTCTCGTACTCCGCCCAGACCCGCTTGACGACGATACTGTCCCGGAAGCCGTTGATGCCGGCGCTGGGCGGCACCTGGGTGTCGTCCAGCGCTCCGAGCGGCGTGTAGCCCGAGCGGGCCGTCACCTCGTAGAAGCCGTCCGCCCCGGGAGTGTTGGCGTACCCCCCTGGGGTGGACCCGAGCACGAGGTTGTCGAGCAGATCGACCTGGCTCAGGACGCGCAGGTTGTCCGAGATGTGCAGCTCCGGGTTGAGCCGAAACCGCATGTTTGCCCCCGCCTGCGTCTTGTTCTTGCAGGGGAAGCTGCGCGAGTTGTTCGGCTCCGTCGGACCGCCCTCGCCGCTCTCTTCGCCGGTGCACAAGGCAGGGCCAAAGGGCCCGCCGCTGCCCACGTAGCGGTTGTCGGCCGGCATCGGCCAGAGCGCCTCCGACGGCGAGTTGATGCGCCCGAGCGAGAAGTTGTGGAAGAGCTCGGCGCGCAGCCGATAATAGCCGTGGATCTCGAAGATCGGGCGGGCCTCGTTCCACCAGTCCTCGGCGAAGATGCGGTTGGGGTCCTGCTCGGCGGCCGCGCCCTCGGTCGTCGTGGCGCGCTGGGCGCCTTGCTGCTTCAGCGCCTCGGCGTCCGCGTTCGGCTCGGGCCAGGTCGGCATGGGGCTGAACCCGGGCTGCTCGGGAGGTGGCGCTTCGGCCGCTGGCGGCGCCGGCGGCGGCAGCGTGCGTTCGGGCTCCGGCGACGTGGCGGGTGGGGGGGCCTCGGCCTCCGGAGCCTCCGGAGCCGTTTGCCCCGGCTCATCCGGATCGGCTGCCCCGGCGGGCGGCGCAGCGTCGGCCGGGGGCGCCGGCGCTGCGGGAGGCGCTGGCGCCGCGGGCGGAGGTTGTGCGGGAGCCGGCCGCTCGGGAGCGGGAGGGGCCTCGGCAGGTTGTGCCTGCGCAAAGGCCGCCGCGTGAACGAGCAGGCCTGCGGCGACCACTGAAACGACGCAGCCTTGATGCATGTAGCCTGAAATCCGATGCCGGCCGGGAACGGCGGCCAGGTTTCGCACGCGCCGGTGAAAGCTGTCAACGACTGTTGCCGGCCAAGGTCGCCGCGAGCTCAGCCGCCGTAGGCGCGCATCACGTCCGTCCGGAGCTTTTGCGCGGCTTCCCCGCCGAGCCGGCCCCCAGCCGGCAAGCCGAGCTGCGAAATGGCGTGCGCATTCTCGGCCAGCCGCTTCTGCTCGGCCCAGCCCGGCACCTGCTCCAGGCCGAGGCCCCGGGCGATCGCCTCCCCGAGCTCGATCGCCGACCCGAACCGGTGCATGGGGTCCTTGCTCAGGCAGCGGGCGAACAAGACGTCCAGGATCGGGGGGGCCTGCGGGAGGAGGGCCGTCAGCGCCGGGGCGGTCTCCTCGACCTGGGCGGTGCGCACCATGATTTCATT
>Ga0079224_100011740_pt1 | contig 12089 bp, 9 predicted proteins | sample Stecom2015_FD_80414 | JGI IMG/M metagenome (GOLD analysis project Ga0079224, IMG submission 80414) | Agricultural soil microbial communities from Utah to study Nitrogen management - Steer compost 2015 | ecosystem: Environmental > Terrestrial > Soil > Agricultural land | place: USA: Utah... | reverse complement strand
GGCTATTGGGTGGTGAGCCGCTACGACGACGTCAAGGCCGTACTCGACGACTGGGAAACCTTTTCCTCGGAGAACGCGCAGGCGCCGGTGCGCGAGCGCGGACCGCAGGCCAAGCGGATCATGGACGAGGGCGGTTTCACGGCCTACTCTGGGCTCTCCGCGAGGGTTCCTCCGGAGCACACCCGGATTCGGAAGGTGGCCGCGAAGGCGTTCACGCCCCGCCGGTTCAAGGTGCTCGAACCGGAGATCAGGGCCAACGTGGTGCGCCTGCTCGACACGATGCTGGCCAATCCGGAGCGCAGGGGCGACCTCGTGCGCGAGCTCGCCTACGACGTCCCGACGATCACGATCCTCACGCTGATCGGCGCCGATGTGAACCAGATCGACACGTTCAAACGATGGTCGGACTCACGGTCGGCGATGACGTGGGGTGACCTCTCCGACGAGGAGCAGGTACCGCACGCGCGCAACCTGGTCGAATACTGGGCCGAGTGCTGCCGGCTGGTCGCCGAGGCGCACGAGACCGAGCGGGACAGCTTGGTCGGTGACATGGTGCGCACGCAGGCCGACGGCGATCCGATCAGCGACCACGAGATCGCCTCGGTCTGCTATTCGCTGCTCTTCGCGGGGCACGAGACCACCACCACGTTGATCTCCAACGCCCTGCGGGTGCTGCTCTCGCACCGTGATCAGTGGCGCCGACTGGTCGAGGACCCCGGGCTCATCGCGGGTGCGGTCGACGAGGTGCTGCGTTACAGCCCTTCGATCGTGGGCTGGCGTCGCCGGGCGCTGCGTGACACCGAGATCGGCGGTGTGGCCATCCCGCAAGGCGCCGAGATCCTGTTGCTCATGGGTTCGGCCAACCGCGACGAGTCCCGCTTCGAAGACGGTGAGGTCTTCGACATCGGCAGGTCCAATGCCAGGGAGCACCTGTCCTTCGGTTTCGGCATCCACTACTGCCTCGGCAACATGCTGGCCAAGCTCCAGACGAAGATCACGCTCGAGGAGGTCACCCGCCTCGCGCCGGGGCTCCGTCTGGCCGACGACGCCGACATCCACTTCGGCGACAACCTCTCCTTCCGCGCCCCGGCCACCGTTCCGGTCACCTGGGAGGCCTGATTTTCATGAACGACCACATCGTGTTCTTCGACAGCGATGCCGCTCCGTCGCTCGAGCTGCTCGGCGGCAAGTGCGCCTCGCTCGTCTCGATGACCGGCGCGGGCATGCCCGTGCCGCCCGGCTTCGCGGTCACGACCGCCGCCTTCGAGGCCTTCGTCGACGGGACCGGGCTCCGCGGCGAGATCCAGACCAAGCTCGCTGAGATCGACCCCGACGACGTCGCGTGCGTCGACCGGGTGTCCGCGCAGATCCGCGACGCGGTCGAATCCCGTGACGTGCCGGCGGATCTGCGGGCGGCGTTCCAGACTGCCTACGACGAACTGATGTCCCGTTGCGGCGTCGAGGTCCCGGTCGCGGTGCGCTCGTCGGCCACGGCCGAGGACCTGCCGGATGCCAGCTTCGCCGGTCAGCAGGACACCTATCTGTGGCTGACCGGGGCCGACGTGGTGCGCGAGCACGTCCGTCGGTGCTGGGCCTCGCTGTACACCAGCCGGGCGATCACCTACCGGCTGCGCAACGGCATTCCCGAACAGGACCTGTCGATGGCCGTCGCGGTCCAGAAGATGGTCAACGCCAGGGCGGCGGGCGTGGCGATGACCCTCGACCCCGCCAACGGCGACCGCTCCAAGATCGTCGTCGACGCCTCGTGGGGAGTCGGCGAGATGGTGGTCTCCGGTCAGGTGACGCCGGACAACATCCTGCTGGACAAGGTGATGCTCGCCGTGGTGCGCGAGCACGTCGGCGACAAGCACGCCGAACTCGTCGCCGACCCCGCGACGTCCGCGCTCGTCGAACGCGATGTCGAACCCGCCCGTCGTGCGGTCCGCTGCCTCACCGACGAGCAACTGCGGGCCGTGGCCGCCATGGCCAAACGCGCCGAGAAGCACTACGGCTGCCCGCAGGACATCGAGTGGGCCCTCGACGCCGACCTCGCCGAAGGCGAGAACCTGCTGCTGCTGCAGTCCCGGCCGGAAACCGTGCACTCCGGTGAACGGTCAGCCGAGACCACCGCCGCGCAGTCCACTCCGACGAGCCCGCGAGCCCAGGGCTTTTCGATGCCCGGCTTGTCGACGTCCGGCTTCTCCATGCCTGGCATGTCCGGGATCACTTCGTCGCTCACCGGCCGCTGAGCCCGATTAGCAGAGGATTCCCATGACCATCGAACAGACAATGAAGTCATTCCCGAAGCCCTCGGAGATCGAGGTCCCTCCCGGTGCGGAGGGGTGGGAGGCGCTCTACCCCTACAACCTGGTGTTCGACAACTCTCCCGGCGGTGACGAGAAGTTCTGGTTCTGCGACAGCCAGCACTGGCCCACCGTGTTCAAGCCGTTCGAGACCATCGGCGGCGAGTTCGCGGTCAAGTGCCTCGGTCAGTACAACACCCGCCACCTGCTGATCCCGCCGGCGAACGGCATCGAGTTCAAGATCCATCTCGGCTACCTGTACATGAGCCCGGTGGCGGTGCCGGAGGAGGAGATCGCGGCCCGCGTCCCGGAATTCGAACATCGCGCCGGTCATTACTTCCAGAACTGGGACAGCCTGCTCGAGGGCTGGCACGTCAAGGTCCGCGCCACGATCGACGAGATGGAACAGCTCCGGTTCACCCCGCTGCCGGACGCGGTGCCGTTCGACGACATCGTCTCCGGTAAGGCGATGGACGGTTCGCAGGAGCTGATGGAGAACTACGACCGTCTCATCGCGCTGCTCTACCGCAACTGGCAGTACCACTTCGAGTTCCTCAATCTCGGGTACCTGGCCTATGTCGACTTCTTCAACTTCTGTAAGGAGGTCTTCCCCGGAATTCCCGACCAGGCCATCGCCAAGATGGTTCAGGGCGTCGACATGGAGCTGTTCCGGCCCGACGACGAGCTCAAGAAGCTCGCGGTCAAGGCCGTCGAACTGAACCTCCAGTCGGCGTTCGCCGACCCCGACGACGTCGAGGGCACCCTTCAGGCGGTCCGCGACGCGGGCGGTCAGGAGTGGCTCACTGCCTACGAGGCGGCCCAGGACCCGTGGTTCAACTTCACCGTCGGCAACGGTTTCTACGGCCACGACAAGTACTGGAAGGAGCACCAGGAGATCCCGCTGGGCTACCTCAAGGACTACATCCGCCGCCTCGACGAGGGTCAGGACATCATGCGACCCGTCGAGGAGCTGACGGCCGAGAAGGAGCGGGTCGTCGAGGAGTACCGCGACCTGCTCGAGGGTGAGGCGCGGGAACAGTTCGACGCCAAGCGCGGTCTCGCGGCCACCGCCTATCCCTACGTCGAGAACCACAACTTCTACATCGAGCACTGGACGATGGGCGTGTTCTGGCGCAAGGTGCGCGAGCTGTCCCGGGTGTTCGTCGACGCCGGTTTCTGGGCCGATCCGGGCGACATGCTCTACCTCAACCGCAACGAGGTGCGCGACGCGATCTTCGACCTCGTCACCGGGTGGGCGGTCGGTGCCCAGGCCTCGGGCCCCTACTACTGGCCGGCCGAGATCGAGAGGCGCCGCGGCATTATCGACGCGCTCTCCACGCGCCGTCCCCAGCCCGCGCTCAACACGCCGCCTGCCGAGATCACCGAACCGTTCACGATGATGCTCTACGGCATCACCACCGAGCAGGTCCAGCAGTGGCTGGCCGACGACACCGGCGACGAGGACGACGTCATCACCGGCATGGCCGCCTCGCCGGGAGCGGTCGAGGGCGTGGCCCGCGTGATCGAATCCGCCGATCAGCTCCGTGAGGTGCAGGAGGGCGACATCCTGGTCGCCACGATCACGGCCCCGTCGTGGGGCCCGATCTTCGGGAAGATCACCGCGACCGTCACCGACATCGGCGGAATGATGAGCCATGCCGCGATCGTGTGCCGCGAGTACGGGTTGCCCGCCGTGACCGGAACCGGTTCGGCCTCGACCACCATCCGCACCGGTCAGCGCATCCGCGTCGACGGCAACGCGGGCCGCGTCGAGATCCTGGAGCGCTGAGCTCGATGTCCCTTCCCAGCAACCGGACGCCCGCCCGCACCGTCCTCGTGACGGGCGCGGCGGGCGGCCTGGGCCGGGCTTTCGCGCTCGGCTTCGCGGACCGCGGCTACCGCGTCGCCGTCGCCGACCTCGACGCCGACGGCGCCGAGGAGACGGCCCGCCAGGTCAAGGACGCCGGCGTCGACGCCTGGCACGGCCACGTCGACGTCACCGACCCGGCCTCGACCGAGCAGCTCGCCGTCCGGGTCGCGGAGTTCGGCGGCGGAACGTTCGACGTCCTGGTCAACAACGCCGCCGTGTACGGCGCCGTCACCCGCTCCCCGCTCGAGGACATCGACCCCGCCGAATGGGATCTCGTCATGGGGGTCAACCTCAAAGGGCCGTGGCTGATGACCCGCGCGGCCAGCCCGCACCTGCCCGAGGGCGGCCGAATCGTCAACCTCTCGTCGGCCACTGTCTACTCCGGATCCGAGAACTGGGCGCATTACGTGGCGTCCAAGGGTGGCGTCATCGCACTGACGCGGGTGATGGCCAAGGAACTCGGCCGCCGCGGCATCACCGTCAACGCGATCGCCCCCGGCTTCACGCTCACCGAGGCGAGCCGCGGTCTGCTCGAGGACGCCGAGAACTACGGCGTGGACCGCGGCTGCCTGCGGCGGGCGAGCCGTCCGGAGGACGTCGTCGGCGCCGCGCTCTACCTCGCGGGCGCGGATAGCGACTTCGTCACCGGACAGACCCTGGTCGTCGACGGCGGCCGCCAGTTCATCTGACCTCGACACCTGAGGAGAGAGACCATGTCCAAGGTCACCTACATCGATCACACCGGTGAAACCCGCATCGTCACGGCCAACGTCGGCGACTCGGTCATGGAGACCGCGGTCCGCAACGGTGTGCCGGGAATCGTCGCCGAGTGCGGCGGCTCGCTGTCGTGTGCCACGTGCCACGTGTACGTCGACGAGGGCGATCTCGCGTCCCTGCCTCCGATGGAGGAGATGGAGGACGAGATGCTCTGGGGCGCCGCCGAGGACCGGCAGGACAACTCCCGGCTGTCCTGCCAGCTCAAGGTCACCGAAGGGTGCGACCTGCACGTGACCACCCCGGCCACCCAGGTGTGAAGTCCCATGACCGACGGACTGCTCATCATCGGTTCCTCCCAGGCCGGAGTCTCGCTGGCCACCTCGTTGCGGGCACTCGGCTACGACGACCCGATCACGTTGCTCGGCGACGAGAACCACCGTCCCTACCAGCGGCCCGCCCTGTCGAAGGAGTGGCTGCAGGGCGAGATCACCAACGAGTCCCTGATGTTCCGGACCCAGGACTACTGGACCGAGCACCGGATCGACGTGGTGAAGAACGAACGGATCGTGCGCATCGACAAACACGGCGACGGTTCGGGGGTCGCTCACGCGATGTCGGGGGAGGAATTCGCCTTCGCCAGGCTGGCGCTGGCGGTCGGCGCGCGTCCGCGTCGGCTGCTGCTCGACGGCGTCGACCTGCCCGGCGTGCTCTACCTCCGCAACGCCGACGACGCCCTCGAACTCAAGGCCCGCGTGCCCGATGTGCGTGACGTGGTTGTGATCGGCGGCGGGTTCATCGGGATCGAGGCGGCGGCGTCGCTGCGCAAGATGGGTCGCTCGGTGACCCTGCTCGAGGCGGCGCCGCGGCTGGTCCCGCGGGCGGTCGGGGAGGAGACCTCGGCCTACCTGCTGGACCATCACCGCGCCGCCGGCATCGACGTCGTCGTCGACGCCTCGGTTCGTCGGATCGTCCCCCGGGGAGACCGGGTCGGTGGCGTCGAGCTCGCCGACGGCCGCGTGGTGCCAGCCGACCTCGTGCTGGTCGGCGTCGGCGTCCTCCCGAACACCGAACTCGCCGAGTCGATCGGCCTCGCCTGCGACAACGGCGTACGGGTGGACGAATCCGCAGTCGCCTCCGACGGCGTCACCGTTGCCGTCGGCGACTGCGCGAACCTGCCCAACCCGGTCCCCGGGGCTCCCGAAGGCGACCGGGTCCGGTTCGAGAGCGTCAACAACGCCATCGAGCAGGCCAAGGTGGCGGCCTACGCGATCACCGGCCGTCGCGAGGAGTACGCAGGCATCCCGTGGTTCTGGTCCAACCAGGGTGAGGTGAAACTCCAGATCGCCGGACTGTCGTCGGGCCACGACAACACGGTGGTGCGCGCCGAGCCGGACCGCGGGAGGCACTCGGTCCTCTACTACCGCGGCGACCGGATCGTCGCCGCCGACTGCATCAACCATCCGCTGGACTTCATGGCCGTGCGAGGCGCCCTGGCCAAGGGCCTGGCCATCCCGCGCCGCGCCGCCGCCGACGCCTCCACCGCGCTCAAGTCCATGACCGTCGACCCGGCCACCCTGGTCGCGGCCGACTGAGAAGGGGATTCCCGATGCCCATCCCGCTGCCCACCGAGCGACCCGTTCGGCCGACGGGGCCGGTCGACACCTCGCCGATATCGTTGACTCCGGCGCTCGGGGACGACCTGGACCCCATCTGGAAGGCCGTCGTCCCGGAGACACGCACGCGTAGCAACGACATCCACCTGCCGGTCTCGCTCGCCTACGCCGAGCGGTTGTGCGAGGCCTTCCCCGAGGCCGACCGGCAGCTGGTCCGGGTGGCGATCCAGTTGCACGACACCGGTTGGGGACGGGTCGACGAGGAACGCATCCTCTCCGAGGGCTTTTCGGGCGATTGGCGCAAGGCCGAGATCCGGTTCGAGCACGAGCGGCAGGGCTGTGTGATCGCCCGCGAGGTCCTGCCCCCGCTCGGCTACGACGACGAGTTCGTGCGCCAGGTCTGCGCGATCATCGACGGTCACGACACCCGCGGCGAGGCGTATTCGCTGGAGGACGCGCTGGTTCGGGACGCCGACCGGCTGTGGCGCTTCGACCATGCCGGGATCGCGCTGGCGGCGGGCTGGTTCCGCATGGACCCCGCAACCTACAGCGACCGGCTCGGGAGGGAGATCGTTCCCGAGCTGATCACTACGGCGGCGATCGCGATGGCCACGGCCGAGCTCGACCGCTCGCGGGCTCTGCTCAGGACGGCGGTGATCCGGTGAGCGCCACCGACACCTTCCGGCAGGCCGGTCGGCCCGAGCCTCGCTGGGCCCACACCCACGATCTGTACGTCGACGGTGCCTGGACCCGGTCGAGCGCCGCTGCCCGGCTGCCGCTGGTCGATCCGGCCACCGGCTGCGAGTGGGGTTCCGTCCCCGACTGCTCGGCCGACGACGTCGACGTCGCACTCGCCGCCGCCGACCGGGCTTTCCGCACCGGGCCGTGGCCGGAGAGCACGCCGTCGGAACGGGCCGCGCTGCTGCGGCGGATCGCCGACGAGGTCGAGGCCCGGGCAACCGAGATGGCGTCGACCAACACGCTCGAGAACGGTTCACCCATCGGCGAGACGCGCGGGGCCGCGGCCAACGCGGCGGGCATCCTCCGTCACGTCGCCGGGCTGGCGCCGTGGCTCGAGGACGAGGACGTCCGGCCCTTTCCCGCAGGCGGCGCCGAATCGGTCGTGCGCAAGGACCCGGTCGGCCCCTGCGTGCTGATCGCACCGTGGAACTTCCCGATCAACCTCATGGTGGTCAAGCTGGCGCCCGCGCTGCTCGCCGGCTGCACGGTCGTCATGAAGCCCGCGCCCGGCACGTCGCTGTCGATCCGATTCGTGGCGGAGGCCTGCGAGGCCGCGGGGTTGCCGCCCGGCGTGGTCAACCTGGTCACCGGCGGTGCCGACGTCGGCGACCGGCTGGTGCGGCACCCGTCGACGGCGAAGGTCGCCTTCACCGGGTCCACCCCGGTAGGGCGCAGGATCGCGGCCGCATGCGGTGAGCTATTGCGACCGGTGACCCTCGAGCTCGGCGGCAAGTCGTCGGCGATCGTGCTGCCCGACGCCGACCTCGACCAGCTGTCCTCGGCGCTGATCCGCACGTGCCTGCGCAACACCGGGCAGACCTGTTACATCTCCACCCGCATCCTCGCACCGTCCGAGCGCTACGACGAGGTCGTCGACATGGTGACCCGCACGGTCGCGGCCGCTCCGCAGGGCGACCCCTTCGACGAGCGCACGGTGTTCGGTCCGATGGCCTCGCGGGCCCAGTACGACGTGGTGCGGGACTACCTGGATTCGGCCCACCGAGAGGGGGCGCGAGCGACCACGGGCGGGCGCGTCGCAGACACCGGCGGTCAGGGCTTTTTCGTCGAGCCGACCGTGTTCGCCGACGTCACCCCGGACATGCGGATCGCCAGGGAAGAGATCTTCGGCCCGGTGCTGAGCGTCCTGCGCTACGACGACGTCGACGAGGCGGTCGCCCTCGCGAACGACACGTCGTTCGGACTCGGCGGCGTGGTCTTCTCCACCGACCCGGTTGCCGCCCAGGCGGTCGCGGAGCGCATGGACACGGGATCGGTCGGGGTGAACTTCTTCGGTTCCAACCACAACGCCCCCTTCGGTGGCAGGCATGACTCGGGACTAGGCGTCGAATACGGAATCGAGGGCCTGTCCCAGTACGTCACGCACAAGTCGATTCACCGGCGCACTCACTGACGCATGGCCCGGACGACTGGTCGCTAGGGCTCGTGAGTGCCGCGGCCCTCGTCGGGCTACTGCGCCGGATCGGCGTCAGGGAGTACATCGGCAGAGTGGCGCAGCTGATCGACGTAGTCGTCGACGGCGGAGATCAACTCACGGTCGTCGGCGATCCCGCCGTCGACGGCCGACAGCACTCGCCGGGCGCCGTCGGCCGCTCGGGCCAGGGCGACGAGTTCGTCGGCGCGCGGATCGACGACCTGGCTGTCCTGCAGGTGGATCAGCCACCCGGCCAGTGCGGCGATCGCCGGTTCCGGTAGCCGACCCGCGGACCGTTCGGCGCGCAGCACCGGCAGGAGCCGGGCGGGGATCTTCTCCGAGCCACCCGCGGCGATGTCCAGCAGCCGGTGCTGGATGCCGCGCGACGAGAACCGCCGCAGCAGGCGCTCCCGGTAGTCGGCCAGGTCCTCGGGCGGCAGCGCGGCGTGGCGGGCCGCGGTGTCCCACCACGACTCGGTCAGTGCCGCCAGGGCGGGATGCCGCACGGCCTCGTCGACGGTGGCGCAGCCCAGCGCAGGGCCGGTGTAGGCCAGCAACGTGTGCGCGCCGTTGAGGAACCACAGTTTCCGCTGCTCGTACGCGGCGAGGTCGTCGACGAACCGGGCGCCCGCGTTCTCCCACATCGGCCTGCCGAGCGGGAACTGCCCGGCCAGCAGCCACTCGCTGAACGGCTCGGTCACCACAGGGGCGTGGTCGTCGAACCCGGTCAGCTGCGCCGCCGCGGCGACGTCGTCCTCGCCTGCGACCGGCGTGATGCGGTCGACGACGGTGTCGACGCACGACACGTGCTCCTCGAGCCACGAGCGGAACGCCGAGTCCTCGCCCTCGGCGGCACCGCGCACCGCGGCCCGCAGCACGTCGCCGTTGCCCGGCAGGTTGTCGCAGGGCACGAGCGCGATCGGGGCGCCGCCCGCGCGGTGACGTCCACGCAGACCGGCGAGCACCCGGTCGATCGCGCTCCCGTCACCGGTGGTGCGGTAGCCCGCCTCGGTGATCGTCAGCGTCAGCAGTGCGACGTCGGGCGAGGCCAGGTCGGCGAGCCACCGCTCGATGTCGCCGCCCGGGTGGGCGCGGCTGATCGAGTCGACGATCTGCGCCTGCGGCTGCCCGTTGCCGCGTACCTGCAACGTGTACAGCCCGTCCTGCTCGGCGAGCGTGCGCGGCAGGTCGGCGTTGCGGAACGTGTACGCCGCGATGCCCCAGTCCGGATCGGCCATCGTGTACACGGCCTGGTGCGCCCGATGGAACGCGCCGAGTCCGAGGTGGACGGCGCGGACCGGGGCAGGCGGGCGTACCCCGGCGGAGGCGCGGGTGAGCCGGGGCGCCGGCGTGGTCGGAGTCGATGGCGGCGTCGGCATCAGAGTCGGAACGCGGCTCGGGGCTGGCGGTCGTGGAGGTCGTGGATGACCTGTGCGGCATCGTCCTCGCCGAGGACGTGCTCGGCGACCAGGCCGGCGAGGTGCGCCGCGTCGACCCGGCGGGCCGTGTCGTGGCGTGCCGGGATGGAGCAGAACCCGCGGGTGTCGTCGATGAACCCGGCGTTGCGGTAGAACCCGGCTGTCTCGGTGACCGCGTCGCGGAACCGGTGCATCGCGCGGGGCGCGTCGAGGAACCACCACGGCGCCCCGAGGTACACCGACGGGTAGAACCCGGCGAGGGGAGCGAGCTCGCGGGAGAACACGGTCTCGTCGAGGGTGAACACGACCGTCTGGAACCGGGGGTTCGTGCCGAACCGTTCCAGCATCGGTTGCAGCGCCCGCGTGAACTCGGCCTGCAACGGGATGTCGTGACCCGTGTCGGGACCGAAGCGGCGCAACGTCTCCGGATGATGGCCTCGCCGCACGCCGGTGTGCAACGCCATGACCATGCCGTCCTCACTGGACATGCGCGCCATCTCGCCGAGCAGCTGCTGCGACAGCAACCGCGCGTCGTCGTGGCTGCCCGTTCCGGAGCGGACCCGCTGGAACAACCGCTGCGCCTCGTCGCCGTCGAGGAACGCCGTGCGGGCGTCGGGAGCGCTGTGGTCGGTCGCCGTGGCGCCGTGGGCGCGGAAGTACTCCCGGCGGTTCTCCAGCGCCCGCACGAGGCCGGCGTAGTCGCCGGTGCCGATCCCGCTCGCCTCCGCGAGTGCGTCCAACGCCGCGGGCCAGCCGGGTGCGGTCGCATCCAGGTAGCGGTCCGGGCGGAACGTGGGCACGACGCGGCCCGGCCACGACGGGTCCTCGGCGAGTGCGCGGTGGTGGGCCAGATCGTCGGCCGGGTCGTCGGTGGTGGCCAGCGCCTCGATGCCGAACGACGCGTACAGCGCGCGCGGCCGGAACTCGGGCAGCCGCAACCGCTCGGTGAGTTCGTCGAAGAGCTCGTCGGCGGTGTCGGCGGAGGGCTGGACCGTCACGCCGAGAACGTCGTGGAGCTCGGCCTCGATCCACTGCCGCGACGCCGTGCCGAGGAACAGGTGCCAGTGTTCGCAGAAGGCGCGCCACACCTCGCGGGGAGTGGCCTGCTCGGCCCCGTCGCCGTCACGCACGCCGAGCTCGTTCATGGTCAGGCCGTGGGCGTGCAGCAGGCGGGTCACGTAGTGGTCCGGGGTGACCAGCAGCGACGCCGGGTCCGTGAACGGCTCGTCCTCGGCGAGCAGGCGGGCCTCGACGTGGCCGTGCGGGCTGATCACCGGCAGGTCGCGGACGCTCTCGTACAGCCGCCGCGCGATGCCGCGCTGCGCGGGCTCCGGTGGCAACAGCCGGTCCGGGTGCGGAGTCAGCGGAGCCCGCCTGCCGCGCGGGACGTCGCGTGGCGCGTTCGCCGAGCCCAGGTTCCTGGTCTCCCGGACGGGCCGGGTTGCGGACGAGGAGTCGGGTGTGTCTGCCGTGCCGCCGTGCATGCGGGCAGCCTCGCCGCCGTGCGCAGTGAGTGCAACTGGTTGCCGTCAGTTGTCATGACCGCGGTCGTCACCGACCGGGGCCGGCCGTCACCGGGTGGGGTCGCCGGTGGGTGGGGGAGCCGTGGAGCCCCGGGTCACGAGGTGGGCGTCGAACAGCGCCGACTCCGGTGTCGTGTGGTGGGCCAGCTGCGCGTGCAGCGCGTCGACGGCGGCCCTGCCGAGCCGTTCGGTCGGCCCCGAGATCGTCGTCAGCGCGGGCACGGTGAGGTCGACCCCGAAGATGTCGTCGCACCCGATGAGGCTGAAGTCCGAGGGCACGCTCACCCCTGCCGCCTGCAGCCGTTGCAGGGTGCCGATCGCGATGAGGTCGTTGTAGGCGATCGCCGCGGTGGTGCGCTGCAGCATCAGCGCGTCGGCGGCCTCGTGGCCGCCCTGGCGGTTCGGCGGGTGCGGCCCGAGGAACGTCGCGTCGAGGCCGAGTGCGGCCGACTCCTCGCGCACGGCCTGCCAG
>Ga0079224_100011739_pt1 | contig 12089 bp, 14 predicted proteins | sample Stecom2015_FD_80414 | JGI IMG/M metagenome (GOLD analysis project Ga0079224, IMG submission 80414) | Agricultural soil microbial communities from Utah to study Nitrogen management - Steer compost 2015 | ecosystem: Environmental > Terrestrial > Soil > Agricultural land | place: USA: Utah... | reverse complement strand
ATATTTCTTATTAAAAATATTATTAATAATTTAATCAAATTATATAAAAAAAAAATTTCTGAAATTATTTATATAATTATAAACTTTGAAACAATAATAAAAAATAAAGAAAAAGAAATATTAGCAAAACGTAAAGAAATACTTCTAAAATTACGAGAAAATATGCCAATATTTAAACGAGAATTTATAAGTGCTTTATGTATGGGGCTTTTTTTAGGTATATGTTGTACTCTTTTAGCAAGTTATTATGATTATGATGGAGTAATTAATATAAAAGCACAAACTAAACTGTATATCCCAAAAGAATTAAAAGAATTCAAATGGTATAAGCCACTAACGTATGATTTTCCTTATGAAACTTATGTAGGGAAAATACAACTCACAATAGCTTGGGTTTTTAATGATATTATTGATGTTTATAACTGCCCAATTTATGGCTTATCTCCTGGTATATCACCTGATTTATATTTTTAATCCTTAGTAGCTCAGTCGGCAGAGCAAATGGCTGTTAACCATAAGGTCGTAGGTTCGAATCCTACCTAAGGAGAATAATTTTATGTACTATGCATCAGTAGCTTAATCGGATAGAGCATCGAACTTCGGATTCGAGGGTTGTGGGTTCGAATCCTACTTGATGTAATAGCTACAAATATATTGTCGAAGAAGTGACCGAGTGGTTAAAGGTGGCAGTCTGTAAAACTGTTGACATAAGTCATCGTAGGTTCGAATCCTACTTTCTTCATAAATTTATATTACACAAAGCTCTTTTCGTCTAAGGGTTAGGACATTACTCTTTCACGGTAGAGATATGGGTTCGAATCCCATAAGGAGCATATTAAAATTTAACTTGCTTGGTGGAATGGTAGACACGACAGACTTAAAATTTGTTTCATAACGAGTATCGGTTCAAGTCCGATAGCAAGTATTTTTATTCTTTTTTAAAAAGTATCTCTAAATTTTTTATGATAAATTTATTAATAAATAATCAAAAGGTTTTGGTTCCTAGAGGTTCTAGTATATTAGAAGCTTGTAAGCAAGTAGGTTTAGATATACCTCGTTTTTGCTATCATGAAAACCTTTCAGTTGCTGGAAACTGCCGAATGTGTCTAGTTGAAATTGAAAAAAGTCCAAAACCTGTTGCAGCATGCGCTATGCCTGTAGCAAATAATATGGTAGTTTATACAGATACCCCACTAGTAAAAAAAGCTAGAGAAAATGTTTTAGAAACTTTATTATTAAATCATCCTTTAGATTGTCCTATTTGTGATCAAGGTGGAGAATGTGATTTACAAGATCAAACTAAAATTTTTGGAAGCGATTATAGTCGAATGTATTACAAAAAGCGCTCAGTTGTAGATAAATATTGTGGACCATTAATTAAAACTATTATGACACGTTGTATACATTGTACACGTTGTGTTCGTTTTGCGACTGAAATAGCTGGAATCGATACATTAGGTACTCTAAAAAGAGGAACAGAAACTGAAATAGGAGCATATATTGATAGAGTTTTCCAAACTGAAATAGCTGGTAATGTTATTGATTTATGTCCAGTAGGTGCTTTAACCTCAAAACCTTACGCGTTCACTGCAAGACCTTGGGAATTAAGAAAATATGCAACAATTGATCCGCTAGATTGTACAGGAAGTAATATAATTGTTGAGTTAAAAGAAGCAGAAATAGTTCGTGTTTTGCCAAAATATTCAGCTGAAATTAATTTTGAATGGATTACTGACAAAATTAGATTTTCATATGATAGTTTGAAACAATCTCGTATTAACTCTACTTTCATAAAGAAAAATCAAGGATTTAAAAAAATTGAGTTTTTTCAAGCTTTAGAAGTAATAAAACCTTTATTGAAAACAAAAAATATTTTAATTCCAGTGAATTCAAATATTGATAATAAAACATTAATAATACTAAAAATTTTGTCTAAGCTTAAAAATATAAAAATAAGAGCTTTCAATCATATTAAAACAACGTTTTTTAACCCTGCAACATTTAATGATATAAATAAAGCCGATGCTTGTTTTTTGATCGGTACTAATTTAAAAATTGAAAATCCTGTTTTACAAATACGTTTAAGAAACCAATTTTTAAAAGGAAATTTTTTAATTTATAATTATGGTACACCGTTCAAAAATACTATTCCAACAAACTATATTAGCTTAACTTTAAATTCATTTTTAAAAATTAGTACGGGGAAAACAATCTTTCAACAAATAATAAGCTATTATAAAGCACCTTTATTTTTTATAGGTAAAAATTTTTTAAATAGATTAGATCTAAATGTTATTACATCAATGATTTATGCTATAAATAAAAAATCTTTATTTTTAATTATTGATAATACGCCTAACCTTTTAGCCTTTTCTTCATTAAATTTTAAACAGTTAAATGAAAAAGATTTAAAATGGGCTGATATTATAATTGGTTTTGCTTTAGAAGATACCTATTTAACCCGAAAAATTGTTTCTAATAATAAAAAATATGTTATTTGGGTAAACACTCATGGAAATTCTTTAGCAGAAAAAGCTGATTTAATTTTACCTGTTAATACTTTTTTAGAATCAAATCAATCTTTTGTAAACGCTGAAGGTCGTGAGCAAGAAACAAACAAAGTCGTTGTAGGAATAAACAATAAAGTATCTTTAGCTAATTTATTAAAATTAATATTTAGTTTAACTTCTAATTTTATAACAGTTGATTTAATTAAACAAATCTATTCATTTCCAAAAATAAATAAAAAAAAAAAAATGAAAAGTTTATTAAGATTAAATCAAAATTATATTTTTTTAACTAAATATCCGTTTAAAAGTAATTTAGAAGATTTTTATTTATCTAATACTTTTACTAAAGCATCGTCTATTATGGGTCAGTGTTCTCAAGTTAATAGAAAAAATAGCACAAATTTTTTCTAAATAAATAATATAAGGAATCTATGTTTAATTTACAAATAAATTTTAATTTTTTATTATTTTTGATAGGTATTTTTGGTATAGTTTTAAATAGAAAAAGTTTAATTTTAATTTTAATGTCTTTAGAATTGACATTATTATCTTTAAATCTAAATTTTGTATGTTTTTCTGTTTTTCTAGATGATTTAGTAGGGCAAATTTTTGCTTTATTAGTTCTTGCTGTAGCAGCGGCAGAATCCGCTATTGGTTTAGCCATTTTTATATTACACTATCGCGTAAGAGGTGATATCTCAGTTGGAAATATCCCAAGTTTACGACACTAAAAAAAAATTAGAAGATATAGCTTAGTGGTAGAGTATTGGTTTGTCACACCAAAGGTCGCGGGTTCAAATCCCGTTATCTTCGATTTAAAATATATTATATAATTATTATATGTTATTAAAAAAATTAAAAGCAATAACTCCAGGTCTTAGACATCAATTAAATTCCGATAAAACTTTATTATATAACAAACCATTAATTAAATCATTAATTAAGCGAGAAAAAAATAAAGCTGGACGAAATAATAAAGGAATTATTTGTGTTCGTCATCGTGGAGGTGGATCAAGAAAATTATTAAGAAAAATATCATGGCTTAGCGATAATTTTAATGGTATTGTGACTGGTATTGAGTATGATCCTCAACGTTCTGCATTAATTGCAAGAGTTTTTGATTTGGAAAAAAAAAATTTTATTTACGTGCTTGCCCCAAAAAATTTGTACCCTGGATCTAAAATTCAAATGGGTCGCAATGTTTCGGACATCCGTATTGGGAATAGATTACCCATATCAAGTATACCTGCAGGTAGTATAATTTCTTTGGTAGGTTTTAAAAAAGCGATTTATGCAAGAGCTGCAGGAGCATCTTGTCAATTATTACAAAAAGGTCAACTTTTATCTAAAATTAGAATACCATCTGGTGAAATAAAGTACATAAAATCAAATGCTTTTGCTACCATTGGAATGATTTCAAATGAAAACCATAACCTACAAGTTATCGGTAAAGCCGGTAAAAATCGTTTAAAAGGGTTGCGCCCGAAGGTTCGTGGTGTTGCAATGAACCCCGTAGATCATCCACATGGTGGAGGCGGTGGAAAACCTTCAGTTACACCTTGGGGTAAACCAACAAAAGGGCAACCTACTAAAAAAAAATAAATTAAAGCTAAATAATTATGTCGAAATCAACATGGAAATTAAATTATTTACCAAAAACAATAACAAAACAGTTAAAAAAAAAGAAAAATTTAAATATTTGGACTCGAGATGCTGTAATACCTTCTTTTTTAGTAAATCGTTTGGTTAAAGTTTACAATGGAAAAGAATATAAAACCATTAAAATAACACAAGAAAAAATTGGGTTCAAATTTGGTGAATTTGCGCATACAAGAAAACCGTATATTTATAAAGGGAAAAAAAAAATTATTAGCAAAAAAAAAATATAAAATTTTATGGGTCAAAAAACATCTCCATTAAGCATACGTCCAAATAATAATTATATAATCTGGACCAATTTTGAAGAATATTCATTACATTATAAAATACGAAACTATATAGTTAATTTTTTAAATAAAAAAGGTTTATTGATAAATGATTTAAATATTAAAAAAGACAATAATACATTATACATAAACTTAAATTTTATTATATCTAAATCATCTAATCTTTATATAAAAAAATTTAGAAAATTAATTAAAAGAAAGAATCAGGTAAAAAATAATAATAAAATTAACTCTAGTTCATTAAAATTTTTTCTAAAAACATTAGCAAAAATTTATAATGTTAAAAAAATACATTTTAAAGCAACAAGACTTGATGTTAAAATTAATCCTACCCTTTTAAATTTATTGTTAATAAAAGGACAAAAATTAGGTTTAAATAAACAATTACGAAATAAATATATAAAAGATTTAATAATTGCTTTAACGTTATTGTTACAAAATTCTAATACAAAAGCTTTTTTATTAACATATATTTTAGCTAAACATTTTACATGGTTACCTAAGAAACAACATAAACGCTTTTTTATTTTTTTGCGTGATTTATTTAAAATCGTTTACGAGTTAGACAAACAAAAAAATAATCACATATTAGGAATTAAACTTCTTGTAAGTGGAAAAATCTCAGGAAAAAACCAAGCGAGTAATTTTAGAAGTATTGTAGGTAGTGTATTTAATCAAACAATAAATAAAAATGTTGATTATGCTGCCCAAACATCTTTTAATAAATTAGGTACATTCGGTTGGAAACTATGGATATCAAAAAATTAATATTTTAAATTATATATGTTAAACGCACCTAGAAAAACAAAATTTCGAAAAATGCAAAAAGGTTCTATACCAAATAAATTGTTATCTAATGCAGAGAATATTGTTTACGGAAATTATGCTTTTAAAGCAACAACTTTTGGGATAATATCTAACAAGCAATTAGAGGCAGCACGACGCGTAATAATGAAAAAAATAAAAAAACAAGGAAAACTGTGGATACGTGTATTTACTCATTTACCTAAAACAAAAAAACCAGTAGAGGTTCGTATGGGTAAAGGTAAAGGTTCAGTTGATTCTTGGATAGTAAAAATTAAGCCTGGAACAATATTATATGAAATTGATGGAATTTCATTAAAATTAGCTCAAGAGTTATTTACTGAAAGTACTCAAAAATTACCATTGAAATTAAAACTTATATGTTATTCATAAATTTAACTCCTGTATTATATACTTTAAAAAATTTTCGTGCATACGTTTTAAAAAAACCTACAACAAAATCAAATATAGCCTTATTAGCAAACAATACTATAGTTTTTAATTTAACAAAAACTGAAATGGCGAATACAGAAAAATTTAAAGAGAATACTCAATACAATAATTTAATATTATCATATAATAAAATAAATTATATTGATGATCAGTATCAACATTTAAATAAACAATATCCTTCTTTAAAAACATTAAACACTTCGTATAAAAACATTTTTGAACAAGTTTTTAATTTAATTAAAAAAAATGGAATAGAAACATTATCAAGTGTTATTTTAATTAGAGAAAAAACAAAATTTAAAATACGTGTAATGGGATTATTGGGTCGTATCTCAATTATAATAGCGTTAAATAACTTCGCTAATTTATGGAATAAAAAAAAAAAAATTGATTATAATACATTTATTAAAGTGTTGCTTTATTGGTTGCGTACAAATGTTATTTTAAATATCAATTCTGTTTTTTTAAATATATATTTAAAAAAAAAAAATTTACAAAAAATGAAAAAAATACCTAAAAGTTTTGTAAAAAAGCAAACAAGCCAAAAGCCCTTAATCATTTTTTCTAATGAAAATATAATCATTTAATTTTTTAATAATTATTATAAATATGACTATTAATAAAAAATATATTAAAAACACAATTTCAAACAAAAAAATAAATAACTTAAAAAATTTTGTAATTTTATTTGATCCTAAAAGTAATAATTTACCTTTAACTAGAATTACACGAACGCAATTTTTAAATATAAATAAAGAAATTTTTTCAAATAAAACATTACCTGCAAACATTTATTTCTATGAATACAAAACATTAAATGAGTTGAATTCATTAAAAGAAAATATAATTCTTGTTAAATATAAAAATAATTATTTTTTAAAAAATCAAATAGATTCATTATTTTTTGATAAAAATATAAACCGCATTAATAATAATTTAGGGTTTTATAAAAAATTTTATTTTATATTAAAAACAATCTCTTTAAAAAAATAAAAATCTTTTCTTTAAGTTTACTTTACTTATTATAAAGCAAATAAAATTAAGAAAGCAAACATCATTGAAAATAGTGCAATTGCTTCAGTTAAAGCAAAACCGAAAATAGCCATTCTGAACATATCTTCTTTTAAGCTAGGATTTCTAGAAATTCCTAATACTAATGCACCAAAAACAGTACCAATACCAACACCAGCACCAGCTAAACCGAAAGTAGCTAAACCAGCACCAATAAATTTTGCAGCTTGTAAAAGCATATTAAATTTTATTATTAATTTTCTTACAAAAATACTTCAGTAGGCTTAGTAGGATTTGAACCTACATTAGTACCATTATGAGCGGTACGTTCTACCCTTAAACTATAAGCCTGAATATAATTAATAATTATGATCAGTATTACACAATTAATTTTTTTCGTAATAATACTTTATTTACTATTTGGGGATACCAAATGGTTAATAGCAAAAATTAAAAAACTAAAAAAAAAATAAAAATGTTTTATATTTCAGAAATTTATTATCGTTTTTTTTATTTTATTTTAACAATGTTAACAAATATTGTCTTACTTTATATTTACAAAAATGATATTATCTTTATTACAGTAATTCCAGTTTTGTTAAAAAATAATTTACTAGATTATTTTATATTTACTGAACCTAGAGAAATATTATTTTTTTATTTATATTCTTGTTTAAATTTTTTATTATTTATTATAATACCTTATTTAATTATAATTTTTTTTGATTATATTAAAACGGCATCTTATCATAAAGAATGGTTAAATTTAAATAATTTTAAATATAAAATATTAACTTGTTATTTTGCTATAAATGTTTTAACTTTTTTTATAGGCTTACCTGTTTTTTGGGAGTTTTTTTCCTCCTTTCAAAATAATTCAAATCTTTTTTCTTTTTTTTTAGAATTAAGTGCTTTAAATTATTTTTATTATTTTAATTCAATATTTATTTTAACCAATTTTTTACAATGTTTACTAATTATCGGATTTTTGTTTTATTTGCGTAAAGGTTTTATTGCTGTGATAAGAAATAAATCTTATATATATTTTTTATTTTTACTTTTTAGTACATTAGTTACGCCACCGGATTTGTTATTGCAAATTCTATTATTTTGCAGCTTATACATTTGCTTAGAACTAAGTATTTTTATTATTTTAATTTATTATTTTTACTTAAATAAAAATAAATAAGTTTATTTTTTAAAAAGGTAACCAATTAAAAGTAAATAGAATTGAAAATGTAAACGCCAAATATCCTAATGATAGTGGTAAGAAAATTTTCCAACCTAAATGCATTAATTGATCATAACGATAACGTGGTAAAGTTGCCCGAATCCAAATAAATGCAATAACGAAAAAGCATAACTTAGAAGCAAACCAAAAAGAGCCTGGTATAAAATCCAGAAACTCAAAAGGAGGCAACCAACCACCAAAAAATAAAATAACCGTTAATCCACTCATTAATAACATATTACCATATTCTCCTAAAAAAAAAAGGGCAAAACCTATTGCTGAATATTCAACATTATATCCAGAAACTAATTCTGCTTCTGCTTCAGGTAAATCAAAAGGTAATCTATTAGTTTCAGCTAAAGCTGAAATAAAAAAAAGTAGAAAACTTGGAAATAATGGTATTACATACCAAACATTCTTTTGAGCCATTATTATATCAGTTAAGTTATAAGAACCTGCACAAAGCACTACAGTTACGATAATAAAACCCATAGATACTTCATACGATACCATTTGTGCTGTAGAACGCAAACCACCTAAAAAAGCGTATTTTGAATTACTAGACCATCCTGATAGCATTATTCCATAAACACCTAAAGATGAAATTGCAAATAGGTATAAAATACCAATATTTATATCAGATAATAATGCTGTTTCATTGAATGGTATAACCGCCCAGCCCATTAAACTTAAAACAAAAGTTATAATAGGTGCTAATATAAATACTACTTTATCAGAGCTACTTGGTAAAATAGTTTCTTTAAAAACTAATTTTAAACCATCAGCCAATGGTTGTAATAATCCATAAGTACCAACAACGTTAGGTCCTCGACGTCTTTGAATTGCACCCATTATTTTTCTTTCAGCTAAAGTAAAGTAAGCAATAGCTAAAATAATAGGTAAAACAATTACTAATATTTTTATAATTAAAACAAGCATAAATAAAAATTTTATATTGGAGAGAATGGGATTCGAACCCATGATATACGAAGTTGTATATGTTGGTTTAGCAAACCAATGCTTTTAGCCACTCAGCCACCTCTCCTAGTTTTAATTTAAATAGTAGGTTTAGTTATTTTTAAACCTTTACGTTTTTTTCTTCTCATTTTCGGAGGGCGACAGCCGTTAAAAGCCAATTGACGTAAGCCTTCAAAAACATTCGAATTTTTAATATAATATTTTAATCTTTTTACTAAGCGGCGTCTTAATAATTTCGGAACATTTAAACGAAATAATAAATTTTTATATTTTTTTTCAGATTTTAATTGCTTAAAAAATTCAGTTAGAACTAAATTATAGATTAATTTATAATTTTTTTTTGAAGAATGTAATCCAAGCATGCCGGCTGAAATTTTATATTTTGTATTACCACGATTATCTGTTAATGTAATTAAAGTATTATTTGGGTTTATTTTTATGTTAACAACATGTTTAACATTCTTTAATTTTTTATAAAAATTATCAATAAAAAAATTTTTAAATAGTTTTGTATTTTTTTTAGTTTTTAAAAATCTAGATAGATATTTCTGATTTCTAGATTGAAATTTAAAAATTGACTTTGTTTGTTTAATTTTTATTTTATTAACAAGTTTTTTTATTTTTTTTGTACGTAATGTTGGATAAAAAAACGATAATAATAATTGTTGTTGTTTTTTTTGAAGATTCATTTATAACTTTATTATATTAAAACTTTTTAAACTTTTTTTTAGTATTTGCATTCGTATGCGTTCGTTGTCCTCTAGTTGGTAAACCAATTTTATGCCTTAGAGCTCTGTAATTTTTCACTTTTGTTAAATAATTAAAATTATTTTTATTAAACAATTTTAAATTATTTTCGATCAATATATATTGTTTTTCTATATAAGATAATATTTTATATAATTGATCTTCTCTTAAATTTGAAAAACTTAAATTAGGATTGCAACCTAAATTTTTACAAATATTAACAGCAGACATAAAACCAATACCATAAATAGTTGTTAAATTTTGAGCAACTGTTGTTTTATTAAAAATCTTTTTTTTTAAAAAAGACATAAATTTTATTAGATTATTATATTAAATATAAAAACTTACAAACAATTTTTTTATTTAATTTTTTGTTAAAAGGAATATTAAACTAAATATTAGTTTAATGAAAAAATAAAATTATTTAGATTAGAAAAACATGGATAGTTATATCTTAAAAAGTTTTATAGTTGAATTTTTTTTATTGATAGGTGTTTTAGCAATTTTGCTATATAACGCATCAATATTATCATTTAGCTCTTGGAATTTTCCATTACTAGATAAAGAATCTTTTAATCAATCATTATTTGTTTTATTTGTTTGCTTATTATTAAGTTTAAATAATGATATTACTAGCTTTTCAGCATTACAAATATTCTCAAATGATGTGACTAGTTTATCAATTAAGACACTATTATTATTTGCAATTATTGGTTCTTTAATTTGTGGAAAACCTTATTTTCTTTCAAAAAATATAAATTTATTTGAATATTATACTATAGTTTTGTTGTCTATTTTTTCATTACTTTTCTTAACATCCTCAACAGATTTACTTTCAATTTATTTATGTCTTGAAATGCAATCCCTATGTTTTTATGTTTTAGCATCTTTTAACCGTTATTCTGTTTTTTCGACTGAAGCAGGTTTAAAATATTTTGTTTTAGGTGCTTTTTCATCATGTCTGTTTTTATTAGGAGCATCTGTTTTATATGGATTAACAGGAACAACAAACTTAGCTAATTTAGCATTATTATTAACAGGATTAGATTCAAATTTAATAAATGTATCATTTATTTATTTCGGTCTTATTTTTATTTTAGTAACTATTTTTTTTAAATTAACAGCAGCCCCGTTTCATATATGGTCGCCTGATGTTTATGAGGGTTCTCCTTTATCTTCAACAATAATTTTTATTTTAGTTCCTAAAACTATTTTTTTATTGTTAATTTTACGTATTTTTTATTCAACATTTTTTGATTATTTTGTTGTATTTAAAAATATATTTTTATTCTGTGGTATTTTATCGGTATTAATTGGGTCATTATTAGCTCTACAACAAAAACGTTTAAAACGTTTATTAATTTACAGCTCAATTAGTCATGTGGGATTTATGCTTTTAGGTTATTCAACAGGAACTTTGCTTGGAGTAACAGCAGTTTTTTATTACATGATTTTTTATATTATCACAGGTTTTGCAATTTGGGGCGTTATGAGCTTATCTTTCTCCGATAGCAAAAAATCATTGTACTTAACAGATTTTGCAATGTTGGGACGAACAAATCCAGCTAAAGCGTTTGCCTTAGCGCTAGGTTTTTTTTCTTTAGCTGGTGTACCACCTTTAATAGGATTTAGCATGAAATTTTTCATTTTTTCTGCCTCTATTCAAGCAAATATGTTTGAAATAAGCGTGATTATAATTCTATTAAGTGTTATTGGTAGTTTTTATTATTTAAGATTTATTAAGATTTTATTTTTTGAAAAAAAGATAAAATATGATCTTTTTATTGTAGATAATACTTATAATGAAATCGTATATGTGTTATCTGCTCTAAGTTTATTTGTTATTATTTTTGGTTTTATAGACCCTTCTCTTTTTTTATTATTTTCTTATAAAATTGGATTAGGTTTAATGTTTCTATAATGTATGAAATTATTTAATAAGTTTAGTAAACATCTTGCAAATTTATTGCCAATAATAACTATACAACAAATAAAAAATGAATGGATTATAACTGTTTTGCCAGAACATTTATTACTATCTATGAATTTTTTTAAAAAACATATTGGTTTACAATATTCATTATTATCTTGCATTTCTGGTGTAGATTTTTTAGGTAAAGATTATAGGTTTTGTGTATCATATGATTTATTAAGTCTAACCTTTGCTCAACGATTACGCGTTAAAGCATTTTTAAATGAAATTACTCCAATAACAAGTGTTGTTTCTGTATTTCCTTGTGCAAATTGGTGGGAGCGTGAAGTTTGGGATATGTATGGCATTTTTTTTGAAAATCATCCAGATTTACGAAGAATTTTAAGTGATTATGGTTTTGAAGGATATCCTATGCGAAAAGATTTTCCTTTATATGGTTATATAGAATTACGTTATGATGAAAATCATAAACGTAT
>Ga0079224_100011738_pt1 | contig 12090 bp, 8 predicted proteins | sample Stecom2015_FD_80414 | JGI IMG/M metagenome (GOLD analysis project Ga0079224, IMG submission 80414) | Agricultural soil microbial communities from Utah to study Nitrogen management - Steer compost 2015 | ecosystem: Environmental > Terrestrial > Soil > Agricultural land | place: USA: Utah... | reverse complement strand
GCGGCCACGCGCCCCCGCATACGGAGCGGTGTCCAGGCGGGCGGGGCGCAGCACCTCGTCGCCCGCGCCGCAGACGCGCTGGACCACTCTCCCCTCCACCTCCAGCCCTGCGTACACCTGGTCGCAATCGAAGCCGCCGCCGACGAGAAGGTGGATGGGGCTGCCGTCGAGTACCCGCTCCGGCAAGATCACCTTCCCCCGGCTCGCGTCGCCTCCGTGGTAGCTGTTGAGCAGGCCCGCGCCGCGCTGCCCGACGAGGGGCGCCTGCCACGGAAGCGCCCCCGGCGCCGGCCCCTCGCCGAAGGCCTCGCCCTCCACCGTGGTTCCGGCCGGCAGGCCGTCGTCGAAGCGGTGGCGCTCGGCCACCCGGGCCTCGATGCGCGCGCGCACCGGATGTCCGGCGGGGAGGCTGCGCTCCGCCTCCCAGAGCAGCGGCCCCAGCGGCTCGCCGGCGTCGAGGCGGTCGGCGAGATCCGCACCCGCGGGGGCGAAGTGGATCGCATCCACCTCGACGCCCACCTCGGCGCGGGGATCGAGGTCGAAGATCCGCAGTTCCCCCGGCCGGCCGATCCACGCCGCCGTGTCGACAACGACCGGATCGAGTCCCGGCCCCCCGGCGGGATGCACCGCGGTGCGGACCTCCCCGTCCACGAGGAGCTTCACGCCCAGCCGGTCCGAGGCGGGTCCGCCGAGCACGAGGCGCAGCTCCCGCGCGACGATCTGCAGCGGGATGCGCAGCTCGCCGCGCCCCTCCATGCCCAGCGTGCTCGAGTGGCCGAGGCCGCTCTTGCCCTCGGGAAAGCGCCAGCGCACGACGCGGAACGGCGGAGGCAGGTCGTGCTCTTCCTCGAAGTCCTCCACGGCCGCGAGCCGCGCCCGCAGCGGACCGAGGACCTCGTCGCGGCGCGGCCAGTCGGCGAGGAAGACGGAGTAGAAGCGCACCGCCTCGAGGAGCTCGCTGCGGGTGGCGCCGCGCAGCAGCGCATCGACGTCGCGCAGCGGATCGGGTAGGCGCGCGCCGGGAACGGCCGCGAGCGCTTCGACCAGCTCGGGATCGAAGCGCACCAGATGGAAGCGGACGCCGTCGAGTTCGACGCGCGTGGCGTCGCGCCACCGCGGACCGTGCAGCGGCCAGAGATCCACGAGCACGCCCGCCTCCAGGATCTCCTCGACCGTGGCGCGCTTCTCGTGGCCCGGTCGGTCGCGCATGGCGATCGCCTTCCTCCCCACCTTGCTCGTCAGGCCCATCACGTCGAAGAGGGGGAGATCGGAGAAGTAGCCGAGCATGCCGATGGCGCCTCCGACGATCTTCGGTCGGATCCCCCGGCGGGTGAGCGCCTCGTGCAAGCGCACGCCGGCGTCGAAGTGGCCGTTGGCGATGCGGAGCGGCGCGAGCGAACGCACTTGGTAGAAGGTTTCCTCGGCCGCCAGGTGCCAGCGGATCTCGAAGGGGCGGATGAGCCGGAGCGGCGTCCACGAAAATCCCAATGCGAGAGCCGTGGACATGGCGATGGCGACGCCGCGGGCGCCGACGAGAGGCCGCTGCCGAAGCCCCACCTCCGTGCACACGGCCACGAGCGGAAGAAGCGGCACGAAGAAGCGGTACTCCATGAAATCACCGCCCACCCGCACGACGTAGCCGCCGAGGAAAAGCACGGACAGCACCGCGTACACGCGCAAGCGGAACACCTCGCGCGCGGCCGAGCGGACGAAAAGGGAGACGAGAAAGAGCGGCAGCCAGAGCCACGCCCCCGAGGTGCTCACGAAGTGCGTGAGGTAGACCAGGCCCTGGCTCCAGTACGCGGCATCGGCGGATTTCGCGTAGAAGGTGTTGGGAAAGGGCGCGCCGTAGGCGGACCATCGCCACGCGAAGTACGGCACGTAGACGAGGAGGAAGGGCGCCGCATAGGCGAGGAGCCGGCCGGGGCGGAGGCGACGCGCGGGCGGCCCCGCGCCGAAGGCGAGATCCTCGGCGGCGAGGGCGATCCCCATGGCCGCGAAGAGCAGGATCTGGTCCGGGCGGCAGAGCACCGCGGCGGTCAGCGCACACCCCGCCCAAAGTTCGCCGCGCGGCCGCAGCGAGAGCGCCATCGCCGAAAGACCGAGGAGCGCGATGGGCATCGTTTCCAGCCCCGAGCCGGCGAAGGTGTAGAAGGGCTTGGCCAGGGCGAGGGCGATCGCCGCGAAGGGCACGACCGCGTGCTTCGGCGCGAGGCGCGCCGGCAAGAGCGCGGCGAGGAGGACGGTGGCGGCGAAGGCGGCGAGGTTGCCGAAGAGCGCCGTGAGCGGGATGTCGAGGCCCAGCTTGCCCGCCAAACCGAGCAGGAGGGTCCACAAGAAGTTGGTGTAGCCCTCCACCCACTCGCCCTCGTTGTAGACGAGCCCCAGCCCCCGGGCGAAGTTGCGTGCGTAGCGGAAGGAGATGAAGGCGTCGTCGGCGATCCAGAGGATGCGCCAGGCGAAGGCGAGCCCCAGTCCCAGGCCGACGGAAAGGACGATCGCCCCCGCCACCGCCTGCGCGGGGCGGCGGCGCTCGAGACCGAGAAGCGCGAGCGCCGCCACCGTGGCGCTCAGGAGCCAGGGCACGCTTTGCCCCATGGCCCGCAGGGCCTCTGCGAGGATCTCGGCCGGCATCGGCAGCAAGGGAAGGTCCGTCCGGCCCGGATGCCACGCCCCCGTCGGGGCGCTCTGCATCCTCGTTGCCCGCTCCTTCGCTCCCCGTGCTACAAGCGCCGCATGAGCGCACGCATCATCGACGGAAAGGCGATCGCGGCGAAGGTCCGCGGCGAGGTGGCCGAGGCGACGAAGATCTTCGTGCAGGAGCGCGGGCGGCCGCCCGGGCTCGCGGTGGTGCGGGTGGGCAACGATCCCGCCTCGCAGGTCTACGTGCGGGGCAAGATCAAGGCCTGCCAGGAGGTGGGCTTTCACTCCGAGGAGCACCACCTCCCGGAGGACGCGTCCACCGCGGAGGTCCTCGCCGTCGTTCGGCGCCTCAACGAGGATCCGGCGATCGACGGCATCCTCGTCCAGCTCCCCCTCCCCCGCCAGGTGAACGAGCAGGAGGTGCTCGACGCCATCGCACCGCAGAAGGACGTGGACGGCTTCCACCTCGTCAACGCCGGCAAGCTCCTCGCCGGCCGCCCGGACGGCGTTCGCGCGTGCACGCCCCTCGGCGTGATGCGGCTGCTCGAGGAAGCCGGCTGCGACCCGCGCGGGAAGAAGGCCGTGATCGTCGGGCGCTCCAACATCGTGGGCAAGCCGATGGCCCTCCTTCTCCTCGGCGCCGACGCCACCGTGACGATCTGCCACTCGCGCACGCCGGACCTCGAGGCCGAGGTGCGACAGGCCGACATCGTGGTGGCCGCGGTGGGCCGGCCCGGTCTGGTCAAGGGCGCCTGGATCAAGGAGGGCGCCTACGTCATCGACGTCGGCATCAACCGCCTCCCCGACGGCAAACTCGTGGGCGACGTGGAGTTCGACGCGGCCAAGGAGCGCGCGGCCGCCATCACGCCGGTCCCGGGCGGCGTGGGTCCGATGACCATCGCCATGCTCCTGGCGAACACTTTGCAGACCGCGCGCGACGCGGCTTGACCGAGGCGTTTCCGCCGATAGGATGCGCGGCGACGCTGGCCCGGAGGTCTCGATGTCGCTGCGCCGCACGCCCCTGTTCGAAGCCCACCGCCGCGCGGGTGCCAAGCTGGTGGAGTTCGCCGGCTGGGAGATGCCCCTGCACTACGGCTCGTTGCTCGAGGAGCACGAGGCGGTCCGCACCGCGGCGGGCCTGTTCGACGTCTCGCACATGGGGCAGATCGTCTTCGAGGGGCCGGGCGCGCTCGAGGCCTGCAACCGCCTGATCTCCAACGACCTCGCGCGGATCGCCGACGCCCAGGCGCTCTACAGCGGCATCCTCAACGAGCGCGGCGGCTTCGTGGACGACGTCATCTGCTATCGCTTCTCGCCCGAAAAAGTCGTCGTCGTCGTCAACGCGGCCAACCGCCAGAAGGACTTCGAGTGGATGGTCGCGCACGGTGCGAAGGTCCGCGACGCGAGCGACGACTGGGCGCTGCTCGCGCTGCAGGGGCCGAAGGCCCAAGGCCTCCTGCAGCCGCACACGCCGGCGGCGCTCGGCGACCTCCGCTTCTTCCGCTTCGTGGAGACGGAGGTGGGCGGCAAGCCCGCGATCGTCGCGCGCACCGGCTACACCGGTGAGGACGGTTTCGAGATCTTCTGCCGGCCCGAGGACGCCGAGGCGCTCTGGGAGCTTCTCCTCGAGAGCGGCGCGCGACCCTGCGGCCTGGGCGCGCGCGACTCGTTGCGCCTCGAGGCGGCGCTGTGCCTGTACGGCAACGAGATCTCCGACGATCGCACCCCCTACGAGGCCGGCCTGGGCTGGGTGGTCAAGCTCGACAAGGCGGACTTCGTGGGCAAGGCCGCCCTGGAGGAGCAAAAGGCCCGCGGCGTCGAGCGCAAGCTCGTGGGATTCACGCTCGAGGATCGCGGGATTCCGCGCAGCGGTTATCGCGTGTTCTCCGGCGGCGAGCCCGTGGGCGTGGTCACCTCGGGGACGATGAGCCCCACCCTGAAGATCCCCATCGGCCTGGCCTACGTGCCGACGGCCCTTTCGGCCGAGGGTTCGACCTTCGAGGTGGAAATTCGAAACAAGGCCGTGCCCGCAAGGGTGGTCAAGCTGCCGTTCTACAAGCGGTCGTGAAGGAGAGAGAAATGGCCCAGAACGTCCCGCAGGATCTCAAGTACTCGCTGGACCACGAGTGGCTCCGCCCGGAGGGCGACGAGGTCGTGGTCGGCATCACCGCCTTCGCCCAGGACCAGCTCGGCGAGGTGGTCTACGTGGAGCTGCCGGAGGTCGGCACCGAGCTGCGCGCCGGCGAGCCCTTCGGCGTGGTCGAGTCCACCAAGGCGGTCAGCGAACTCTTCGCCCCGGTGAGCGGCGAGGTGGTCGCGCGCAACGACGAGCTCGTCGACGCCCCCGAGAAGGTCAACCAGGATCCCTACGGCGCGGCGTGGATGATCCGGGTCAAGCCGTCCAATCCCTCCGAAATCGACGCGCTCCTGGACCCCGCCGCGTACCAGCAGCTGATCGAGAACCAGTGATCCGCGCCGCGGATCGAGCGGGCCGGGGAGCGGGAAACCTCCCCGGTCCGAGGAGCTGAGACGGCCTTGCGCTACCATCCGCACACCCCCCAGGAAATCGAGGAGATGCTGAAGGCGATCGGCGTCTCCCGGATCGAGGCGCTCTTCGCCCCCATCCCCGACGTCTGCAAGCTCGATCGGCCGCTGGACGTCGGCCCCGCGCTCGACGAGCGCAGCCTGATGGACCACCTCGAGGAGCTCGCCTCCCGGCAGCCGAAGGCGCCCCCCTTCCTCGGCGCCGGCGCCTATCCGCACCACGTCCCGCCCGCGGTGGATCAGCTCCTTCTGCGCAGCGAGCTGTACACGGCCTACACGCCCTACCAGCCCGAGGTCTCGCAGGGGACGCTGCAGATCACCTTCGAGTTCCAGACCTACGTCACCCTGCTCACCGGCCTCGAGGTGGCCAACGCCTCGATGTACGACGGCGCCACCGCCGCGGCGGAGGCGGCCCTCATGGCGGTGCGGCTCTCGAAGGGCCAGCGCAACAAGGTGGTGCTGTCGCGCGCGCTGCATCCCGAGTACCGGGACGTGGTGCGCACCTACCTCGCCGAGGGGTTCGAGGTGGTCGAGGTGGGCTTCGGTCCCGACGGCCGCACCGAGCGCGAGGCGCTGCGCGCCGCGGTCGACGAGACCACGGCCGCGGTGCTCGTGGGCTACCCGAACTTCTTCGGCGTCGTCGAGGATCTGTCGGCCGCCGCCGCGATCGCGCACGAGAAGGGCGCGCTCCTCGTCTCTTGCACCACCGAGAGCCTGGCGCTCGGCCTCCTGCAGGCGCCCGGCGCGCTCGGCGCGGACATCGCGGTGGGCGAGATGCAGTCCTTCGGCAACGGCTTGAACTTCGGCGGCCCCGGCGTCGGCTTCTTCGCCACGCGCGAGGCCCATCTCCGGCAGCTTCCCGGACGCATCTGCGGCGCGACCGTCGACCGCTCCGGCCGTCGCGGCTTCGTGCTCACCCTCTCCACCCGCGAGCAGCACATCCGCCGCGAGCGCGCCACCTCGAACATCTGCACCAACCACGGGCTGAACGCGACCGCGGCCACCATCCACCTCTCGCTGCTCGGGCGCGAGGGGCTGCATGCCTTGGCGCTGCTCAACTACCGCCGCGCCCGCTACGCCCGCGAGCGGCTGGCGGAGGTCGGTGTGAAGCCGCTCTTCACCGGCCCGGTCTTCAACGAGTTCGCGGTGCGCGCGCCCAAGGATGCGCCGCGGCGGATCGCCGACGCCGGCCTCGTGGGCGGCCTGCAGATCGATTGCTACTACCCGGAGCTCGACAGCGGCCTGCTGCTCTGCGTGACCGAGCTCCACGACAAGGCGCGGATCGACGCGCTGGCCAAGGCACTCGCCTGAGAGGTTTCGCGATGTCCCAGGAATCCTTCCCCCAGACCTCCCCCGGCGCCCGCGGCCTCGTCTACCGCGAACCCTTGATCTTCGAGCGCTCCGTCCCCGGCCGGATGGGCGCCTCGCTCCCCGCCGCGGGGGTGCCGGAGTACGACCCGGCCGACGAGATCCCGGCGGAGCTCTTGCGCGGACCCATCGAGCATTTCCCCTCGCTCTCCGAGAACGAGGTGGTGCGCCACTACGTCCGCCTCTCGCAGACCAACCACTCGATCGACTCGGGCTTCTATCCGCTCGGCTCGTGCACCATGAAGTTCAACCCCAAGGTGAACGAGTGGGCGGCGCGCCTGCCGGGCTTCGCCAACGCCCATCCCTACCTCCCCGTGGAGCAGGCGCAGGGCGTGCTCGAGCTGATGTACCGGCTGCAGCGGCTCCTCTCGGAGATCGGCGGCTTCGCCGCCACCTCGCTGCAGCCCGCCGCGGGCGCGCACGGCGAGATGGCCGGCCTGATGATGATCCGGGCCTACCACCTCGACAAGGAGGGGCGCCCGCGCAAGAAGGTGCTCATCCCCGACTCCGCGCACGGCACCAACCCCGCCTCCGCCGCACTCCTCGGCTACCAGGCCGTGGAGCTCGAGAGCAACGCCCAGGGCATGCTCGAGCCGGAGACGGTCGCTGCGGCGATGGACGAGGACGTCGCCGCCCTGATGGTCACCAACCCCAACACCCTCGGCATCTTCGAGACCCACATCCGCGAGATCGCGGAGATCGTCCACGCCAAGGGCGGGCTGGTCTACGGCGACGGCGCCAACATGAACGCCATCCTCGGCGTGGCGCGGCCCGGTGACCTCGGAATCGACGTGATGCACTACAACCTGCACAAGACCTTCTCCACACCGCACGGTGGCGGCGGCCCCGGCTCGGGCCCGGTCTCCGTGAGCGCCGCGCTCGAGCCCTTTTTGCCGCGCCCGGTGGTGGTGAAGGACGGCGACCGCTACCTCCTCGATTTCGACCGGCCCAAGTCCATCGGCAAGCTCCGGACCTTCTGGGGCAACGTCGGCATGATGATCCGGGCCTACACCTACATCCGCGAGCTCGGCGCCGAGGGACTGCGCGCCACGGCGGAGCGCGCGGTGCTCAACGCGCAGTACCTGCGCAAGCTCCTCGAGGAAGACTGGCACGTCGCCTACCAGAACCCCTCGCTCCACGAGGTCGTCTTCACCGACCGCAACCTCAAGGAGACCGGGGTCAACACGATGGACGTGGCCAAGTCCCTCATCGACCACGGCTTCCATCCGCCCACGGTCTACTTCCCGCTCATCGTGCCGGGCGCGCTCATGATCGAGCCCACCGAGACAGAGTCGAAGGAGACGCTCGAGCACTTCGCGGCCGCGATGAAGGCGATCGCCGAACAGGCGCGCAAGGACCCCGAGGCGCTGAAGCAGGCGCCCCAAAAGCCCGTGGTCGAGCGGCTCGACGAGGCCCGCGCCGCGCGCAAGCCCATCCTGCGCTGGACGCCGGACTTCGAGATTCCGCTCGGCTGAAGTTCGGCCCTTTGCGGCACGACGCCGACCAGGCGCACGCACCGTGTGCCTCGGTCGGCGTTTTCGTGTGGCGGTTCAGTAGCGTCGGTAGAAGCGCAGAGGCTGCTGCTGCCCCACGTGGAAGCCGAAGTGGAAGTGGATGCGCCCGCTCTCGTCCATCATTCCGCTCGGCGGGTGGGGAAAGGGCTGGGCGCGCTCGAAGGCCGCCATCGCTTCTCGATCGAGAAAGTCCACCCCGCTCGATTGCTCCACCCACATGTCGGCGATGCTCCCGTCCTCGCGCAGCACGATGGAGAGCACGGTGACCCGCTCCCTCCACGCGTAGACGTTTCCCGTGGGATCGCGCACCCGCAGGACGGCGAGCGGATCCCAGTTGCGCGCCACCGAGCTCTTCACGCGGTTGAAGAACGAGGCGTACTTCCACTCGCGCGTGTTGAGGAAGGTCTCGACCCCCTCCTCCACACCCTCCACGTGATCCGGGGCCGGACCGCCGACGATGCGGTCGAGCGCCGCGCCGCTCGGAAAGAGGCGTAGACCGCCCGCGAGCCCGCCGCCTCCCGACGCGCCGGCTCCGTCGCCATCGCCCTCCTCCTCCCCCCGGCCGATCTCGATGCGCAGCCGATTCGAGTTGCCGACGATCTCGTCGGCGGCCGAGCGGCGCGCAAGGGCGCCATCTCCGGGACGATCCTCCGGCAGATCGATTCCGTCCCGCCGCTGTTGCCGTGGGATCTCCACCCGCGTCCGGCCGGCGGAGGAGCCGTCGCCCGGATCCCCGGAGGTCTCGCCCCAGGCCAAGGCCATCTTCCCCTCGCCGCCCTCCGTTTCGTCCCCCTGGATCTCCACGGGCCGCTCGTTCGTCGTGCGCCGCGGCAACGTCACCGGCTCGCCCGCGCGCCGATCGCGGGCGATCGTCTCCCTCTTTACGCGGTTGGCGCGCTCCGAGGCGAAGCGAGCGCTCGGATCCTCTTCGCCGTTGCCGGGCGCCACCTCCACTACCTGGCCGGGCGCCTTCTCGGGCTCCTTCTTCGCCTCCTCCCGCTTCTCGACCTGGCGTTCCGGTTGGGGGAGGTCGGACGGAGGTCGGCGCGGAGTCGGGTCGAGGGGGTCGCGGCCCGCGGCGCGCTCGGCCTGGGCGAGCGCGGCATCCCACGCCGCCGCGGGAACCCGCACCATCTCCACCGGGGGCGCGTCGCGGGACGACCGGCCCTCGAAATCGAAGATGCCGACGAAGAGCGGGAGAACGAAAAGGTGCAGCAGGAGGGCGAGCGCGACGGAGAGGCCGGCGCGCCGTCGGGCGCTCCGTCGCGCCCTTCGCATGCGGCGCTCGCGAACCTCCCAGCCCAACATGCGAGTGCCACCTCCGATGCCGCGCGGACCCCGGCCCGGCCCACGACCACCCTTGTAGCTTAAAAGGAACACCGCCCGCGGTCGAATCCCCGCGCCGAGAGCGCCTTCCCCACGCCTCCCTCCGCGTCGCCCTCAGCGGGCATCCGCCGGAAACGCCCCGGATGGGCCCGCCGAGACGCCGGCCCGGTGCGCATCGAGTACGAGGTGAAGCGCCTCGACGGCACCGTCGATCGCGTGCGGGATGAGGGGCGGATCGTCGGCGACCTCTACTGAGGCTCGCGCCTCAGTAGAGCTTCCGCAGCTCGGCGCCGGGGTAGTAGTGGCGGAGGATGGCGACGTGGTCGGCGCCGCGCTCGGCGCGCCCGATCGCGCCCATCTGGCACATGCCCACGCCATGGCCCCAGCCGGCGCCGCGCAGGCGCCAGCGCCCCAAAAGCCGATCGACGACGAAGAGCGAGGAGTTCAGATTGCCGAGGAGGCGGCGAATGGCGAGTTCGCCGCGGACCTCGGCGGCTCCGCGGGTGCCGACGATGCGCAGCACGGTGGCGCGGCCGGAGACGCCCCGCTCCCGCACCTCCATCTGCACCACCTCCCCCACGCCCAGCGGGGCCACCCGCTCGGCGAGCGCGGCGTCGGAAAACTCCCGCGTCCAGCGGAACTTCTCCGGCCGCGCGAACGAGGAGCTCGCGCACATCGCCTCCTCGTCGGACTCCAGCCGCGCCTCCAGGTCGGCGCCGACGGGCGGGAGATCGCCCTCCCACCAGATGTCGGGGCGACCGCGCAGGTGCGGGCTCGGCGGCGTCCCCCAGACCGCCTCGTTGTTCTCCGTGTGGCCGCCGCAGGTGGACGAGTACACCGTGTCCACCAGCTTCCCGTCGGGACCGAAGAGCAAAAGCCCCGCCGTCTCCCGTACGGCGGCGTTCGTGCGCGGATGCTCCGCCCCCAGCCCCTTGTAGACCTGGCAGTGCTGCTCGGCGCAGAGGTGGAAGGGATCCGAGAGGTGCCGCGCGCCGATCTTGGCGAGCACCTCGCCGCGCGCCGCAACCGCCTGCGCGCGCAGGGCGGCCGAAGGCGCAGCGGCGAAGATCTCGGCGGGCACGATGCCCCGCAAGAGATCCTCCAGCCGCAGCAGGTTCACCACCGCCGTCCGCCCGCCGGCATCCACCGTGACGAAGAGTCCGCCCCCGTAGGTGCGGTCCTCGCGCCCGTGCGCGGCGTGGCCCATGTCGTGCTCCACGGCCTCGACCCGCGCCGTCCCCAGCGGCTCCAGGTACACGGCGGCTTCGGCGGAGGCGATCACGCGGTCCTCCTCGTCGCGGACCTCGATCCGCCCCGCCGCAGGCCGCACCACCTCCTCGAAGATCTCGCGCATCGGCGCCGGACCGCCGAGCTTGGCGAGAATCGCCTCCGCCTCCTCGCGGCTCCCTCCCTCGAGGAGAATGGCGTGGCGGCGCGTATCCACCATGTGGCCCGCGATGGCGAAGGCGGCGCCCAGCACCTTCGTGCGCACGCGATGCCCCTGCGCCTCCCACCGCACTCTGGCCCGCACGAGGCCTTCGCGATCCTCGAAGGGAATCTGCTCCACCTGGACGTGGTGGAAAAGCTGCGCCGGCGTCCCATGTCGGACGGAGAAGCGCAGACGCGCGCCCGGAGGTACGTCCTGGCGCCGTCCATCGGGCAGGTGGAGGATGGCGCCCCCCGGGAATCGGATCGCCACCTCGTCCTGGTCGCGGGCGATGCCCACCGTCACCAGGGGCGCCCCATCCTCGCCGAGCTCCACCCGGTGCGAACCGAGCAGGTCGAAGGGATTGCGGCCGGCGAAGCGCGGGGGCTCCGTCGGTCCCGCCTCCACCACCGCGCCGGTCGCCCACAGAAGCGCCAGAAGGAGCGTGCCCATGCCTCCATCTGACGCTTCGCGGAGCGCCTGTCAAAGAACGAATCGCCTTGTTCCTTCCGGGGGCTGCGGGATATTCGGTCGGCAACCACGGCCCGAGGTACACCGCATGACGTCCGGCCCCTTCCCGCCACCCACCGTCCGCCACGTCGCGATCGCCGGGGCCGGGATCGGGGGCCTCACCCTCGCCCACGCGCTCCGCCGGGCGGGCGTCCAGGTGACGGTCCTCGAACGCGCCCCCGAACTCCGACCCGTCGGTTTCGGCATCACGGTGCCTCGAAGCCTGCGGCGCCGATTGCGTGCGCACCGGCCGGGAAGTGGTCGACTTCGAGGAGCGCGGCGATCGCGTCGCGGTGCGCCTGGACGACGGCGAAGAGGTCGAGGCGGATCTCTTGGTGGGGGCCGACGGCCTCCACTCGGCGGTGCGCCGCCGCCTCCTCGGCGACGCGGCGCATCCGATGACCCCCAACCTCGGCCAGGGAGGCTGCCAGGCGATCGAGGACGCGGTGGTGCTCGCCCGCGCGCTGCAAGGCTCGACCACGGTCGAGGAAGCGCCCCGCCGCTACGAAAAGGCCCGCGTCCGCCGCGCCAATGCGATCGTGACCCAGTCCTTCCGCGCCGGACGGGTGGCGCAGTGGGAAAGCGCCTTGCTCGTCCGGCTGCGGGATGCGCTCTTACGGCGGATGCCGCCCTCGGCTCTGCTGCGCCAGTTCGAGCGGGCGGCGCGCTTCGACCCCGCCGTCTGACGGCGCTCGACCGCTCAGTCGTCCACGAGGCGGAGATAGCCCTTGTCGATCAACACCCGCAGCACGGCCCGCG
>Ga0079224_100011737_pt1 | contig 12090 bp, 7 predicted proteins | sample Stecom2015_FD_80414 | JGI IMG/M metagenome (GOLD analysis project Ga0079224, IMG submission 80414) | Agricultural soil microbial communities from Utah to study Nitrogen management - Steer compost 2015 | ecosystem: Environmental > Terrestrial > Soil > Agricultural land | place: USA: Utah... | reverse complement strand
GCTTAGTAATACGGCTGCCTTAATATAAATTCTTCTGTTTCCGGTTTTGTTCTGCGAAGTGTTTTTGAAATAATCGTTGGCTTTAAGTTTTAAGGTTTTAGAGAACAATGTATTAACATTGTTAAATTTAACAGTTGATTTCATGTAATGTAAAAAGGGGATTAGACTGTGTTGTTGTATAGACCTAATAGGCTATAGAAAATTGTATTTTCAGTAAAGGTATCCTTTATAGTTGGTTAAATGTTATAATTGGCTGTTAAATATCTGTTAAATAAAAAAGGGTTGTCTTCTGGACAGAAGACAACCCTTTGATGATGAAAGTTATCTAAATTATCTTAAGAACAATAATTCACGAAGCTTAGGCAATGGCCATTTCGCATCGTCAATAATTTTTTCCAGTTTATTGACATGATAACGGATTTCGTCAAAGTAAGGTTTAACGATTTCATCATAAGCGATAGCTCTTTCGCGAACATCTTCGATGTTGTTAGCTTTTTTACGTTCTTGACGCATCTCTTCTGCTTTTTCAAGGATGAGGTTCGTGTGCTTAGAAATACGCTCTACCAAGTTAAGTTGTGAACTGTAAGCTTCTTTTGCCAAGCCCAAATCTTTCAAGCCTTTTACGTTGGAAATCAGTTCATTTTGATAGGTGAAACAAGCAGGTGCGATCTGGCTGGTTACAACCTCACCGATAACACGAGCCTCAATTTGTAATTTTTTGAAGAAGTTTTCCAACAAAATTTCATGACGAGCTTCGGATTCACGTTTCGTATAGATGCCCAATTTCTCGAAAAGTTCTAAGATGTCCTCTTTTACGTATACGTCAAGCGCTTTTGGTGTAGATTTGATGTTGGACAAACCCCTTGCTTCAGCTTCTTGTGCCCACTCATCGCTGTATCCGTTGCCTTCGAAACGTACTGCTTTGGATTCTTTGATGTATTTGCGAACAACATTCAAAAGAGCTAAGTCTTTTTTCGTTCCTTTTTTGATCTGTTTGTCGACTTCGGTTTTAAATTCTACAAGCTGTGCCGCAACGATAGCATTCAGAATGGTCATTGGCTGAGCCGAGTTGGCTGCCGAACCTACTGCACGGAATTCAAATTTATTACCCGTGAAGGCGAAAGGCGAAGTACGGTTACGGTCGGTGGTATCTAATTTCAATTCCGGAATTTTTGGAATCCCGTGCCATAAGCTAGCTTCGTTCTTCACTTTTTTAACCACACGTGCAGATTCTACTTCTTCTAAGATTTCATCCAATTGTGATCCCAGGAAGATGGAAATGATTGCCGGAGGAGCCTCATTGGCACCCAAGCGGTGATCGTTACTGTGACTGGCAATAGAACCACGCAGCAAATCAGCATATGTGTGTACTGCTTTGATTGTATTGACAAAGAAAGTTAAGAACATGAGGTTGTTCTTAGGGGTTTTGCCTGGAGACAACAAGTTGATACCTGTGTTGGTAATCAAGGACCAGTTGTTGTGTTTACCTGAACCATTTACACCGCTATATGGTTTTTCGTGCAATAATACTTTGAAATGGTGACGTATAGCGATTTGCTCCATCAAGTTCATGAGCAATTGGTTGTGGTCGATGGCTAAATTGATTTCCTCATACATCGGCGCACATTCAAATTGAGAAGGAGCAACCTCGTTATGGCGGGTTTTCAGTGGAATGCCCAATTTCAAGGCTTCATTCTCCAAATCAACCATATAAGCCAATACGCGTTCAGGAATAGCTCCGAAATAGTGATCTTCTAATTGCTGGCCTTTTGCGGACATGTGGCCGAATAAAGTACGGCCAGTCAACTGCAAGTCCGGACGTGCGTTATATAAAGAAAGGTCAACTAAGAAATATTCCTGCTCGATACCCAAGGAAGCATTGACTTTTGTTACAGACTTATCGAAGTACTGTACTACATCTGTAGCAGCTTTATCGATAGCTGCAATCGCTTTCAACAAAGGAGCTTTATAATCTAACGATTCACCCGTATAGGAAACAAAAACAGTTGGGATACATAAGGTTTTGCCAGCTACTGTTTCAAAAATGAAAGCAGGAGAGGATGGATCCCAAGCAGTGTAACCACGTGCCTCAAATGTATTACGTATACCACCATTTGGAAACGAAGAAGCATCGGGTTCTTGTTGTACCAAAGAATCTCCAGAGAATTTCTCGATCGCTTGTCCATTATCATCAGGTTCAAAGAAAGCATCATGCTTTTCAGCAGTAGAACCAGTCAATGGTTGAAACCAGTGTGTGTAGTGCGTAGCACCATTGGCCAAAGCCCAGGTTTTCATTGCTTGCGCAATAAATTCCGCGATATCACGGGTTATAGGCGTTCCTACGTTTATAGCGTGTACTAATTCTTTGTAAGTGTCTTTTGGAAGGTAATCACGCATTTTAGCAATGGTGAATACGTTTTTTCCATAAATACTTGTAGATTTTAGAGGTTCTATTTTTTCTACCTCTTCTAATGATCTTGATGCAGCAGATTGTGCTGCTTTAAAACGTAAAGTTGACATTTTTTTATGGTGTAAGATTGATTTTTGTCAAAAAAATATTATTTATACACTGTAAAAGTACATGAAAAAAATAAAAATCAAACTTATTTTTTATAAAAAATAAAAGAAAACGTTTGTGTTGAACAAAAAAGATGAAATCATCCATGGATGATTTCCTCTTTTTTGTTTGGCTTTAGGGAATGGGGTTATTCTAATCCCCAGTTTATACCTTTTTCTGTGGCTTTAACACCTTTTGATAACCATTCCGGTGCAGGTTTGCCCTTTAAGAAATGATCGAAAAACTGAGATTGACGTATTTGTATGTCTTTTCTGTTCTGTCTTTTCATCAAATTGTGCTCGTCGCCGTTGTAATTGAGTAGCCAGACGGGTTTTTGGAGTCTACGCAAAGCAGTAAACATCTCGATACCTTGATACCAAGGTACAGCGCCGTCGTTATCGTTATGCATAATAGCTACCGGAGTTGTTACACGGTTCATAAAGAAGAGAGGAGAGTTTTCGATATATAGATCCTGATCTTCCCATAAAGTTTTGCCTAATCTGGATTGTGTTTTTTCGTATTGGAATTGTCTTGACATACCCGTTTGCCAACGAATGCCACCATAAGCCGAAGTCATGTTGACTACGGGAGCTCCACTCCATGCTGCTGCATACATTGGTGTCCGCGTAATCAAGTGTGCAACTTGATAGCCTCCCCAACTTTGTCCTTGTATAGCCATTTTGGTGGAATCTACCCAAGCGTTTTGTGCGAGGTGACGCATACCGGAATTGACATACTCCTCGGCCGATTTGCCAGGATACCCGATTTCATAACGGATGTCTGGTGCAAAAACCAAATACTCGTTGCTTACATAATAGGGGATATTCAAACGCGAAGGTGTAGGAGCAGGTGCTTGATAGGTGTATAGTCCATCGCTTAACCTTTCGTAGAAATAAGCGATGATCGGATATTTTTTATTCGGGTCGAAATTTTCCGGTTTATATAGGATACCTTGTGCCTCAAAGCCATTTGGCGTTGTCCATTCTACCAATTCGGCTGTTCCCCAATTGTAATCACTTTGTTGCGGGTTGATGTCCGTTAAGCGGGTTTCATCTTTAAAGTTTGATGTCAGATACAAATCGGGAGAAGCGGTGTAGTCCTCTTTGGTATAGACGATAACTTTTCCATCTTCTGAACTGTTGAACGTTCTATAGGTATGTGGAAGCGTGAATATTTCTTTCGGATTTGCGTTTTTGGTAGAATTTGCAGTTGCAATACCATTGTACTTGGTTTCTTCATCAAATACGGTTAAATAGATCTCTTCTTTGGCAGGAATGAGCGTGGTACGTTTCCTCGGAAGGTCTTTTCTGGACAGATCAATATAGCGAAATGTGCGTTTGGTAACACGTCCTTCGCCGTTGGTCAACAGCTTTTTATCCTTTCCTTGCAGATCAAACAACCAGATGTCATAACGGTCATAGATGTAAATACCTTTGCCGTCGGCTGTCCAGCCAGCATACCCGTATGCGCCGGCATAGGTTGGTGAGTCGTTTTCTTCATCCGTGAAGTTGACAGGAATGCCATCGTTTAATTGTACGGAAGAACCGGAAGCAATACTGTAGCTATACCAATTGCTGCTTTCTCTGTCTAAATATACTACAAAATCACCATTCGGGGAAAGAAAAGCATAACCGTTCAAGTTTTCCTTCACTAATTTCTTTTGGCCATTAAGGGTAGAAACAAGATAGATGTCCGTAGGTGTAGAACCTTCCCATTGCATAGCGATGCGCTTATCGAAATCGGAAGTCGCTAAGATCCATTCGTTGTTGGCATCGTCCGTTGTGCTTGTGCGGCTGAATTTTTCGTCTACTAACGAAATAAGTCGTCCGCCTTCTTGCGGGTAAACAACGGCAAGATAATTCCGGCTTTGATCGCGTTTTAGGTTAACTAACTGCATTGGCTGCAAATAATCGTCTTGCCAATGCCAGATGTCTACCTGTGCATGTTCAAAATCGACTAAGGTCGTATCTTTTACCTTCGGAATAGGGGCTAAGCCAAAGAACAGTTTTTTGCCATCGGCACTGAAATTGACCTGTCCGTCTCCGCTGACATACCAGTTTTGTGGTACGCCTGCGGTATTTTGTTGTGCGAGGATGCGCGCTGTATCCAAGGCAGGTGTATAGTAATATAGTTTAAAGTCTTTTAATTGGGATTTCTCAGGAGATTTATCCGCCAAGAAGGAAAGTTGTGAACCTTGATCGTCAAATGTAATCTCTTTGTAGGTGCCTTTTCCATTGCTGATTTTCTTGAGCTGCTTGCTGGTAATGTCAAAGATGTATAATCCCGCATCATTTGCTAAGGAATCCTTAGCGTCGTTTTTCTTGCTGAAAGCGAGGAAATCCTCATTTTGACTCCAGGCGTATTGCTCTACTTTTGGAAAGTGTAAAGTGTCACCCGTGCTGAGGTGCTGTACAATTAGCGTTTCTGTCTTTTTAGGTTTGTTCTTTTCCGTTTTGGTCGAATCGCTTTCGGTTATGCCTTTTTCTACTTCTGTAAGATAAGCTACATATTCGTTTTTGTTCTGCGCGAGCTTATAGGATTTTACGGCAGGAATTTTGCTTTCATCTTTGTTCTGAAGGTTCACGATCAGTAGCGAATCCTTAGGCATCTCATCGTTCTTTTTCTTTTTAATCTTAGCCTGTCTCGTTTCTTCAAATGTAGGCTTGATGCTTGTTAGAACAAAATTTTCGTCTGTTGTGAAGGTTGTGTTGGCTGCTCGGGGAACGGCTAGGATAAGGTCGTTTTTGCTGGATTTGATCTGCAATAGACCATCACCTTCTTGCGGGGTAATCTGATAGTAGATAAATTGTCCGCTTTTACTGACATTGACCTGATTAAGGCTTTTCCAACCGTCATATACGGAGTGGTCTATGGGCTTTTTCTGTGCATATAAAGTTCCTGTGCAGAGTAGTGTGAGACCCAAGGCAATTGTTTTGATTTGCATAGTGTAAAGAATTTTGCAGACTAAAAGTAAGGTTTTTTGTGTAGATTTGATTGTGTATTTTCACATTGTTACAGAATAAATACGTAAGGATATGTCAAATAATTTAAGATCGAATAGTGTTATTGTAGCGCTGATAGGCAGTATTGCCATTATTGTTTTTGCTTGGGTGTTGGGCAATGCCTACAAATATAAATACCGAGTGAACAACACGATTAACGTTACCGGAAATGCCAAAAAGGATTTCGAATCGGATATTGTAAAATGGACAGCCTATTACAGTCGTAAATCCATGGATCTGAGTGTGGCCTCCGAACAGCTTGGTAAAGACCGGGATTTGGTTCGCCAGTTTTTGGAAAAGCAGGGGATTAACCCCAAAGAAATTTTGTTCAACGCAGTGAATATTAACCGTGAGTTTGCTTATCACTCCGATGGGCAGGGCAATAGCTATAATACGTTTACAGGTTATAGTCTCTCACAGAATGTCAGTGTGGAATCCAAGGATCTGGACAAAGTAGATAATGCTTCACGTGAGATTTCGACATTGATATCCCAAGGATTGGAATTGAGTTCGAATTCTCCGAGTTATTATTATTCCAAGTTGGAAGACTTGAAATTGGAACTTATATCGCAAGCTTCGGAAAATGCGAAGCAACGGGCAGCCAACATAGCCAAAGAGGCGGGCTCGTCTTTAGGCGACCTGATGAAGGCTGATTTGGGGATTTTCCAGATAACAGGTCAAAATGATAACGAAGAATATTCCTATGGAGGGGCATTCAATACTACTTCAAGGAACAAAACAGCAAATATTACTGTTAAAGCAAGTTACGGGGCGAATTAGTTTTGTTCTTGGCCGCCCTTTGGGCGGCCAAGAACAAAACTAACCATTCTCTGCCTCAAACACGGTATCAATCTTCCAACAAGATTTATCCTTAGAAGCTTTGACAGCGAGCTGGTCGCATCGCTCATTTAAAGGATGTCCCGCATGCCCTTTTACCCAGACCAGTTTAACCTGATGACGTTTATAGAGATTCATCAGTTTAAGCCATAAATCCTTGTTTTTCTTGCCTTGAAAACCTTTTTGTATCCAGCCATAGACCCATTTCTTATCGATGGCATCGATAACATATTTGGAGTCTGAATAGATAGTCACCATCTGATTGTCGTTTTTTAAAGCTTCCAGACCTACAATAACCGCAAGCAGTTCCATACGGTTGTTGGTCGTCTTACGAAAACCACCCGAAAATTCCTTTTCGATGAGTTTGCCTTGAAAAGCAGGATTCGAGCCTTGGTATATTGTTCGCAGAATGGTGCCGTAGCCTCCCGGACCGGGATTGCCACTTGAAGCACCATCAGTATAGAGTTCTATCATTGCGCCAAAAATAAGGAATATCTTTATAGATAGCCATATTTTTTATATCTTCAAAGTTTCAAATCTAATCTCTCAATACGCAATACTCATATCTCAATACTAAATATAATGCAATTCAAGAAAAAAATAGTTTGTGCGTTGCTGTTGCTGTCTGGAGGCGTTGGACATGTGTCTGCCCAGGAGAAAGCATCGGCAGTGGAACAAAAGAAAATGGAGTGGTTTGACGATGCTAAGCTAGGGATTTTTATCCACTGGGGCATTTACTCCGTACAAGGTATTTCCGAATCATGGGCATTTTTCAATAATTATATAAGCCATGACAACTATATGAAGCAGTTGGATGGTTTCACCGCTTCTAACTATGATCCCAAAGAATGGGCACAGTTGATTAAGGAGGCCGGAGCAAAATATACCGTTATAACATCCAAACACCATGACGGTGTGTCGCTTTGGGATACCAAAGCCCCTGAAGCGATTACGACATTAACCCATACACCGGCAAAAAAGGATGTATTGACACCTTTTGTAGAGGAAGTGAAAAAAGCAGGATTGCATACGGGTATTTATTTTTCGTTGCCCGATTGGAGCCATCATTATTATGATGTAAATACCCGCACGCAAAAACGCTACGAGATGAAAGATGATGCCTCGCGTTGGGCAAAGTTTGTAGGGTACTATCAGCAACAGCTTACCGAAATCTCTACGCAATTTAAACCAGATTTAATATGGTTTGATGGCGACTGGGAACATTCTGCCGAGGAATGGCAATCTCCGCAGACGTTGGCACTCTTGCAGAAATATAACCCGAATATTATTATCAATTCAAGGTTGAACCATTACGGTGATTATGAGACTCCAGAACAGGGTGTGCCGGTTGTTAAGCCAGCAAGCCGGTATTGGGAACTGTGCTATACGATGAACGATTCATGGGGGTATCAGCCTTTTGATAAACATTACAAAACACCCAACATGATTGTGCGTACATTGGTCGATTGTATTTCCATGGGAGGTAATTTGTTGTTGGATATTGGCCCTAAGGCAGATGGCTCTATTCCTGAAGAACAGCTGCAAATATTGCAGGAGTTGAAGCGTTGGACTTCCAAACACGGTGAAGCTATCTACGGTACGCGTGCGGGTTTGGGGCAGAGTATGCTGCGTGATAGGTCAGCTTTCTCCAAAGATGGGAAGACCTTGTATGTCTACCTTGACCACGTGAAAGAGTCAGTAGTGCTTAATAGTTTGCAGACAAAGCCAACTAGGGTGCGGATTGTAGGAGCGGAAAAAGACCTTGATTTCAATTATTCATCCGCCATTGCGAGATGCCGTGTGAATTTACCTGCCGAATTGTTTGATAAGACGGTGACAGTGTTGGCTTTTGATTTTGATGAAAAGCCTGTTTTTACAGAAATGGTAGAAGGAACATTCCCTTTGCAAGAGATAGTGAAATTTAAGAAAGACAAATCTGTTATCGGTATGCTGGTCGATAAAACGGATAAAGGCTATAATCTGCTTGCTGGCAAAATAACAGAAGATGGACGTGTTTTAGACCAACAAATTGAGCAAGCTTCCCCTGCTGTACAAACTTGGATTAAGAAGCATGCAGAAGTATTGCATCAGGCGGAAGCCGGTATGCCGGAAGGTCATTATTCGGGATATTCAGCATTGTCTAAAGATAAACAGACCTTGTATCTTTTTGTTGAAGGCAAGCCAACTGGTCCAATCGCCTTAAAAGGACTTAAAAATACGATCGCACGTATTCGTATTGTAGGAGAGGGGTCGATGATTGGTCATCAGATATTTAATAAGCTGTATTGGTCAGCCATTCCGGGGATTGTTTATATTGATGTGCCGGCAGATCGATTAGATAAGGACTATACAGTAATTGCGGTTCTGTTGGATAAGCCTATTGAACTTTATCGTGAGGAAGTAGGTGCTATTGAAAGTAATCTATAAAAATAAAGCGGCGAGGATAACCCCTCGCCGCTTTATTTTTATAGCGTTAATCCACGCTATTCAAATCCTTCGGATTTTTTACTTTCTTGTCCAGTAAGGCCAGTTTAATGACATCGGACATCTGCGTAACATAATGGAACGTCAAATCCTTGATGTAATCTTCCTTGATTTCCAGAATATCTTTCTCATTGGCTTTGCAAAGGATGATTTCCTTGATGTTGGCACGTTTAGCAGCTAAGATTTTCTCCTTGATACCACCTACTGGAAGTACTCGGCCACGCAGTGTGATTTCGCCGGTCATCGCCAATTTCTCTCTAACCTTGCGTTGGGTGAATAAAGAGGTCAAAGCGGTCAACATGGTGATACCTGCTGATGGCCCGTCCTTAGGTGTGGCGCCAGCCGGAACGTGAACATTCACATCCCATTTATCAAAGACTTTATAATCGATACCAAATTCATCAGCATGTGAGCGTAGGTAAGCCATGGCAATCGCTGCAGATTCTTTCATCACGTCACCCAAATTACCGGTCAAGCTTAATTTTCCCTTGCCCGGGCTTAGGCTCGATTCGATGAAGAGAATGTCGCCTCCAACCGAAGTCCAGGCCAAACCTGTAACCACGCCCGCAACTTCGTTATCTTCGTACAGTTCTTTGTCGAAAATAGGTGCACCCAATATTTCTGTAACCAATGGGGCATCTACTTTTGGATTATAGGCTTTCTCCATGACTATGCGGGTAGCAACCCCTCTGACAATGGAACCTATTTTTTTCTCCAACCCACGCACACCGGATTCGCGGGTGTATTCTTCGATAATTTTCTCGATAATCTTATTGCTCAGCGAAACATCTTTCTTTGTCAGCCCGTGGGTCTCCAATTGTTTGGGAAGAAGGTGTTTCTTTGCAATTTCTATTTTTTCTTCGATGGTGTAACCATTTACTTCGATAATCTCCATACGATCCAACAAAGCTGGCTGTATGCTATTCAGCGAGTTTGCCGTAGCAATAAACATAACCTTGGAAAGATCGTACTCCATTTCTACATAATGGTCATAGAAATTCGTGTTTTGTTCCGGATCAAGTACCTCTAGTAAAGCGGATGAAGGATCTCCCTTGAAATCGGAAGCAATTTTGTCGATTTCGTCCAATACGAATACCGGATTGGAGGTTTCAGCTTTTTTCAACGACTGGATAATACGTCCGGGCATAGCACCGATATATGTTTTGCGATGTCCACGAATTTCTGCTTCATCACGCACGCCACCAAGTGCCATACGGGTGTATTTTCGACCCAATGCCCGCGCTATGGATTTTCCCAAAGAAGTTTTACCAACTCCCGGAGGGCCTACCAGACACAGAATAGGTGCTTTCATGTCATTTTTCAGCTTCAGTACGGCAAGGTATTCGATGATACGTTTCTTTACCTTTTCCAAACCATAATGGTCTTTGTCTAGCACACGAACAGCACGGTTCAGATCGAAATTATCTTTTGAGTATTCACCCCAAGGTAAGTCCAACAACAATTCGAGATAGTTCAATTGCACCGAATAATCCGCCGCCGCAGGATTGATGCGGCCTAATTTCTCAAGTTCCTTATCGAAGTGTTTCTGTACTTCTTTTGCCCATTTTTTTGACCTTGAGCGTTTGTGAAGCTCTTCCATTTCCAGATCAGGCGTATTCCCGCCTAATTCCTCTTGAATGGTTTTTAGCTGTTGATTTAGAAAATAGTCCCGCTGTTGCTTGTCCAGATCGATACGAACTTTGTTTTGGATCTGGTTTTTGAGCTCCAACATCTGTATTTCCGTCGTTAGGTGCTCCAAAAGCATTTTCGCCCGTTTCACAAAATCTTTGGTTTCCAAAAGAGCTTGCTTTTGTTCCATCTCTAAAGAGAGGTTGGAAGAGATAAAGTTAACCAAGAAGGTTGGGCTTTCAATATTCTTGATCGCTAATCCGGCTTCGCTTGGTAAGTTGGGCGAGAGCTGAATAATCTGTAGCGCAAGTTCTTTGATTGAGGAAATCAAAGCCTTGAATTCCTTACTGTTCACTTTTGGCTTGTCTTCTGGCACGCGTTCAACCCGTGCCTTTAGGTAAGGCTCTGAACTGACAAGCTCACTTAGCTTAAAGCGTTGTTTACCTTGGATAATAACGGTGGTGTTCCCATCGGGCATTTGCAATATCTTGATGATATTGGCTACTGTGCCTATTTTGTGGAGCTGCTCTATTGTAGGTTCTTCGATGCTCATGTCCTTTTGGGAAACCACACCTATCGTGCGGTCACCTTTATAAGCTTCTTTGACCAGTTTTATCGATTTGTCACGCCCTACGGTAATAGGAATGACCACTCCCGGAAAAAGAACCGTATTGCGTAAAGGCAAAATAGGTAATATTTCAGGTATATCAGCCTTGCTCATCTCTTCTTCGTCCTGAGAACTCATCAGTGGGAAAAATTCGGTGTCTTCGTTTATGACAGATATTACTTGGTTGATATCAAATATGTCGTTTTTGTTCATATATATGTGTTTAAACCCGACAAGTTGTCAGATTTATGCTGTTTTATTTTAAATAAAGAATATCTACCCAATAATTGCAAGAGAAATGCCAACTTTAAATTTTGGTATCATTTATGTTAAGAAAAGAGTGTCTCCTGTTAAATCGGCAGTTTCAAAGTTAAGTATTAGCAGGGTAAGAACAAAAAATGTGGAAATGTTTATAACTTCGTGTTGGAAGCTTAAACTATTTAGTGGAATTTTATATCTAATAGAAGTAAAAGGTTAAAAAAGTATAGAAAAAGAGAACATATGAAACGTAGATTTTTGAGTAATCAGTGGAAAACAATTAAGTTAGGGATGGCTTCAGTAGCGTTGGCACTATTGACTTTGTCGGTACAAGCGCAAGAGCAGCATAGCAACGCAAATGTTCGTTTAGGACAGAAAGCGTTATTGGACGGAGATTTTAAAGGCGCTGCGACTCATCTGCAAAAAGCTCTTCCTGCGGAAGCAAACGATCCGGATGTACAATATTTATTGGGATATTCTCAATTCCAGAGTGGAGATTTCGCAAAATCTATTGAAACGTTCAAAAAGGTATTGGCTTTAGAAGCAAAACATGGTTCTGCACTTTATTATAAAGCGAAAGCAAGTAATAATATCGCTGTAAGTGATAGTAAATTGAACAATAACGCGAAAGAACAATTATTGAAAACAGCCATTGAAGATTATAGTAAAGCTATCGCTATCAATGCCAACGATGCAAAATTGTATCAAAACCGTGC
>Ga0079224_100011736_pt1 | contig 12090 bp, 10 predicted proteins | sample Stecom2015_FD_80414 | JGI IMG/M metagenome (GOLD analysis project Ga0079224, IMG submission 80414) | Agricultural soil microbial communities from Utah to study Nitrogen management - Steer compost 2015 | ecosystem: Environmental > Terrestrial > Soil > Agricultural land | place: USA: Utah... | reverse complement strand
CTCGCTTGCGCGGGGCCGGTTCGATCGACACCTCGCCGTCCTCGCTGCCGATCCACCAGAGCCCCTCGCCCGCGTTGGCCTGCAGGCGCATCGTGCGTCGCGCGAGCGCCGCGAGCTCGACCGTCGCGCCGGCCGGCAGCTCGACCACGGCGAGGCGATCGAGCCGCGCGAGCGCATCCTGGTGCTGGCGCCACCACAGCGCCGCATTGCGCCCGTAGCTGATCGCCACCACATGGGCCGCCCGCGCGCAGGCTCGGCGCAGGCGTCGTTCGTCGGGCAGCCCCACTTCGATCCAGAGCTCGACGGCGCCGGTGTCGTCGCGCAGCCAGAGGTCCGGCTCCTCGACATCCGACAGCCCGCTGCCGAAGGCGAGCGCCGGATGGGCATGCATCGCGAAGGCGAGCAGGCGCACCATCATGCGCTCTTCGGTCTCGGACGGATGGCGCGCGAGCGTGAGCGAATGGTCGTGGTAGTAGCCGCGGTCGGTGTCGGCGATGGAGAGTTCGACGCGATGGATGGTGGACTTGAGCGCCATGTCGGGTACTTCGTCACAAGGGGCCTAAGGAGTCTCCCACACCCGGGCGCGATGCGTGGCATCATCGCGGGTGCCTTCGTCGGTCGTTCCGAATCCGTCCGATCCTCCCCATGACCGCCCCCGTCCAAGCGGCATTCGCCCCGCCTGCCTCCGGCGCCCGCCGGGCGGCCGGCCGTGTCGCGCTGGTGGCGGGCGCGGTGGGACGACAGGGCGAGGCGCTGCTGAACGCGGCATTGGCGCGTGGCGGCTACTCCCGGGTCCATGTCCTGTCCGATGCGCCGATGGCGCTCGGCATCGACGGGCTCGCGCTCAGCGGCCTCGACGCGCTGCCGCCGCTCGACGACGTGCTCATGCTGGTCGGGCAGGGAGGCGACCCGGCCGAGCGCTCCTTCCATGGCCGCGATGCGCCCTTCGTGCAGGTGACGATCGCGGATGCGGTGAAGGTCGCCGGTGCGGCCGCCGCCGCAGGGGCACGCCGCTTGCTGGTGATTCGCCCGAGCCCGGCGTGGCAACAGATGGGGGAGTTGCAGCGCTCGCTCGGCGGGACCGACGAACTGGCGCTGGCACAGCTGCCCTTCGAGTCCGTGTTCATCCTGCGCCCGGTCCGTACCGGGCCGAGTCCCGGTGGCGACTGGCTGCGTCGCATCGTGAACGCCTACATGAGCATCCAGTTCCTGATGATGCCCAGATCGATTCCCACGCTCACGTCCGAGCAGGTCGCGCGTGCCGCCGTGGCGGCCCTCGGAATGCCCGGGACCGGCACCCGGGTCATGCTGGCCCGGCAGCTTGCCGAGCTGCTCGAACCGGTCCCCGCGGCCGGCGCCGGCCGTTGACCGGGCGACGGCCGCCGTCGGCCGAACCCGCCTTGACCCCGGCCCGGGCGCTCCGCATTTTCGGGGAGCAAGCGCGGTCCCCAGCCAGCCGGTCCATCGAGAGGTAGTGTGCGAGTCCTGTTCTTCGTCCGCGAACGACATCCGACCTTCCGCGTCGACGTCACGGTCCTGTTCGGGAAGTACCTGTCGCGTCTCGGCGTCGCGTCCGACCTCGTGACCCTGCGCGAGCCCGGCAAGACCGCCCCCTGGGGTGGCGGCGAGGTGTTCGGTCCGTCGGCCGGCGGTGGCCGGCTGCGTACTCACCTGTCCGCCCTCCTGAACGACTTCCGCGGCCTGGCGCGGATCGGCCCGCAGTACGACCTGGTGCTGGTGCGCGACAAGCCGCTGTTCACCCTGTGGGCCTGGCTCGTCGCGCGGCTTCGGGGCGTGCCCTTCGCCTACTGGATGTCCTTCCCCCTGCCCGAGAGCGCGCTCGAGTTCGTGCGCGAGCGCGGCCTGTCGATCGGACCCCTGCGATGGCTGGTGGTGTATGCGCGGGGGCTGCTCAGCTACTGGGCGCTCTACAAGGTCGTGCTGCCGCGCGCCGACATCGCCTTCCTGCAGAGCGACGAGATGCAGCGCATCCTGCAGGCCCGCGGCATCCGGATGCGCCATGCAGTGCCGGTGCCGATGGGCGTGGACCGGGAGGCGGTCGACCAGATCATGGCGCGCGACGACGGCGACATCGATCCGCGCGCGGCCGAATGGCTCGCCCGGGCTCGCGCCGCCGAGACCATCGTGTACCTCGGTACGGTCGAGGAGAACCGCCGGCTCGAGCTCGCGCTCGAAGCCTTCCGAACCGTGCTGCGCGCCCGGCCCGAGGCGCTGATGCTCATCATCGGCGACGCGGACGAACCGGGCGACATCGAGAAGCTCAAGTCGCTGGCGGCCGAGCTCGGCATCGCGCGGCGCGTGATCTTCACCGGCTGGCTCGACATGGCCACGGCATGGCAGCTCGTGCGGGCGGCCCGGGTGGGCTTCTCGCCCTGCCCGCGCGGCGTGCTCTACGACGTGGCATCGCCCACCAAGGCGGTGGAGTACATGGCGCTCGGCCTGCCGGTGGTCGCCAACGACCTCCCCGACCAGGCCTTCGTGATCGGGCGGAGCGGTGGCGGCCTGTGCACGCCGCTCGATCCCGGAGCCTTCGCGGCGGCGATGATCGAGCTGCTGTCCGATCCGGAAGCGGCGCGGCGCCGCGGCCAGGCCGGCCGGCAGTGGGCGCTCGAGAACCGCAACTACGAAAGGCTCGCCACCCTGGTCCGGGACGAGATGCTGGCCGTGCTGCCGGCGGGGGAGACCGAGCGTGCGTGAGCCCGGTTCGATTACCTCCTTCGGGAGCGAGGGAGGGGCGGATGCCGGTGGGCGGCATGACGAGGCGCATGGCCACGGGTCGGCGATTTCGTGCAGGGAGCCGGCCACGGCCCGCGATGCGGGCCCGGGCCGGCGGGACGACACCGCCGGCATGCCGTCGGCGACGACGGGAACGGGCATGGCGAGACGGGTGCTGATGGTCTGCACCGCGGGGCGGGGCGGGATGTTGTCGGTGATCGAGAGCTACCGCGTCGACGGGCTGTTCGACCGCTGGGGCGTCAAGCTGTTCTCGCCGCACGACGAGGGCAGCCTCGTGCGGCGCCTGTGGCTCGCGGCGGTCGAGATCCTGCGCTTCATCGTCGAGATCCTGACGCACCGGGTCACGCTGGTGCACTGCCATGCGGCGGAACTCGGAAGCTTCTGGCGCAAGTCGATCTTCGGCCTGCTCGCCCGGGCGCGCGGAATCCCCGTGCTGTTCCACCTGCACGGGGCCGAGATGAAGGACTTCTACGACGCCCAGGCCGCGCCGATCCGTCGCCTGATCAGCTGGATCCTCGAGCGCTACTCCGCGGTGGTGGTGCTGTCGCCGAGCTGGGCGGACTGGGTCCGCTCGGTCGCGCCCAGGGCGAACGTCTTCGTGCTCCACAACTATGTCCGGATGCCCGCGGCGCAGGCCCGTCGCGCGGGGGACGGTCCCGTCAAGGTGCTCTTCCTCGGGATCATCGGCCACCGCAAGGGGGTGTACGACCTGTTGCCCGCCTTTGCCGAGGCGCTCTCGACCCGCCCCGGCATGAAGCTGCTGATCGGGGGCAATGGCGAGGTGGAGCAGGCCCGGATGCGCGCCGCCGAGCTCGGCCTCGGCGACTCGGTGGAGTTCCTGGGCTGGGTGGGCGGCGATCGCAAGAACGAGCTGCTCGCGGCGGCCGACATCTTCGTGCTCCCCTCCTACAACGAGGGCCTGCCGATCAGCCTGCTCGAGGCCATGAGCTGGGGCGTGCCGGTGATCTCGACGACCGTCGGCGGAATCCCGGAGCTGATCCGCGACGGCACCGACGGCTACCTGATCGAAGCGGGCGATGTCGGGGCGCTCTCCCGGCGACTCGCCGAACTCGCCGGCGATGCGCAACTGCGCCAGCGCATGGGAAGCGCCGGGCGGGAGCAGGTCGCCGCGTCGTTCTCGCGCGAGGCGGTGTTGCCGCGGCTCGAGCAGCTCTACGCGGACATCTCGAAGGGGCGTTCATGAGCGGAGGGCCGCGGGTGCTCGCCGTCGCCTCGGGCGGCGGCCACTGGACGGAACTGATGCGGATACGCGAGGCCTTCGAGGGCTGCGACGTGGCCTACGTGAGCGTGAAGCCGTGGTATCGCGAGGATGTCGCCGGCCATCGCTTCTACGCGATTCCCGACGTCAGCCGCCTGCACAAGTGGCGGATCGCGGCGACCATCGCCAGGCTCGCCTGGATCCTGCTGCGCGAGCGCCCGCAGGTGCTCGTCACCACCGGCTCGGCCCCGGGCATGCTGGCGTTGCGCATGGCCAAGGTCCTCGGCGCGCGCACGGTCTGGATCGACAGCGTCGCCAACATCGAGGAGATGTCCCTGTCCGGCCTGAAGGCGGGCAAGGCCGCCGACCTCTGGCTCACGCAGTGGTCGCACCTCGCGAAGCCCGAGGGGCCGCACTACCGGGGCAGCGTGCTGTGAAGCTCTTCGTCACCGTCGGCTCGATGCTGCCCTTCGACCGCCTGGTGCGGGCGATCGACGACTTCGTGGGGACCCGGCCCGACATCGAGGCGTTCGCCCAGATCGGCGAGACCCGCAACAGGCCCAGACACATGGACAGCCGGCAGATGATGACGCCGGCCGAGTACCGCCGCATGTTCGAGGAGGCCGATGTCGTGGTCTCGCATGTCGGCATCGGCACCGTGATCACCGCCGCGGAACTCTGCAAGCCGCTGGTGATGCTGCCCCGGCAGATGGAGCTGCAGGAGGTCACGAGCCGTCACCAGCAGGCGACCGCCCGCTGGCTGGCCGGCCGGCCCGGCGTCCATATCGTGTCGAGCGAGGCCGAACTGCCCGCCAAGATCGACGAGGTGGCGGGCTCGCGCGGCGTGGACGATTTCGAGTCGGAGACCCGCGCGGAGCTGATCCGCACGGTCCGCGACTTCATCCGCGGCTGAGTTCCCGGCCCGCGCCGGCGGGGCGACGAGGGAGCCTAGCGCGAGGCGCCGGCGAAACGGGCGCGCCAGGCGATGATGCCGAGCACGAGGCCGGCGAGGACCTGGCCGCTGAGGATGCCGCTCAGCGAGGCGTTGTAGACCAGGCCGACCCCCAGCACCACGATCGCGATCACGAGCGTGCGGTCGAGCGCGCGCCCGAATCCCGGGGTGGAGCGTCGCAGGTTGCGCACCCCCGTGCTGAAGGCGCTCCACCAGGCGAGCAGGTAGATGGCCGTGCCGACCACCCCGAGCTCCCAGAGGAATTGGGAGATCGTGGACAGGCCGAGGCTCTTGCCGCCGTGGCGCAGCGCGAGCACCGGCGTGTAGTCGTCGGCGTAGAGGTTGGTCGAGCCGACCCCGTGGCCGAAGGCCCATTCGTCGGGGTTCTGCAGGCCGTGGTGCTTGGCCCAGTAGCTGAACACGGTCTTGCGGTTGAGGTCGCCCTCGTTGTTGTAGCCGCGGTCGCCGAAGTTGTAGGCGATGATGCGGTCGAGCCGCTCCTCCATCGAGATCTTCTCGCCGTGGGCCCAGGCCGACTGCTGCCAGACGAGATAGGCGCTGCCCAGCATGATGAAGCCCGCGGCGAACGCGCCGAGCCCGAAGACGAGCAGGATCGGTCGCTTGCGGATCAGGTCGGCATAGGCGGCGATGACGACCAGCGGCATCACGATGAAGATCACGTTGGTCTCGGAGAAGATCAGCGGCGCGAGCACCAGGCCGATGAGCAGCAGCGCGACGGGCCACCTGAGCAGCGATTCGCGCGCGAAGGCGAGGATGCCGCCCGCCACCAGCATCTGCATGAGCGCGAGCACGCCCGATGCGCCCCTTCCGCGCTGGTCGAGCTCCAGCAGGCCGACGATGGCGTCCGCCCCGCCCTCCAGCACATGGATGAGCTCGACGCGCTGGTAGATCGCGAGCGGCAGGTGGGCGATGGAGATGACGAGGACGAGCAGGACCCAGCGCCGGATGTTGTTGACGGCGAAGGGCCAGGTGGCGAGCGCGAACATCACCCCGGTGCCCTGGGCCACCCGCTTGATTCCCGACAGCCCCTCGTCGAGCATTCCGTCGCTCCAGAGGATGGAGGCGGCGGCATAGACGATGAATGCCGCGAAGAGCGGAATGAACGCGGGGAGGGATTCGCTCGCCGACCGGTTCATCGTCGCGGAATAGACGATGGACGCGCCGGCGAGGAACAGGGTCAGCAGCGAGAAGAGCCAGGGCAGTTTCTCGAGCGCCGGGAAGAAGAAGGCCACCGGGCCCGAGATCGCGAGCGCGCCCACGAGCACCAGCCACATGGCGATGGCGGGCATCTGCAACAGGATCAGGCTGAGCATCGCGCCCACGACGATGGCCACGTACGTGACCTTGCCGCTCGCGATGACGAGGCCGCACAGGGCGGCCGCGCCGACGAAGCCGAGCGGCACGAGGAAGTCGGTCCAGGACTGGAACCGGGCGGTCGATCTGATCGCTGTCATCGCGCGATGTCGGTAGGAGCGGACCGCGGGGTGCGCGGATCCGGGGCATCAGTCGGCAGGCGGCGTGAATCCGGGGCTACGGTACATGCCGCGCGGCCACCCTCAACCGAAAAATATCACGGATGACCCACGAAGACGCGCGCACCGCGATGGGCGGTGCGCGCGGGGGGCGGGAGGGTCGCCGGGCCTTACTCGACCACGGTCAGGAGGCTGGTGAGCAGCTCCATCTGCGACCGGTTGGCGTTGAGCGCCTGCCCGTCGGCCTGGGCCTCGAGGCCTTCGGCGTACATGCAGGGCGAGCCCGACTTGTCCACCACGATCAGGCCGTACTTCTGCAGGGCCCGGGCGAGTCGCAGGTGCGCCGGCGACAGGCCCAGGGCCTCGACGTTGACCGACGGCGGGATCGCGAAGCGGGTGCCCATCGGGATCACGCCGGCGTAGTCGGGCGACTGGTCGTCGCTGGTCGCCGGCCAGACCGCCCGGCCGCCGAGGTACTTGGCGGGAATGGCGACCGCGATGGCGTGGTCGATCGAGCCCGAGGTGGCCTCGCCCTTGCGGATGAGCCCGCCGATCTGCGAGCCGCCATAGGCCCGGGTCGCGCCCCAGCCGTACGTCAGGTAGTTGGAGTTGTGCGAGGCGTAGCCGCTGATGTTCACACCGCTGCCGTCGAGCGGCACCTTGGCGTAGGACACGGCGGTCCAGCGACCGTCACGCTTCTTGACGTACCAGAACTCGTGCGCATGCTTGCCGTCGGGATCGACGACGGTCATGTGCGAGTCGTTCGCCGGGTCGGGATGGGCGTTGGACGGCATCCGGATGGTGACGTTGCCCTCGTTCGCGCTGCCCGAGCTCGTCAGGTGGCGGACCGACACGTTGATCGTCTGCAGCGGATCGCTTTCCTTCGCGTGCCAGACCCAGATGGTCCACTGGCTGCTGTTCACGCCGAAGGCGCCGGCGCTGCGCAACGACTTGGTGCGCGGGTCGCTCTCGCGATAGGTCGCGTTCGCCGGGATCGGCTGGTTCCAGGGCGAGTCCGAGGCGAACGGCCGCTTGAGGAAGTCCGCCGGGGCGGCGCCGCCCTGTTGCGGGCCGCGGTCGGCGATGGGCGCGCCGGGCTCCTGCGGTTCCTGCGCGCCGGCGCCTGGGTTCGGGGAGCCGCCGGGATTGCCGACGATCGGACCCGTGTCCCCACCGACGACCGAACCGTTGCCTCCACCGACGATCGTGCCATTGTCGCCGCCGAGGCCGGCTCCCTTGGAGGGAACCTGGGCGTTGTTGCCGGACGGCGCCGAGGTGCCGATCAGGTCGACGGCGGAACCGGGCAGGGAGACGCCGGGCTCGCTGCCGGCGACGGGCGCGGTCGAGTCGCCCGCGCCGACCGTGCTGCCGCCGCCACCGCCGCCGCCGCAGGCGACGAGGGCCGCGCAGGCCATCGTCAGGAGCGACAGCGAGAAGGACCGTTTGAACCGCTCTTTGGCGCTTCCGGGTGCGTTTGCGAGGGCTGCGTCAGAAACGCACTGAGTTACTGCTTTAGTCGCCAATTTGGTCTCCAGTGAAGCAGAGGAGGTTGCTCACCTGGCTGGGAGACATGCTTATGTCGTGACTTTGTTCACGGCAGATTAGCGACGGGGGTGATATCGACCGAGCGGCGAAGTCACGAGCGGTCGGGGCGGGGCGACTGGCGGCGGACGCGTGTACGTATTCCCCACAATCGGGGCGATCGCGCATCGCGTGCGAGGCGCGCGAAAGCGAGACGGTATCGGGGGATTGCGCGCAGCAGGCGCTCGCTCACGAAGCGGGCGCAACATGAAAAATGGCGCCCCGGGGGCGCCATTCGTCGGCTCGGCGCGACCGTTCGCGCGGTCGCGTCGGCAAATGTCAGCCCAGCAGGCGGGCGCGCGTTGCCTCGTACTGCTCCGCGAGCATGTCGACGAGCTCCGCGGCCGGCCGAACCTTGTCGATCACGCCGATGCCCTGGCCGCAGCCCCAGATGTCCTTCCATGCCTTGGGCTTGCCCTTCTCGAAGTTCATCTGGCTGGGATCACCCTCGGGCAGGTTGTCGGGATCGAGGCCGGCGGCGGCGATCGAGGATCGCAGGTAGTTGCCGTGCACGCCGGTGAAGAAGCTCGAGTAGACGATGTCCTCGGCCGCGGACTCGACGATGGCCTGCTTGTGGCGCTCGCTCGCATTGGCCTCGTGCGTGGCGATGAAGGCCGAGCCGATGTAGGCGAAGTCCGCGCCCATGGCCTGCGCCGCGAGCACCGCGCCGCCATTGGCGATGGAGCCGGAGAGCGCGACCGGGCCGTCGAACCATTCACGCGTTTCCTGGACGAGCGCGAAGGGCGACTGGGTCCCGGCATGCCCGCCCGCCCCGGCGGCGACGAGGATGAGGCCGTCGGCGCCCTTCTCGATCGCCTTGCGCGCGAACTTCTGGTTGATCACGTCGTGCATCACCAGGCCGCCATAGCTGTGCACCGCCTCGTTGACCTCGGGGCGTGCCCCGAGCGACGTGATCACCAGCGGTACCTTGTACTTCACGCACAGTTCCAGGTCGTGCTCGAGACGGGCATTGGACTTGTGCACGATCTGGTTGACGGCGAACGGCGCCGCGGGCCGGTCGGGATGGGCCCGGTTGTAGGCGTCGAGCTCCGTGGTGATGCGCTGGAGCCATTCCTCGAGGAGTTCCGCGGGTCGCGCGTTGAGCGCCGGGAACGAGCCGACGATGCCGGCCTTGCACTGCGCGATGACCAGGTCGGGATTGGAGATGATGAACAGGGGCGATCCGATGACCGGGATGCGCAGGCGCGACTTGAGTTCGTGCGGTGTCATGGGTGCTGTATCGGTGGGTTGGCCGGAAGGCGACGCGCGCCGTGAACGCCAGAGCATACACAAAGTCCCCGAACGACAAGGCCCGCGCATCCGGATGGATGCGCGGGCCCGGGCGAGCCGGAGCGCGGCCCGCAGGCGGCTCGTATGCGCCGGTCAGGCGGCCTCGGCGGTCGCCTTCTCCTTCAGGGCGGGCGTGCGGATGAGGTAGTCGAAGGCCGACAGGGCCGCCTTCGCGCCGTCGCCCGCCGCGATCACGATCTGCTTGTACGGCACCGTGGTCGCGTCGCCGGCGGCGAAGATGCCCGGTACCGAGGTCTGGCCGCGCTCGTCCACCACGATCTCGCCATGGCGGGTCAGCTCGACCGTGCCCTGGAGCCAGTCCGTGTTCGGCACCAGGCCGATCTGCACGAACACGCCGGCGAGCTCGATCGTGTGGACCTCGTCCGTCGCGCGGTCGACGTACGTCAGGCCCGTCACGCGCTGGCCGTCGCCGTCGATGGAGGTGGTCCGGGCGTTGGTGATGATCCTGACGTTGTCGAGGCTGCGCAGCTTGGCGACGAGCACCGCGTCGGCCCGCAGCTCGGGCGCGAACTCGATCAGCGTGACATGTTCGACCACCCCGGCCAGGTCGATCGCCGCCTCGACGCCGGAGTTGCCCCCGCCGATCACCGCGACCCGCTTGCCCTTGTAGAGCGGCCCGTCGCAGTGCGGGCAGTAGGCCACGCCGCGGTTGCGGTACTCGGCCTCGCCGGGCACGTTGATCTCCCGCCAGCGGGCGCCCGTGGCGAGCACGACGGTGCGCGCCCGCAGGCGCCCGCCGTTGGCGAAGCGCACGGTGGCGAGGCCGCCGGGCTCGTCGGCCGGGACGAGCTCGATGGCCCGTTGCGCGTTCATGATGTCGACATCGTATTCGCGCACGTGCTGCTCGAGCGCGACCGCGTAGGAAGGGCCGTCGGTATGGGGGACCGCGATGTAGTTCTCGATCGAGAGCGTGTCGAGAACCTGCCCGCCGAAGCGCTCCGCCGCCACGCCGGTGCGCAGGCCCTTGCGCGCCGCGTAGATCGCCGCGGCCGCGCCCGCAGGGCCGCCGCCGATCATCAGCATGTCGTACGGCGCCTGGGCGTCGAGGCGCTTCGCCTCGGCCTCGCCGCCGTCGGTCGCGAGCTTCGCGAGGATCTCCTCGATGCCCATGCGGCCGCTGGCGAACAGCTTGCCGTCGAGGAACACCGAGGGAACGGCCATGATGTCGCGCTCCTCGACTTCCTTCTGGAAGAGGCCGCCGTCAATGGTGACCACGCTTACGCGCGGATTGATCACCGCCATCATGTTGAGCGCCTGGACCACGTCGGGGCAGTTGTGGCAACTCAGCGACATGTAGACCTCGAAGGCGAGGTCGGTGTCGATCGCGCGGATCCGGTCGACGACCGAATCGTCGACCTTCGGCGGATGGCCGCCGGCCCAGAGCAGCGCAAGCACCAGCGAGGCGAACTCGTGGCCAAGGGGGATCGCCGCGAAGCGGATCGACATCGCGGTGCCTTCGCCCCGGATCGAGAAGGATGGCCGGCGCTCGTCCTCGCCGCCGGTCTCAACCCGCACCAGGGCCGACGCCGCCTGCAGCTCGTCGAGCAGCTCGCGCAGCTCGTCCGACTGCTTGCTGTCGTCGAGCGACGCGATGATCTCGACCGGCCGGGTGAGCCGCTCGAGGTAGGCTTTCAACTGGGCTTTGAGGTTGTCATCGAGCATCGTTCAGTCCTGTACGTTGGCGCTTGGAAAAAGGGCCGGCGATTGCCGGCCCGACGCGTCTGGGGCCCAGCCTCGTGGGGGGCCACCCGGGGGCGCCGGGCGCCGGTCGGGCGCCCGGGCCGGTACCGCCGTCCTCAGATCTTGCCGACCAGGTCCAGCGACGGGGTCAGCGTCTTGGCGCCTTCCTGCCACTTGGCGGGGCAGACCTCGCCCGGGTGCGCCGCCACGTACTGCGCCGCCTTCACCTTGCGCAGCAGCTCCTTGGCGTCACGGCCGATGCCTTCGGCGGTGATCTCGACGGCCTGGATGATGCCGTTCGGATCGATGATGAAGGTGCCGCGGTCGGCCAGGCCCTGGTCTTCGCGCATGACGTCGAAGTTGCGCGTGATCTGGCCCGTGGGGTCGCCGATCATCGTGTACTTGACCTTGCCGATCGCCGGCGAGCTTTCCGCCCAGGCCTTGTGCGAGAAGTGGGTGTCGGTGGAGACGCTGTAGATCTCGACGCCCAGCTTCTGGAATTCCGCGTAGTTGTCGGCCAGGTCCTCGAGCTCGGTCGGGCAGACGAAAGTGAAGTCGGCCGGATAGAACACGACCACCGACCACTTGCCCTTCAGCATTTCGTCCGTGACCTCGATGAACTTGCCGTCCTTGTAGGCCTGGGCTTTGAAGGGCTTGATTTCGGTGTTGATGACGGACATTGGCACTCCTGATTAGTGTGGCTTCTTCGGAATTCGCTCGGACGATGCGTCCGACGAACAAATAATAGTAAATGCCTATGAATATCGCAAATGAGATATTTCAATGCTATCCATAGGCGGGGTCTATTCGGCAGGGCGGCGCTGGCAATGGATGGCTTGCCGGCCGGGGCCGCCGCAGCGCGTACGTGCGTCGACTTGGCGTCGCCTGCCACAGGAGCAGATGGGGACGAATCCTGGAACTGCAACCACCGGGCCCGGCGCGACGCGCCGTGGCCGGCAGATCGGTCCGGTCAGTCCGGTGCGGAAACCGGCTCGCGGGGCAGGCAGAACACGATCGCCGTGCCACGACCCGGCTCGGTCTCGATGCGGATCGAACCGTGCGACTGCCTCACGAAGCCGTAGATCTGCGAGAGGCCG
>Ga0079224_100011735_pt1 | contig 12090 bp, 12 predicted proteins | sample Stecom2015_FD_80414 | JGI IMG/M metagenome (GOLD analysis project Ga0079224, IMG submission 80414) | Agricultural soil microbial communities from Utah to study Nitrogen management - Steer compost 2015 | ecosystem: Environmental > Terrestrial > Soil > Agricultural land | place: USA: Utah... | reverse complement strand
CCCACAGGGCGGGCCGGGAACGGGCGGACCCGGGCAGGAGAGGACGGCTCGAGTCGCTAACCGGAGAGCGAGACCGGGCGGGCGATGTCCCCGTAGGCGCGCAGGACGGTCATGCCGAGCATGAACGCGATGACCGCGTAGGTCGCGGGCAGCAGCTTGGCGGTGTCGACCGGACCAGGGTCGGGTGCATGCCGCCGCGTGGAGAGTCAGCGACGCGGCCCCTCCCACAGCGCGCCGGCGATGTGCCCACCGTCGAGCGGCAGCAGCGGGACGAGGTTGAACACGAACAACGCCATGTTCACCGAGACGATCAGCCCCATCATGTCGGCGCTGCGTTCGGCCAGGCCGTAGCCCTGTCCCTCGACGGAGGCGATCTCGCCCGCGAACCGACCCACGCCGATGAGGCCGACGACGCCAGGGTCCCGCTCGGCCGTCCCGAAGGCGGCCTCGGCGACGTCGACGAGACGTTCGGGCAAGGTCACCACGATGTGCACGGTGCGGCTGAACAGGTCCCAGACGAGGCCGGGGACGGCGGTGACCGGCTGGCGGACCAGTTCGAACGTGGGGCCGATGCCGACGTACGGCCGCGTCTCGGTGACGATCTCGCCATCGTCCGAACGCACCGGCGTGCCCTCGTCGTCGACGACGGGACGCTCATGCGGGGTCGGGGCGACCGTGAGCGTCTCGTGCTCGCCGTCGCGGATTACCTCGACCTGCGTGGGGCCGGTGCCGCCGGAGGCGATCGTCGCCGAGATCTCCTCCCACGAGTCGACGTCGGTGCCACCCCACGTGACGATCTCGTCGCCCGGCTGCAGCCCGGCCTGAGCACCGGGGGCGACCGGGTCGGTCTCGGTGCATTCGGTGGCCTGGGGATCCTCCGGGACGCACTGCTGGACCGATCCGAGCGTCGTCGTGTACTGGCCGATCCCGAGCCCGACGGCGACGACGCCCATCAGCACCGCCGCGATGAGGAGGTTCATCAGCGGCCCGCCGAGCATGACGACCATCTTCTTCGGCACGCTGAGCCGGTAGAAGGCGCGGTGCTCCTCACCCGGCCCGAGTTCCTCCAGCGCCGCGGCGCGCGCCTCCTCGACCATGCCGGGCCGCCCGTCCCGCCGCGTCCGCACGCGGGCTCCCGCGCGTGCCGGCGGGAACATGCCGACCAGCCGGACGAAGCCACCCAGCGGGAGAGCCTTGACGCCGTACTCCGTGCCGTTGACGGTCTTCGACCACAGGGTGGGCCCGAAGCCGACCATGTACTGCGGAACCTTGACCCCGAACTTCTTCGCGGGGACGAGATGCCCGATCTCGTGCAACGCGATCGAGACGATGAGGCCGGCGGCGACGATGAGGACGCCCACGGCGAATTCCATGCGTCCTCCCGCTCTCGTGTCGGTCCGGGCTCCTCGTCCCATCTTGCCCGCCTCGGTGAGCAACGCGCTGACCGGGCCAGGAGTTCCGTGGTCCCGACGCGCGGAAGACGTCGGCCGGTCGGTACCGCGCGGGGTCAGCCGGCGCGGGCGATGACCTCGTCGGCGCGCTCGCGCGCCCAGGACTCGACGGCGAGCAACGTCGGAAGATCGGGCACCGCCACACCGTCGTGCCCGGCGAGGACCTCGTCGACGGTCGCGAGGATCCCGGGGAACGGGATCCTGCCGGCATGGAAGGCGTGCACCGCCTGCTCGTTCGCCGCGTTGTAGACCGCCATGTGGGTGGCGGAGGCGGCACAGGCCTCCTGGGCGAGCCGGACGGCGGGGAAGGCGTCGTGGTCGAGCGGGGCGAAGTCCCAGGTCGAGGCCCGTGTCCAGTCGAGCGGCTCGTCGACGTCGGGCAGGCGCTGCGGCCAGGACAGGCCCAGAGCGATCGGCACCCGCATACGCGGCGGCCCGGCCTGGGCCACGGTGGAGCCGTCGTGGAACTCCACGAGCGAGTGGATGAACTGCTGCGGATGGACCACCGTCTCGATGTCGGCCAGCGGCACGTCGAAGAGCAGATGGGCCTCGACCACCTCGAGGGCCTTGTTGACCAGGGTCGCCGAGTTGGTGGTGATGACCTTGCCCATCGCGAAGTTGGGGTGGCGCAGCGCCTCCTCGGGCGTGACGCGGGCCAGATCGGCGGAGCTGCGCCCCCGGAACGGTCCTCCGGATGCCGTGAGGATGAGCCGCCGCACCTCGCTGCGCCCGGTCACCACCGCGGACGTCATGCCCTTCTCGTGCCGGCCGGAGGTTAGCGCCTGGGCGATGGCGCTGTGCTCGGAGTCGACGGGGACGACCTGGCCGGGCCGCTGCTGCGCCTGTTGGACCAGGGCCCCACCGACGACCAGGGACTCCTTGTTGGCCAGCGCCAGCCTCGCACCGGATCGCAGCGCCGCCAGGGTGGGCGCCAGGCCGACCGATCCGGTGATGCCGTTGAGGACGACACCGTCCGGTCCCAGCATCCCGGCCACCTGAGCCTGTGCATCCGGGCCGGTGAGGATCTGCGCGTCCCAGCCGCGGGCCGTCAGGGCTCTGCGCACGGCAGGTTCCGCTGCCGGGTCGGCGACAGCCACGACGTCGGCGCGGTGGGTGGCTGCCTGCGCGGCGAGTAGGTCGGCGTGCCCACCGCCGGCGGCGAGAGCGCGGACCCGGTACCGCCCGGGATGCGCGCTGATGACGTCGAGCGCCTGGGTGCCGATGGAACCGGTCGAACCGAGGATGACCAGCTCGGCCGGTTCGGTCGTTGCCGGCGCGTCCTCGTCGGAGGCGGTCACTCGACGGCGACGAGGACCTCGACGGCGCGGGCGAGGTACGCGTCGACGGTGCCCTCGTGGTAGGCGCGGCGGGCCGGGACGGACGGGAACGTCGTCGCCCGCAGTTCGGCCGACGTCATCTCGCCACCTTCGTCGAAGTAGGCGATGAGCCGGTCCATGAGCTCGTCGACGGCTTCGCGGTCGTACCCGCGGCCCTTCTCGGGCGCGCGGAACCGCTTGCCGGCCGGGCGGAGCAGACGGGGGTACAGCGTGGTGGCGAGATCCGCGGTGCGGTCCATCCAGGCGGCTTCGCCGTGCTCGGCGATGAACGCGGACCGGGTGCGCTGGACGAACGCGGCTTCCAGGCGGTCGAGCGCGGCGTCGACCGCGGCGGTGGAGTATCCGTCTCGGACCAGGTCGAACGCCGCGGCGCGCACGTCGTGCTCATCGATGCGTTCCGAGCCGTCCGCGCGCGGTTCGCTCTCCTCGTAGGCGGCACGGGCGCGGGTGAAGAAGTCCTCGACCTGCTCGCGGTCGTACCCCGTGCGCCAGCGGCCCGCCGTGGGGAACATCCCCGTCATCCCAGCTCCTTCCCGTCCGTCGAAGTATCGCGCACCACGGCCCGACAGTGGCTCATCCTCTCACCGGCGCGGCCCACCGCGGCTCGGCACGCCGTCCGGACCATGCTCACAGGACCAGGCGGAAGACCGCATAGCACACCGGGGCGCAGATGAGGATCGAGTCGAGGCGGTCCATCAGGCCCCCGTGGCCCGGCAAGAGTGAGCCCATGTCCTTCAGGCCGAGGTCACGCTTGAGCAGGGACTCGGCCAGGTCGCCCGTGGTGGCTGCGGCGACGGCGGCGACCCCGAGCGCCACGCCGCCCCACCAGGGAGCGCCGAGGATCAGCACGAGGACGGTGGTGGCCACGCCGCAGGTGAGCAGCAGCGAGCCCACCGCCCCCTCCCACGACTTCTTGGGGCTGATCGTCGGCGCCATCGGTGTGCGGCCGAAGAAGACGCCGGCCACGTAGCCGCCGACGTCGTTGGCGACTGCGACGAGCAGGACCGTCAGAACCAGCCAGGAGCCGCGATCGGCGGCGAGCAGCAGGATGGCGAAGCCGGCGAGGAACGGCACGTAGGCGGCGGCGAAGATGCCCGCTGCGGCGTCCCGGACCGCCTCCATACCGCCGCCGTCGAGGATCCGCCAGACGAACACACCGCCGCAGGTGAGGGCGAAGGCCATGAGCATGGCCTCCTCGCCGGCCATCCAGGCCGAGACCTCGATGCCGACGGCGCCGACCCACAGTGGCAGCACCGGGATGCGGATGTGTCGTTGCGACACTGCCCCGGCGAGTTCCCACAGGGCCATGCAGACGGCGGCGACGGCGAGGACGACGAAGGCCTCGCGCCGGATGAACAGACTCAGGCCGACGACGGCGAGCAGGCCGAGGCCGACGGCGATGGCCGAGGGGAGGTTACGCCCGGCGCGGCCGCTCGTGGCAGGTTCGCGCACCACCGGCCGCGGCGGGGCCGGCTCGACCAGCGCGGTCGTGGCTCGTCGGCGGGCCTCCCCCAGCCGGCGGATGGCACCGGTGATGGGGTCGGTGGGGTTGTCCATCGAGAGCTCCGTCGGTTGGCGCCGGCGCGGGCCTGCGGCGCTGCTCAGACCTCGAGCAGCTCTTTCTCCTTGCCCTCGAGCACCTGGTCGACGACCTCGACGTGCCGTTTGGTCACCGACTCGAGTTCCTTCTCGGCACGCTCGACCTCGTCCTCACCGGCCTCGCCGTCCTTCTTGATGCGGTCGAGCTCTTCCTTGGCCTTGCGCCGGATGGCGCGGATGGCGATCCGCGCGTCCTCGCCCTTGGAGCGGGCGAGCTTGACGTAGTCCCGTCGGCGCTCCTCGGTCAGCTGGGGCAGCACCACGCGGATGACGTTGCCGTCGTCGGTGGGGTTGACCCCCAGGTCGGACTCGCGCAGCGCCTTGATGATCCCGTCACTGGCGGCACGGTCGTATGGGCTGATGAGGACGGTACGGGCCTCGGGGATGGCGATGGAGCCGAGCTGCTGCAGCGGGGTGGGTGCACCGTAGTAGTCGACGAGGATGGCCGAGAACATGCCCGCGTTGGCGCGTCCCGACCGGATGTGGCTGAGCTCCTCGCGGGCGACCTCGACCGCCTTGTCCATCTTCTCCTCGGCCTCGAGCAGGGCGTCGTCGATCACGGCGTCACTCCTTGGTGTTGTGGATCGGTTGGGGGTCGGCGGACACGAGCGTTCCGATCTTCTCACCCCGAAGGGCTCGGGTGACGTTGCCGTCCGGGCCCATGCCGAAGACGCGCATGGTCAGGTGGTTGTCCATGCAGAGGCTGAACGCGGCGGCATCGACCACGCGCAAGCCGTCGCGCAGGGCCTCGGCGTAGGTGACGTGGTCGAGCTTCGTGGCGGTGGGGTCCTGCCGCGGGTCGGCCGTGTAGACGCCGTCCACCCCGTTCTTGCCGACGAGCACCTCCTGGCAGTGGGTCTCCAACGCACGCTGCGCGGCCACCGTGTCGGTGGAGAAGAAGGGCATGCCGGCACCGGCACCGAAGACGACGACGCGCCCCTTCTCCATGTGCCGGATGGCCCGCAGCGGGATGTACGGCTCGGCGACCTGCCCCATCGTGATGGCGGTCTGGACGCGGGTGCGCACGTCGGCCTGCTCGAGGAAGTCCTGCAGCGCGAGGGCGTTCATGACGGTGCCGAGCATGCCCATGTAATCGGCGCGGGACCGGTCGATCCCGCGGCGGGAGAGCTCGGCGCCCCGGAAGAAGTTCCCGCCGCCCACGACCACCGCGACCTGGATCCCGTCCGCCACGGACACAGCGATCTGGCGGGCGACGTCGCCGACGACGTCCGGGTTGAGGCCGACCTCTCCGCCGCCGAACACCTCGCCGGAGAGCTTGAGGAGGACCCGGCGGGGAACGGGTCCGTGGTCGGTGGCACGGTCGGTCATCTCAACCTCCTGGACGTGGCGCTGCTGGCCTGGTGCGAGGGTGGCCCCGACCCTTGCCGGGCCGGGGCCACCATAAGTCGCGTCAGGAGCCGACGCGGAACCGGACGAAGTCCGTGATCGTGCCGCCGGCCTCCTCGACGACCGAGCCGACGGAACGCTTCGGCTCCTTGGCGTAGCCCTGGTCCAGGAGGACGTTCTCCTTGAAGTAGCCGTTCAGGCGCCCCTCGATGATCTTGGGGAGCGCCTGCTCCGGCTTGCCCTCGTTGCGGGCGGTCTCCTCGGCGATGCGCCGCTCGTCCGCGACGATGTCCGCCGGGACGTCCTCCCGGGTGCGGTAGGTCGGGGCGTATGCCGCGATGTGCATGGCGACGTCCCGGGCCACCGCGGCGCCGGCGGAGTCCGAGGCCACCAGCACGCCGACCGACGGGGGCAGGTCCTTCGCCGTCCGGTGCAGGTACAGCGACACCTTCTCGCCGCTGACGCGGGCGAGGCGGCGAACCTGGATCTTCTCGCCGAGGGCGGCGGCGATGTCCTCGAGCCTGCGCTGAACGGTCTCGCCGTCGACCTCGGTCGCCAGCAGCGCGTCGACGTCGGTGGCCCCGGAGGAGACCGCGGCGGCGAGCACGCTGTTCGCGAAGTCGACGAACGTCTGGTTCTTCGCCACGAAGTCCGTCTCGGAGTTCACCTCGACGATGACACCGGTCTCGCCGTCGCCCTCGCTGACCACCTCGGCGGCCACGAGGCCCTCGGCCACGGTACGGCCCTCGCGCTTGGCCACACCCTTCAGGCCCTTGACCCGGATGATCTCCAGGGCCTTCTCCTGGTCGCCGTCGGCCTCGTCGAGAGCCTTCTTGACGTCGAGCATGCCCGCGCCGGTCTTCTCACGCAGGCTCTTGATGTCGGCGGCGGTGTAGTTCGCCATGAACGATCCTCTCCAGATGTTCGTCGGGTGGTCAGGACTGCTGCTCGGCGTCCGCGGCGTCCTGGGCGGCCGGGGCGTTGTCGGCGACCTGGGTGGCGTCCGGGCCGGCGGTGGCGTCGGCGGTGGTGGCCGCGGCGCCCGGGGTCTCCTCGGCAGCCTCGGCGGCGTCGGCGACCTCGGAGGCGTCGTGCGTGGCGCCGGCGGTCTGCTCGGCGGCCGCGGTGGCCTCCGCGGTGGCGTCGGAGGCCTCGGCCTCGGCCGGTGCGTTCGTGGTCTGCTGCTGCTCGCCCTGGGACTCGAGGAGCTCACGCTCCCACTCGGGCAGCGGCTCCTCCTCGGTACCGGCACCGGCGTTGCCGCCGTGGCGGGTCACCAAGCCCTCCGCGACGCCGTCGGCGACGACGCGGGTGAGCAGGGAGACGGCGCGGATGGCGTCGTCGTTGCCGGGGATGCGGTAGTCCACCTCGTCCGGGTCGCAGTTGGTGTCGAGGATCGCCACGATCGGGATGTTGAGCTTGCGGGCCTCGGCGACGGCGAGGTGCTCCTTCTTGGTGTCGACGATCCACACCGCGGACGGCACCTTGTTCATGTCGCGGATACCGCCGAGCGTGCGCTCCAGCTTGTCCTTCTCGCGGCGCTGCATGAGCAGTTCCTTCTTCGTGTAGCCGGAGGCGGCCACATCGTCGAAGTCCACCTGCTCGAGCTCCTTGAGGCGCTGCAGGCGCTTGTGCACGGTGCCGAAGTTGGTGAGCATCCCGCCGAGCCAGCGCTGGTTGACGTAGGGCATGCCCACGCGCTGAGCCTGCTCGGCGATGACCTCCTGGGCCTGCTTCTTGGTGCCGACGAAGAGGATCGTCCCGCCGTGCGCGACGGTCTCCTTGACGAACTCGTAGGCGCGGTCGATGTCGGTCAGGGACTGCTGGAGGTCGATGATGTAGATGCCGTTGCGCTCGGTGAAGATGAAGCGCTTCATCTTCGGGTTCCAACGGCGGGTCTGGTGCCCGAAGTGCACGCCGCTCTCGAGGAGCTGGCGCATGGTGACGACGGCCATGGCACGTCCTTTCCGCGCGGTGGTCCGCGCGCAGCTGGGCCCGGCCCGCCGGACTGGCGCCCGCGTTCCGTGCCCGTGGTTTTCCGGTTGTCTGCTCTGTCGAGCCCTGGTGCCTGCGACGAGCCTGCACCCGTGGCCGTCCACCGGCCGCGGGACCGCTGCTTCTCGTCTCACCGACCGAGGTCCGTCCGTGCGGACGAACTGATGCGGTGATGTGCGGGCACGCGATGTCAGCCGAGTGACTCGGCTGCGGGACCATGCTAGCCGATCCGGGCGCTGCGGGCGCGGGTCGATGCGCCGCAGCGGTGCGGCAGTCGTCACGTTCGGCGGTTGGATGGTGGCCCGGCACGCACCGCGCCGACGACGCCTTGTCCCCACCGCGGCCCCGCGACGCCGCCACGTCCACAGCGCGGCCGCACGTCCCGCCGCCGGACGCCGCACCTGGGCCAGCCTGCCGGCATGACTCGCATCGTCCTGCTACCGGCCCGGCTCGCCGTCCTGCTGCTCATGCTGCTGTCTGCGGCGGCCGCGCCGGCGGCGGCCGCACCGGCTCGGGGCGTGGTGGGCTCGACCGGCCCCCCTGTGCCGGCCGCGGACCGGGCCGGCGGGGTGATCACCGCCCCTCCGGCCGGGTGGTCTCGGCCCGGCCGGGCGGACGGGGCCGCGGCCCGGTCGGATCGGGACGCCGCCGGTACCGACGGCGCCCGGTACGAGTGGCCCACCGGCGGCCGGGTACCCGTGCAGCGGGCATTCGACCCACCGGAGGCGGTCTGGGGTGAAGGACACCGCGGCGTCGACCTCGCGCTCCCGGCGGGCTCGCGGGTGCTCGCCTCGGCGGACGGGGTGGTCGCGTTCGCGGGCGTGGTGGTCGACCGCCCGGTGGTCTCGATCGACCACGTCGACGGGATCCGCACTACCTACGAACCGGTACGTCCCACGGTCGCGGCCGGTGACGTGGTCTCCTCCGGAGACGTCATCGGCTATCTGCGGCCTGGGCACTGCCGGCCTCCGGACGGGTGTCTGCACTTCGGCGCACGTACCGGGCCGGACAACTATCTCGATCCGCTCACCCTGCTCGGGGCCGAGGTGGTGATCCGGTTGTTCCCGACGTGACGGCCGTCGCACGGTCGACCGGAGATCCCGGTGCGAGGTGTCCGTACGGCCACCTCATGTCAGCCGGTGGTGACAGACTCGGCCCATGACGAGCTCCGACCCGGATCCCGAGGTGGTGCACTTCGCCACCCCGGCCGAGTTCCGTGAGTGGCTGGAGCGCCACCATGCCACGGCCACCGAGCTGTGGGTCGAACTCCGCAACAGGGCACACCCGGAGCGCGGCATGACCTGGGCGCAGGCCGTACCCGAAGCTCTGTGCTTCGGCTGGATCGACTCCGTTTCGTACAAGCACGGCCCGCTCTCGCGGCGCCAGCGCTGGACGCCGCGCCGGGCGGGCAGCACCTGGAGCCGGGTCAACATCGAGATCGCCGAACGTCTCATCGCCGAGGGGCGGATGTGGCCCGCGGGTCTCGCTGCGTATCAGCGCCGGAAAGACGAGAGGTCGGGTGTCTACAGCTACGAGCAGGATCCGCTCGACTTCCCGCCGGAGTACGCCGCATCGCTGGCGGCCTCACCGGCCGCGACAGCCTTCTGGCAGATCGCGACGGCGTCCTACAAGAAGATCTGCGTCCGCTGGGTGCTGTCCGCGAAGCAGGAGGCCACCCGCCAGAGGCGGATGTCCCAGCTCGTCGAGGACTCGGCGAACGGCCAGATCGTCAAGTCCCAGCGGTACGGCACCGAGCCGGCGTGGGTGACACGAGCCGCGGAGGCCGCAGCTCAGGCCCGTGGGTGAGCCTGGGTGTAGGCCGCTCGCAGCCGCTCGGGCGTGACGTGGGTGTAGCGCTGCGTGGTCGAGAGCGAGGCGTGCCCCAGCACCTCCTGCACGGTGCGCAGGTCCGAGCCACCGGCCAGGAGGTGGGTCGCGGCCGAGTGGCGCAGGCCGTGCGGTGCGAGGTCGGCGACTCCGGCCTGCGCCGCGAGCCGGTGCACCTGGCCTCGCAAGGTCCGAGGGTCCAGGCGGCCGCCGCGGACTCCGAGGAACAGCGCGCGGCCGGTGCGCGGTCCCACGAGCCGTGGCCGGCCACGGTCGAGCCAGGCGGTCAGCGCCCGCCCCGCGGGCACACCGAAAGGCACCACCCGCTGCTTGTCCCCCTTGCCGGTCACCCGCACCGTCCGTTCGGCCAGGTCGACGTCACCGATGTCGATGCCGACGAGCTCGCTCACCCGCACGCCCGAGGCGTACAGCAGCTCCAGTGCGGCCCAGTCGCGCAGACCGACCGGTTCGTCCTCGTCCGCACGCTCACGGGCGGCGTCGAGCAGTCGGCCGGCGTCCGGCACGTCGAGCACCACAGGCAGGTGCCGGTCGGGCCGGGGACTACGCAGCCGGGCACCGACGTCGGCCGGCAGATGACCGGCACGTGCCGCCCAGGCTGAGAACGTGCGCACCGCGGCGACCCGCCGGGCCAGGGACGAGCGGGCCATGCCGCGCCGTTGCTGGGCGAGCAGCCATCCGCGTAGCACGGTGATGTCCACCTCATGCAGCCTCACGCCGACCTCGCGGCAGTGTTCGAGCAGCGAGGCGACGTCGCCCAGATAGGCGCGCACGGTGTGTCCGCTGAGATTGCGTTGCAGGTCGAGGTGGCGCGCGAAGGCGTCGAGGACCTCGTCCTCGCGCTCCCGCTCCTCGCCGGTGCTCACGACCCTCACCGTACGCCGGTGGGGTGTCGGTGCCCGTACCGGTCGCGTAGCACGCGTGCCGGGTCCGGACTGGGGATGGCCACCGAGTCACCGCCGTTGTTGAGCGCGTTCCGTCCGAGGTCACCGTCGTAGGCGTCCTGGGGTTCATCCGGCCGGCTGGCGTGACGCGGCTCACTCTGCTTGCCGCGACGGCCGGTCGGCCAGGGCCCGCCGCCAGCCTGCCGAGGACCGTTCGACCCGTCCGGCGAGCTCGAGGGTCCCGAGCGCGGAGCGCACCTCGGCGAGTGACAGGCCGGCCGCCCGGGCGAGGTTCGGTGCTGCCGCGGCCGCTCGCGCGGGCAGTGCGTCGAGGACCCGCGCCGCCAGCGGATCGAGATCGTCGAGCAGGCCCGGCGCGCTCGGCCGCTGCGGCGCGAGGTGCTCCCCCACCGCTCCCGCCAGGTCGAGGACCTCGTCCGTGTCGGTGACGCACACGGCTCCGTATTCACGGAGCAGCCGGTGACAGCCCGCGGACGCCATCGACGAGACCGGTCCGGGCACGGCGCCGAGCGGCCGGGACAGGGCCGCGGCGTGCCCCGCGGTGCTCAGGGCGCCGGACCGCCACGCGGCCTCGACCACGACCGTCGCGCCGGCAAGTGCCGCGATGAGCCGGTTGCGCGCGAGGAACCTGTTGCGGGTAGGGACCGAGCCGGGCGGGACCTCGGACACCAGTGCTCCGGCTTCGGCGGCCTCCTCGAGCAGCCCCGCGTTCCCCGCCGGGTACAGGCGGTCGACGCCACCGGCCAGTAGCGCCGTCGTCACCCCGCCGACCGCCAGTGCGCCGCGGTGGGCGGCCGCGTCGATCCCATAGGCGCCGCCGGAGACAACGCTGCGGCGGGACTCCGCCACGCCGGCGCCGAGCTCGGCGGCCACCGTGTTCCCGTAGGCGGTCGAGGCCCGTGCCCCAACGATCGCCACGCTCGGGGCTGCGAGTGCTGCGACGTCACCGCGGACCCATAGGCACGGGGGCGCCTGCTCGCCGAGGTCGGCCAGCGGCGCGGGCCAGGCGTCGTCCCCGGGCACGACCAGGTGGCCGTCGAGCCGGTCGAGGACGTCGAGCTCCCGGCGGATGTCGAGGGTCTCCAGCCGCGGCGCCCATCGGCCCACGGCCTGCTGCCAGTGCCGGTCTCCGGCGTCCGCCGTCCCGGATGCGACGGCGGACAGCCACTCCAGCGCGGGGCCGGCTCCGAGCCGCGCAAGAAGTGCGCCGGCCACCGGGTCCGGCGCCTCGACGAGACGGCTCCAGGCCGCTGCGGCCAGACGGTCGTCCGAGGCGTCGAAGGGCAGCTTACGCATCGGTGCTCCCCCGCGTCCGAAGGGCGAGCGCCGTCCCGACATCGGTGACGGTGGGCCGCTCCTGCCCCGCCAGATCCGCGAGTGTCCACGCCACGCGTAGCACCCGGTCGACGCCTCGCATGCTCAGCGCTCCGCGGTCCAGGGCCCGCTCGAGGCTCACCCGGACATCCGTGGGCAAGCCGCCGTCGTCACTGCGCAACCAGGAACCGGGGACCTCGGCGTTGGTGCGCCAGCCGGTCCCGGCGAGACGGTGGTGCTGGCGCTCGCGCGCGGCAGCCACCCGCTCGGCGACGGTGGCCGAGGACTCGGCGTCCT
>Ga0079224_100011734_pt1 | contig 12090 bp, 9 predicted proteins | sample Stecom2015_FD_80414 | JGI IMG/M metagenome (GOLD analysis project Ga0079224, IMG submission 80414) | Agricultural soil microbial communities from Utah to study Nitrogen management - Steer compost 2015 | ecosystem: Environmental > Terrestrial > Soil > Agricultural land | place: USA: Utah... | reverse complement strand
GCTGGATGCGCAGGCGCGGCAGGTAGCCCAGCTGGATGATCTGCTTGGTGGCGGAAAAAGCGGCGGTGATGAGGGCCTGGGAGGCGATCACGGCGGCGCCGGTGGCCAGCAGCACAAGGGGCAGCCGGCCCCAGTCGGGGGCCATCTCGAAGAAGGGGTTGACGACGGCGTCGGGGTGGCTCAGCAGCATGGCGCCCTGGCCGAAGTAGTTGAGCACCAACGAAGGCATGACCAGTGCGAACCAGGCGATGCGGATGGGCCGTTTGCCGAAGTGCCCCATGTCGGCATACAGGGCTTCGGCACCCGTGGCCACCAGGATGACCGCCCCGAAGGCCAGAAAGGCCACGGCGGGCTGGCGTAACACGAAGAGCAGGGCGTGGTGGGGGCTGAGCGCCAGCAACACGTGGGGGTTCTCGGTGATGTGAATGGCCCCCAGCACGGCCAGGACCAGGAACCACACGACCATGATCGGGCCGAAGAACTTGCCGATGCCGGCGGTACCGTGCTTTTGCACCATGAACAGCCCGGTCAGCACGACCAGGGTGATGGGGGTCACGAAGTGGCTCAAGGCCGGTGCAGCGACCTGCAGGCCCTCGACGGCAGAGAGCACCGAAATGGCCGGGGTGATGATGCCGTCCCCGAAGAAGATGGCGGTGGCGAAGATGCCCACGGCCAGCAGCACCTGCCTCAGCCGGGGCTTGTCTTTCACCGCCGTGGATGCCAGGGTCAGCATGGCCACCAGACCGCCCTCGCCATTGTTGTCCGCCCGCAGGATGAGGGTGACGTACTTCAGCGAGACGATGATGGTCAGCGTCCAGAAGATCACCGACAGGATGCCGAAGATGTTGTCGCCGGTCAGCGGCAATCGCCCCGGCGCAAACACTTCCTTGAGCGCGTAGAGCGGGCTGGTGCCGATGTCTCCGTAAACCACCCCGATGGCCCCCAGGGTGAGAGCGGCCAGTTGAGCGGGCGTGTGGGTGTCAGGGCGGTTTTGCACGAAAAGGCGCAGGGCAGAAGGAGGTGGCGCGATTGTGCGCCGTTTACTCGTAAATTTCTGCGTTGGGATCGGTCGCTTCCAGCTCGTAGCTTGCAGCCAACATGGCCAGCCGGGCAATCACCCCATACATGTAAAAGCGGTTGGGCGTGCTGGTGCCGGCCGGGCCGCCGGCTCGGGGCAACTGACTGGGCCCCGCAAAGGCCAGCGGCACGAAGGCGGAGCCCGGGGCGTTGAGGTTCTGGTCCACCCCGCGCTCGGCGTGCACGCGGTAGAACCCACCCACCACATAGCGGTCGATCATGTAGACCACCGGTTCGGCCACGGCGTCGTTGACGCGTTCGCAGGTGGGCACGCCTTCCTGGATCAGGACACGGTGCACTTCCTGGCCGTCCTTGGCCATGGACATCTTTTCGCGGATGCTGGGGCTGAGGTCTTGCAACTCCTTGGCGTCGTGGATGGTCATCACCCCCATGCCGTCGGTGCCGTTGTCGGACTTGACCACCACGAAGGGCTTCTCGTTGATGCCGTACTCCTTGTACTTGCGGCGGACCTTGCCCAGGAGGGAGTCGACCTGCGAGACCAAGCACTGCTCGCCCTCACCGGCCTGGAAGTCGATGTCGTCACAGACGCTGTGCATTGGGTTGATCAGCCATGGGTCCATGCCGAGCAACTTGGAGAACTTCTTGGCCACTTCTTCATACGAGACGAAGTGCTGGCTCTTGCGGCGCACGGCCCAGCCGGCGTGCAGCGGAGGCAGCAGGTACTGCTCATGCAGGCCCTCCAGCACGGGCGGGATGCCCGCCGACAGGTCGTTGTTGAGCAGGATGGTGCAGGGGTCGAAGTACCTCAGACCCAGGCGCCGCTTGCTGCGCACCAGGGGCTCGAGCAAGAGGGTGCCGCCCCCCGGGACGGACAACTGGGTGGGCTCGGTGAGTGATTCGTCTAGCGAGCCCAGGCGAACGTTCAGTCCGGCGGCGCTGAAAATGTGCACCAGCTCGGCCAGGTTGCCCAGGTACTGCGCATTGCGGGTGTGCAACTCGGGAATGAGCAGCAGGTTCTTGGCTTCCGGGCAGATTTTCTCGATGGCCGCCATGGCCGCCTGCACCGCCAAGGGCAACATCTGTTCGGTCAGGTTGTTGAAACCGTCCGGGTAGAGGTTGGTGTCCACCGGGGCCAGTTTGAAGCCTGAATTGCGCAAGTCCACCGAACTGTAGAAGGGCGGTGTGTGTTCCATCCACTCGAGCCGGAACCAGCGCTCGATGGCGGGAATGGATTCGAGCATGCGCTGTTCGAGCTCATTGATGGGGCCGGTCAACGCGGTGATGAGATTCGGGACCATGTGGGGTTGTGCGGAGAGGATAAGCACTCATTCTAGGAACTTGCGGGCCGGCTGTGGTCCCCAAATGGACAAGGGGTTGCCGGCTGGCAACCCCTTGACGTTTGAGGCTTGACAGTCACCCATGAGGGACTGTCGCGGCGCCGGTCACTTGTTGTAGGCGGTTTCGCCGTGCGAAGTGATGTCCAGGCCCTGGCGTTCTTCCTCTTCGGTGACCCGCAGACCGACGACCAGGTCGGCGATCTTGTAGGCGATGAAGGAGACGATGCCGGACCAGACGATGGTCAGCAGCACGCTCTTGGTCTGGATCCAGACCTGTGCGCCCATGGCGAAGTCTTCGGCGCCCGTGCCGCCCAGGTAAGGGGCTGCGAACACGCCGGTGAGGATGGCGCCGACAATGCCGCCCACGCCGTGGACCCCGAACACGTCGAAGGAGTCGTCCGCCTTGAGCAGGCGCTTGAGACCGGACACGCCCCACAGGCAGACCAGGCCGGCGATCAGGCCGATGATGATGGAACCCATGGGGCCGACGAAACCGGCGGCCGGGGTGACCGCCACCAGGCCTGCCACCGCACCCGATGCTGCGCCCAGCATCGAAGCCTTGCCCTTGTGCAGGCCCTCACCGGCAATCCAGGCCAGCGTTGCCGCTGCCGTGGCCAGCACGGTGTTGATGAAGGCCAGACCGGCCACGCCGTTGGCAGCGCCCGCCGAGCCGGCGTTGAAGCCGAACCAACCCACCCACAGCAGGGAAGCACCGACCATGGTCAGTGTCAGGGAGTGAGGCGTGAAGGCTTCCTTGCCAAAGCCCAGGCGCTTGCCCAGCACGTAGGCGCCCACCAGGCCGGCGACACCGGCGTTGATGTGCACCACGGTGCCGCCTGCGAAGTCCAGCGCGCCGGCCTTGCCCAGCAAGCCACCGCCCCAGACCATGCGAGCCATGGGGATGTAGCTGAAGGTGAACCACAGCACCGAGAACAGCAGGACCGCCGAGAACTTGATGCGTTCGGCGAAGGAACCCACGATCAGCGCCACGGTGATGGCCGCAAACGTGCCCTGGAAGGCAATGAACACGAACTCGGGGATGGTCGCCAGGGTGGCAGACACCGTGTCAGGCGTGATGCCCTTGAGGAACAGGTACTGGAAGGAGGCGTAGAAGTTGCCTTCGCCGCCGAAGGTCAGGCTGAAGCCATAGATGGCCCACAGCACGCTGATCAGCGAGAAGACCACGAAGACCTGGATCAGCACCGACAGCATGTTCTTGGAGCGGCTCAGGCCACCGTAGAACAAGGCCAGGCCGGGGATGGTCATCAGGATGACCAGCAGGGTAGAGGTCATCATCCAGGCGGTGTCGCCAGAGTCGATCTTCGGCGTTTCCTCGGCTGTGGCAGGGGCGGCTGGCTCCGCCACGCTGGCCTCAGCGGTGGCGGCAGGCGCATCCTCGACCACCACAGTAGCGGGCGTTTCCAGCGTCGAAGCGGGGGTTTCCTGGGCGTGCAGCGGGCCCATGGCCAGAAGGGCGGCAAACCCCAGGGCAAGTGACGCAACAAGTTTTCTCATGTAAAGCCTCTTGTAAGTCTGAAAGAAGTGCGTGGTTTGATGGGTCACAGCGCGTCGCGGTCGGTTTCGCCGGTGCGGATGCGGATGACCTGCACCAGGGGCGAGACGAAGATCTTCCCGTCACCGATCTTGCCCGTGCGGGCCGATTTCTCGATGGCGTCAATGACCTGATCGACGATCGAGTCATCCACGGCGGCTTCGATCTTGACCTTGGGCAGGAAGTCGACCACATACTCTGCGCCGCGGTAGAGCTCGGTGTGCCCCTTCTGGCGGCCGAAGCCTTTGACTTCGGTCACGGTGATTCCCTGAACGCCGATGGCGGACAAGGCTTCACGGACTTCATCAAGCTTGAAGGGCTTGACAATGGCGGTCACCATTTTCATGGGTCTTACTCCGGTGAGGTTAGGGAAAAAGCGTGAACGGTCGGTATCTGCATGATCCATGCCAGCGGCCCATATCGAGCACGCATCCCCGGCATGGGAGGTGCGCGCACCAAATTGGAGCCCTTCGAGGGTGATTGCACCATCTGGGTGCATTGGTCGACGCCTTTTCCTGTCTGAGCGCCTGCCCCTTGAGCCTGCCCCCACTAAGAGGGAGGACGGGCGGGGGCTCAGGAGGCACAATTTCGAGCCATCGCCGTTTCCTGCCCGGCTCACGTGGCGTGGCGCGTGTTGCGCCACCCCCCCCGTCCTGCACTCAAGGTTGTTCATGTCGCTCGCTCTTGTTCACAGCCGCGCCCTCGACGGCTTGAAGGCCCCCGATGTCACCGTGGAAGTGCATCTCGCCAATGGTCTGCCCAGCTTCACCCTGGTCGGGCTGGCCGATACGGAGGTCAAGGAAGCCCGAGAGCGCGTGCGTGCCGCGCTGAGCAACAGCGGCCTGGAGTTCCCTTTCAACAAGCGCATCACCGTCAACCTGGCACCCGCCGATCTGCCCAAGGAATCCGGGCGCTTTGACCTGCCGATTGCACTGGGCATCCTGGCGGCCATGGGCCACATCGATGCCGATGCCATTCAGCGCTATGAGTTCGCCGGCGAGTTGTCCCTGGGCGGCGATTTGCGGCCGGTGCGGGGAGCCTTGCCCATGGCGCTGGCCTTGCGACGGCGTGAACACGCCGGTCAGGCGCCGCATGCCCTGGTGCTCCCACGCGGCAGCGCCCGAGAAGCGGCCCTGGTCGAGGGCGTGAACCTGTTCGAGGCCAGCCACCTGTCTGAAGTGGTGGCCGCTTTCGTGGCGGACAAGGCCGCTCGCTTGCCACTTTCGCGGCCACCGCGCCAGAGCGATGCGCTGATGGCCGTCGCCCTCCCCAGGGCACCCGATCTGCGCGATGTCAAGGGGCAGACGGCCGCCAAGCGGGCCCTGGAGGTGGCCGCAGCCGGCCAGCACAGCCTGCTCATGGTCGGCCCGCCAGGCACGGGTAAATCCATGCTGGCCACGCGTTTCGCCGGCTTGCTGCCGGCCCTGCAGGAGGACGAGGCCCTCGAGTCCGCGGCGGTGCTCAGCCTGGCCGGTCGCTTCGAGACCAGCGCCTGGCGTCAGCGCATCTTTCGCAGCCCTCACCACAGCGCATCGGCCGTGGCGCTGGTAGGCGGCGGCTCACCCCCTAGGCCGGGTGAAATCTCCCTGGCTCACCACGGCGTGCTCTTCCTGGACGAATTGCCCGAGTTCCCTCGGGCGGCCCTGGAAGCCCTGCGTGAGCCGATGGAAAGCGGCTTCATCACCATTTCACGGGCCACTCGGAGCCAGGACTTCCCGGCCCGCTTTCAACTGGTGGCGGCCATGAACCCCTGCCCCTGCGGGCACCTGGGCCACCCGATCAAAGCTTGCCGCTGCACACCCGACCAGGTGGCGCGCTATCAGGGACGGCTGAGCGGGCCGCTGCTTGATCGCATCGATGTCCAGGTAGAGGTGCCGGCCGTGCCCGCCGACGTACTGGCCCGGGCCTCGGATGGCGAGTCGACCGCGCAGGTGGCCGAGCGCGTGGCGCGGGCACGCCAGCGTCAGATGGCGCGTCAGGCTTGTCTCAACGCGGCGCTCGACAGCGCCGGCATCGAGGCCTTGGCCCGCCCCGAGCCTGGGGTGCTGGAGTTCCTGCAAAATGCCAGTCAGCGCCTGGCCTGGTCCGGGCGCGGATTTCACCGCGTGTTGCGGCTGGCGCGCAGCATTGCCGATCTGGCCGACACGGACACCGTGGCCTTGCCCCATGTGGCCGAGGCCATCCAGTACCGGCGTGTGCTGCAATCAGCTTGACCCTGCCACCCTTGCTTGGGAGGCGTTGAAGGAATTGTCATGAGCGTTTTTCTCAAGGTGGGGCTCGTCCCTCGGCAGCGCGTCGTGTGGTGTGCTGGTCTGTTCGCCTTGCTGGCGAGTGCTTCCTCATGGGTGGCGCAGGCACAGGCCACACAGGCACAGGCGGCACCGGTCGAGGTGCGGGGCGCCTGGGTGCGTCCGGCGGTACCGGGCCAAAGCGGGACGGGTGGCTACATGGTGTTGCGCAGCGCGCAGGCTGCCGCCTTGGTGGGGGTGCGCAGCCCCGTGGCGGCCAGCGCTGAAGTGCATGAGATGCGGATGGACGGCGATGTCATGCGCATGCGTGCCATCCCATCACTGCCTTTGCCTGCCGGGCAGGACGTGGCCTTGCGACCCGGAGGGCATCACCTCATGCTGATGGGCTTGCGCCAGGCCTTGAAAGTCGGCACCGAGGTGCCGGTGACTTTGCAACTGCGTGCGGCCGATGGGCGTCTGTTCGAACAGACGGTGCAGATGCCCGTGCGTGCCAGGGCGCCGGCTGCTGCGGGCGACGCGAAGGCCTCAGGCCACGAGGCGGCCGATCGTCATGGCCACCACGCCCATCCCCAATCCCAGCGCTCTGCTCACCCGGAACACCCGGAACACGCGGGGCACTGAGGCCCCGCCCTTCATTGGTCGTCGAGACGTTGGGGCGGGTAGCTGTCCCAGCCATGGCAGCCGGGACATTGCCAGAAATAGTGCTGGCTTTCAAAGCCGCAACCGGCACAGCGATAACGCTGCAGGGGCTTGGCGGCGTTGTCGAGCGCCCTCTGGAGCTGTTCGATTTCTCCGGCCGAGAGCGCCACGTCGCTGTGCACACGCTCACGGAGCAGGCCCTGCGCAGCGGTCAGCGATGGTTGATGGCTGAGATGGGCCAGCCAGCGCTCGCGCCGCAGGGGTTCTTCGTTCTCAAGGGCATTGATGGCCTTGAGAACATCGGCTGAAGGCACCAGGCGCAACACGCCTTCGAGTTTGGTGCGGGCGGCTTCTTCCTGCGCGGCGGCTTTGGCGCTGCTGGCGTATTCCTGGCTGACCAGGGCGAAGGCTCGAGGCTGGCTGACCATCAACTCGTCCCAGACCTGCAGAGCCTGAACAGGCTGACCTTGCTGAGCCAGACGCTGGCCTTGCAAGACCAGAGGGCGCGCGGCATGGGGTGCGGCCTTGCGCGCCTCGGCGAGGGCTCGGTCGGCCTCACTGTCCTGTCCTCGTGCGGCCGCTTCCTGGGCCAGTTCACACCAGTAATGTGCGATGCGCTGAGAAAACGAACCGGTGCCGGCGGCTTCCAACTGGCGGCCCACCTCAATGGCGGCGCGCCAGTCGCGTGAGCGCTCGTGCAGGTTCAGCAAGGCCAGACGGGCATCGCTCGCGAAGGCCGTTCCTTCGAGCGCCTTGAAGGTGGATTCGGCACGATCGAGCAGGCCAGCCTTGAGGAAGTCCTGGGCCAGCGCGTACTGCGCGCGCTCCCTGCCTTCGCGGCTGAGGTCGCCCCGTGCCAGCAGGTGCTCGTGAACACGGATGGCGCGCTCGTACTCACCCCGGCGCCGGAACAGGCTACCCAAGGCGAAGTGCAGGTCGGAGGTGTCGGGGTCGGCCTGGGCCGCTTCAATGAACGCGTCGATGGCCTTGTCCTGCTGCTCGTTCAGCAAGAGGTTCAGGCCTTTGAAATAGGCCTGAGGCGACGCGCGCTCTTCCCGGCGCCCCTGGCGCAAGTCCACCCTGGAGGCCAACCAGCCGAGCAGGAAAAAGCCGGGCAGGGCCAGGAGCAGCCATTGCAGATCAAATTCCATGGGTGTCGCAATCGGAAATCAGGCGGGAAAACAGGATCGGCAGGGATCGGCTCAATGGGGTCAGCGTGCAGGCTTGCGGGGCGCGGGCATGTCAGGTGGGAAGGGCAGTTCGGCGGGAAGCGACGAGGCCGCGTCGGCATGGCCGGACACCTCCACCAGGGCCGGCTTGCTGGCCGGATCTCGCTGTGCCTCGGGCATCAGGCGCAGGCGATGGCGCGCTTCGCGGCGGTGGCGCCACCAACTCGGCACCATGGCCAGCACACCGGTGGCGCAGCCCAGGCCAAAGGCCGCCAGGGCAACGAACACCATGGGGGCCTGCCATTGGTAGCCGAAAAACCATTTCAGTTCCACCAGGTGCTGGTTGTTCAGCGCAAAGGCGAACAGCACGAAGAACATCAGGCCACGCCAGAACCAGGTCAGGGCACGCATAGGGCTAGCTCACTCGTCAATGGTGGCGGGCAGGACCGCAGGGCTGCGGGGCGTGTCGGCGTCGACGGCCTCTCGCAAGGCCTTGCCCGGCTTGAAATGGGGCACCAGCTTCTCCGGGATCAGCACCTGTTCGCCAGAGCGCGGATTGCGGCCCTTGCGGGGCGGTCGGCGGTTGATGGAGAAACTGCCGAAACCGCGGATTTCAATGCGATGCCCACGCGCGAGGGCTTCGGACATGCCGTCCAGGATGGTCTTGACGGCGAACTCCGCGTCACGCTGGGTGAGTTGTCCAAAACGCTCGGCGAGACGAGCCACGAGATCGGAACGGGTCATGAGGGGCTCACGTCAGTGGATCGGGGGGCTGTGATGAGGGCACCGAGGGGTGTTCTCATCACAACCCCCACCAGGGGGGCGACCACACGGGGTGGCCGGTCCTGGCGGAGGTTGCTGGGAAAGATCGGACTCCAGCCTATCAGCTGTTGCTCTGATCCAGCTTGGCCTTGAGCAGGGCGCCCAGGCTGGTGGTGCCCGTGGCTTCCTTGTTGTCGGCGCTGAGGCGTTGCAGCGCTTGCTGCTCTTCCACGCTGTCCTTGGCCTTGACCGACAGCTGGATGCCGCGGGTCTTGCGGTCGACGTTGATGATCACGGACGTGACTTCATCGCCTTCCTTCAGCACGTTGCGAGCATCTTCCACGCGCTCACGGGCGATTTCCGAAGCACGCAGGTAGCCGGTGATGCCTTCAGCCAGCTCGATCTCGGCGCCCTTGGCGTCGACGGTCTTGACCTTGCCGGTCACGGTCATGCCACGGTCATTGACCGAGGTGAAGTTCGTGAACGGGTCGGAATCGAGCTGCTTGATGCCCAGGGAGATGCGCTCGCGCTCGACGTCGATGGCCAAGACGATGGCTTCGACTTCCTGGCCCTTCTTGTAGTTGCGCACGGCGGCTTCGCCCGCTTCGTCCCAGGACAGGTCGGACAGGTGAACCAGGCCGTCGATGCCGGCAGCCAGACCCACGAACACGCCGAAGTCGGTGATCGACTTGACGGGACCCTTGACCTTGTCACCACGCTTGAAGTTGATGGCGAAGTCGTCCCAGGGGTTGGGCTTGCACTGCTTCATGCCCAGCGAGATGCGACGCTTGTCTTCGTCGATCTCCAGGACCATGACTTCCACTTCGTCGCCCATGTTGACGATCTTGTTGGGAGCCACGTTCTTGTTGGTCCAGTCCATTTCGGAGACGTGCACCAGGCCTTCGATGCCCGGTTCGATCTCGACGAAGGCACCGTAGTCGGCGATGTTGGTGACCTTGCCGAACAGACGGGTGCTGGCGGGGTAGCGACGCGAAACGCCGACCCAGGGGTCGTCGCCCATTTGCTTCAGGCCCAGCGAGACGCGGTTCTTCTCGGCGTCGAACTTCAGGACCTTGGCGGTCAGTTCCTGACCAACCGTCACCACTTCGGACGGGTGACGGACACGGCGCCATGCCATGTCGGTGATGTGCAGCAGGCCGTCGATACCGCCCAGGTCCACGAAGGCACCGTATTCGGTGATGTTCTTGACCACGCCGTTGATGATCGCGCCTTCGCGCAGGGTTTCCATCAGCTTGGCGCGTTCTTCGCCCATCGAAGCTTCGACCACGGCACGGCGCGACAACACGACGTTGTTGCGCTTGCGGTCCAGCTTGATGACCTTGAATTCCATGGTCTTGCCCTCGAACGGGCTCATGTCCTTCACGGGGCGGGTGTCGAGCAGCGAACCGGGCAGGAAGGCGCGGATGCCATTGACCAGGACGGTCAGGCCGCCCTTGACCTTGCCGGAGACGGTGCCGATCACGAACTCGCCGGAGTCCAGTGCGGTTTCCAGCGACAGCCACGAGGCCAGGCGCTTGGCCTTGTCGCGCGACAGGATGGTGTCGCCGTAGCCGTTTTCGATGGCGTCAACGGCCACGGAAACGAAATCGCCGACCTGGACTTCGAGTTCGCCCTGGTCGTTCTTGAATTCTTCGATGGGCACGTAGGCTTCGGACTTGAGGCCTGCGTTGACGACCACAAAACTGTGTTCGACGCGCACCACTTCGGCGGTGATGACTTCGCCGGTACGCATATTGGTGCGTTGCAGCGACTCCTCGAACATCGCGGCGAACGAGTCGGTGCCTGTATAGACGGAGGTTTGAGCTAGAGACATGGAGATTTCCTGTGCCGGCTTGGGGCCAGCGGTGACGACGGCATCGACAGGAACGACGCAGCCGGTTGGGTTGAGAACATGACGTTCAGGAGGGCATCAACAGCGGCCCACCCTGTACACGGACAGCGTCTTCATCGGGCGATGGAAACGGAACGTCACGGACTGAAAATGCCTCAGTCGTCTCCCATGTGGAAGTTGACGCGAGGCCACCCATCTACCCACCACCCCAGCACGGTTTCCGACGATTGCTCGCTGGTCAGTGCGGAGTTGTCTAGCAGACGGGCGTCTTGCGCGGGCTTCAAAGGGGCAACGACGCGGGTACGGTCCCGCAAGTCGCGCTCTTCCAAGTCTGCGCATATCTCTGCAAGGTTAGCAGAAAATCCTTTTGAAATCAATTGCTTATACCGGCGCTCGGCGCGCTCTGGCACCGAGGCCGTCAGGAAGACCTTGAGGCCGGCCTGGGGGAAGATCACGGTGCCCATGTCGCGGCCATCTGCAACCAGGCCGGGCAGGCCGCGAAAGCTCAGTTGCAGCTCGACCAAGGCCTGGCGCACCCCCGGGATGACCGAGATGCGAGAGGCCATCTGACCGGCGGCTTCCTGGCGCAAGTCGGCGCTCACATCCACGCCGTCCAGCCAGATGGCATGGCCGTCAAAGCGCAGGCTCAGCTCCTGGCCCAGCTCGCGCGCCACGGCGGTGACCGCCTCGTGCTCGTCGGGGTCGATGCCGCGCTGCGAGACCACCAGGCCGGTGATGCGGTAGAGCGAACCGGAATCGAGGAAGCGGTAGCCCAGGCGCTGGGCCAGGGTGCTGGCCAGGGTGCCTTTGCCCGAGGCGGTGGGGCCGTCGATGGTGATCACCGGGATCAGCGCCGGGTCGGTCTGCGCCACCTGAAACAGGGTTTCGAAGAAGTCGGGGAAGGTCTTGCCCACGCATCGCGGGTCTTCGATGCGCACCGATTTGGGATCGGACGGCGTGGCGGTGGGCGCCAGCGGATTGAAGGCGGCCAGGGCGAAGCACATGGCCATGCGGTGGTCGTCGTAGGTGTGGATGCTGGCGTGCTGCCACTGAGTGGGCGGCGTGACCTCGATGAAGTCGGGCCCCGTCACCACCGTGGCGCCGAGCTTGCGCAGCTCGCAGGCCATGGCGTCGATGCGGTCGGTTTCCTTGACGCGCCAGCTCGCGATGTTGCGCAGGCGCGTGCTGCCTTCGGCATACAGGGCCATCACCGCCAGGGTCATGGCGGCGTCAGGGATGTGGTTGCAATCGAGATCGATGGCCTTCAAGGGCCATTGGCCTCGCTGCACTTCCAGCCAGTTCGGGCCGCTGTTCACCTGCGCACCCATGGCGCGTGCGGCCTCGACGAAGCGGATGTCGCCCTGGATGGACTGGGCGCCCACGCCTTCGATGCGCACGGGCTGCTCGGTCGCGGCCAGCGCGCCTGCGGCAATGAAGTAGGACGCGGACGAAGCATCGGCTTCGATGTGGATCTCGCCGGGCGACTGGTAGC
>Ga0079224_100011733_pt1 | contig 12091 bp, 11 predicted proteins | sample Stecom2015_FD_80414 | JGI IMG/M metagenome (GOLD analysis project Ga0079224, IMG submission 80414) | Agricultural soil microbial communities from Utah to study Nitrogen management - Steer compost 2015 | ecosystem: Environmental > Terrestrial > Soil > Agricultural land | place: USA: Utah... | reverse complement strand
GATGGCACCCTCGAAGGGCGGCAGCAGGATGGGCTGCGCCCAGTTGTCCTGCATCCCGTCCCATTCGTTGCCTTCCTCCAGGTCAGCGCGCAGGATGTCCAGCGCCCAGCTTTCCGCCGCCAGCGCCAGATCGTAGGCCTGGTCGCCGGCGATCAGGTTCTGGGTGCGGCGGATGTCGAGCCGCTCGCGGGAGGCCATCTCCACCGCCAGCAGGGTGGCGATGGCGACCACCAGGAGCGCCGTGATCAAGGCGATGCCACGCTGACGTCGACTGCAGGCGATGGTCTTCATGGTCAATAGGGCAACACGATGATGCGGTTGATGACGCCGAGATCCTCCAGCTCGAGGATGACGTCGACGGCGTGCGGCAGCTCGGCGTCGGGGGAGACCGAATTCGGCGGCGGCCACTGGTCCACCCACTGCTTGTCCGTCCCAAGGAAGCGGAAGCTCAGGGAGAGCACACCCTGGAGCAGCGGCAGCTCCTCGATCAGCGGGTCGGACGGCTGGTCCAGCGCCAGCCAGCGGCTGCGCACCAGGGTGTCTTCCCGCAGGCCGTAGCCCAGCCGCTCCAGGCTGCTGCGCTCCAGACCCAGCGGATTGCTGCGGCCAGCGCGGGTGAAGGCGATACCGTCCAGGGTCTGCTGGAAGGCGTTCTTGGGATCGAAATCGCCCATCTGGTCGCGCACCGCCCGCGGCACCGCCTGCTCCAGGTCCTGGCGCAATATATTGAAGGCCCGCTGCAGCTCGATCAGGCGGTCGGCATGCAGGTCGGTGCGGTCGCGGCTGGCGAAGCTGGCTTGCAGGCCGGTGAAGACGATGACCGAGACGAGGGCGAAGATGGACAGCGCGACCAGCAGCTCCAGCAGGGTGAAGCCGTCGTGGCGGGCTCTCATTGCTGCTCCTCCTCGCCGTCGTCGGGCTGGATGGGCACGAACGGCTGGCGCACGGCTGGGTCGAGCAGGAAGCCGTTGAGGGTGCTGATGGGATTGGCGCGATCCTCGTCGGCGGCCACCCGGATCACCACCCGCCGCAGCCGCCGGGCCGGTGTCGGCAGGGTTTCCACTTCCCAGTACCAGGTGCGGCCGGCCAGCTCGCTGCGTCCGGTCTGCTTGCCTTCGCGCCATTCGTTCATGGCCCGCATTTCGGCCAGCCGGTTCTCCGCCACCCAGTGCGCCAGGGTGCGGTCGCGCAGATGGGTGATGTTGACTCCGCGTTCGACGGTTTTGTCGACCACCGCTGCCAGGGCGATGGCCAGCACCGCTAGGGCCACCATGACCTCCAGCAGGGTGAAGCCGCTACTCTTCCGTGTGCAGCTCGATCGTGCCATCGATGCGCGCCTCCAGGCGGTAGGCCCGCTCCAGGTCGGGGTGTCGCAGGATTAGCTCGAAGGCCGGGTACAGCTCGCCGGTGGCGAAGAAATAGGCGTGCGGCGTGTCCTTGGCGTCGCCGCCGAGGCTGCCGGCGCGTACTACCCGGGCATCGGTCAGCAGGGTCAGCTCCAGCGGCGGCGGCAGCTGCCGGGGCGCGAACTCGCGCTCGTGCTCCAGCAACAGCCAGGCCATGTTGTCGTCGAGGATGAAAAAGCGGTAGCCGTCGGCGTCGAAGCGCACCCCCAGCTCGCGGCTCTTGACGATAGCCTCCTCAGCCGCCAAGGTCAGCACCGCCTGCAGCCGGCGCGCTTCCCGCTGCAGCTCCTCGGCCCGGTTGTCGCCGAAGGAGAGGGCGGCAAGGCTGACGATCACGCCGATGATCATCAGCACCACCAGCACCTCGATCAGGGTGAAGCCGCGGGAGGGGCGGTGCACACTTACGGCAGGGTCAGGTTGCTGATATCGGCGTTGAGTCCATCGCCGCCGGGCCGGCCGTCGGCCCCCAGAGAGATGATCTGGATGCGGCCGTTGCCGTCCTCGGGGCCGATGTAGATGTAATCATTGCCCCAGGGATCCTTGGGGATGCTCTTCATGTAGCCGCCGGGCTTCCAGTTGCGCGGCTCAGGGCTGCCGCTGGGCCGTTCCACCAGCGCCCGCAGGCCCTGCGCGGTGCTGGGGTAGTGGAAGTTGTCCAGCTTGTACATCTCCAGGGCGCTCTCGAGGGTGCGGATGTCGTGCTGGGCCTTGGTCACCCGCGCCTTGTCGGGATTGTCGATGATGTTGGTGATGGCGAAGGTGCCGAGGATGGCCAGGATGACCACCACCACCATGATCTCAATCAGGGTGAAGCCCGCCTGCCGGCGGACGGGATGGCGTCTAAGCATTGTTGGATCTCTCTCCAAACCTCGATGTCTGTTGCGACAGTGCGCGCGGCGGCAAGTGCCGCCGGATCTTCATTTTTGAGAACTGTATCAGATTGAGTCTCTGCTGCAGAGTGCCGGCGCGCGCCTACCCGACCAGCTGATTCAGCTGGAAGATCGGCATCAGTATGGCCAGCACGATGGTGAGCACCATGCCGCCCATCACCAGGATCAGCAGCGGCTCGAATACCGCCAGCAAGGAAGCGATGGTGGCCTCGGTCTCGCGCTCCTGGTTGATGGCTGCCCGCTCCAGCATCTGCTCCAGCTGGCCGCTCAGCTCGCCGCTGCCGATCAGGTGCAGCAGCATGGGTGGGAATTGCCCGCTGCGCTCCAGGGCGCGGCTGATGCTGGTGCCCTCGCGCACCCGGGAGGCGGCCTCCTGGACCGCTTCCCGCATGGGCAGGTTGGAGATGACCTGGGAGGCGATGCGCAAGGCGTCCAGAACCGGCACGCCGCTGCCGGTCAGGATGGCGAAGGTGCGGGCGAAGCGGCCGGCGTTGATGCCGCGGTTGAGCTTGCCGACCAGCGGCAGGCGCAGGATGAGGGCATGCACCCGGCGGCGGAAGCCTGGGCGGCGCAGCGCGTAGCTGAACGCCAGCGTCAGCCCGGCCAGCGCCAGCAGCAGCAGGATGCCGTGGTGCTGCAGGAACTCGCTCAGGGCGATCATGGCCCGGGTTAGCCCCGGCAGCTCCTGGCCCACGTCGCTGAACACTTCCACCACCTTGGGGACCACATAGGTCAGCAGCAGCACGACCACGCTGACCGCCACGATCACGAGCCCAATCGGATAGAACAACGCCAGCTGCACCTTCTGCCGCATGTGCTGGCGGCTTTCGGTGTAATCGGCCAGGCGCTCCAGCACCAGGTCCAAATGGCCGGTCTGCTCGCCGGCGGCAACCGTGGCGCGGTACATCTCCGAGAACACGCGGGGGAAGGCGGCCAGACCATCGGCCAGCGAGTGGCCTTCCATCACCTTGGAGCGCACGGCCGTCATCATGCGCCGCAGGCGCGGCTTCTCGGCCTGCTGGGCTACCGCCTGCAGCGCTTCCTCCAGCGGCAGGCCGGAGCCGACCAGCGTGGCCAGCTGGCGGGTGATGAGGGCGACCTCCTGCGCGCTGGCGCCGCCGCCCAGCGCGAACAGGCGCTGCCGCGAGGGTTCCTGGCGGGCGATCTCGGCCACATCCAGCGGAATCCAGCCCTGCTCGCGCAGCTTCTGCCGCACCTGGCGGGCGGTATCGCCTTCCAGCACCCCGCGCCGCCGCTTGCCGGTGCTGTCCAGTGCCTGATATTCGAAAGCGCCCATCGGATCCTACGTTTCCCAAGTCATGGCGATGTTTGCTTCAAGGCCTGGATAAGACGCCGCGCTCCTGCCCGGGAGTCTTGCCCGGTAGGGCCGCGGTTCGCAAGGCTGCCGCTAGCTCTGGGCGTCTTCGCTGCTTACCCGCAGCACTTCTTCCAGGGAGGTTTGCCCGGCCAGCACCCGCTGCATGCCGTCCTGCCGCAGGCTGGGGGTCTTCAGGCGAGCCTGGGCCTCCAGCGCTTGCTCGGAGGCGCCGTCGTGGATCATGGCGCGCATGCGCTCGTCCACCAGCACCAGCTCGAAGATGCCGCCGCGGCCGATGTAGCCGGTCTGCCGGCAGCGCTCGCAGCCGCGCGGGCCGTAGATGACCGGCGGCTCGGCCGGATCGACGCCCAGCAGCCGGCAGTCGCTGGGGCTGGCCTGCTGGGGCTGCTTGCAGTGCGGGCAGAGCAGCCGCACCAGACGCTGCGCCAGCACGCCGATCAGGCTGGAGGAGAGCAGGAACGGCTCCACGCCCATGTCGCGCAGCCGGGTGACGGCGCCGACCGCGGTGTTGGTGTGCAGGGTGGACAGCACCAGGTGCCCGGTCAGCGACGCCTGCACGGCGATCTCGGCGGTCTCCAGGTCGCGGATCTCGCCCACCATCACCACGTCCGGGTCCTGGCGCAGGATGGCGCGCAGGCCGCGGGCGAAGCTCATGTCCACCTTGGGGTTGACCTGGGTTTGGCCGATGCCGTCGATGTAGTACTCAATGGGGTCCTCGACCGTGAGGATGCTGCGGGTGGCGTTGTTGAGCCGCGAGAGCGCCGCGTACAGCGTGGTGGTCTTGCCGGAGCCGGTCGGGCCGGTGACCAGGATGATGCCGTGCGGGCGGTGAATCAGCTCGTCGACGTACTGGCGCAGCTGTGCCGGCATGCCCAGCTGCTCCAGGTCCAGCCGGCCGGCCTGCTTGTCCAGCAGTCGCATGACCACTCGCTCGCCGTGCCCCGAGGGCAGGGTAGAGACGCGCACGTCGACCGCGCGGCCGGCGATGCGCAGCGAGATGCGGCCGTCCTGCGGCAGGCGCTTCTCGGCGATGTCCAGCTTGGCCATGACCTTGATGCGCGAGACCAGCAGCGGGGCCATGGCGCGCGGCGGCTGCAGCACCTCGCGCAGCACGCCGTCGACGCGGAAGCGCACCAGCATGCGGTTCTCGAACGGCTCGATGTGGATATCGGAGGCGTTCTGCTTGATCGCCTCGGTCAGCAGGACATTGATGAGCCGGATGATGGGGGCATCGTCCTGGCTCTCGAGCAGGTCCTCCGGCTCCGGCAGCTCCAGCTCGGCCAGATCGAGGCCCTCGCCGAGGTCGTCGATCATCTGCATGGCGTCGCCGCTGGCCTCATAGGCCTGCTGCAGCAGCCGCTCGAAGGTCTCCTCGTCGACGGTCTCTAGCCGCAATGGGCGCTTCAGGCTGCGGCGCAGCTCGGCCAGGCTCGCCGGACGCACGCCGCGGCGGCAAACCACCCTGGCGTGGTCGGCGGCGATGTCCTGGACCAGCAGGCCGTGGCGGCGGGCGAAGCCGAAGGACGGCCGCGCGCCGGTCTCTTGGTCGCGGGCGTCGTGCTCGAGCAATGGGTCGATGCTGCTCACCGGATGACCCCCGATGCAGTCGGCGCGAAGGGCGCCGGAATGTGCGGGCGCGGTCGCTCGGGGAGGACCGGCACGCTCTCGCCAGGCATTAGAGCGATTCCCCGCTGGTTTTGTTCCAGCTGCCGGGCGCGCATGAAGCTGTACTTGCGGCTCGAGTAGGCGCTGGCGGTGGCCTCGTCGCGCAGGATGGTCGGCTGCAGGAACAGCATCAGGTTGCGCTGCTCCTTGGACGAGGTGCGCGCCTTGAACAGATTCCCCAGCAGCGGAATGTCCCCTAGCAGCGGCACCTTCTGCTCCGACTGCTTGACCGTCTCGTCGATCAAGCCGCCCAGCGCTACCAGCTGGCCGTCCTCCACCAGGACGCTGGTGGTGATGGAGCGCTTGTTGGTGATCAGGTCCGAAGCTTGCACCGTGGTGGCTGATTCCAGGCTGGAGACCTCCTGCGAGATCTCCAGCATCACACTGTTGCCTTCGTTGATCTGCGGCTTGATCTTGAGGATCAGGCCGACGTCTTCGCGAGTGATGGTCTGGAACGGGTTGGTGATGTTCTGGCCCTGGTTGGTGTACTGGCCGGTGACGAAGGGGACATTGCGGGCCACCCGGATTTCGGCCTCGTGGTTGTCCAGGGTCAGCAGCGACGGCGTGGAGAGCAGGTTGGCCTGGGTGCTGCTGGCCAGAGCCCGCAGCAGGATGCCGAACTTGTAGCGATGGCTCAGGTCGCCCAGCGCCACCGTCACGCCCGAGCCGAGGCCGGCCGGATTGAAGAAGGCCTCGCCCGAATTGGAAATGCCGAGCAGATCGCGCACCGCGCCGGGCAAGGTGCCGAACAGGCTGCTGAAGGCCGGCGAATCGCCGCTGGGGTCGAGCCCCACCGCCTCGACTCCGAAGCTGCGGCCCTGGCTGTCGGAGATTTCCGCGATGGCCGCCTCCACCAGCACCTGGGCGCGGCGGATGTCGAGCTGGCGGATCACCGACAGCAGCGAGCGCTGCACGTTGGGCGAGGCGGTGATCACCAGGGCGTTGGTGGCTTCGTGCGCCTCGATGCTGATGTCGGTACGGCCGCCGGTGCCGGCGGCCGCGCCCTGGCCCCCTCCCTGCTGCGCCTCGGCCTCCTGCAGCTTTTCGCTGATTCCGGTCAGCACCGGCACCAGGTCGGCGGCCTTGGCGTAGCGCAGATAGACCACCTGGGTCTCGCCGCCCGACTCGACCGGCGTATCCAGGTGGGCCACCAGGGCGCGGATGCGCAGCCGCTCGGACTTGTCGCCGCTCAGCAGCAGGCTGTTGGTACGCTCGTCGGCGGCGATGTTAATCTGCGCGCCGGGGCCGAGGTTGGGATCGACGCCCTGGCGCAGCGCGCTCACCAGCCGCACCAGCTCGGCCACCGAGGCATGCTGCAGCGGGATGACTTCGATCTCGTCGTCGCCGGCCTGGTCGACCCGGGCCACGATCTCGGTCAGGCGGCGCACGTTGGAAGCGCGGTCGGAGATGATCAGCGCGTTGCTGGCCGGGTAGGCCGCCAGGTGGCCCTGCTGGGGCACCAGCGGGCGGAGGATGGGCACCAGCTGCGCGGCGGAGACGTTGCGCACCGCGATGACGCTGGTCACCATCTCGTCGCCCGGGCCGGCCGCATCCTGGGCGATGGTCGGCACCGCCATCTGCTTGGCGGTGATCTCCGGCACGATCTTGATCACGTCGCCGCTTTCCACCGCACTGAAGCCGTGCACCTGCAGCACGGAGAGGAATACCTTGTACAGCTCATCGGCGGGCAGGGGCTTTTGCGATATCACCGTCACCCGGGCCTTGACGCGGGGGTCGACGATGAAGTTCTTGCCGGTCACCTCGGCCACCGCCCGGATCAGAGCGCCGATGTCCATGTCCTTGAAATTCAGCGTGATCTGCTGCTCGTCGTCCGCCGTCTGCACCGCCTGCTGCTGCGGCGCCTGCGCCCGCGCATTGGGGACGAGCGCGGCCATGGCGAGCAAGGTAGCCGCTGCGAGCGTGCTCCAAGTCCGCCGAGTCGCGAAATTGCTGGTCGAGGTCATGACGGTCTGCCTTGGTTATTCTTGAATCCTCAGTCCTGCAGTTGTATCTGCAGCGTGTGCTCCGCTCCATCACGCAACACGGTCACGGTCACGCTGTTGGCCGAGGACAGCTGGGCCAGCGCCTCGGCCGCCTTGTCCAGGCCATCCAGCTGGATGCCGTTGACGTTGGTGATGATGTCTCCTTCGCGCAGATCGGATTGCTCGAACAGGGCTCGGTTCTGCCCGGCGAACACGCGGAAACCGACGATGCCGCCGCCGGCCCGGTTGACTGGCTCGCCTTGTATATAAGTGGCTACGTTTTGCGGATTGGCAACGATTTGCTGGCGGATGGCCGCAAGGTCATTGTCGGCTGCCGGCGCCTGCCGCGGTTGCCTGCGGGAGGCACTGGCGGCGCGCTGCGGGGCGGCCTGGCTCTCCTCCGGCAGGCGCAGGGCTTCGTAGCGGCCGTTGCGCAGCAGGATGACCCGGTCCGGATAGATTTGCTCGATCCTGGCGCCGCCGGGCAGTTGGGCGCCGGGGCGGTAGATTTCGTCGGCACGGCCGGAGGTGGCGATAATGGCGCGGGCAAGCTCGGGCTGGGGGCTGTAGACGATGCCGCGCAGGGTGAGATTGAGCTGGGTTTCCGGCGCGTCCAGGGGGGCGCCGCCGCCTCCGCCGGCCGCGATGGCGGGCGTGGCCGATTCGGCGCGGCCGAACAGGTGCAGCGCCGCGATCTGGCGGTAGACCTGCTGCGGGCCGGGGGCAGTCGTTGCGCCCGGCGCCGGGGGCGGCGGCAGGCCCTGCTCGGGAGCGGGCAGCAGCAGCCAGGTCAGCTGAGCCAGCGCGTGCGCGAGCAACACCACCAGCAGCAGGCTGACCAGGTAGGCAAGTCGGTCCCAAGCCTTGGGGTTCAGGTGTTGAACAAGGCGTGCAAGGTGGTCTGTCACGTGGAGAACCAGTTGCGGCGAGCCTTTGCCTGCCAACGCCAACCAACAGGGTCTAGATGGGCGGCATTGCGTCTGCAGCCAAGCTTAAATAAGTCGGGCGAAGAGTTGCAAGATGAGTCGGTTTCGGTGACGCTCTTGCCCGGCTCGGGGCGTGGCGGCGGCCGGTGCCAAGCTCGTGCTTGCATCCACGCAGGCATGGGGATAATCTTTTGCTAAATCCGAGGCGGGCATCGAGTTGATGGCATGGTCCGCCGCCGCTGATTATGCTGAAGCTGCGCCTGGCGCCGCGCCAGCTGCCCTTCCTGCGTGTACCCTCTTCCGTTCAAGACGAATCAAACGCATCTACGAGTCAACAAGCAAGTTTGCTCCAGATCCTGCGGAGACCTATCATCGTGACCGACAAAATCGTCCACGTCACCGACGACACATTCGAAAGCGAAGTCCTGAAAAGTTCTGAACCGGTTCTGGTGGACTTCTGGGCGGAGTGGTGCGGCCCGTGCAAGATGATCGCCCCGATTCTGGACGAGGTGGCGCGGGAGTACGCGGGCAGGCTGAAGGTCGTCAAGCTGAACATCGACGACAATCCGGAGACCCCGCCGAAGTACAACATCCGCGGCATTCCGACGCTGATGCTGTTCAAGAACGGCGGCGTTGAGGCGACCAAGGTCGGCGCGATGTCCAAGTCGCAGCTGGCCGCTTTCATCGACAGCAACCTTTAAAATTCCGGCGAGCGGCCACACAAGAATAGAGCCGCTCCCGCTTCTGCTTTCGCAAGGCCGTCCCGGCACCCGACCATTCAGCAGTCACTAGCGGTAAATCTGATCACGACCCTGTTGCAAAGGCACACCGAACTCGGCGTGCCTGCTGACCCCCCATCCTGATGACTACAACCATGAACCTGACGGAACTGAAAAAGAAACCAGCCAACGAGCTGATCGCGATGGCGGAAGCCTTCGGCATCGAAGGGATGGCGCGCTCCCGCAAGCCGGACCTGATCTTCGCGATTCTCAAGGCGCACGCCAAGAACGGCGAAGACATCTACGGTGATGGGGTGCTCGAAATCCTGCAGGACGGCTTCGGCTTCCTGCGCTCGGCCGACAGCTCCTATCTCGCGGGGCCGGACGACATCTACGTCTCGCCCAGCCAGATCCGCCGCTTCAGCCTGCGCACCGGCGACACCGTCTCCGGCAAGATTCGTCCGCCCAAGGAAGGCGAGCGCTATTTCGCGCTGCTGAAGGTCAACGAGATCAACTACGAGAAGCCGGAGGCGGCGCGCAACAAGGTCGTCTTCGAGAACCTGACCCCGCTGCACGCGACCGAAAGGCTCACCCTGGAGCGCGGCAACGGCAGCACCGAGGACATCACCGCGCGGGTGGTGGACCTGATCGCCCCCATCGGCAAGGGGCAGCGCGGCCTCATCGTCTCGCCGCCCAAGGCCGGCAAGACCATGCTGCTGCAGAACATCGCCCAGAGCATCGCGGCCAACCATCCCGAGGTCTATCTGATGGTGCTGCTCATCGACGAGCGGCCGGAGGAGGTGACCGAGATGGCCCGCACAGTGCGCGGCGAGGTGGTGTCCTCCACCTTCGACGAGCCGGCCAGCCGCCACGTACAGGTGGCCGAGATGGTGATCGAGAAGGCCAAGCGCCTGGTCGAGCACAAGCGCGACGTGGTCATCCTGCTCGACTCCATTACCCGGTTGGCCCGCGCCTACAACACCGTAATCCCGTCCTCCGGCAAGGTGTTGACCGGCGGCGTGGACGCCAACGCCCTGCATCGGCCCAAGCGCTTCTTCGGCGCCGCGCGCAACATCGAGGAAGGCGGCTCGCTGACCATCATCGCCACCGCCCTCATCGATACCGGCTCGCGCATGGACGACGTGATCTACGAAGAGTTCAAGGGCACCGGCAACATGGAGATCCACCTGGATCGCCGCATTGCCGAGAAGCGCATCTTCCCCGCCATCAACATCAACCGCTCCGGCACCCGCCGCGAAGAGCTGCTGATGGATGCCGACGACCTGCAAAAGGTCTGGATCCTGCGCAAGCTCCTGCATCCCATGGACGAGCTGGCCGCCATCGAGTTCCTGCTCAGCAAGCTCAAGGACACCAAGACCAACGCCGAGTTCTTTGAGTCCATGAAGCGCTGAGCGGCGCCCGCCGTGGCGGCGACCGCCGCCACGGCGGGGGAGAGAGCCTGTAGAGGATTCTGCACCGTCTCCCGGAGCCGCTGCGGCATCAACCGGTCCGCTCGCGCTCGGTTCCCGGCAAGCTTTCAATAAAGAGACCGGCAGCCATGTCGACTGCCGGTCGCGGCGTGGCAGTTTTCCGCAAGGCGGTCAGCGCTGCGGCAGCAGCGGATCGGTCGCTGTTGGCGGCTCGCCTTCGATCAGCTCGGCGACGGCGTAGTCTTGGCCGAATAGCGCCGTGACCCGAACCGCACCCTTGCGCGGCCCCGGAATCCAGCCGGCCAGGCCGCCGGTGGGAGCGGCGATGGCGCGGCCGGGGCCGTGCACGGCCAGCACCATGCCGGGCGCGAGGCCGGAGCGCTCACCGGCGGCGAGGAAAATGTCGTTGCCTTCCCGGTTGAAAGCCCGCGTGGACCAAGGTGCGGCTCTGGCGGCGGACAGGGTCGCCGCCAGCGTCTCTTCGGCCAGCCCCAGCAGCGCCTGCGGCTCGACCCGGTCCTGCCGGGCCGGCAGCTCCACGGTGGCCGCCTCTTGGCTCAGGCCGTGTGCGGCGTCGTGCAGCTGCAGGGTCAGGCCGATGCGGCCGGGCGAGCTCTTGGCCGCGGTGATGGCGATCAGCTGCTGGACGCCAGGATAGCGGGCCAGCTGCTCGAGGCAGCGCCGGGCCGTGCCGGCGGCGCAGCCGTAGGCGCCCATCTGTTTCGCCATCTCGGCGCCGTCGATCAGCACGATGGGATGCCCGGCCGACGCCTCCGCGAAAGCCCGGGCCAGCTCCTGCGCCAGCGCGTCGCCCGCCTCCGGCGAGATGGCTAGGCCGACCTTGACCGCCAGCGTGTCGGCCGCAGCTGCTGCCGCGGCGGGCGCCGGCGCGGCCGCGCCGCGCTCCCGGGCGCGCTCGGCCTGCAGCTGCCGCTCCAGTTGGGCCAGGCGCGCCTCGGTTTCCTCGAGCCTGGCACGCTGCTCCTCGCGGTCGCCGGTCAGTAGCCGCTGCAGCGGACCGGGGTTGTCGAAGTCGGCATGCTGGGGCAGGAAGGTCTGCTGCAGCAGCGGGTCTTCGGCGATCTCCTTGGGGTCGGTGGTGGCGCAGGCGCTCAGCGCGACGGCGAGCGCGGCGGCAAGCAATGGCTGTTGTCGACGCATGTGGTTCTGCCCGTTGGCTTGTCGTTGTCTGGCTGGATGAGAGCATTTACCTGCTGAACGAGCAGGATAGCAGGCTGCAACAAAAAAGGGGCGCGGTTGCGCCCCTTTATGACATCTGCACCGTGCCGATTAGAACGTGGTGCGGACGTTCAGGCTCAGACCGGTGAAGTCGGTGTCCGAACCCGAGGCCGGATCGACGTTGACCCGACCCGCGGTCGCCCAGATCAGGGTGGACGGGGTCACCTGATAGTGCGCCTGCAGGTCGAAGAAGGTCAGCTTCTCATCGCGGCCCGCGTAACCGCGTTCGACAGCGTCGCCGTCGTCGTAGACACCGGCGGCAGCGACCAGCTTGAGCTGCTCGGTGACGTTGCCATAGACGCGAGCGGCGAAGCCGATGGTGGCGGCGCCGATGTTGGTGACCGAAAGCGCGCTGTTCTTGTTCTCCGGGCTGTTGTTGATCATGCTGGAGAAGCTGTCGAAGCCCTGGTTGGGAGCATAGCCGTCGGTCCAGACCAGCTGGCCTTCGACCTTGGCCACACCGAAGTCGTAGCCGGCGCGGAGGTAGGCGCCCAG
>Ga0079224_100011731_pt1 | contig 12091 bp, 9 predicted proteins | sample Stecom2015_FD_80414 | JGI IMG/M metagenome (GOLD analysis project Ga0079224, IMG submission 80414) | Agricultural soil microbial communities from Utah to study Nitrogen management - Steer compost 2015 | ecosystem: Environmental > Terrestrial > Soil > Agricultural land | place: USA: Utah... | reverse complement strand
TCGAACGCCGGTTTCGTCGTCACCGACGAAGGCGTCGTCGTGTTCGATGCGCTCGGCACGCCGGCGCTCGGGGCCGTGCTGCTCGAGCGCATCCGCCGGATCACGAAGCAGCCGGTGCGGCGCGTCGTCGTCAGCCACTATCATTCGGACCATTTCTACGGACTGCAAGCGCTGAAGGACGCCGGCGCGGAGGTCTGGGCGCATCGCGCGGTGCGCGACTATCTCGGCACCGACGCACCCGCCGAGCGCCTGGCCGAGCGGCGCCAGTCGCTGGCGCCGTGGGTCACCGACGAGGCACGCATCGTCGCGCCCGACCGCTACATCGACGGCGAGACGGTGTTCCGGATGGGCGGCCTCACGTTCCGCCTGCTGCCCGCCGGCCCCGCGCACACCGACGAGGACCTGATGATGCTCGTCGAGGAGGAGGGCGTGCTCTTCGCCGGCGACCTGATCTTCGCGGGACGCGTGCCCTTCGTCGGCGACGCCGATCCGCGCGCATGGCTCGCCGCGCTCGAGAAGCTCGCTTCGCATCGGCCGCGCGTCGTCGTCACCGGCCACGGCCCGGTCTCGCGCGACGCGGTCGCCGATCTCGCGCTCACCCGCGATTACCTGCTGTACCTGCGCGCCGAGATGGGCAAGGCGGTCGACGAGCTGCTCGACTTCGAGGAGGCCTACGAGCGCACCGACTGGTCGCGCTTCGCGTCGCTGCCGGCCTTCGGCGACGCGAACCGCCGCAACGCGTACAACGTCTATCTGCGGATGCAACGCGAGGTGCTCGGCGCGGACTGAGGCGCGACGTGCGCCGCCGGTGACGACGATCGTGGCGTGACGCGAAGCCGGACGAGGCGCAGGCATCGCTTGCGTCACAATCGCGCGATGCCGGTTCGCGTTCGCCTTCGCATCACCGTCGCGGCCGCGCTGGCGCTGGCCGGTGCCGCCTTCGCTTCGCAGGCGTTCGCGCGCAGCGCCGTCGAGGAGTGCCTGTTGTCGGCGCTGCAGCGGGCCTCCGCCATGGACACCGTCGAATCCGTGCGCGCGCAATGCGGGGAATCGCCGCGGCGCATCCCGCCTTCGGCCGAAGTCGAGACCTTGCACGACCGCCGAGACGAGGCGCCCGTGCCGCAGCCGGGCACGCCGGTGGCACGCCGCCTCGCCGGGGAGAGCGAAGTCTGGCGCACGCGCTTCGCGCTGCTGCCGCACCGGCCGAACTACATCGATCCGCTCTCGCACTCGTTCGAGGCTCCGGCGACCTTTCCCTCCGGCGCGCACGTCGAGCGCAACGAGCTCAAGTTCCAGATCAGCTTCAAGCTGGCGCTGACGCCGCCGCTGCTCGACGAGCGTGCCTGGCTCTTCTTCGCCTACACCGGGCAGTCCTGGTGGCAGGCATACGACCGCGTGCGCTCCAGTCCGTTTCGCGAGTACAGCCACGAGCCCGAGCTGTTCGTCTCGTGGCGACCCGAGCGGCGCATCCTGGGCTGGGACTGGCGGCTGGCGAGCGCCGGCTTCGTGCATCAGTCGAACGGGCGCTCCGGCCAGGGCTCGCGCAGCTGGAACCGGTTGTTCGCGGACGTTCGCTTCGATCGTCCGGGCGGCTGGTGGCTCGGCCTGCGCCCGTGGTGGCGCATCCCGGAGAGCCGCAAGCGGTCGCCGGACGATCCCCGGGGGGACGACAATCCGGGAATCGAACGCTTCGTCGGCGACGGCGAGCTGAAGACGGGCTACGTCGGCGAGAAGCACAACCTCACGCTGACCGTGCGCCGCAGCTTCGCGCGCTCCGGCAAGGGCGCGCTGCAGCTCGACTGGAGCCGCCCGACCGGATTCAGCCCCGACCTACGCTGGCACATCCAGTACTTCGACGGCTACGGGGAGTCGATGCTCGACTACCAGACCCGCGTGCGTCGCCTCGGCTTCGGCGTGATGCTCAACGACTGGTACTGAGGATCGCGCGCGCCGCGGCACCGTGCCTCATGCGTACATCGTCTCGATCTCGTTCGCGTAGGCCGAGTAGATGCTCGCCCGGCGCACTTTCATCGTCGCCGTCACCTCGCCGTCGTCGTGGTCGAGCTCCTTCGTGAGCAGGTGGAAGCGGCGGATTCGCGAGACCTGCGCGAGCTGCGCGTTCGCGCGTTCGACCTCGCGCTCGATCAGCTCGCGCACGCGCGGATGCTCGGCGAGCGAGCGGAAATGCGTGAACGCGATGCGCTGCGACTCGGCCCATTTCGAGACGGTCTCGAAGTCGATCTGGATCAGCGCCGAGACGAAGCGCCGGCGGTCGCCGATCACGATGCATTCGCGCACGTACGGACTGGACTTGACCGCGTTCTCGATCTCCGACGGCGTGATGTTCTTGCCGCCGGCGGTGATCATCACGTCCTTGAGCCGGTCGACGATGCGCAGCTGTCCGTCGGCCTCGACCTCGACGACGTCGCCGGTGTGCAGCCATCCGTCGCGGATCGTCTCGGCGGTGGCCTGCGGGTTGCGGTAGTAGCCGGCGAAGACGACGTCGCCGCGCACGAGCAGCTCGCCGTCCGCGCCCACGCGGCATTCGACGCCGAGCGTGGGCTCGCCCACCGTGCCGATGCGCACCGCATCGAGGCGTTGGCCGGTGATCATGCCGGTCGACTCGGTCAGGCCGTAGACCTCGACGAGCGGTATGCCGATCGTGCGGAAGAAGCGGATCACCGCCGCCGGGATCGGCGCCGCACCGGTGAGGGCGACGCGCGCACGGCGAAGTCCGACGAAGTTCTGCAGCGCGCGGAACACGAGCCCGTACGACAGCGCGTATCGCAGCTTCTCGCCCAGGCTGCGCTGTCGCGCCGACTTCTCCGCGAAGGGCTCGCACAGCCGGATCGCGCGCTCGAACAGCGCCCGGCGCAGCCGGCCCGTCTCCTGCATCCGGATCAGGATCGACGCGTGCAGCTTCTCCCAGATGCGCGGCACGCCGAGGAACATCGTCGGCGCGATCTCGCGCAGGTCTTCCTGCACCGTCCGGATCGATTCGCCGAAGGCGACCTGCGAGCCGATGTAGATCGGGACGAAGGTCGTGAGCATCTGCTCGGCGACGTGGCACAGCGGCAGGTACGACAGATGCGTCGTGTCGGGGCCGAGCTCGAGGCGGTCGACGATGCCGGGCACGACTCCGCGGATGTTGCGGTAGCTGATCATCGCGCCCTTCGGCTTGCCGGTGGAGCCCGACGTGTAGATCATCAGCGCGATGTCGTCGAGCGTCTGGGCGGCGAGCACGGCGTCGACGAGCCCGGGGTGCTCGGCTTCGTGCCGTGCGCCGAGCCGCTCGAGCTCGTCGAAGGGGACGAGCAGGTCGCGGTGCTCGGGCGGCGCATTGCGCAGCCCCTTGCGCTCGACGACGACGATCCTGCGCAGCCGCGGCAGCTGGGCGCGCGCCTCGAGCACCTTGTCGGTCTGCTCCTGGTCCTCGCAGACGACGATCTCCACGTCGGCGTGCGCGAGCACGTACGACACTTCCGGCGTCGGGCTCGTCGGGTAGACGCCCACCGTGATGCCGCCGACGAGGCTCGCGCCGAGCTGTGCGAGCACCCATTCGACGCGGTTCTCCGACAGGACGCCGACGTGGCCGCGTTCGCTCAGCCCGAGCGCGCGCAATCCGTGCCCGACGCGCCGCGAACGTTCGAGCCAGGTCGCCCAGTCGATCGGCTTCCAGATGCCGAAGTCCTTCTGCCGGATCGCGACGCGCCTCGGATGCGCGCGCGCCTGCTCGCAGAGCATCTGCGCGAGCGTCTTCTCGGGCAGGGGGTTCACGAAAGCCATCGCTTGCGCCGCTTGTAGTGCTTGATCGCCCGATAGCTGCGCGCTTCTCCCGCGCCGCCCATGCCGAGATAGAACTCCCGCACGTCCGGGTCGGCGGCGAGTCGGGTCGCGGCGCCGTCGATGACGATCTTTCCGTTCTCCATGATGTAGCCGTAGCTCGACACGGCGAGCGCCACCGAGGCGTTCTGCTCGACGAGCAGCATCGAGACGTGCTGCTCGGCGTTGATCCGCGCGATGATCGAGAAGATCTCCTCGACCAGCAGCGGCGAGAGCCCCAGCGACGGCTCGTCGAGCAGCATCAGCTTCGGCTGCGCGATCAGCGCGCGGCCGATCGCGAGCATCTGCTGCTCGCCGCCGGACAGGTAGCCGGCGAGCCCGCGCCGACGCTCGTGCAGGCGCGGGAAGTATTCGTAGACGAGGTCGAAGTCGCGCGCGCCGCCGCCGTTTCCTGCGCGCCCGCTGAGCGCATAGGTGGCCGACAGCAGGTTCTCCTCGACGGTGAGGTCCTCGAAGATGCGCCGGCCCTCCATCACGTGGAAGAGACCGGCACGTACGAGCTCGTGCGGGCGCCGGCGCGCGGTGTCGGCGCCGTCGAAGCGCACGGTGCCGCGGGTCATCTCGCCGTCCTCCAGCGCGAGCAGGTTCGACACCGCCTTGAGCGTCGTCGACTTGCCCGCGCCGTTCGAGCCGAGCAGCGCGACGATCGCGCCGCGCGGCACGGCGAGCGACAACCCGTGCAGCACCTGTACCGCACGGTTGTAGATGACCTCGATGTTCTCGATCTCGAGGACCGCGTCGATGCTCATGCCTTCGTCCACCGCGCCGCGCGAGGGGCCCCGCGCGGCGGCGTTCAGTCGAGCACGATCCAGTCGGACGCCGGCAGCATCTTCTGCTGCTTGACGTCGGCACGATAGATGCGGCCGACCGGGATCGAGTTGCCGGTGATCGAGATCGGCACGCCGACGATGCCTCCGGTGTCGAAGTCGCGGATCGAGTTCAGCGCCGCCTTCAGGTTCTCGCCGGTCATCGGCTTGCCCGCCTCGATCGTGCGCCTGGCCGCCTCGGCGAAGAGCATCGTCGTCAGGAAGCCCTGCAGGTACGCCGTGCTCTGGTATTCCGGGCGCAGCTGCCGGATCTTCTCCAGCATCGGTGCGTTGCCCTCGGTGTCGTAGTAGTAGCGGAACGGCATCACGCCCATGAAGCCTTCGGCCGCTTCGCCCATCTTCATGACCATCGAGTGGTCCATCGTCCAGAACGTGCCCATGAAGTGGCTCTTCATCCCCATCTGCCGGGCCTGGCCGATGAACTCGGGGATCGGCGCGAGGACGTAGCCGTGGAAGATCGTGTAGTCGGGCGCGGCGCGGCGCAGCTTGATCACCTCGGCGGAGACGTCGACGCTGCCCGGCGGCGTCATGATCTCGGCGCTCACCGCCAGGCCGAGCTTCTTCGCCGTCTCGCGGCTCTCGTCGATCGGGTCGCGTCCGAACTCGGTGTCGGAATAGACGAAGGCAACCTTCGCCCCCGGCTTTTGCTGTGCGATGTAGCGCAGCAGGATGCCGAACATCTCGGTGTAGTCGGGGCCGACCAGGAACTGGAGCGGGTATTTCTTCGGGTCGTTGATCTCGGTGGCGAACGATGCGCCGGCCATCAGGATCGAGCCCATCCGCTCTAGCTCGGGGTTGATCGTCTTCGAGAACGCCGTCGAGTCGCCGTAGTAGAAGTTGACCTTCTCCTGGCTGGTGATCTTCTTGAACGCGGCCACCGAGGCGTCGACCTTGTAGCCGGTGTCCTCGGGCACGAAGCGCAGCTTGCGGCCCGCGACGCCGCCGGAGTCGTTGACGATCTTCACGCAGTCCTGGATCCCGGCGTGGATGCCGATGCCGGCGAAGGCGAACACGCCGGTCATCGGGATCGAACCGCCGATGACGATTTCCTCGCCGCTCGATTGGGCGAGCGCCGCTTTCGGCGCCAGCGCGAGTCCGGTTGCGGCCGCGATCGCGGTGACGGCGCTGCGGCGGGTCTTCGAGACGCTCATCGTGGTCCTCCTCATGGGATCAGGTACGAAAGGGGTACAGGTGAAAGAAGCGGCGGATGCGACGCCAGATCTCCGCGAGCCCGTTCGGCTCGAAGATCAGGAACCCGACGATCAGCGCGCCGAAGACGATGGTGCGCACCGGCGACAGCACGAGGGTGGCGTTCGCTCCGAGCGGAAGCCAGTCGACGACGAGCTTGAGCAGCTCGGGCACCATCGCCATGAACGCGGCACCGAGGATGGCGCCGAGGATCGTTCCCATGCCGCCGACGATGATCGCTGCGAGGTAGAAGATCGACAGGATCAGCGGGAAGCTCTCGGGCGTGACGACGCGGAAGAAATACGCCCACAGCCCGCCGGCGACGCCGGCGTAGAACGACGAGACGGCGAAGGACAGCAGCTTGTAGCGCAGCAGCGGGATGCCGAGCACCTCGGCCGAGATGTCGCGGTCGCGGATCGCGATGAACGCGCGTCCGATGCGCGTTCGGAACAGGTTCGCCGCGCCGACGACCATCGCCACCGTGAGCGGCACGATCAGCCAGTAGATGCGGAACGACGTGTCGAGCGTCACGCCGAGGAAGCTCGCCGGCGCCACAGTCAGGCCCGCGGTGCCTCCCGTCACGGCATTCCAGTTGGCGAAGACGAAGTGGGCGATGAACGATGCCGCGATCGTCGCGATCGCCAGGTACAGCCCCTTGACGCGCAGCGATGGGATGCCGACGACCAGACCGCCGGTCATCGCCACGACGCCGGCGGCGACGAGGTTCAGCAGCGGCGGCGTGCCCCAGCGCGCCTGCAGTACGGCGACGGTGTATGCGCCCATCCCCATGAACGCCGCCTGCCCCAGGCTCACCAGACCCGTGTAGCCGGTGAGGATGTTCAGTCCGGTGGCGCTCACGACGTGGATGCCGACCAGGCACGCCAGGTACAGCCAGTATTCGTTCGCGACGAACGGGAACGCTGCCAGCGCGGCGAACAGCAAGCCGACCCACGCCCATTGCGTGGGCGAGTCGATCAGCGCCTCGTCGGCCGCGTAGTCGGGACGCGCCAGTCCTATGCGCACCTTGATCTCCGCGCAGGCATCGCTTCGCTCACAATCGTTCGATCTCGTGCGTGCCGAACAGCCCGTAGGGGCGCACCATCAGGATCAGCACGAGCAGGACGAAGACGGCGAGCACCTTGTACTCGCCGCCCAGGTAGGCGCCGGCCCAGGCTTCGACGAGCCCGATGAACAGCCCGCCGACGAGGGCTCCGGCGATGCTGTCGAGTCCGCCGAAGATCACGACGACCAGGACCGTGAGCCCGAAGATGCCCATCGTCGACGAGATGCCACCGATGGCGCCGACGACGATGCCCGCGATGGCGGCGATCATGCCGGCGACGATCCACGACAGCGAGAACACGCGAGGCACGTCGATGCCCATCGAATAGGCCGCGGCCTGGTCGGAGGCGGTGGCACGCAGCGCGACGCCGCCACGCCAGAACCGGAAGACGAGCAGCATCGCCGCGATCAGCAGCGCCGCCACGCAGAAGCCGTAGAAGACCTTCGGCGACACGTAGGCCTCGCCGAGGAAGATCGGATCGTTCGGCAGGAATTCGGGCAGCCGCCGCGGATCGGCGGTCCAGATGAGCTCGACGAGTCCGACCAGGATCGATCCCAGGCCGACCGTCACCATGAACACCGAGATCGGCGACTCGCCGAGCATCGGCCGGATCATCGTGCGTTCGACGAGCGCGCCGAGCACGCCGCCGGCGACGATTGCCGCGACGATCGACAGCCACACGGGCAGCGCCAGGCCGGCGGCGAATGCGAAGAAGACGTACGCGCCGATCATCAGCATCTCGCCGATGGCGAGGTTCACCACGCGCGTCGCCTTGTAGATCGTGACGAAGGCCAGTCCGGTAAGGGCGTACAGCGCGCCGGTGCCGAGCCCGGCGAGCGAGATCTCGAACAGGAACAGCCAGTCGAAGTTCATGCCGGCTGCTTCGCCTGCTCCGCCGGCTCGGCCGGTTCGCCGCCGGCGAGACGTGCGCGCAGCGCGTCGATGCGGCCCGAGCCGAGATAGGCGCGGATCACTTCCGGATCGTTCTGCACCTGCTCCGGCGTGCCGCGCGCGATGACCTGGCCGAAGTTGAGCACGACGACGTGGTCGGACAGCTCCATCACCATGCCCATGTCGTGCTCGACCATGAGCACGGTCACGTCCCATTCGGCGCGCAGGTCGAGGATGAAGCGCGCCATATCTTCGGTTTCCTCGCGGTTCATCCCGGCGACCGGCTCGTCGAGCAGCACGATCTTCGGGCGCATCGCCAGTGCGCGCGCCATCTCGACGCGTTTCTGCAGGCCGTAGGGAAGCGCCGCGACCGGCGCATGCCGGATGTGGTCGATCTCGAGAAAGTCGATGACGCGTTCCTCGATCTCGGCGCGCAGCTGCAGCTCCTCGCGTCGCGCCCGGCCGAAATAGAGCAGCGCATCGAAGACGTTGGTACGCAGATGGCAGTGCCGGCCGAGCTTGATGTTGTCGAGCACGGTCATGCCGCGGAACAGCGCGATGTTCTGGAAGCTGCGCGCGATGCCCAGCGCGGCGCGCTTCGGCGGAGGCAGCCGCGTGATGTCGCGGCCCTCGAAGCGGATCGAGCCGCTTGCCGGCCGATAGAAGCCGGAGATCGTGTTGAACAGTGAAGTCTTGCCGGCGCCGTTCGGGCCGATCACCGACGTGATGCTGCCCGCGGCGACCGAGAAGCTGACGCCGCCGAGCGCCTGCACCCCGCCGAAGGCGAGTGTGAGCGAGTCGACCTGCAGGAGATTCCGCTCGGGAGCAACGGACTCTTGGAACGGCACGCGCGTGATTCGGCTGCGTTGTTTCGTAGGCGCGCAGTCTCGGCGATCGCCCGATTACGCGCAAGTATCGGGCGGGTTTTTCCGGATGGGGGGAGGGAGGTGAAGGGGGAAGGCGGGAGGGAGGTGAAGCGGGAAGGGTGAAGGAAGGGGCAGGGCTTCGCCCTCGACCCTTCACCCTTCACCGAGCATCAGGTGCGACACTCGTTCGCCAGCTGGCGTCCGTGCTTGGTGTCGAGGAGCATCGACTTGCCGGCGATGATCAGCCAGACGATGCCCGACTTGTCGTCCTCGTAGCGCAACGCGCCGCTGCGCGCGTGGACGGCCTTCATGTGGTACTCCTTCTTGCCGAAGCGGAGCACTGCGGTCGTCATGTCGGGGGCGACCTGTCGGACGTCGACGCTGCGGTTCAGCTCGCAGCGGTAGACGCCGGCCGGGAACTTGAAGTTGTGCGGGTTGAAGCTGGGCGGGGAAGCCGGCTCGGCAGTGGCGGCCGGCAGGTGCAGCGCGGCCACCATCGCGGCGGCCGCAGCGGGTGCGAAGCGGGTGATCGGGAAGCGGGTCGAGCGCATGTGAAGGACTCCAGTGGGCTCGGCTCGGCGCCCCGGGAGGCGCCTAAAAAATCGCGTGCAGTATACGCCCGGCGACGGCCGGTTCGTGTCGAAGATGCTGCAACAACGCATCGGGCGCCCGCAACGTTCCGATGCCGGGGAGTCGACGGACGGCAGCAAAAGCGAGACCCGATGGCGATGCCTTGCGAATCCGTCAGACCGCATCGTGGATCGGGTCGGGGACCGCCAGCCTCGAATCGCGTACACCGTCGGGGTACAGGCGCGCGAGCACGTCGAGCGCGGCCCCGGTGAGTGCCGGCCGCAGCGCGGAGGCGAGCACCGGCGATCCGCCTTCCTCGCCGCGCAGCGACCAGGCGTGGTCGAAGTATTCGCGATGCGCCTGCAGCACCGAGCGCACGAGATCGCGCCAGTGCTCGGGATGCTCCGACGCGCTCCAGTCGCCACGACCGCGGCCGTAGTGCGCGACCGCGAGATAGGAGAGCAGGGCCGCGGCCGTCGACTCCTCCAGCACGGCGTCGCTCCAGGTGACCATCGGAGTCGGCCCGCCGCGCACCAGGTTGTAGCCGCGGGCCAGCCCGAACCCGCCCATCGCACCGAGCAGGCTGCCGCCGAGCACGCCGGCGCCGAAGCTGAAGCCGCCGGTGGCGAGATCGGCCTTCAGCCCGGCGAGCGCGCCGGTGACCATGCCCCCGAGCACGGCGGCCTTGCCCTCGGGCAGGCGGCTGCTCACCTGGTAGTGCTCGGTGATCCGCTCGATGATCTCCTTCGACGCATGGCCGCCGAGGCCGTGCAGCGCGATGAGTCGGTCGGTGGCCGAACGCAGCGACTCGTCGAGTCGCTCGGCGAGCGCACGCATCGCCTGCCGGCGGGCGGCGGGCACGGCGTCGCCCTGCGTCGCGTTGCGCGACAGGGCTTGCGCCGCGCCGCGCAGGCGGTCGAGCATGCCGATTTCGGCGATCGTTTCGCGGTCGACGGCGATCCGTGCGAGCGCCTGGGCGAGCACGTCGACCGATGCGTCGAAGACGCGCCTGCGTTCGCGCAGCCATTCGTCGATCAGGCGCTGGCACGCCCGGCGCTGTTCGGCGGGAAGCGCCTCGGCGATTGTGCGCAGCAGGGTCGCTTCCTGCACCCAGCAGCGCGCGAAGGCGTCGAGCGGCAGCACCGAGCGCACCACGCGCGCGCGCAGCAGGTGTCGGCGCCATTCCTCGAGCTCCGCGGCTTCCTCGGCTGCGGGACGCGGCGCCCCGAGCTGATTCAGCAGCACGATGACCGGCTTTCCGATCCATTCCAGCACGCGCATCTCGTCGTCGATGTACCGCGCCTGCGACAGCGGTTCGGAGGCATTGACGAGGTAGAGCACGACGTCGGCGCGTTCGCGCACGTTGCGCACCGCCTGCTGACTCGCCCACAACGCGCGGTCGCGAAAGCGGTCCCAGACCTGCCCGACGAACCAGCCGATCGGATCGCCGGCCGATTCGAGCCGGCGCGCCAGGCGCGCGCTGTCGCCGAAGCCCGGGGTGTCCCACAGTGCGAGCCGGTCGCCCTCGGGCGTCTCGACCAGCGTGTGTTCCTCGGCGGCTTCGGTCACGTGCGCTTCGTCGCGCACGATGCCGATGTCTCGTCCGAGCAGCGTGCGTGCGAGGGTCGTCTTGCCGACATTGGTGTGCGAGACCAGGCTCAGCGAGATGGTGCGGGCTTCGCTCATGCGGGAACGGTTTGGGCGATCCGCCGGTCGAGCGCCTCGCGAAGGCGCCGTCCGGCTTCGGGAGCTTCGTCCCGCTCGAGGTCGACGAACACGGGACGGGACTCGTAGGCGGCGAGCAGTCGCTTCCAGGCCTGGCGGCGTTCGTCGCGCCGCCGCAGCGAGGTTTCGTCGTGGCCGCCGAAGCGGGCGGCGAAGGCCGACTCGTCGACGAGCGCGATGCATTCGCTGCCCGCCGGCCGCTGCGCCAGCAGACGGGTGAGGAACACGCCGTGCGTCTCGGGCTCGGGCGTCGCGCTCGACGAGAACAGCGCGAGGACGACCGCGGGCGGGGGCGCCGTCGCGAATACGCCGTCGACGCGTTCCTCGTCGCCGTACTCGACCGCTTCGCCGACGACGAGCCGCAGGGTCGGGCCGAACACGGTGCCGAGCATCGCGCGCAGCGACAGCGTGGCCTGCGGGCTCGGCGCGAAGTGACACGGCACGACGAGCACGAGCGCCGCCTCGCCCGAATGCTCGCGCAGAAGGGAAGCGAAGTAGCGGTCGGAGGCGGGCAGCGTGAACGATCGCGCGAGCCGGCGCTCGCGTGCCCGGTCGTAGGTCGCGAGCAGCGTGCGCGGAATGACGACGACCAGCGCGATCATGACCGCGTACAGGTGGATCCAGGGTGCGGCGCGCTCGCCGGCCGTTTCGGGAAAACGCATCGCTTCGAGCCGGACGGCGTCGGGCAGCGCGATGCCGGAGAGCAGCGATGCCGGCTTGAGCACGAAGCCGAGGATCGCCTGCAGCGTGTCCGCGTCGAGGAAGGTGCTCTCCCACCCCGCGCGGTATTCGAAGACGAGGCCGCGCACGTAGAGCCCGGCGAGCGCGCCGAGCGCGAAGGCGATTGCCGAGACGTGCAGCACGCGCGCAACGCGCGTGGCGGTGAGCGCCGCGCTCGCCTTCGCCCAGTCGCCGGCGAAGCGCGCGATCACCGCCTGTCGCGCGCGCCTGCGCCCGCTCGCGTCCTCGGCGTCGCGGCCGCCGCGGTCGCGCCCGGGGACGATCGCCCGCTGTGCCGCGCGCGCGATCGCGCGCGTGAGAACGCCGCGCTCCGGCCGTCCGCGCCGACGCAGCAGCGCGCGCACGGCGATCGAGACGTAGGCGAAGAGGTTCCACCC
>Ga0079224_100011730_pt1 | contig 12091 bp, 10 predicted proteins | sample Stecom2015_FD_80414 | JGI IMG/M metagenome (GOLD analysis project Ga0079224, IMG submission 80414) | Agricultural soil microbial communities from Utah to study Nitrogen management - Steer compost 2015 | ecosystem: Environmental > Terrestrial > Soil > Agricultural land | place: USA: Utah... | reverse complement strand
CGAAGCTTGCTCACTCGACCGTCACCGACTTGGCGAGGTTGCGCGGCTGATCCACGTCGGTGCCTTTGTGCACGGCGGTGAAATACGCCAGCAACTGGATCGGCACCGAGTACACCAGCGGCGCAATGAACGGATCGCAGGCTGGGATCATGATGATGTGCTTGGCGATATCGGCGCAGGCCACCGCACCCGCCGCGTCGGTGATCACGATCAGCTTGCCGCCGCGCGCGTTCACTTCCTGCATGTTGGAGAGGGTTTTCTCAAACAGCTCATCATGTGGCGCGACCACGACGATTGGCGTCGCCTCATCGATGAGCGCGATCGGTCCGTGCTTCAGTTCGCCCGCGGCGTAGCCTTCGGCGTGGATGTAGGAGATTTCCTTGAGTTTCAGCGCGCCTTCGAGCGCGATCGGATAGTGCACGCCGCGGCCGAGATAGAGCACGTCGCGCGCCTGCGCGAGTTCGAGCGCGATCTTCTCAATCTCCGGCTCGCACGCCAGCGCATCTGCCACCAAACGCGGCGTTTCCATCAGCGCATGGACGAGGCGGCCTTCTTCCTGGCCCGAAAGCGTCCCACGCGCACGGCCCACAGCGATTGCCAATGCCGCAAGCGCTGAAAGTTGCGCCGTAAACGCCTTCGTGGAAGCAACGCCAATTTCCGGGCCAGCCAAAGTCGGTAGCCGCGCATCGGCTTCACGCCAGATCGTTGACTCCGGCACGTTCACAACCGCGAGCGTCTTCAGCTGGTTCTCTTTGCAATAGCGCAGCGCCGCGAGTGTGTCGGCGGTTTCGCCAGATTGCGAAACGAACACCGAGAACGCCTTCTTGCCGAACGCCGGCTTCCGATAACGGAATTCCGAGGCGATATCGGTCTCAACCGCGATGCCTCCGATTTGCTCAAGCCAATACTCAGCCACGCGCCCGGCATAGTGCGCGGTGCCGCAGCCAATCACGATGGCGCTGTCGGCCGCGAGATCGACGCCGTCGAGATCCGGCATTTCCACGCGTTCGTCGTACGCATTCACATAGCGCGTAATCGTGCGGCCGATGGTTTCCGGCTGCTCGTAGATTTCCTTCTGCATGAAGTGGCGGTGGTTGCCCTTTTCGGCCGCTGCCGCACCGCCGGCGAACACATGCACCTGGCGCTCCGCCACCATGCCGTGCGCGTCCAGAACCTTCACCTTCGTGCGCGAGAGTACGGCGATGTCGCCTTCCTCCAGGAACATCACGCGCTGCGTGAACGGGGAGAGCGCAATCGCGTCCGACCCCAGGAAGTTTTCGCCGTCGCCGAGGCCAACCGCCAGCGGGCTTCCCTTGCGCGCGCCGACCAGAATGTCGTCATCGCCCGCGAACAGCACGGCGATGCCGAACGCGCCTTCGAGGCGGCGCACAGCGCTGATCGCCGCTTGCTCGGGCTTTTGGCCCTTATCCAGATAATCCGTGATCAGGTGGGCGATCACTTCGCTGTCGGTTTCCGACGCGAACTTGTGCCCGGCCTTCTGAAGCTCTTCGCGCAGCGCGCGGAAATTCTCGACGATGCCGTTGTGGACGATGGCGACTTTATCCGTCGCGTGCGGGTGGGCGTTGCCGGTTGTCGGCGCGCCGTGGGTGGCCCAGCGCGTGTGGCCGATGCCGCTAACGCCGGCGAGCGGGGCCTTCTCAAGTTCGGCTGCCAGGTTTGCAAGTTTGCCTGCGGCGCGGCGGCGCGTGATCGCGCCATTTTCCAGCGTCGCGACGCCTGCGGAATCGTAGCCCCGGTATTCCAGAAGCTTCAAAGCCTGGACCAACCGGGGCGCCGCCGGATCAGCGCCCAGGATGCCGATAATTCCGCACATGGTTAACTCTTGCGTCCCTTCGCGCGCCCCAAAGGGCTCATGCCCGTTCGCATGTTGAATTGCACCTCAATTAGTCTTTCAACATGCGACGGTGTTTCGGGGTGCGCGCCGCTGGCGTGTGCAACGATTTTTGCTTAAGCGCTCACCGCTGATAGAATTACCCGACTTTGGGCCAAGCCTAAAGCCGGTTGGAGCATCGACCCACAATGAGCAGAGCCTATTTCGGCACAGACGGCATTCGCGGGACGGCGAACAAGTTTCCGATGACGCCGGAAGTCGCCATGCGCGTCGGCCTGGCCGCCGGCAAGCGTTTCCGCTCGGCCGACGATCGCCGCCACCTGGTGGTGATCGGCAAGGACACGCGCCTCTCCGGCTACATGCTCGAACCGGCGTTAACCGCGGGCTTCACCGCCGCAGGCATGGACGTCGTGCTGTTTGGCCCGCTGCCGACGCCGGCCGTCGCCATGCTCACCCGCTCGCTCCGCGCCGATCTGGGCGTCATGCTCTCGGCCAGCCACAACAAGTTCGCCGACAACGGCATCAAGCTCTTCGGCCCGGACGGCTACAAGCTCTCGGACGATGCCGAGATCGAGATCGAGGCGTTGATGGACGCGGGCCTCGACGCCCACTTGGCCGATCCCGCCAAGCTCGGCCGCGCCCGCCGCATCGACGACGCCCAGGCCCGCTACGTCGAAATCGTCAAGGCGACCTTCCCGAAGAAGCTGTCGCTCAAGGGCCTCCGCATCGTCATCGACGCCGCCAACGGCGCCGCCTACCAGGTCGCCCCGGTCGCGCTCTATGAGCTTGGCGCCGAGGTGATCAAGATCGGCGTCGAGCCGAACGGCTTCAACATCAACGAGGAAGTCGGCTCGACCGACACCAAGGCGCTCAAGGAAGCGGTGCTGAAGTATCGCGCCGACATCGGCATCGCGCTCGATGGCGACGCCGACCGTGTCGTCATCGTCGATGAGAAGGGCCACACCATCGACGGCGACCAGCTCATGGCGCTCATCGCCAAGAACTGGAAGGAGCAGGGCACGCTCACCAAGGGCGGCATCGTCGCCACCGTGATGAGCAATCTCGGGCTCGAGCGCTTCCTCAAGGGTCTGTCGTTGAAGCTCGAGCGCACCAATGTGGGCGACCGCTACGTCGTCGAGCAGATGCGCGCTAAGGGCTACAATGTTGGCGGCGAGCAATCTGGCCACATCATCCTAAGCGACTTCTCCACCACCGGCGATGGCCTCCTGGCCGCGCTGCAAGTGCTTGCGGTGATCGTGCAGTCCGGCAAGCCGGCCAGCGAAGTCTGCAAGCAATTCGATCCCGCGCCACAAATCCTTGAGAACGTGCGCTACGAACGCGGCAAGCCCGACCCAATGGAAGCCGCCACCGTGAAGGCCGCCATCAAAGACGCCGAAGAGCGCCTCAAAGGCGCCGGACGTTTGCTTGTCCGCAAATCCGGCACCGAGCCGCTCGTGCGCATCATGGCCGAAGGCGACGACGAAAAACTCGTCCGCTCAGCCGTGAACGATGTGAAGGCGGCCGTGGTGGCGGCGGCCAAGGCGGCTTAACCATTGGCACGGGGCATGACGCGCCTCGGGAGAAATCTGTCGCGCGCGAGAACGCCGCTGTTTCAGAATTTCGCATGGCCGGTTTCGACCCCGAGCAGTTTTTTCGTCGCGACAAGGATGGCCTTTGGATGAAGGTCACGCCCGGCCGCATCGATACCTTCCTGACGCACTACATCGACCGGGGCGATATGTCCGGCCGAAATCTCGGGACCGCCGAGCGCTTTTTGGCGCAACTCGAAATGGCTGCTGGGCGTGTACCGACGAACCGCAAGCTGCTCACCACATGCGATGTGTATGTCATCTCGGCGGCCAACGCAGTGAAGATCGGCATAGCCGCCGATCCGCTCGACCGAGTTGCGCGCCTGCAAACCGGCGCGGATGGCAAGCTTGCTTTGGCGAAGAGCTGGCGGCTACCGCGCCGTCGCGATGCGTTCGATGTTGAGCGTGAGGCGCACTACCAGTTGCGCGGACAGCGCCTACGCAACGAATGGTTCGCGGTAACGCCTGAGGAAGCTATTGCTTGCGTAGAAGCGATCGTTGCTGCGCGAGGCTAAGCGCTACTGTCCGGCTGGAGCCGGCGCACTCGCAGGCGTCGCGACCGGCCGAGGCGGCAGCGGTGCAGTGTTGTTGGCTTCGTTGCAGTCCGGAATGCCGCGGCGCGTGCCTTCGCTGGCATAGACCAAGCGCAAGCGCAGGCGCCGTCCAGCGGCCTCCGCCGGCACCACGCCGCGCACGACGCCGCGCACGCCGTGCGCATAGGCCAGGAACACGCGGCCATCTTCATTGAGTGTTGTGATCGCTGGCGCGATGGCGATGCGCGTCGGGCCAGCGGCCGTGGTATATTCAAGCGCAACCGACGTGTCTTCAACGCTCATAGCGACGAATGGCGTGTTGCCGTCATTGCGCACTTGCCAGCTCACGGCGACTTCGTTGTCGCCAAGCGGCGCTTCGCCCGGCACTTCGCTCAAATAGACCGCGGTGCCGACGCCGAGATCGGGGCAGCGCGGCGGCGGCGGGGGCGGCGGGCGGCCCTTTTGCTTGCCTTGGCCTTGTCCGCCTTGCTGCGCGAGCGCGTCGCTCATCACCAGCACGCCGTTCAGCGCGGCCAAGCCGACCAAGCACGCCATCAAAGCTTTGCGCATCATGACTTTCCCCGCCGGCTGGGCTCAACAGCCGGGTGCGTCCCAGAGACTAGCTTAGCCCACGCATGACGCGGAGGCCATACGCGCTAGCTGCGCAACTGGAGCACCCAGAACGCCGTACTGGCGTCCAGATCCGCAGGCGGCGTACCGCCTTCGAGCGCCGGCAGCAGTGCATTGGCCATTTCCTTGCCGAGTTCGACGCCCCATTGGTCGAACGGGTTGATGCCGGAGAAGATCGCTTCGGCGAAGGTGCGGTGCTCATAGAAGGCGAGGAGCGCGCCGAGCGCTTCCGGCGTCAAAGCGTCAATCGCCATCAGTGTTGAGGCGCGATTGCCAGTGAAGGCGCGGTGCGGCGCGAGCCGCGAGGCCTCCGCTTCGCTCATGCCTTTGGCGGCCATTTCGGCCTTTGCTTGCGCTGCGCTCTTGCCCACCATCAGCGCGCGCGCTTGCGCGAGCGCATTGGCGTGGACCTTGGCGCGGTGCGACGGCGGGCCTTCTTGTGGGCCCGCATTGACGATGAACTCGACCGGGATTTCGTCGACGCCTTGATGCAGCAATTGGAAAAACGAATGCTGCGCGTTCGTCCCCGCCGCGCCCCAGGTGACGGCGCAAGCGGAACGCTGCAGCGGAACGCCGTCGCGGGTCACGCCTTTGCCATTCGATTCCATTTCCAGCTGCTGCGCCCAAGCCGGCATCAGTCGCAGCCGCTCGGCGTAGGGGATGAGCGCGTAGGAGCCGTGCCCCAAAGCTTCGCGATTCCACATCTGCACGGCGGCGGAGAGCGCAGGCAGATTGCTTGCGAACGGGGTGTCGCGGAAGTGCGCATCCATTTCCGCCGCGCCCGCGAGCAGGCGATCGAAGGAGTGGTCCCGCAGCGCCACCGCGCAGACGAGACTCGCGCTCGACCACAATGAGTAGCGCCCGCCGACCCAATCCCAGAACGCAAACACGTTCTGCGGCGGCACGCCCCAGGCGATGGCTTTGTCCGGCGCGGCGGTGGCGGCGGCGAGATGGGCCGGGCCCCACGCGCGCACGAAATCGGCGTTGGCGATGGTTTCCTGCGTCGTGAATGTCTTCGAGACGACGATCAGCAGCGTCCGCTTCGGATCGAGTCCTTCAATCGCGTCGGCGACATCGGCGCCATCGACGTTCGCGGCGAAGCGCACGTGGATGCCAGCCACGCGCAGCGGCTTCAGCGCATCCATGATCAGGCGTGGTCCAAGATCCGAGCCGCCAATGCCGATATGGATGATCGCATCGATCTCAGGCCGGATACGCTGCGCGAATTGCGCCATCGCGATGCGGACGTTCTCGACCTCGGCAGGCGGATTGGGTGCGCGCAGCGCCCAGTGCCGCGCCGCGCGGTTCTCGGTCGTGTTCACAACCTCGCCGCCGAAGAGCTTGCCGCGCCAGCTCTCGAACGCCGCCGCCTGGGCCAGCGCGCCAAGTGCGCTCAACGCGGCGGCATCGATGCGTTGTTTTGAGAAGTCAGCCCGCAGATGCGGGGCTTCGAATGTCAGCGTTGCCGCGCGCTTCGGATCGGCGGCGAACAGATCGAGCAGGGCCGCGCCGCGCAGACGCGCAGCCTCAGTCTCGACGTTGGTCCAGGCCTCATTCATGGTGGCGCTCATGAGGGTCAGCCTCTAACAGGACGCGGCCATGGCGACAATTCTTGTAACCGGCGGCGCGGGTTATGTTGGCTCGCATTGCTGCCTCGCCCTCTCGCGGGCGGGGCATAAGGTCGTCGTCTACGACAATCTCTCCAACGGCCACGCTAACTTTGCGAAATGGGGGCCGCTGGAGGAGGGCGATATCTGCGATCGCGAACGCCTACGCGACGTGTTCGAGGCTTATGCGCCAGACGCCGTTTTGCATTGCGCGGCGCTGATCGAGGTCGGCGAGTCGGTGAAGTTTCCCGAACGCTTTCACGAGGTGAACGTCAGCGGCACGCAGGTGGTGCTCGACGTCATGCATGAGGCCGGCACGCGCGCGTTCGTGTTCTCGTCCTCGTGCGCGATCTACGGCGCGCCGGAGCGCCTGCCGATGGATGAGAGCCATCGCTTCGCGCCCGCCAGTCCCTATGGTCAGAACAAGCTCGATGCCGAGCGTCTGAGTGAAGCCGCAGCCGCGGCCCGCGGCGGTTCGTTCGCGCATCTGCGCTATTTCAACGCCGCCGGCGCGGCTTGGAGTGAAGGCATCGGCGAGAGCCACGAGCCTGAGAGCCACGCCATTCCGCTGGCGCTTTTCACCTTGCTTGGCCGCCGCGAAGCGTTCCGCATCTTCGGCGAAGACTACGACACCCGCGACGGCACCTGCCTGCGCGACTACGTCCACGTCCTCGACCTGGCCGACGCACATGTCCGCGCCATCGAACGCTTGCTTGGCGGCGGCACAAGCCTCGCCGTCAATCTCGGCACAGGCGATGGCGTCACGGTGCGTGAACTGATCGCCGCGATCGAGCGCGTCACCGGAAAGCGCGTCCCCACGATCCCCGCGCCGCGCCGCGACGGCGATTCACCGGCGCTGCTGGCGGATAATTCGCTGGCATTGCGGGAACTTGGCTGGTCGCCAACGCGCGGCATCGACGAGATCATCGCCGATGCGTGGGCGTGGCACAGCGTCGTCGAGGCTCAATTCTCCATGTGACCCTGGTCGCTTGCGAGCGTGCTCTTTCCGGGCTTACATCGAAGGCGCGGTAGGAGTTTATCACATGAAGACTTCACTACTTCGCCACCTCGCGATCGCCGGCGTTATGCTGTTCGCCTTCGCGGCATCTGCACATGCGCAGGTTTCACTGAGCTCCGGCCTCCAACCCGGCGGCGACATTCCTTCTGGTCAGCCACGAAGCTGGGCGTTCAATGTGCCCGCGGGCAGCTATCTCGCCATCGGCCGCGTCACCTACAGATTGACCGGCGACGCCAATGGCGCCGGCTTCGATTGTTTGCTGAAGCGCGGCAGCACCGAGGAATTCTGGGATATCGCGAACGCGTCGGTCAGCGGCGTCGATGGCCAGACCATCGAAGGCGAGATGACGCTCATCTCGCAGGTGCCGATGCCGACGAACGGCACGATCGCCATCCAGTGCCGCGCCGAGGGCGGGCAGACGCAGCATATCGAGAACGTCGTGCTTGAGCTTATTCAAGTGCGCGTGTTTCGCGATTTGACGCGGGTCGATACGTCTGGCCCCAATGCGCCGGTCAGTGATCGGGTCAATCGCGGCGTTACCGAACGCCGCAATTGAGCGGCGCTTGGGCCGACGGCCCAATGCTGAACGAGAGCATCCGGCTCACGTCACGCTGGGCAGTCATCCCCTTGGGTTCCCAACGACGGGAGATTAGGCCCGGCCCACGCTCACATATTTGAAGCCCTTGGCGCGCATTTCGTCGGGGCGATAGATGTTGCGGAGATCGATCACGGTCGGCGTTTTCAGCGCATCCTTGATGCGATCGAGGTCGAGTGCGCGAAACTGATCCCATTCGGTGATAATCACCACGGCGTCGGCGTTTTGCACGCAATCGTACGGCCCGGTCGCGAACTGCACATCCTTCAGCATGTGCTTGGCTTCGTTCATGCCTTCGGGATCGAACGCGCGCACTTTCGCGCCTTCAGCTTGCAGCGTCGGCACGATTTCGAGCGCCGGCGCATCGCGCATGTCGTCGGTGTTCGGCTTGAAGGTGAGGCCGAGGACGGCGATCGTCTTGCCCGCGACATTGCCGCCGACAGCTTCGATGATCTTCTGCGCCATCTTCTGCTTGCGCGCCGAGTTCACGCGCACGGTGGCTTCGATCAATTCGATCGGCGCGTTGTTGTCGCGCGCGGTCTTCATCAGCGCCAGAGTATCTTTCGGGAAGCACGAGCCGCCATAGCCGGGGCCTGCGTTCAAGAATTTGCGGCCGATGCGGTTGTCGAGGCCGATGCCCTTGGCGACTTCCTGCACGTTCGCGCCGACGGCTTCACAGAGATCAGCGATTTCGTTGATGAAGGTGATCTTCATCGCCAGGAAGCCGTTGCCGGCGTACTTGATCAGCTCCGACGTGCGGCGCTCGGTGAACACCATCGGCGTCTCATTGAGCGAGAGCGGGCGATAGAGCTGGCGCATCACTTCGCGCGCGCGCTCATCGTTGGTGCCGACGACGACGCGGTCGGGGCGCTTGAAATCGCCGATGGCGGCGCCTTCGCGCAGGAATTCCGGGTTGGAGACCACGGCGAAATCGGCGCCGGGGTTCGTCTTCTTGATGATGGCTTCGACTTCATCGCCGGTGCCGACCGGCACCGTCGATTTGTTGACGATGACAGTGTAGCCGTTGATGAGGCCCGCGATCTCCTCGGCCGCAGCGTAGACGTAGGACAGATCGGCGTGGCCGTCGCCGCGGCGCGACGGCGTGCCGACAGCGATAAACACAGCGTCGGCGTCGCGGATGGCGGCGCTCGGATCGGTCGTGAAGAAGAGGCGGCCCTGTTCGACGTTGTCTTTCACCAATTCATCGAGTCCAGGTTCGAAGATCGGGATTTCGCCCTTTTGCAGGCGCGCGATCTTGCCTGCGTCCTTGTCGACGCAGGTCACCGTGTGGCCGAAATCGGCGAAGCAGGCGCCCGAGACGAGGCCGACATAGCCGGTGCCAATCATTGTAACGCGCATGCTTAGATTTCCTGATTGTACTTGCCGACTTCGGCGAAGTTGGCGAGGCGTGGTTTTACTTCGTTGCGGAAGAGCGCCTTCATGTCGTCATCGCTGGTCATGCTTTCAACCACGACGACGAGTTCAGGCTTGTTCGATGAGGCGCGGACGAGCACCCAGGCGCCGTCTTCAAGTGTGACGCGGGCGCCGTTCACGGTGTTCACGTCGCGAATTTTGCGGCCGAGGATCGTGCCGCCTTCGGCGGCGAGCTTTTGATAGTCGGCGACGATGCGGTCGACGATGCCGTATTTCTTTTCGTCATCGCAGTGCGGGCTCATGGTGAGCGACGTGTAGCTCTTCGGCAGCGCGTTCTTCAGTTCGCTGAGTGTCTTGCCCGGATTGCGGTCGAGCATGGCGAGCACGGCGGCGGCGGCGACGATGCCGTCGTCGTAACCCAAGCCCAGCGGCTCGCGAAAGAAGAAGTGACCAGACTTTTCGAAGCCGGCGAGGGCGCCGAGTTCAGTGGTGCGGCGCTTGATGTAGGAGTGGCCGGTCTTCCAGTAATCGACCTTGGCGCCGTTGGCTTTCAGCACGGGATCGATGGCGTAGAGGCCGGTCGATTTCACGTCGGCGACGAAGGTCGCGTTCTTGTGCTCGGCGGAGAGATCGCGCGCCAGCATGAGGCCGACTTTATCGGCGAAGATTTCATCGCCTTGGTCATCAACGACGCCGCAGCGATCGCCATCGCCATCGAAGCCGAGCGCCAGATCAGCGCCGTGCGCTTTCACCGCCGCCGCCATGTCGTGCAGCATTTCGCTGTCTTCGGGATTGGCGTTGTAGTGCGGGAATGTCCAATCCAGCGCCGTGTGCAGATCGATGACTTCCGCGCCCATGCGGCGCAGCGCTTCCGGTGCGAACGCGCCGGCTGTGCCATTGCCGCACGCCGCGATCACCTTAATCGGACGCGTGAGTTTTACGCGGGAGACGATGTCGGTGATGTAGCGTTCGCGCATGCCTTCGACACGCTTGTAAGCGCCGCCGGGCCGCTCCTTGAAGGCGCCGGCGAGCACGATATCGCGCAGCTTGCCCATTTCGTCTGGGCCGAAGGTCAGCGGCTTGTCGGCTCCCATTTTCACGCCGGTCCAGCCGTTTTCGTTGTGCGAGGCCGTCACCATCGCCACGCACGGAATGTCGAGCGCGAATTGAGCGAAGTAGGCGGTCGGCGAGAGCGCGAGGCCGATATCGTTGACCTCGACGCCAGCTTGCATGAGGCCCAGCGTCAGCGCTTGCTTGATCGATTGCGAATAGAAGCGGAAGTCGTGGCCGACGACGATGCGCGGCGCGACGCCGAATTCATGAATCAATGTGCCGAGACCAAGGCCTAGCGTCTGCACGCCGAGAAGGTTCAATTCCGGCGGCTTCTCATTGCCCTGAATCCCGAACCACCAGCGTGCATCGTACTCGCGGAAGCCCGTCGGCTTGACCAGGGGCAAGCTTTCGAACTCAGCGGAATTGGCGGCGAGGCTCGCGCGCGGCGCAGGCAGCATGGGCATGGGTCCGGGGGTTGGGAGAAGTTGGGTGCGGTTTCGTCGAAATGGCGGCGAATTTCAATCCGCCGCTTCGTTTCAGGTGCGCGGCCTGATGCGAATACGCGTGATCTCCAAGCCGTAAGCCATATCTTGCAAGGCCGAAATCGGCCGGATCGCGATGGCATTAACCTCAGCTTGCGGCGGCAGATTGAAGCGCAGGGTCGCGGTTTCTGGCGGCGCTTCCTGTGTGACCCACGGCGCGCGGTCAGCTGAGCCGCGCAGGCTGAGGGCCAACTGATTGGCGGAATTCACCGGCAGCGGGTTGTAGCTGATCTCAACAACGACTGGCTTGCCGTTGAGGAGCGCCGCGTCCGCCGGCGCGAGCAGAATGCGGGCGCCCTCATCTTCCGGCAGGGGTTGCGGTTGCGTCTGCGTTTGCGCCACCCGCAGGCGAAGCGGGCGGCCCCAATAGTCGCGAACGACCGTCACTTCTTCGAGACCTTGGTCGGGTGAGTTAAAGGCTTCGCCTTCGTAGACCAGCCAATCGCCATCGCGCTCGGCCACCACTGGCGCCGGATCACGCGGCCAGGATTGAGGCCGGAGGCTGACGACGATTGCTGCGGCGGCCAGCAGGATCGCCAGCGGGTAGAAGATGAGCGGGTGGAACAACCAGTGACGCATCGTTTGGGGTTTAGCCTGAGCCTGAGATGGGGTCCAAGCGCCTTCCGCTCTTGACGGGCCGGGGCGGGGCTGGGAGCAAGCGGCCCATGCCTCATCTCGCACTGCTTCGCCACGGCCAGAGCCAGTGGAATCTCGAAAATCGCTTCACCGGCTGGGTCGATGTGGACCTGACGCCGGTCGGGGAGGCGCAGGCGCGGCGCTCGGGGGAGCTTTTGGCGGCCAGCGGGGTGCCGTTCGATAAGTTGTTCACATCGGTCCAGACGCGGGCGATCCGGACCGGCTCGCTGGCGACGGAGGCCGCAGGGCTGGCCTGGCTGCCGGTGGCGCGGGACTGGCATTTGAACGAGCGCCATTACGGGGCGCTGACGGGGCTCGATAAGGCCGAGACGGCTGCGAAGCACGGCGAGGAGCAGGTGAAGGTCTGGCGCCGCTCGTACGATGTGCCGCCGCCGCCGCTGGACGCGGGTGGCGAGTTCGATCTGTCGAAGGATCGGCGCTACGCGGGTGTTGCGGTGCCGGCGACGGAGTCGCTGAAGCTGACGCTTGAGCGCGTGCTGCCGTATTGGCGCGAGGCGATCGCGCCGGATCTGAGGGCCGGCAAGAATCTGATCATCGCCGCGCACGGCAATTCGCTGCGCGCGATCGTGAAGCATCTCTTCAACGTGCCGGATGCTGACATCGTCCATGTCGAGATTCCGACGGGCAATCCGTTGCTGATT
>Ga0079224_100011729_pt1 | contig 12092 bp, 13 predicted proteins | sample Stecom2015_FD_80414 | JGI IMG/M metagenome (GOLD analysis project Ga0079224, IMG submission 80414) | Agricultural soil microbial communities from Utah to study Nitrogen management - Steer compost 2015 | ecosystem: Environmental > Terrestrial > Soil > Agricultural land | place: USA: Utah... | reverse complement strand
TGACGGTCGTCGAAGGGCGACCGAACCGAGTCTCCTCCACCTCCTCCAATGGTGGATTCGGCCCGGGCCGACGAGGTCCGGGCCGTTTTGTTTGCTTTGACGACGGCCGGGCTTGCCGGCTACAATGGCCGGCTTTACAGCGCCCATGGATCCGGCGCCGGCGCGCCGGTCGGCGCATGGCGCCAAATCCAGGAATCGAGCAGCCCGCATCATGAAAACCTTCTCCGCCAAGCCGCATGAAGTGAACCGCGACTGGTACGTGGTGGATGCCTCCGACAAGGTGCTCGGACGGCTCGCCGCGGAAATCGCGCACCGCCTGCGCGGCAAGCACAAGCCCGAATTCACGCCGCACGTCGATACGGGCGACTACATCGTGGTCGTCAATGCCGCGCGCCTGCGGGTCACGGGCAACAAGTCCACCGACAAGAAGTACTACCGGCACACCGGCTATCCCGGCGGCATCCGCGAAACCACCTTCGAGAAGATGCAGGCGAAGCACCCCGGGCGCGCGCTCGAGAAGGCCGTCAAGGGCATGCTTCCGAAGGGCCCGCTCGGCTACGCCATGATCAAGAAGCTCAAGGTGTACGGCGAGGCCACGCACCCGCATACTGCGCAACAGCCCAAAGTGCTGGAGATCTGATTCCGATGATTGGTGAGTACAACTACGGCACCGGTCGGCGCAAGACGTCGGTCGCCCGGGTCTTCCTGAAGCGCGGCAACGGCCGTATCATCGTCAACGGCAAGCCGGTCGACGAGTACTTTGCGCGCGAGACGGGGCGCATGATCGTCCGCCAGCCGCTGGCCCTGACCGACAACGACGGCAACTTCGACATCAAGGTCAACGTGCACGGTGGCGGCCAGTCGGGCCAGGCAGGCGCGATTCGCCACGGCATCACCCGCGCGCTGATCGACTACGACGAGACGCTCAAGCCGGTCCTGTCGAAGGCGGGGCTGGTCACGCGCGACGCGCGCGAGGTCGAGCGCAAGAAGGTCGGCCTGCACAAGGCGCGACGTCGCAAGCAGTTCTCGAAGCGCTGACATGCCGTGCGCGGCGGGCATGCTGCGCCGCGCCGGACCCCTGCTTGTCCAGGAAAGCCGCCTTGCCCCGCAGGCGGCTTTTCTTTTCGCTGGAATCTGGAGCTGGTCATGATCAAGGTCGGAATCGTCGGCGGAACGGGATACACCGGGGTCGAGCTCCTGCGCCTCCTGGCCCAGCACCCGGCCGCCGAGCTGCGGGTGATCACCTCGCGCAAGGAAGCCGGGCTGCCCGTGGCCGACATGTATGCCTCGCTGCGGGGACGGGTGGACATCGCCTTTTCCGATCCGGCCACCGCCCCGCTCGCGCAGTGCGACGTGGTGTTCTTCGCCACGCCGCACGGCGTGGCCATGTCGCAGGCGCGCGAGCTGATCGACGCGGGCGTCAAGGTGATCGATCTCGCGGCCGACTTCCGCCTGCGCGACACGGCCGAGTTCGAGCGCTGGTACAAGATGCCGCATGCCTGCCCGGACATCCTCGAGGAGTCGGTCTATGGCCTGCCCGAGGTCAATCGCGAGGCCATCCGCAAGGCGAAGGTCATCGGCCTGCCGGGCTGCTATCCGACGAGCGTCCAGCTCGGCTTCCTGCCGGTGCTGGAGCCCGCCGCGGGCGACCTGGTCGATCCCGAGTCCCTGATCGCCGACTGCAAGTCCGGGGTCTCCGGCGCCGGGCGCGGCGCCTCCGTCGCGAACCTGCTCGCCGAGGCGGGCGACAGCTTCAAGGCCTACGGCATCACCGGGCACCGGCACTGGCCGGAGATTCGCCAGGGCCTGTCCGCCATCGCGGGCCGGCCGGTGCGCCTGTCCTTCGTGCCGCACCTGGTGCCCATGATCCGCGGCATCCACTCCACGCTCTACGCCCGGGTCCGGCCGGGCGCGACCGAGTTCGACTTCCAGGGGCTCTACGAGCGGCGCTACGCCGACGAGCCCTTCGTGGACGTGATGCCGCCCGGATCCACCCCCGAAACCCGGTCGGTGCGGGCATCCAACATGGTCCGCATCGCGGTCCACCGCCTGCCTGACAGCGACCTGCTGGCGATCCTGGTGGTCGAGGACAACCTGGTGAAGGGCGCGTCGGGCCAGGCGGTCCAGGTGATGAACATCCTGTTCGACCGGCCCGAGACCGAAGGGCTGACGCAGATTCCCATCCTGCCGTGAGGGCGGGACCGGATCCCGTGCCGCAGCGACGGCCCCGCGACTGAGACACCGGCCTCGCCGATGTTCCGAGCGAAGCGACCCGCCGCCTCCACCGTCGCCACGGCGCCCGTCCGCGTGACGGTCGGCGGCGAGCCGCCCCGCCGTGGCCTTTGGGTCGGCATGCTGGCCGGCTTGCTTGTGGGGATCGTGGCGACGAGCCTCGTGCTGGCCTATTTCGGAACGCGAATCGCGCGGGGACTGGACCTCCCGGTGCCGATGGCGCAGGCCGGCGCCGAGCGGGGCGCCCCGGGGCCGCGGCCCTCCCGACCCACCCCCGAGATTTCCTCGGTCCTCGACATCGACGGGCTGTGGTATCGGGTCGATGCGCTCGAAGCCGAGAACCGCGAGATGCGGGCCGAGGCCGCGCGGCTGCAGGCGCAGGTCGATGCCGCGGAAAGCCGCATTCAGGTCGAAAAAACGACCGCTGGTCAGCTCGCCTCGCAGGTGCGGGCGGCCGAGACAGAGAATGCCCGACTGAAATCGGACCTGATCTACCTCGAATCGCTGCTTCCCTCGATGGGTGGCAGCGAGCCGATGCAGATCCGGGGACTGCAGGTGATGCCCGACCTGGTGCCCAACCAGATGCGCTGGCGGGCGATGCTGATGGTGGGCGGCCGCCGGAACCGCGAGTTCAGCGGGCACTTGCAGCTGGTGGTGCGCTACGAGCTCGATCGCAAGATGGCATCGCTGGTGATCCCGAAGGATCGGGACGGGCCGGGCGCCGCCGCCATGAAGGTCTCCTTCGAGCGCTACCGGCGAGTCGAAGGCCAGTTCGTCCTGCCTCCCGGAGCGGTCCTGAAATCGGTCCAGCTGCGGGTCCTCAAGGACTCGAGCGTCCAGGCGCAACAGTCACTGTCGCTGTAGGCGGCTTCATGGAGGCGGCACGATGTTCGGAAGCAAGTCGGCGAAGGCGCACAGCACGATCGACTGCCTGATCGGCAGCGGCACGGTGATCGAGGGGGACCTGCGCTTCCGGGGCGGCCTGCGTATCGACGGCGAGGTGATCGGCCGGGTGCTGGCCGAGCCGGGCAAGCCCAGCCTGCTCGTGCTTTCCCACAATGCCAGGGTCAAGGGCGAGATTCGCGCCGCCCATGTGGTCATCGACGGGACTGTCGAAGGACCGGTCCAGGCCGACGAGCTTCTCGAGCTGCAGCCTCGCGCGCGCGTCTCGGGCGACATCCGCTACGCCGTCGTCGAGATCCAGCATGGCGCCATCGTGGACGGGGCGATCGTCCATCTCGACGGCCAGCGCCCGGACAAGCCCGGTGCCGAGAAGCCCGGCCTCAAGCTGGCGAGCCGTTCCGGGGGAGGCGAACCCGCCGCGTGACGTCGCGGGTCGTTGCGCCGCGTGTCCCCGCGGCGGCGGACCTGCGGCTCAGGCGCGCGGCGACGAGGGCTCGATCCCGAGGCTCTCGAGCACCTCGCGCGTGTGCTCCCCGAGGGCGGGCGCACGCGGCGCCGCGCTCACGTCGGTCCCCGAGATGCGGAAGGGCGCATTGAGCACCTTGTATTCGCCCGCCGGGTCGCGGACGGTGGCCAGCGCTCCGCGAAGTTCGAGCTGCGGATCGCGCAGGGCCTCGGCCACGGTGCGATAGGGCGAGGCGGGGACGCCGTGCCGGTCGAGCACCGCCATGCATTCGGCCGTGGTCAGGGTGGTGGACCAGCGCTCGATCTCCTCGACGAACAGGTGCCAATTGCGCCGCCGGTCGATGTAGCGCTCGAAGCGGGGATCGGTCACGAGCTCCGGGCGGCCGGCCGCCTGGCATAGCGCCACGAAGCTCTTCTCGCTGGCGACCGCGGCCATCACGTAGCCGTCGGCCGTCCTGGTGGGCCCGAACAGGCGGGCCGGGGGCTCGTTGCCGGCCTGCGCGAGCTGCACTTCGTTCAGGCAGAGGCCCAGCATCGCCTCGAACATCGACACGTCGATGAACTGGCCCTGGCCGGTGCGGTCGCGCAGGCGCAAGGCGGGACCGATCGCGGCGAAGGCATGCAGCCCCGCCAGTACGTCCGCGATGAACAGGCCGCACCAGTCCGGGCGTTCCCTATTGTCCTGGTACGCCAGGTGGGCGAGGTCGAAACCGGATGCGGCATGGACCACCGGCGCATAGGCGGGGGCCCCGGCCGAGGGACCGGTCTGGCCGTAGCCCGAGATGGCGCAGTAGACGAGCCGGGGATTGATCTCGGCGAGCGAGGCGTAGTCGAGCCCGAGCTTGGCCATGACGCCGGGGCGGAAGTTCTCGACGAGCAGGTCGGCCCGCGCGACGAGCCGGCGCAGGGCTTCCGCGCCTTCGGGTTGCTTCAGGTCGAGCACGACGCTGCGCTTGCCGGCATTGAGTTGGCCGAAGGGGCGGCTGTAGCCGTCGGGGATCGGTGGCCGGGTCCGCATCATGTCGCCTTCCGGCGTCTCGACCTTGATGACGTCCGCCCCGAGGTCGGCGAGCAGGCGGGTGCAGTACGGTCCGGCGATGGTGGTCGTGAGGTCGACGACCAGGAGGTCCTGGTAGGGTTTTGCGTTCACTCGATGCCCTGGTGAGAATTGGCGCCGGGCAAGGATAGCGTGAAAGGCCGGCGCTGCAGGGCGGGCGGCGGGAGGGTTCGCACCCGGGCCCCTGCCGGAGCGGCGAACGCGGTAAAATGCAGGGAACGTCAAGAGGTAAGCACATGAACGCTGTGACCGACATGCCCGCGCCGCTGATCTTCACCGACAGCGCGGCCGCCAAGGTCAGGGAACTGATCGAGGAGGAAGGCAACGACCAGCTGAAGCTGCGCGTGTTCGTGCAGGGCGGCGGTTGTTCCGGCTTCCAGTACGGATTCACGTTCGACGAGGAAGTGAACGAGGACGACACCACCATGGAGAAAGGTGGCGTCACGCTGCTCATCGACGCCATGAGCTACCAGTACCTGGTCGGTGCCGAGATCGACTACAAGGAAGATCTCCAGGGCGCCCAGTTCGTCATCAAGAACCCGAACGCCACGACCACCTGCGGCTGCGGCTCGTCGTTCTCGGCCTGATCCCGGGAACCGGCACGGGACAAGGGGGCGCTGCGGCGCCCCTTTCGTTTGCCGGCGCCCTCGGCAGCACGAGGGGCGCGCGGTGCGGTCACACCGGACGCGTGTCGTAGAGCGCGCCGAGCACCCGCTCGCCTCGAGCTCCCGTCGCGCTCGGCAGGTTGCCGGGCCGACGGTCGATCCGGCGCGCCGCGAGCCAGGCGAAGGCGCTCGCCTCGACGGCCTGCGGATCGATCCCGACCGACTCGGTGGATTCGCATCGCGCCGGCGCGACCAGCGCCCGCAGGCGATCGACCAGCGTGCGGTTGCGCACGCCGCCGCCGCAGACGAGCACCGCATCGGGACGCAGCGGCGCCAGCGCCTGCGCGATCGAGCGGGCGGTCAGTTCGAGCAGCGTCGCCTGCACCACGGCGGGATCGAGGCGATCCAGGCCCGCCGGCCCGCCACGTTCGGCGAGCCACGCGAGATGGAAGGTTTCCCGGCCGGTGCTCTTGGGCGCTGGGCGGGCGAAGTACGGATCGGACAGGAGCGCCGCCAGCAGGTGGGCATCCGGCGCGGCACTCGCCGCCCAGGCGCCGTCCTCGTCGAACGGCAGGCCCCTGTGGCGGGTGCACCAGCCGTCGAGCAGGGTGTTGCCCGGGCCGGTGTCGAAGCCCAGCACCGGTTCCGCGCCCGCGAGCCAGCTGATGTTGGCGATGCCCCCGATGTTGACGATCGCCCGGCGCTCCGCGGGATCGCTGAACACCGCCCGATGGTAGGCCGGGACGAGCGGCGCGCCTTCACCGCCGGCGGCGATGTCGCCCGAGCGGAAGTCGCAGACCACGGGCAGGCCCGTGAGTTCGGCGAGGAGGGCGCCATCGATGAGCTGCAGCGAATAGCCGCGTCCGGGCGCATGCCGGACCGTCTGGCCGTGCGCGCCGATCGCGACGATGTCCTTCGGGTCCCTTCCCTCGAGCAGGCGGCCGACGACCTGGGCATAGAGCCGGCTGAGCGCCACGGCCGCCTGGCCGGCGGCATCCAGCACGTCCCCCGTCGCCTTGCCGAGGGCGAGCGCGGTCAGGCTGTCGCGCAGCCCGCCGGGCATCGGCAGACTGGCGCGAGCGAGCGTCCGGAGGGGGCCTTCGGGAGGGATGTCGACGAGGGCCGCATCGACGCCGTCGATGCTGGTCCCGGACATCAGCCCGACGAACAGGCGTGAGGTCCGGGGCACGGGCCGCGCCTATTCGAAGCGGGCGAGCTGCAGCTCGCCCATGTGCTCGAAGCGTGCCATGTACTGCGCCGCGAGCGCGTCGAACCGGGCCAGCGCGGCCCTGCCGAGCGGCGCGGCGACGGGAAGGTCCGCCGTGAGCGGATCCGCGTGCTCGTCGCCGATGCGGAACTCGTAGTGCAGGTGCGGACCCGTCGCATAGCCCGTGCTGCCGACGTAGCCGATGACGGTGCCCTGGGCGACCTTGTCGCCCTTGCGCAGGTGGCGGGCGAAGCCGCTCATGTGCGCGTACAGGGTCGAGTACTTCCCGTGGTGCTGGATGACGACGACCTTGCCGTAGCCGCGCTGTGTGCCGACGAACTCGACCACGCCGTCGCCGGTGGCACGGATCGGCGTCCCCGCGGGCGCCGCGAAGTCCACGCCCTTGTGCGCGCGGACCTGCCCGAACACGGGATGGAGCCGGGCGTCGGTGAAGCGCGAGCTGATCCGGGAGAACTCGATCGGGTAGCGCAGGAAGGTCTTCTTGAGGCTGTTGCCGTCCCGGTCGTAGTACTGGCCGCCGTTGCGGCCGTCGTCGAACCAGAACGCGGTGAGCTCGCGCTTGTTGTTGATGAAGCGCATCGCCAGCACGCGCCCGCCTTGGGGCAGCTCGAGGCTGTCGGGCTCGGACAGGGTCTCGTAGATGACCTCGAGGCGGTCGCCGCGGCGAAGGTCGCGGTAGAGGTCGAGCTCGCCGCCGAGGATGTCGGCGACCTGGCTGGCGACGGAGTCGGGAATGCCGGCGGAATACGTGGCGCCGAACAGGGTGCTGGAAACAGTGGCTGTGCGCAGCGCGATGCCGTGCTCGAGCTCGATGGTCTGGTCCCGGGCGGAGAGCCGTCCGTCGGGATCGCGCTCGACCACGATGCGCAGGCCGACGGGCGATTCCTGCGGATCGACGATCCCCTTGGAATAGATGAGGCGGGCGACCTGCCCCATGGAATCGAGCTCGGCATGGAGCGTCTCGCCGGCGCGGAAGCCGAGGATCGCGCGGGCCGTCTTGTCCTGCCCGACGAACTCCACCAGCCCCGGATCGACGATGTCCATGCGCGCCAGCACCGTCTGCAGGGTGTCTCCCAGCCGGATGCGGGCGCTCTGGATGCTGCCCGCCATGGGTGGGCTCTCGGGGATGTCGAGCGCCACCGGTACGGTAACGGTGGTGGCGGGAGGCAGGGGACGTTCGGGTAGCGGCTTGACCAGTCCGTAGGCGGTGAGGACTGTACCGAAGGCCAGCGCGAAGGCCACGACCACCGGCACCGCTCGGATGCGGGGACTCCCGATCATTCAGCAGGCTCGTTCCGGGCGATCGGGATGCCTCGGCTAGAATGCCGGGGCGTCACTTCGCCCATGTTCTCTCGTCCGAATTCCGGGTCGGTCCTGGCTGGGAACCCGGCAGTAGGTGGCAGATTATACGCGGCATGGCACGGACATTTGCCGCGCGTTTACATGTTTTTGCAAAGGTAGCTGGATGAACGGCGAGAACTGGCCGATCACCGATCGCGTTCGCGAGGCGATGGCGATCACGAAGCGGGGCAGCGACGAACTCATCGTCGAGTCGGAATGGCTTCGGAAACTCGCCCGCAGCGAGGCGACCGGCACGCCACTGCGCATCAAGCTCGGCCTGGATCCCACCGCGCCGGACCTGCACCTTGGCCACACCGTGGTCCTGAACAAGCTGCGCCAGCTGCAGGACCTCGGCCATACCGTGATCTTCCTGATCGGCGACTTCACGTCGATGATCGGCGATCCCTCGGGCCGCAACACCACGAGGCCGCCCCTCACCCGGGAGCAGATCGAGGAGAACGCCGCGACCTACTTCCGCCAGGCGAGCCTCGTGCTCGACCCGGAGCGCACCGAGATCCGCCGCAACTCCGAGTGGAGCGATCCGCTCGGGGCACGCGGCATGATCCAGCTCGCCGCCCGCTACACCGTGGCGCGCATGATGGAGCGCGACGACTTCGCGAAGCGGTTCAAGGCCGGCATCCCCATCTCGGTCCACGAGTTCCTGTATCCGCTGATGCAGGGCTACGACTCGGTCGCCCTCAGGTCGGACCTCGAGCTGGGCGGCACCGACCAGAAGTTCAACCTGCTGGTCGGTCGCGAGCTGCAGCGGGAGTACGGCCAGGAGCCCCAGTGCATCCTGACCATGCCGCTGCTCGAGGGGCTCGACGGCGTCGAGAAGATGTCGAAGTCCAAGGGCAACTACGTCGGCATCACCGAGCCGCCCGACGAGATGTTCGGCAAGCTGATGTCGATCAGCGACGAGCTGATGTGGAAGTACTTCGACCTGCTGTCGTTCCGGCCGATGGCCGAGATCGAGCGCCTGCGGCGGGAATGCGCCGAAGGGCGCAACCCGCGCGATGCGAAGGTCGAGCTCGCGCTCGAGATCGTCGGGCGATTCCACGGCGCGGACGCCGCGCGGGCGGCGCTCGAGACGTTCGAGGCCCGCTTCAGGCGGGGGGCGCTGCCCGAGCAGATGCCGGAGTACGACTTCGAGGGTGCCCCGGCCCGGATCGTCCCCCTGCTGCGGCACTGCGGCCTCGCAGCGTCGAATGCCGAGGCACTGCGCGCCATCGCCCAGGGCGGGGTGCGGGTCGATGGCCGGAAGATCGAGGACCGGGCGCTGGAACTGCCTGCGGGGGAATACGTCCTGCAGGTAGGCAAGCGCCGCTTCGCCCGCCTGCGGCTGCATTGAGCGGCCGGAGCGCTTAGACTCTTCTGTCAGGACACAAGGAGGCCATCTTGAAGCTCACCAGCGAGTCATTCGTCGACGGCGGCGTCATCCCGGTGGAGTTCGCCTTCGGCCGTATCGATCCCAAGCAGCACGTCGCCCTTTCGGACAACCGGAATCCGCATCTCGCCTGGGAGGACGTCCCCCCGGGAACCCGCTCCTTCGCGGTCATCTGCCACGACTACGACGTCCCCAGCAAGCCCGACGACGTGAACCAGGAGGGCCGGGAGATCCCCGCCGACCTGCCGCGCGTCGATTTCTACCACTGGGTGCTGGTGGACCTGCCGGCCGACTGCCGTTCCATCGCCGCGGGCTCGCATTCGGACGGGGTCACGCCCAAGGGCAAGCCGGGCCCCGCCGCGCCCGGCGGCGCGCGCCACGGCATCAACGACTACACGGCATGGTTCGCGAACGATCCCGACATGGCGGGCGACTACTACGGCTACGACGGCCCGTGCCCGCCGTGGAACGACTCGATCGTGCACCACTATGTCTTCACGGTGTACGCGCTCGATGTCGAGCAGCTGCCCGTGCAGGGCCGCTTCACGGGTCCCGATGCGCTCAAGGCGATCAACGAGCACACGCTCGGCCAGGCGTCGATCACCGGAACCTTCACGCTCAATCCGAGGCTGGCCTGATTCCGATCGACAGCAACACGACGACCGAGATCTGGCTGATTCGCCATGGGGTGACCTCCTGGAACCGCCAGCGGCGGTTCCAGGGCCATCGCGACATCGGGCTCGACGACGAGGGGCACGAGCAGGCGCGGCGGCTCGCCGAGCGCCTGGCGGACTGCGGCCTGGTCGCGGTCCACACCAGCGACCTGGCCCGAGCGCGCGACACCGCCGCCCCGGTGGCGGCCCGCCTCGGGATCCCCGCGGTGACCGACGAGGGGCTGCGCGAGCGCTGCTACGGCGACTTCGAGGGGCGCACCTACGACGAGATCGAAGCCGAGTTCCCGGAGGCGTACGCCCGCTGGCGGGCGCGCGATCCCGGCTTCGCCCTGCCGGGCGGAGGGGAGTCCCTGCGCGAATTCGCCGACCGCGTCGCCCGGGCCTTCGATCGCATCGCGCGCAGCTATCCCGGTCGCCGGGTCGCGGCCGTCACCCATGGTGGCGTGCTCGACATCGCCTACCGGATCGCGACCGGGCTGGACCTCGAGTCGCCGCGGCGCCACGAGCTGCTCAATGCGAGCATCAACCGGATCCGGTTCCGGGACGGGCAATGGTCCCTGATCGACTGGGCCGATGTGGCCCATCTCGACGCCGTGCTCGACGATGCCTCGGTGCGACGCCAGGGCGGGCCCCCGGGATTGCCCGGCCGGGCCCTGCAAGGCTAGAATCCCCGCTTGCACTCGCAATTCCTGCGCGACTGGCGAATGGGTAGAGCACTACCGGGGAGCGCAGGGCATGGCCTGGGGTAGCGGCCGCATCCGGCAGCGTCGCTGGCCGGTGGGCTCCCGGGCCATTTCCTACCGTGTCTGCCGCGCGCCTGGGCAGCCGTGATCCACCCCTACGGCTGAACGCGGAGAAACCACCATGTTCGATCCCAATGCGACCCTCGACAAGGTCGATCCCGAGGTCCATGACGCCATCGTTCGCGAGAACAGGCGCCAGGAAGACCACATCGAGCTGATCGCGTCCGAGAACTACACGAGCCCGGCGGTCATGCAGGCCCAGGGCAGCCAGCTCACCAACAAGTACGCCGAGGGCTATCCCGGCAAGCGCTACTACGGCGGTTGCGAATACGTGGACATCGTCGAGACGCTCGCGATCGAACGGGTCAAGGCCCTGTTCGGCGCCGAGGCGGCCAATGTCCAGCCCAACTCGGGCTCGCAGGCCAACCAGGCGATCCTGATGGCCTTCCTCAAGCCCGGCGACCGCATCATGGGCATGAGCCTCGCGGAAGGCGGCCACCTCACGCACGGCATGCCGCTGAACATGTCGGGCAAGTGGTTCGACGTCGTCTCCTACGGCCTCGACGCGAACGAGCGCATCGACTACGACGCCATGGCGAAGCTCGCGCGCGAGGCGCGGCCGAAGCTGATCATCGCCGGCGCGTCCGCCTACAGCCTGCGCATCGACTGGGAACGCTTTGCCGAGGTCGCGCGCGAGATCGGCGCGATCTTCATGGTGGACATGGCCCACTACGCGGGCCTGATCGCCGCCGGCGAGTACCCGAACCCGGTGCCCCATGCCGACGTGGTCACCTCCACCACCCACAAGAGCCTGCGCGGACCGCGGGGCGGCTTCATCCTGATGAAGGCCGAGCACGAGAAGGCGATCAACTCGGCCGTGTTCCCGGGGCTCCAGGGCGGGCCGCTGATGCACGTGATCGCCGCCAAGGCAGTCGCCTTCGGCGAGGCCCTCAAGCCGGAGTTCAAGGAGGCCCAGCGGCAGGTGGTGCGCAATGCCAGGGCGCTCGCCGAGGCGCTGATCGAGCGGGGCCTGCGCATCGTCTCGGGCGGCACCGAGTCGCACGTGATGCTCGTGGACCTGCGGCCGAAGAACATCACCGGGAAGGCGGCCGAGGCCGCGCTGGGGCGCGCCCACATCACCGTCAACAAGAACGCGATCCCCAACGATCCCGAGAAGCCCTTCGTGACCAGCGGCATCCGGCTCGGCTCGCCCGCGATGACGACGCGCGGCTTCGGCGAGGCCGAGGCCCGCCAGGTCGGCCACCTGATCGCCGACGTGCTCGAGGCGCCGGACGACGAATCGCGCATCGCGCAGGTCCGCGAGCAGGTCGCGGCCCTCACAGCCCGCTTCCCGGTCTACGGCCGGAGCTGAACCTCCGGCCGGGGGGCGAGGGCAATGCGCTGTCCCTTCTGCGAGCATCCCGATACGCAGGTCGTCGAAACCCGTGAATCCGACG
>Ga0079224_100011728_pt1 | contig 12094 bp, 9 predicted proteins | sample Stecom2015_FD_80414 | JGI IMG/M metagenome (GOLD analysis project Ga0079224, IMG submission 80414) | Agricultural soil microbial communities from Utah to study Nitrogen management - Steer compost 2015 | ecosystem: Environmental > Terrestrial > Soil > Agricultural land | place: USA: Utah... | reverse complement strand
GATCGCCCAGACCGAGCCCTCATGACCGAGCAGCGGCACCAGCTCGAGGGTGTCGAGGTCCCACAACTCGATGACCCCGGCGTGAGTTCCGGTCGCGACCAGGCGCCCGTCGGGGCTGAATGCGGCATCGTTGATCGCCACATGCTCACCGGCGAGGGTAGCGAGCAGCTTGCCCTCGTTGGCGTCCCAGAGCTTGACTCGACCATCGCGCGAGCCGGTCAGCAAGCGGTCGCCCGCGGGGTCGAACTCGACGGTGCGCAGCGGCTGATCGTGGCCGGTCAGGGTCAGCGAGAGCGGCTGGCGGTCGAGATCCCAGATCCGCACGTCGCCGTCCCATGCGCCGGTCGCCAGCCAGCGACCACTTCGATCAATCGCAGCGCTGGCCAGCGCGAGTCGGTGACCGATGAAGGTTCGCGGTGAGATTCGACCGTGCAGATCGTGCAGTCGCGCCGTGGTGTCGAAGGACGCGGACACCAGCCCGGCGCCGTCCGGGGTGAACGCGAGCGCCCACACGTCCTGCGGGTGCGCGGCGATGATCCGCCAGGCTGAAGGATCGTCGGCCGATGCGAAGCTGACGGCCCCGTCGACGCTGGCGGCCGCGAGCTGCCGACCATGGACCGCCAGCGCCGTGATCTCGCTGTCGTGGCGACCGAGCACCACCGCGTCGACCAGCAGGTTGCCCTCGAGTCGCCAGAGCCGGACGCTGTGATCGTCCGAGCCGGTCACGATCGCGTCGGAGTCGATGAACTGGGCGTGGAACACCGACGCGCCGTGGCCTTCGAGCACCGTCAGCGGCTCGCCGTCCTCGGCCTGCCACAGCCGCGCGCGGCGATCGGCCGACCCGGTCAGCACCCGGCGGCCCTCGTGGTCGAAGCGAGCCGCGTAGACCACGTTGGTGTGCCCGCGCAGGTCCACCCGGGCGCCGCTGTCTAGCTGGTGAATCGCCGCGGTCTTGTCGCGTGACGCGGTCACGATTCGGCGCCCGTCGGGCGCGAACGCGACGTCGGTCAGCTCGTCGTCGTGGGTCGCCAGCACCCGCGCACCGCTGTCGGCCGACCAGCTCCGCACGGTCCAGTCCTTGGCGGCAGACACGATCGTGCGACCGTCGGGGCTGAGCGCCAGGCGGGTGACCTGCTTGTCATGGTCGTGGACGATGATCGGCTGCCCGCGCCCGCTGTCGAGCTCCCAGCGCCAGACCTCGCCGTCGCTGGAGCCCGAGTAGACGACCTGCTCGTTGGGCGCGAACACCAGCGCGGTCACGACGTCGCGGTGGCCGGACAGCACCGCGTGGCTGATCGGCTGACCGAGGATCTCGTTGGCGGCGGAGATCCACGCCTCGCCGAAGCGAGCGTTGCCCTCGACCTCGCGCAGCAGCACCGCCGCGACCGTCGGATCCTCGTGATCGACCACGCCGCCGCGCGGGCGAAAGCTGCGAGACACGCTCATCCGGGTCGCGTCGCGGGCCCGGCCGGCGTCGTCGGTCGCCTGCCGAAAGCCGCGGGTCCGCTCGATCTCCAGCAGCTGCTCGGTCAGCGCGCTCCAGTACTGGCGCCTGGCGTTCTCGCGCAGCGCCTTGCCGGCGACGTAGCTCAGGCCCGCGAGCACGATCGCGGTCGCGCCGACGATCGTGGCGATCCGCAGCCGACGACGGCGACGAAGCTGCGGATCGTTGCCGAGCACCTCGAGCAGCGTCGGCATCGACGGCCAGCGGTGGTCGGGCCTGGGCGAGAGCCCGCGGACCAGCGCCACCCGCAGCCACGCGGGCACCTCGGTGTCCGCGGGCGGCTCGTCGATGGTGCCCTCGGCGATCGCGGTCGAGAGCGCGATCATGTTGGCGCCCGAGAACGGTCGGCGGCCGTAGAGCCCCTCCCACAGCGCGACACAAAACGCGAACTGATCGGTGCGCGCGTCGGTACGCCGGCCGGCGTACTGCTCCGGAGCCATGTAGGCGGGCGTGCCCATCAGCGCCCCGGTCCGCGTCAGCGCCTGGTCGAGCCGATTGCTCGAGCTGGTCGAGCTACTCATGCTCGGCTCCAGCTCGCCCCTGTCGAGCACCTCGTCGTGCGCGTGGGCGAGGCCGAAGTCGGCCACCCGCACGCGCCCGTCGTTGCCGACCAGCACGTTGTCGGGCTTGAAGTCGCGGTGGACGATGCCGGCCGCGTGGGCGGCCGCGAGCCCCTCGCCGGCCTGACAAAACACCGCGACGATCTGCTGCCAGCTGCGCGGCTGCGACTTCAGCCAGCCCCGCAGATCGCCGCCGTCGACGAACTCCATGGCCACGAACACCTGGCCCTGATGGGTGCCGACCTCGTGGACCGTGACCACGTTCGGGTGCGAGAGCCGAGCCATCGCCTGGGCCTCGCGCTCGAGTCGAGCCTTGCCCTGGGTGTCGGTCTCGGTCTTGCGCAGCAGCTTGACCGCGACCCGGCGATCGAGCTGCTCGTCGTAGGCGACATAGACCACGCCCATGCCCCCGACCCCGAGCTCGCGGACGATCGTGAAGCGACCGATCTTGATCGGCGTGACCGGCTCGTCGAACAGCGCCGCCGCGACCATCGCCTTGTGGCGCCGGGTCTCGACGCCCCGCTCGGCCGGCGACGCCACCGCCTCGGCCAGCTCGGCCGCCAGTCGGTCGCCGGACTCGGAGCTGTCGGCCTCGCCGTCGTCGGTGCCGATCGTCTCCTCGAAGTCCATGGCCACCGTCGCGTTCGCTTCGTTTATCCTATCCGTGCGATGTCGCGGTCAAAAGCGTGCCTGCTGACGCTCGCGCTGACCTGCGGCTGCGTGGCGCGGGCTCGGCCCGAGCAGTGCCAGGCGATGGTCGAGCACATCATCGCGCTCAGCCGCGCCGCTCACCAGGGCCGCGCGGCCGAGATCGCCGCGGAGGTCGCGAGCGAGCGACGGCAGGCGGTGCTCGATCGCTGCCTGACCGACGGCACCGTGGCCGAGGTCGAGTGCGTGCTCGCGGCCGACAGCCTCGAGGCCATCCAGCGCTGCGCACCCTGACGGGCTCACCAGAGCTCGCCGCCAAACTCGCCGTAGCGATCGCCGCCAGGCTTTGGGTACCCTGGGTGTCATGGCCCCGAGTCTGCACGTCGTCGTCAACGGCCTCGAATTCGACAACCCGTTCCTGCTCGGCTCCGGCCCGCCCGGGACCAACGCCAAGGTGATCATGAAGTCGTTCGAGCTCGGCTGGGGCGGCAACGTGTGCAAGACCATCAGCCTCGATCACTCGAAGGTCATCAACACCAACCCGCGCTACGCCAAGCTCCGCGATCCCGACGACGACAAGAAGGTGATCGGCTTCGAGAACATCGAGCTGATCTCCGACCGACCGTTCAGCACCTGGCTCGAGGAGTTCCGCGAGATCAAGAAGCGCTGGCCCAACAAGATCCTGGTCGCCTCGATCATGGAGGAGTATCGCAAGGAGGCCTGGGTCGAGATCGTCGAGCGCGTGCAGGAGACCGGCGTCGATGCGTTCGAGATGAACCTGTCGTGCCCCCACGGCCTGCCCGAGCGACGGATGGGCGCGGCGATGGGCAGCAACCCGGAGATCGTCGGCGAGGTGGTCGGCTGGGTGAAGTCGGTGTCGAAGATCCCGGTCTGGGCCAAGATGACCCCCAACGTCGGCGATCCGACCGCCTCGCCCAAAGCGGCGGTCGCGGCCGGGGCCGACGGGATCTCGGCGATCAACACGATCCTGTCGTGCGTCGGCGTCGACCTCCAGACCCTGCGGCCGATGCCGACCGTCGAGGGCTACACGACCCCCGGCGGCTACTCGGGCCTCGCCGCCCGACCGATCGCCCTGCGCCACGTCATGGAGATCGCCAAGGCGGTCCCCAACACGCCGATCTCCGGCATGGGCGGCATCTACTCGGGCGGCGACGCGGCCCAGTTCGTCGCGCTCGGCTGCCACACCGTGCAGGTCTGCACCGGGGCGATGCTGCAGGGCTACAAGGTCATCAAGAACCTGACCAAAGAATTGGCCGCCGTGCTCGAGCAGCACGGCTTCGACAACCTCGAGCAGCTGCGCGGGGTCTCGCTGCCCTACTTCACGACCCACTACGATCTGGTCGAGCGTCAGCGGGCCGCCAAGAAGGATCTCGAGCTCGAGCGCGACGCCACCACCTGGCAGGGCGAGATCGACAAGGAGACCGACTCGCTCACGGCAAATTGATCTCGCACATCGAGTAGCGCTTGCGTCGATCGCCGTCGACCCGCGCGAGCCCCTGTCCAAGCAGGCTGTCGAGGGCCATCTTGGTCTGGTACGGGCTCAGCCCGGTCGCCGCCTGCAGCTCGGTCTGGGTGCCCTCGCCGAGCTCGCGCAGGGCCCGGGCGACCAGTGTCACGCGATCCTCTCGCTCGCCGCTCGGCGCCGGCTCGTCGACCCGCGCGGCCAGTCGCTCGAGCCGCTCGAGCGCGTCGGGGATCCGCTCGCACAGCTGCGGTCGCGCGAGCAGATAGATGTACTCCTCGTTGCGCAGGTGGCTGACCTCGCCGACCTTGTCGCCGCTCGGGTTGTAGACGCCGATCTGCGCGCCGACGTAGCGCTTGAAGTCCTTGCTGACCACGAACACCTTGCCATGGCGGGCCAGCGAGCGCTCGAGCTCGGGCCGGCTCTGAAAGCCCTCGTTGTTGAACGAGACCACCAGCAGCGGGGCCGCGATCGCGTCGATCAAGTCGTCGAAGATCTCCCGGTGCCGACGCCTGGAGTTGTAGCTGCTCTTGCGCTCCCGACAGTCGACGCGCTTGCGGGCGACGCCGTAGACCTCGGGCTTGTCCCACAGCACCAGCGACTCCCAGATGTGATAGTTGGAGAGATAGCTGTGTTGATTGTAGGGCGGATCGATGTACGCGACGTCGACGTCCATGGTCCGGACCGCCTCGTTGGCGTCCATCTGCAGCGCCTCGCAGCGGCCGTGGGCGACCGCGGGCAGCACCTCGGGCATCCGCAGCGACAGGCGATTGTAGGATCGCGGCGCCCAGTCCTTGACGTAGGCCATCTGCAGACCGCAGGTCGAGTCGACCCGATCGGCGGCCTCCATCAAGGCGGTCAGCAGCACCGCCCGCAGCTCCGGGTCGAGCGACTTTTGCTCGATCGCCTCACGGATGGCGTCGATCCGCTCGCCGTTGTGCGGCTGGAAGAAGCGCGCGTCGACGCAGAAGGTCTGGGTGAAGTATCCGGCCCGACCCTCGAGCGAGTCGAGCTCGGCGATCAGCCGCTCGGCGTCGGCGACCACGTCCTCGCGATCGGCGGCCACGTAGCAGCGCGCGAGGCAGTGGGCGTAGGCGTTGTGATCGTTGGCGATCACCCGAAAGCCCGCGCGCTTGAGCGCGTGACCGACCCGGCTGGTGCCCGAGAACACGTCGGCGACGCTGGTGAGCTCCGGGAACCCGAGCAGCAGCTCGACCAGACTGGGAAGCAGCGTGCGCTTCGATCCGAGGTACTTGATCATCGTGAGTCGGGCCGCGCGATCATAGCCAGCTCTGCCGGGCGTTGACTGCGCTTACCGCATCGAGACGCGGGTAAGATCGTCGGCCCACGCGCGAGATCGATCCTGCGAGCGTGGTGACAGTTCTCAACCGAGCCCGCCCAAAATCGCACGTTTTCGCGGCTCTCCGGGCCTTCTGATGGGTGTAGGATTTGGTGGGACAGGCCCATGCGAGTGACGCTCTACGTCGGAGGACTCGAGGAGCAGGTCGACGATGGCCAGCTTCGGTCGCTGTTTGGCGAGTTCGGATCGGTGGCCGACACGCGCGTGGTGATCGGCGATGACGGTCGCTGTCGCGGGTTCGCGTACGTGACCTTCGACGACGACCTCGCCGCCGCCAAGGCCCGCGTCGCGCTCGACGGCAAGCAAGTCGACGGTCGCACGCTGCGGGTCGCGCTCGCTACTTGAGCTAAAGAGGCCTCTCCAGCTTGGGCAGCCCGCGGGTGCGAGACACCAGCAGCACCAGCTCGGCGAAGTTGCCCTTCGCTGCCTCCGCGAGCGCGACGCCGAAGTCGACCGTCTCGGCCTCGATCCGCGTCGCGTCCCTGGCCTCGGGCGGGAGCACGAACGCGTCGGTCGGCACCTTCGGCGAGCGATCGATCTGCGTAGCCTCGATCGAAAACGCCGAACCTTCATAGCGAAGGAACAGCCCGGCCTCCTCCCACATGCACAGGTTCTGCGCGGCCACCCGCGTGCGCAGGCAGGCGACGCCGAGCACCTCGCCGCGGTCGCCCGGGACCTCGGCGCGGCGCCTGGCCAGCAGCGCATGCCAGTCGCGGATCGCCTGCGCGACCGCGACTCGCTGGCTCTCGTCGAGGGCCAGCCACGCGCGGGCGAGCGCGCCGAGCAGGTTGGGCCGCAGCTCGCCGGGCTGACCCTCGGGGGCGCTCCAGATCTGCTCGGGGTTGACGATCGACAGCCCGGCGCTGCGCAGCCCGACGTCGCCGCCGGTCGTCCGCAGCTCCCAGTGCTCGCGCTTGTAACCGCCCTCCCGGACCAGGATCGTCAGCTCGCCCTCGAGCGCCGGGCCGGTCACCGCGTAGCTGATCTCGATCGCCTCGGCGCCGTCGGGCAGCGGCATCAGCTCGGCCAAAAACTCGGCCTCGTTCGTGGGCAACGGCGCAGCCGCGGGCTCGGGCGTGACCTCGATCTTGGTCTCGGGCGCGTCGCGCTCGGGCGACTTGCAGCCGATCAGCGCCAGCGCGAGCGCTGCGATGGCGAGTATCCTCAATGCTCGCCTCGCTGAATGCCCAGCAACTTGAGCTTGCGATGCAGGTGCGTGCGCTCGATGCCCAGCACCTCGGCGGTCCGCGAGACGTTCCAGTCGTGCTCGCGCAGGCGCTGGAGGATGAACGCCCGCTCGACCGCCTCACGAAAGGCCTTGAGCGGCAGCTCCGACTTCTCCCGCAGCAGCCGACCGAAGCGCTCGTCGTCGAACGCCAGCTCGCCGTCGGCCTCCTCGGACGCGCCGCCGCCGGATCGCAGCTCGGGCGGCACGTCGTCGAGCTCGAGGTCGCCGTCCGACAGCACCACCATCCGCTCGATCACGTTGCGAAGCTCGCGGACGTTGCCCGGCCAGTCGTGGCGCGCGAGCGTGGCCAGAGCCTCGGGGCTGATCTCCTTGCGGGCCAGACCATTCTCTTCGCAGGCCTGCGCGATGAAGTGGCGAGCGAGCAGCGGCACGTCGACCAGCCGCTCGCGCAGCGGCGGCATGCGGATCGGCACCACCGCCAGCCGGAAGAACAGATCTTCGCGGAATTCCCCGGCCGCGGCCATCTCCTGCAGGTTGCGGTGGGTGGCCGCGAGCACCCGGACGTCGACCTGGATCGGCGTGTGGCCACCGACCCGGGTCAGCTCGCCGCTCTGCAGCACCCGCAGGACCTTGGCCTGGGCGTCGAGATCCATGTCGCCGATCTCGTCGAGGAACAGCGTGCCCTGATCGGCGACCTCGAACAGGCCCTTCTTCTGACCGGTCGCGCCCGTGAACGCGCCGCGCTCGTGGCCGAACAGCTCCGACTCGATCAGCTCGCGGGGGATCGCCGCGCAGTTGACCTTCACGAACGCGTGATCGTGGCGATCCGAGGCCTCGTGGATCGCCCGGGCGACCAGCTCCTTGCCGGTGCCGCTCTCGCCCGTGATCAACACGCGGGCCTTGGTCCGGCCGACCTTGGCGACCATCCGCATCAGCTCGCGCATCGGCTCGGCGGTGCCGATGATCTCGCCGTGGACGCGCTGGCGGAGATCACGAAGCTCGCGCTCGGCCTTGCTCTGCCGCAGCGCGTTGCGGACCGAGACGATCACCCGATCGCGCGAGAGCGGCTTTTCGAAGAAGTCGAACGCGCCCAGCCGGGTGGCCCGGACCGCGTCGGCGACCGAGGCGTGGCCGGAGATCATGATGACCGGCAGCGGCGGGCGCCCGTCCTCGCCGAGCGCCGAGAGCCGCTCCAGCACCTCGATCCCGGTCATCCCGCCGAGCAGCACGTCCATGATCACCGCGTTGGGCAGCGAGCGCGCTCGATCGTCGGGCTCGCCGGCCAGCGCCCGCTCGAGCAGCGCCAGCGCCTGCTCGCCGGTCTCGGCCTCGGTCACCGTCGCGCCCTCGCCCTCGAGCACCATCCGCAGCGTCCGGCGGATGTTCTTCTCGTCGTCGACGACCAGGATCGTGCCGGTGAAGGCGGCTTCGGAGGCGGTCGCGTCGCTCACGGCGGGCAGCGTAGCACCGTCCGGCGCCGGTACGTAGAGCGGCTACCTCGGTGGCCGATCCGCGCAATGCGACCATCCAATGTGGACACTTTGTCGGCCGCCATTGGGGCATTCTTCCTCGTCGACTGTCATCATTGAGTAGCGGGAATAAACCGACGACGCCCCGATCCGCCAAACCCCGCCAAACCCAACCTGGCAACCCCGTTGGCCGCGTCCTCGCACGAACTTTCTCGGTGATCGGGAGAATTGATCCGCGCTCGACTGCGACTACTGCATCGAACCCGGTCGAGATGGAAGGCCAAAAATCTCGCTCGACCTGAAACCGATTCAAACCTCCGCGTTGTCTGACTGACACCAACCTCGACGGATCGCGGGTCATGTGAAGCCCAGCGTCGAAACCGGTCGCAGCTCGCAGCAGCGCGACCGCCAAGAGGGAGTACGCCGTGATGAAGACCAAGACCTCGATCAAGACCGCCCTGTCCGCTCTGTTCCTGCTCGCCGTGGCTGCGCTCGCGCCCGCGTGCGACATCTTCAACCCCAACCCGTGTGATCCCAACGAAGAGATCTGTCCGATCACTGGCCATCCGGACACGCTCTACCCGGGTTGAGGTGCTTCCGAATTTGACTGAGTCGATCGGGCTGTAGTGCCCATTGCCCTCGTGAGAGGGCGTCGCCGGGTGACGGATCGGGGGGTCCGCTCACCCGGCGTTTTTTCATCGGAGTTTCGCCGCTCGGGTCTCGCGCGTGCGTGCGTCGCTCGGCATACTCCGGCCATGAAGCGAAGCAACTCGATCATCGCCGGCTTGATCGCGACCCTCGCGATCGGCGGCGGTTGTGTCAGCGCCAAGAAGTACGAGGCTCTCGAGGCCGATCTCGCCAAGAGCCAGGGAGAGCTGAGCAAGGCTCGCAGCGAGATCAAGGATCTGAGCGTCGCGCTCGAGGAGACCGAGGCCGAGGTCGAGACCCTGCGCGGTCAGGTCGCCGATCTCGAGCAGAAGCTCGCGGTCGCCGAGAGCCGGGCGTCGGAGGCCGAGCAGCAGCTGGCCGAGGTGCTCAAGGACAAGAGCAAGCTCGCGGCCTCGGTCGAGGAGATGCAGCGAGCGCTGGCCGAGCTGCAGCGCAAGCAGGCGCAGGCCGAGGCGCGCGCGGCCGAGTACCGCAACGTGCTCGCCAAGTTCAAGAGCCTGATCGACAACGGCAAGCTCAAGGCCAAGATCGTCGACGGCCGGATGGTGCTCGAGCTGCAGACCGACATCCTGTTCGCGTCGGGCTCGGCCGACCTGTCCAAGGAAGGCGCGGCGACGATCCGCGAGGTCGGGGCGCTGCTCGGGACCATCCCGGATCGCAAGTTCCAGGTCGAAGGCCACACCGACAACGTGCCGATCAAGACCAAGACCTACCCGTCGAACTGGGAGCTGGCCTCGGCGCGGGCGATCAACGTGGTCAAGGAGATGGTCGACGCCGGAATGCCCGGCAAGCGGATCAGCGCCGCCTCGTTCGCCGACACTCGTCCGACCTCCAGCAACCAGACCGACGAGGGTCGCGCGCAGAACCGTCGGATCGAGATCGTGATTCAGCCCGATCTCTCGGATCTGCCGGGCGCCGAGCAGATCGAGAAGATGTTCAACGCGAGCTAACCGGTCGTCGCTCTTGTACACTCCTGCCGGATGCGCGTCAGCGTCAGCGATCGGGGGCCGGAGCAGCTCGCTGCCGATGTGTGTGTGGTGCTCTTTCGTGATCCCGAGCGCGGGCGCTGGCGGCCGCCGCTGATCGAGCACCTGCGACCTCTGGCCGGCCGCTGGATCAACCGTTCGGTCGAAGCTTCGACCTGGCTCGAGACCCGCGAGCTGCCGACCCCCCGGGTGTTGTTCCACTGCCTGCCGAGCGCGCCGGCCGACTGGGATCCCGAGCTCGAGTATCTCGGCGGTCACGCGGGCAGCTTCGGGCGCGACAGCTGGGCGCTGCAGCGGCGTCGAAGCCTGCGCAACGCGGGCGCGCTGATCGAGCGGGCCTGCAACGCCGCCGGGATCCGCCACGCGGCCCTGGTCGCCTGGCCCGACGACTGCGAGATCGAGCTGGTGGTCGAGGGCATGACCCTGCGCGCCCACGATCCGCGCGCCTGGGAGCTGCAAAACGACGGCCCGGTCGCGAGCACCGTGCGGCGGGTCAGCGTGTGCTTGCCTCCGGTCGGCAGCGCGATGCCGGTCAGGCTCCGGCGGATCGTCGCCGGGCGCCTGCGCGAGACCATGAAGGTCGTCGAGGCCACCAACTTCGCCCGCGAGCTCGCCGATCTGCCCGGCAACCTCGGCACCCCGTCGGCGATCGTCGAGCGGGTCCGGGCCAAGCTCGACCAGACCGGCCTCGATCTCGCGCTCTCGATCATCTCCGCCGAGCAGGCCGCCGAGCTCGGCATGGGCCTGTTCACCGCCGTCGACGCGGGCGCGCCCGAGCGCGGCTGCATCCTGCGGCTGGACTATCGGGGCCCCGACCCCGACGCGCCGCTGCTGGGCCTGGTCGGCAAGGGCCTGACCCACGACACCGGCGGCTACAACATCAAGACCGGCCCGTCGATCCAGGAGCTGACCTACGACAAGTGCGGGGCGATGGCGGTGATCGGCGGGATGATGGCGATCGCCACGCTCGAGCTGCCGCTGCGGATCATCGGCCTGTGTCCGCTGACCGAGAACTGCATCGACGCGCGGGCCTTCAAGCCGGGCGACGTGCTGACCGCCTGCAACGGCACCACCGTCTACATCGAGAACACCGACGCCGAGGGCCGGCTGGTGCTCGCCGACGTGCTCGCCTGGCTGCGCGAGCAGCAGCCGCGGCCCGAGCTGGTCATCGATCTCGCGACCTTGACCGGGGCCATTCACAACACCCTCGGCGAGCCCTTCGCCGGGCTGTATTGCAACGAGGATCGCGCCCGCGACCTGCTGGTCGACGCCGGCAAGCTCAGCGGCGATCTCGTGTGGCCGATGCCGATCCACGAGATCCACGATCGCGACCTCGGTCACCACAAGGCCGACCTGCGCAACGTCGGCGCCGTCGCGGGTGCGCCGAGCTCGGCCGCCGCGTTCTTGCGCGCCTTCGTCGACTACCCGTGGGCTCACATCGATCTGGCCGGCAAGAGCCACGTCGACTTCGCCCGTGAGTGCTACGGACCTGGCGCGACCGGGTTCGGCACCCGGCTGCTCGTCGAGTTCGCGCGCAGGTTCGCGAGCTCCTGAATTTTCCCAAGCTCGATTCATGGCCAGGGATCGGATCTTCATCGAGGAGCTGCGGGTCGACTGCATCGTCGGCATCTACCCGCACGAGCGCTCACAGCCGCAGCCGCTGATCGTCGAGCTCGAGCTCGGCCTCGACACCGCCGAGGCCGCCTACTCCGGGCGGATCGCCGCGACCTGCGACTACGCGAGGGTCGCCGACGAGGTCGCCACGCTGCTCGAGTTTCGCCAGTACAAGCTGCTGGAGATGGCCGCCGAGGAGCTGGTCGCGATGCTGTGCGGCGTGCATCCGAACGTCGAGGATCTGCGGGTGCGACTGTACAAGCCGCAGGCGCTGCAAGGGCGCGCGCGAGCGGGCGGGGTCGAGATCAGGCGGCGGGCTCGCGACTTCGTGCGCATGCGCGAGCACAATGAATTTGGCGAGGTCGAGATCTTGTACCAGACCCGCGAGGCCGGGCTCTATCTGCTGCATGTCGATCCGGGTAAGGAGATTCCGGCGCATTATCATGATGTGATGCGGGAATTGGAGTGGCTGGTCGAGGGGGCGATCGAGCGGGATGGCGTGCGGCTGCGGGGGTTTGATCCGGTGGTCTGGCGGAAGCACCGGGTGCATCGCTATGTGAATGTGGGGACTCGGCGGGCTACTTTGTTTTGCTGTGATACGCCGCCGTTTGT
>Ga0079224_100011727_pt1 | contig 12095 bp, 12 predicted proteins | sample Stecom2015_FD_80414 | JGI IMG/M metagenome (GOLD analysis project Ga0079224, IMG submission 80414) | Agricultural soil microbial communities from Utah to study Nitrogen management - Steer compost 2015 | ecosystem: Environmental > Terrestrial > Soil > Agricultural land | place: USA: Utah... | reverse complement strand
CAAACTGCTGAATTGTTTTAATCTTTTAATTGAACGAAATAATTCTGTAGTAATAATTGAACATAATCTTGATGTAATAAAATGCGCAGATCATATAATTGATCTTGGACCTGAAGCTGGTGCAAATGGCGGTAAGATTGTTGCTGAAGGCACTCCTGAAGAAATAGTTCAAAATCCAAATTCCTGGACAGGCAAATATTTGCGAAGTTATCTTGATTAAGTTTTCTGGAAAAATGATTTTCTAACTTTTTCTAATCCAATTTAATCAAATAATCATCTCACTTTTTATTTAAATTTGCAGCTATCACAAAAAGAAAGAAATTATGAACTGGATAATTCTCTTCATTGCCGGCTTGTTTGAAGTTGCATGGGCAATCGGTTTAAAATATTCTGATGGATTAACAAAACTATGGTGGAGTGTTTTTACAGTAGTAACTTTAATCATCAGTATGGGTTTGCTTGCATACTCACTTAAGAATCTTCCGGTTGGAAGTGCTTATGCGGTTTGGACAGGCATTGGTGCGGTTGGAACGGCTGTACTTGGTATTATTCTTTTCGGTGAATCTAAAGAATTTTCGAGATTGATATTCATCTTTTTAATTGTTGTTGGGATAATTGGATTACGATTCAATTCATGAAATAATTAATCATTTGATTTTAGAATTATGCCGGATTCATCAATTGCATGGAACAGATCTTCGGCAAGTATGATTAAGGAAGGATTGATTTTAATTCCGGCCTTTTGCAAACCCCTCGCTGCCCAGGTATTGCATGTGTTAAATAGATGATAATTTCCGGCAGCTTTATAGAATATTATATTTCCATCATATCTTTTATTTAAAATTACATTATTGCCTCTGTTATCTTCATAATAAGTATCTGAAATATATTTACAAAGAATATCGAATTCTTTTTTTGAGAGAAAAACCATTGCGGCAATATCCGATATTTCAATGTATCTGTTTATATCAATGTTAAAGCCTTCAACTCTAAGCGTGCTTGCAGTGGGATAAAATAATGCTTTCACAGCAAGCCAAACATCAAAATCCGGGTGCTGATAAAACTCCTCATCTCCCCAGCCAACATCAACAAATTTAAAATTTTTAAATCCACTGATTTCTTTCCATAGAACTGAATCCACATCACTCACTTTGAAAACTATTCCTGTATGCCATCTTTGTTTTACAAAATAAACTGCAAAAGAATCTTCCTGCAGTTGAATTATATTTTCAACAACCGGCGGCGGGTAGATATTCAAAAAGAAAAATACAACCGGTAGAATTAATGAATAATGCAATTTCAATTTTTATTAATATTTTTTTGATTCTAATCAGTTTTAATTAGTAAAATAAATTATTTAATATTGTAAAAAAATCTCCATCGTTTTATGCCTGAAATAATAAGTGCCGGATTACTAATGTACTTTAAAAATAAAGATGAGCTTAAAGTTTTTCTTGTTCATCCCGGCGGACCATTTTTCAAAAAGAAAGATTTGGGTTATTGGGGAATTCCTAAGGGGCTGCCAAATGATTTTGAAGATTTGCTGGATGCAGCTAAGCGGGAATTTTTTGAAGAGACAGGAAAGGAAGCTCATGGAAAATTTATTCCTTTAGGAACTGTGATTCAGAAAGGCGGTAAAAAAATTCATTGCTGGGCTTTCCGTGGTGAGAGTGATGAACAGTTTGATGTGAAGTGCAATACTTTTGAAATAGAATGGCCTCCGGGCTCGGGTAAAAAGCAAAGCTTTCCAGAAATTGATAGAGGTGAGTTTTTCATAATTGATGAAGCAAGAAAAAAAATCAATCCAGCACAGGAAGAATTCATTAACAGACTGCTTGAGCATCTTAATAAATAATTTTTTTATTGGAGTAAAATGAAATCATTAATCCTTGCATTATTTACAATCGTATTGATAGCCTCAATTCAGTTCATTGATTTGAACGGCGCAGAAAATACAAAGGAAGAAAAATATACAATTGTAATTCACGGCGGAGCAGGAACAATTGATAAATCATTGCCTGATTCAATTAAGCAGCAATATATTTCTTCTTTAAAGAAAGCGCTTCAGATTGGAAAAGAAGTTCTTGAACAAGGCGGCACAAGTCTGGATGCCTGTGAACAGGTAATCAGATTTTTAGAAGATGATCCGAAGTTTAATGCAGGCAAAGGTGCTGTTTATACTGCTGATGCAAGGCATGAACTTGATGCATCAATAATGGATGGAAGAGATCTTTCCTGTGGTGCTGTTGCTGCAGTTACAAATGTTAAAAACCCCATTTCACTTGCAAGACTTGTAATGGAAAAAACAAATCATGTTTTTTTAACTGCTGGCGGTGCTGAAAAATTTGCAGAAGAGGTTGGAGCAGAAATTGTAGCCAACAATTATTTTGATACTCCATTACGTTATGAACAACTTCAGAAAGCAATCAAAAATAAAAAAGGAACAGTTGGCTGTGTTGCACTTGATAAACATGGTAATCTTGCTGCTGCAACTTCAACAGGCGGAATGACAAATAAAATGCCGGGAAGGGTTGGTGATTCTCCATTAATCAATGCCGGAACTTACGCCAATAATAAAACATGCGCTGTTTCTGCAACCGGCTGGGGAGAAAAATTTATTAAGAATACTGTTGCATTTAATATTTCAGCTTTGATGGAATATAAAAATTATAGTCTGCAGGAAGCTGCGGATGAAATGATCCATAAAAGACTTGAACCGAATGACGGCGGAATAATAGCTGTTGATAAAGATGGCAATTATGTAATGTCATTTAATACTTCCGGAATGTTCAGAGGCGTTGCAAATTCTGCCGGAATTTTTGAAGTAAAAATTTGGGAATAATCTTTTCATAAAAAGGAATAAAAAATGAGAAAACCTGAACCGAATGAATATTCGTCTTACTTTCAACGTTATGTTTCATTAATTGAAGGTGGGGATATATTTGAGATACTTGAAGCGCAAAGCAAAGAGCTTCAGCAGATGCTGCTTTTAGTTGATGATGAAAAAGGGAAATATTCTTATGCTCCCGGTAAATGGTCAATTAAAGAAATACTTGGCCATCTGATTGATGCGGAAAGAATTTTTTCATTCCGTGCTTTATGCTTTGCAAGAGGAGAAGCTCAGCCGCTGCCGGGATTTGAACAGGATGATTATGTACGTGAAGCAAATTTTAACTCAAGAAGTATTTCATCATTTATGGAAGAATTGTACTTTCTTCGTACGGCAAATCTCATTCTCTTCAAAAGTTTTTCTGAAGCTGAATTAAGCAAGGTTGGTGTAGCAAATGAAAATCCTATTTCAGTAAGAGCAATAATTTATATTATTGCCGGGCATGAAAAACATCATATGAATATTCTGAAGGAGAAATATTTGACATAAAGATTTTGCATTTTGGTAATTAGGTTAAGAGCAGGACGACGGCAGAATGCCTGCTCTTCAATTAAATGTTACAAAAAGATGGATTCAGCGGCTGGGGAACACTTGATGAAGTAGGAATTTTTTAAACAAATCCAATTCCTAAAAAATTGGTTTTGTTTAATCTACGAATATTTTTCCCATTTAAATTACTTTATAAATTTCTTTTAAGATTTTATCTGTTGCGCCAAGATTTTCCTGTACATAATCATAAGAAATTTTACCTAATGATTTTCTCAACTCATCATTGCTGAATAAAGTTCTTAACTGCCTGTATGCTTCCCGTTTATTGCGTATCATTATACCACTTCCTTTTTGAAGCAGATGTTTTGATTCCTGCGAATTATCAATCTTGGGACCGAACAGCACGGGAATACCATAAACAGCGGCTTCAAGCACGTTGTGGATATTTTGTTTAAAGCTTCCGCCGATAAATGCAGCATTAGCATACGTATAAAGCGTGAGCAGAATCCCGATTGAATCAACAATAATTACGCGTTCATCTTTATAATTATTTAAATGAGAAAAACGAATTGTTTTTAAAACTCCGGCAAATTCATTTTCAATATTTTCAAGATGAAGAATTGTTGGTTCATGCGGAGCAATTATAAGCAGCACACTTTCATCATAATTGGCAAGTTTAGCAAAAGCCGGAAGAATAATATTTTCATCAGCTTCCCAGGTGCTGCCGGCAACTAAAATTTTCTTTCCTTTAAATATTTCTTCTTTAATCAGATTCAATCTACGCGCATTTAAACTCCGCTGATAAACGCGGTCAAATCTTGTATCCCCAACTGCCTGAACCTGGCTGCTGCTGCATCCGAATTCTTTAAAGCCTTTTACATCTTCCTCAGACACAGTAAGAATTTTTGTTATATCTCTGAAAAGTGATACATGAAAACTTTTGATCAAAGGATATTTACGCGCGGAATTGTTTTTCATTGTAGCATCAACAATGAATGATGGAACATCAGCTTTCTTCATTTCCCAGATATGATTTGGCCAGATATCGTAACGCATAATTATTGCAAGATCGGGACGAACAATATTTATAAATCTTTCAGCATTTGATTTTGTATCAAATGGCAGATAGGAAACAAGATCAGCATAAGGATACTTTTTAGAATTTTCATAACCGGATGGTGAAAAGAAAGTAACCAGAATATTTATATCCGGATTTTTTTTAAGTTCTTCTACTATTGGCTTTGCCTGTTCAAATTCACCAAGCGATGATGAATGGAACCAAACAAGTCTCTTTGATTTATTTAACGTTGCGGCATTAAGGATTAATTCTTCAAAAACTCTTTTTCTTCCTTTTATACCGGTTTTAACTTTTGGATTAAACATGCTTGCAAGTTGTACGATGAGATACAGAACAGGAATGACGAGAACGTTATAAAAAATAATCCAGACCTTTTTCATCAAGACTTCAGCAGTATTAGTAAGTTATCAAAAGCTGTTTGCGGTGTTAATTCAAGCATACATTTAAAATGCCCGAGCGGGCATCTTTCTCTTCCAATATGTGTACATGGTCTGCAAGATAATAATTTGTTCTCTAAAACAGAATTGGGATTTTTATATGGAGCGAAGCCAAATTCTTTAACGGTTGAACCCAAAAACACCATGACCGGAACCTTAACTGCACAGGCAGTATGCATTAAGCCGGAATCATTGCAAACAACTGCTGCGCAATTCTTCATATCAATTGCAGTTTGATAAAGGTTATCATCATTAGAAAGATCAGCAGCACCGGAAATTTTATCAGTAATTTTTCTGCAGATTTCTCTATCGCTTTTTCCTCCAAAAAGAAAAATCTTATAACCGGCATCTGCCAGTTTATTCCCTAGCTGAATATAATATTCTTCCGGCCACATTTTTGTGAAATGCCTTGAACCCGGTGCAAACCCGATGTTCATATTATTTTTTTCTATTACAGAATTTATATCTTCCGGAAGAAAAAGATCCAACCCTTCATCATCAAGATTAATTTCCGAGACTGCTTCAGCATATCTTTTAGGAATAGAATAAGAATTTTTCAATCTGTTTATTTTAAAATTAACAAGCAGAAATTTATCAAGTGTTCTTTTATTAAAAACGCCGCGCGGAATTTTCAATCCAAACTTAATTTTGGCGGAGCGCAGGTTATTTTGCAAATCAACAATCAAATCGTATTTATTTTGCTTTAAATCAGTTATAAGAGATTCATTTTCAGAATAAATTATCAGGTTATTAATGTATGGATTGTATCTCAATACATCAGCGTACTGCGGTTTTATAAGAAAATCAATTTTTATTTGCGGATAATTTTTCTTTATAGTTCTGATAAGAGGAGTGGTAAGAAGTACATCTCCCAATGAGCTTAACCGTACGATGAGAAGATTATTTATATTGCTTAAATTCAAAGAGAGATTATTTTAATTTTTAATTGTCAAACTTAATTAAATAGTTATTTTACTTCCACAATTATTGCGGAATAACAATTATCAGCCTATTTTTAGGCATTAAAAAAAGGGAAGAACATGAGCACATTACCGCCTCCATCTGTACAACAGTTTCCGGATGAATCATTAGAAAAAAAAGTATATAATATAGTAGAAAGCTTGAGAGATTATATTCCGATTTTAAATGATAGGAACAGGCTTGGTTTTTCACTATATAAGTATATGAAAGGGGAAGGCGATCGGCCGGAAATTCTGGTTAAAACTTCTAAAATTAAAATCGAAGGGATAACTCCTGAAGAGCTCTCAGAAAAAATTAATTCAGGAATTGAAAAAATAAAGTAAGGAATTCACATGTGAATTCCTTACGATAGTACTTCTTCTTTTGCCATAAACTCTTCAACCATTTTTACATCTTCTGCGCTGCCAATAAAAATTGGTGTGCGCTCATGCAGGCTCTCAGGCTGAATTTCAAGAATTCTCTTTTTGCCGTTTGTTGCTCTTCCGCCGGCTGCTTCAACAATAAAAGCCATCGGATTGCATTCATACATTAATCTTAATTTACCATTTGGATTCCTGGAATCGGCGGGATACATAAAAATTCCGCCATACAATAAATTGCGGTGAATATCCGCAACCATTGAACCAATATATCTTGTTGAATATGGCCTGTCTGTTGCAGAATCTTCTTCCTGTAAATATTTGATATATTTTTTTAATCCGGGATGCCAGTATTTATAATTGCCTTCGTTAATGCTGTAGATTTTCCCTTTAGCAGGAGTTTTAATATTCGGATGAGATAATAAAAATTCACCAAACGCCGGATCTAAAGTGAAACCGTGAACGCCATGCCCAGCGGTATATACGAGAATTGTACTTGAGCCGTAAACAATATATCCGGCTGCAACCTGTTGTAAACCCGGCTGAAGACAGTCTTCAAGTGATCCTGGTTTCCCATCAGGTGTGATACGTTTATAAATAGAAAAAATGGTTCCAATGCTTATGTTTGCATCAATATTGGATGAGCCATCAAGCGGATCAAACAGAAGAACATATTTTCCTAATTTAAAATGATTAGGAATGTGGATGATATCTTCTTCCTCCTCCGAAGCCATAACGCAAAGGTGCCCGCCGTGATCCATCGCTCTGAACAGCATATCATGTGCAAAGATATCAAGTTTTTTTACCTGCTCGCCATGAACATTGTTATCTCCCGTAAATCCTAATATATCGGCTAGGCCGGCTTTGTTTACTTCAAGAGAAATTACTTTTGCGGCAAGTGAAAGATCTGAAAGGAGTTTGGAGAGTTCACCGGTTGCTTCAGGATGAAGTTTTTCCTGTTCAATGATGTGTCTTGCGAGTGTCATGAAACGAAGCTTCATGTTTACCTCTGATTATTATTAATTCATTTCATCATTTTATTTTTTTTATGAACCTGTTCTTGCAATCTCCTGATCCTTATATTGAAGCTGATACAGCTTGTAATAAATCCCCCTTTTCGCTAGCAATTCCTGGTGCGTGCCGGATTCTCTTATCTCACCTTTATGCATTACAATAATATTATCAGCACTTTGTATTGTTGAAAGTCTGTGTGCAATAACTATTGCGGTTCTGCCAACAAGTAATTTTTCAATTGCTTTCTGAATAAGAATTTCCGTTTCGGTATCTACGCTGGATGTTGCTTCATCTAAAATCAAAATTCGCGGATCATAAGCAAGCGCGCGTGCAAAAGAAATGAGCTGTTTCTGCCCAACACTTAATGTAGCACCACGTTCTTTAACAGGTTCATCGTATCTGTCTGGTAATTGAGAAATGAATCTTTCCGCGCCAACTATTTTAGCGGCCTCCATCAATTTCTCTTTTGAAATATAATTATTATCCATACTGATATTTGTGCTTATCGTTCCACTGAAAAGAAATACATCCTGAAGTACTGTTGAGATATATTTCCTGAGTTCCCGCTTATCAACCTTGCTTATATCAATTCCATCAACAAGCATTGAACCTTTTTGAATATCATAAAATCTTGTTAAAATATTTATGATACTTGTTTTGCCTGCACCAGTATGACCAACAATTGCAACAGTTTCTCCTGCTTTTATTTTGAATGAAATGTTTTTCAGTATCCAGTCTTCATCATTATATGCGAACCAGACATTTCTGAATTCAATATCACCTTTTATACTTCTTAATTCAGCAGTGCTATTTTCGGGATTTTTCACAAATGTGCGGTCATCAAGCAGTTTAAATATTCTTTCAGATGAAGCCATTGCCGTTTGCATTATATTATACTTTTCTGATAGATCCCTGATTGGTCTGAAGAACATTTCTGTGTATTGGATGAAAGCAAACAAAACACCAATAGTCAGCGTACCTTGAATTATTTCTCCGCCGCCGTACCAGATTATCAATCCGATTGCAACGGAACTTAGCAATTCCACACCGGGATAAAATATTGCGTAATAAAAAATTGATTTTATATTGCTGACACGGTAATCATTATTTATGCGTGCAAATCTGTTCAGTTCATCTTTTTCTTTGTTAAAAATCTGAACCACATTCATTCCGGTAACATGTTCCTGCATGTAAGAATTTAATCTTGCAAGATGAAGCCGCACATCACGGTATGATTCTCTTACTTTTTTTCTGAAAAGAAATGTTCCATAAATAAGAACAGGCAAAACAGAAAGCGTTACAAGTGATAATTTAATATCCATCGCAAACATGAATACAAGTATCCAAACGATTATGAAAATATCACTAAACACCATAACAATGCCGGATGAGAATAATTCTCCGAGAGATTCAACATCATTTGTTGTGCGTGTTACAATTCTGCCTATTGGTGTTTTATCAAAAAATTTAAGAGCAAGTTTTTGTGTATGCGTAAAAAGCTGAACACGCAAATCATAAAGAGTTTTTTGCCCCAAAAGCTGCGTGTAGTATGTAAGAAAATATTGAATAACTGATTGAAGCAGCAGGGAAGCAAACAGCAGAACTGCAATCCATATCAACCCTGAATAATTTGAGTGAATAATGTAATCATCAACTGCAATTTTTGTAAGATATGGACGAAGCGGGCCCAATGCAGCAACAACAATGTTCATTACTATTGCCAGGATAACATACTTTTTGTATGGTTTGATATAACCAAGCAGCCTGCGCATCAGCCGCGCATCGTATGCTTTGCCGAGTACTTCTTCTTCGCTGTGATAATCCTGTGCCATTAATAAACTTTACTAAAAATTAATTTTTCTATGACTCTCTTCATCAATTAACTTTATAAAAATCGTTTCCCGCAAAAAAAGATTTTATATTATCAGCAGTTGTATCCATAATTCTTTCAACTGCTTCAACAGAATCAAATGCCATATGCGGAGTTATAATTACATTTTCTCTGCGCAAAAGAATATTTCTTTTTAAAATTGCTTCAAGATGTTCAACCGAAACATTTTTTGTAAGCATTTGGTTTTCTTCTTTCAGAAGTTCTTCACCTTCAAAAACATCAAGTCCTGCACCACCGAATATTCCATTTTCAATTGCATAGTATAGTGCTTCAGGATCGATTATTCCGCTGCGTGCTGTATTTATAAACAAAGTGCCCTTTTTAACAAGATGGATATTGTTCATATTAATAAGATGATGAGTATGTTTATTATAAGGGCAGTGCAATGTTATTATTCTTGATGAATTTAAAAGCTCTTCCAGGCTTACATATTTAAAATCCATCATGGCTGCAAGTACATGGTTCGGACGTGCATCGTAAGCTATAACCTTCATTCCAAAACCTTTTGCCATTTTTATTACATGCGCTCCAATACTTCCCGCGCCAATTACTCCAAGAGCTTTATCGCGGAGATCAAATCCGCGCAATCCTTCCAATGAAAAATCATTTCTTATCGTTCTTACATACGCTTTGTGAAGATTCCTTGACAGTGCTAATATCAGTGCGAATGTATGTTCGGCAACAGTATTTTCTCCGTAATATGGAACGTTGCACACAGCAATTTTTTTCTTTGCTGCAGTTTGAATATCAATATGATTAAAGCCTGTACTTCGTGTGGCAATGAGTTTAAGTCTTTTTGCTTTATTAATTACTTTCTCATTAATCTGGGAATAAATGAAAGGGGAAATTACATCAACGTTTTTTACTGTATCAGAATTTATTTCAGTTAATGGATCCTGAAAAAATTCGAGGGAAAAATTCTTAGCAAATTTTTTTTTTAGATAAGATTTTTCCTTGCCTGTAACTTCAAAAAATACAATTGAAATTTTACTCATGGTTAATTTAGTTCCTCAAGTTCTTTTTCAAGAAGCTGCTTGTAATGGAGATCGGCATAAATTCCGTTAAGTTCAACAAGTTCATCGTGAGTGCCTTCTTCCGCAATAATTCCGTTATTGATTATGATAATCTTATCAGCATCTTTAACTGTTGAGATTCTGTGGCTGATAATAATACTTGTACGGCTGCGCATAAATTCTTTTAAGCTTTTAAGAATTTCTTCTTCAGTATGAGTATCAACAGCAGAAAATGAATCATCAAGTATTAATATTTTAGGATCTATTGCAAGTGCGCGGGAAAGACTTGCGCGCTGTTTTTGTCCGCCGGATAAAGTAATTCCTCTTTCACCAACAATTGTATCAAATCCTTTTGGAAAAGATTCAACATCCTTAGTAAAGTGCGCAATGGCAGCAGCTCTTTCTACAACATCTCTCTTAATCTCTTTTAAACCGTAAGAAATATTATTTAAAAGTGTATCAGAAAATAAAAACGATTCCTGCTGAACAATACCGATATTTTTCCGCAACACTTCAATTGGAATTGTGCGTACATCCTGCCCATCAATTAACAGTGATCCGTCTGTAACATCATACAACCGGGGAATTAGATTTATTAGTGTTGTTTTGCCTGCGCCTGTAAATCCCATAATTGCAGTAGTTGAGCCGGATGGAATGCTGAGATTTATATCTTTTAAAATATACGGCAGATTTTCAGAATATCTGAATGAAACATTCTTAAATTCAATTTCTCCCCGGATTGATTTAATTGAGTAGTTTGTTTTTGGGGAATCATTAATTTCATATGGTTCAGCGTAAATTTTATTTAGCCGTTTCATGCTTGCTTCAGCCTGCTGAACAATATTTATTACCCAGCCGAAAGCAATAACCGGCCAGATAAGTATTCCGAGATAAAATATGAATGCTACAATTTCACCAAGATCCATTGTTCCGTTAATAATCTTGATGCCGCCGATCCAAATTACAATTATGGTTGATAATCCGGTTACAAGAAACAGAACAGGTTGTATCCAGGCCTGGATGCGCACCATGTTCATATTCTTTTTAAGATAATCTTTACTTAAATCTTTGAACTTATTTATTTCATTATCTTCACGCACATAAGATTTAATTACACGTATGCCGGAGAAATTTTCCTGCGCTTTTGTTGTAAGTTCAGAAAATTTTTCCTGGATCAGCGTGAACTTTTCATGAATTATTTTGCCGAGTTTATATATCAGAACTGAAAGGAGCGGAAGCGGCAGAAGAGAATATAATGTAAGGCTCCAATCAATCGAGATCATAATTGAAATTACAATTATCAGCCTGATTCCTGTATCTATTGAATACATAACAGCAGGGCCGAGAAACATTCTTACAGCATTAATATCATTTGTTGCATGCGCCATTATGTTTCCGGTTGAGTTATTCTGAAAATATCTCAAAGGAAGTTTTTGAATATGATTCCAGAAATCATAGCGCATATCGTATTCAATTTCACGGGATACAACAATGATTGTTTGCCGGATGAAAAATCTGAATATACCTGAGACAAGCGAGAAAACAACTATTAAGGCAGCATAATACAGAAGTGTTTCTGTTGATGTGTGTACCTGAAGTTCATTTATTGCATCTTTTGTAAGAAGGGGAATATAAACCGCAGCTGCATTTGAAAGGAGAATGAATAATAATCCCCACAAAAGTTTGGATTTATATTTTACAAAATATTTTTTAAGTGAGTAAAGATTCCGCATAAACAAAAAAACTCAGATAAATTGCGGCTGAGTTTAGTTAATAAAAATGAGAAAATTAACCGAGTAAAAAATTGAGGAGGAACAAACTCCTCCTTCTGCAATTATTCTATTACTTTAAAGCCGGTATATTTTTGAAGCACTTCCGGAACAATAATTTTTCCTTCCGGTGTCTGATAATTTTCCAATATAGAAACCATCAATCTGCTTGTT
>Ga0079224_100011726_pt1 | contig 12095 bp, 8 predicted proteins | sample Stecom2015_FD_80414 | JGI IMG/M metagenome (GOLD analysis project Ga0079224, IMG submission 80414) | Agricultural soil microbial communities from Utah to study Nitrogen management - Steer compost 2015 | ecosystem: Environmental > Terrestrial > Soil > Agricultural land | place: USA: Utah... | reverse complement strand
CGATGTCACTGCCGCCCATACGGAAAGAACATCCACTGTTGCGGCAACATCATGAACTCGAATGATAGCAGCTCCTGCCTGTGCCGACAGAAGCGCTAACGCCAGGCTTCCCGGCAGCCGCGCATCCACTTCGCGGTGCAACAATGCCCCCAGCATGGATTTACGAGATAGACCCACTAACACCGGATAATTCAGAGCGACTAATTCGGGCAACCGCTGCAAAAGCAAAAGATTATGCTCGAGGGTTTTGCCAAATCCGAAGCCCGGATCGAGCAGGAGTTTTTGTGCAGGGATACCAGCAGCCAGACAGGCTGCCACCCGCTCCTGTAAATATGCAATCACTTCGGCTACCGGATCGACGTATTGAGGGTGCAGCTGCATGGTCTGCGGTTCACCCTGCATGTGCATCAGACACACCGGCAGATTCGTTGCCACCGCAGCGGCCAATGCGCCCTCACGGCTCAGGGCGCGGACATCGTTAATAATCGCCGCACCTGCACGGGCCGCCTCAGTCATCACCTCGGGGGTACTGGTATCAACTGAAATGACGGCATCAAATTCTCTTACCACGGCTTCAACTACCGGTACTACCCGATCCAGTTCCTCTTGAACTGAAACCGTCGGTGCTCCAGGACGAGTGGACTCGCCGCCAATATCGATAATCCCTCCACCTTCGGCCAATATCTGCTCGGCACGTGCAAGGGCCAGATCCAGCGCGAACTGATTGCCGCGATAACAAGCACCGCCATCAGAAAACGAATCTGGAGTTGTGTTGAGAATACCCATGACAAGGGGGCGGGAAAGATCGAGAAGGTGCGCACCTGCCTGCAACTGCATAATTATCCCTGATTGAGTTTGGCTGCTGAAATACTGGACGTTTTTTAAAGTAACGCCCAATAAAAAACAACCCCGGTAAACCGGGGCTGATGTCTGGCTAGTTGGTATCAGTGCTCTTTTGCGGGGCCACCAATCGGGCCGGTCTTGGGCTCATCGGCGGGTTTCGATTCGCCATCATTGCCCTTGTCGCGCAAGTGGTTATTAAAATCGTCGTCCTGCCACTCCCGCGGTGGACGCACTTTGCGGCGCGCCATCAAATCCGCGACCTGTTCAGCGTCGATGGTTTCATACTCCATCAACGCATTCTTCATCGCTTCAAGAATATCGCGGTTTTCCTCCAGGATTTTTTTCGCCCGCGCGTAGCACTCGTCAATGATGCGCCGGACCTCCTCGTCGATAAGTTTGGAAGTTTCATGCGAGTACTGCTGGGTTGACATACCCGGATAAGCGCCTTCTTCTTCACCATAGTGAAGCGGACCAAGCTTTTCCGAAAGTCCCCATTTGGTCACCATACTGCGCGCCATTTGGGTAGCACGTTCAATATCGTTGGATGCTCCGGTAGTCACGCCATCAGCACCGAGCGTCATTTCTTCAGCAATACGGCCGCCAAATAAAGTACATAAACGCGATTCCAGCGAACGCTTGCTGTAACTGTACTTGTCTTCTTCGGGCAAATACTGGGTCACACCCAAAGCACCACCGCGCGGAATGATAGTGACTTTATGCACAGGGTCATGTTCAGGCACCAGACAACCCACAATCGCGTGACCAGCTTCGTGATAAGCCGTATTCTCCTTTTCCTGCTCGCTCATCACCATGGACTTGCGCTCAGCGCCCATCATGATTTTGTCGCGGGCCTTTTCAAAATCCTCCATGGTGACCAGACGCTTGTTGGCACGCGCCGCAAACAACGCCGCCTCATTCACCAGGTTCGCCAGATCGGCGCCGGAGAATCCGGGCGTACCGCGGGCGATTACCGAGGCACTGACACGCTCGTCCAGTGGCACCTTGCGCATATGCACTTTAAGAATCTGCTCGCGTCCGCGAATATCCGGCAGTCCGACATAGACCTGGCGGTCGAAACGACCAGGACGCAACAGTGCCTTGTCCAAAACATCGGCACGGTTGGTGGCCGCGATGATAATGACGCCGTCATTACCTTCGAAACCATCCATTTCCACCAGCAGCTGGTTAAGTGTCTGCTCGCGCTCATCATGGCCGCCTCCATGACCACCTCCACGATGACGACCTACCGCATCAATCTCGTCAATAAAGATAATGCAGGGTGATTGCTTTTTAGCTTGCTCAAACATATCCCTCACCCGGGACGCACCCACCCCGACAAACATTTCCACAAAGTCCGAACCGGAAATGGAGAAAAAGGGTACTTTAGCTTCACCGGCAATCGCCTTGGCTAACAAGGTTTTACCTGTTCCCGGTGGGCCAACCATCAGAACACCACGTGGAATTTGTCCACCCAGACGCTGGAAGCGCGATGGGTCACGCAGGTATTCAACCAGCTCGGAGACTTCTTCTTTCGCTTCATCAACCCCCGCTACGTCAGCAAAAGTGGTCTTGATTTGATCCTCACCCAGCAGGCGCGCTTTACTTTTACCAAAGCTCATGGGTCCGCCACGACCGCCCGCTCCACCTTGCATTTGCCGCATAAAGAACAGGAATACAACGATAATAATCAGGATCGGGAAGCTCGCGACCAGGAGTTGCTGCCACAAACTGGGCTGCTCTACTTCACGACCTTTTACATCAACCCGGTGATTAATCAGATCATCCATCAGCTTGGGATCTTGCACTTGAGGCCGAATGGTCTTGAAGGTGCCATTGTCGTGATAAATTCCCTCGATGACTAAACCGTCAATAACCACTTCTCTCACCCGGTCATTTTTTACCGCGAGAATAAATTCAGAATAATTGAGGTTTTCATTGGAGGGCGCGCGATTGAAGCCTTCAAAAACGCTAAACAGCACCACAGCGATGATCAGCCACAGGATTAAATTCTTGGTCATATCGTTCAAGGAGAGATCCTCATTGGTACATCATTAAAAACTTACGAGCAGCGGCAAAACTTGTAGTCCTGTCAGTATAGTGCTGATTGTACCCGCCCACCGCTACTGAGACAGCGGTTTTTGCCTTTTTTACACCACGCTAAGCACTTTCTTACTTACCACTTACGGGATTACTGTTTCCTGTAGCCTTTGGCGACCAGGTAAACTTCACGCGACCGCGGCCGGGATGCTGCAGGTTTTCGAATAACAACTTTCTCAAATAAATTTCTTACATCTCTGACAAAAGCATCAAACCCTTCGCCATGGAAAATTTTGGCGACAAATGCACCTTTAGGTTTGAGCACCTGCTGGGCCATGTCGAGCGCCAACTCAACCAGATACATAGCCTGCGGTTGATCGACTGCGTCCATACCACTCATATTGGGGGCCATGTCGGAAATTACAACGTCGGCGCCCGCACCATTCAAATGCTCCATTAACTGACCGAACACGGACTCTTCAGTAAAGTCACCCTGAATAAAATCGACACCGGCAATACCATCCATCGGGAGGATGTCGGACGCCAGCACTCGCCCCCGATCACCTACCAACTGAACCGCAACCTGGGACCAGCCTCCTGGGGCAGAACCTAAATCCACGACCAGCATCCCCGGCCGTATCAGCTTGTCCTTTTCGTTCAATTCGAGAAGCTTATAACTGGCCCGTGAACGATAACCGTCTATTTGCGATTGTTTGACGTAGTGGTCATTGAAATGTTCCTCCAGCCAACGGTTACTGCTTTTGGATTTGGCCATGACGTTAACGCTCTCTCAGGGGATTGGGCTACAATGAGCGCCGTATTTATTTATGATCATTGAAGGTAATTGTATGCCCATCAGCTCCGACCGCAAAAAACAATTTCGCACTATCGGCCATCAACTCAATCCGATTGTCACCATCGCGGGCAACGGCCTGAGCGAAGGGGTATTGCAAGAATTGAATCGCGCACTTGAAGATCACGAGCTGATCAAAGTCAAACTGGCATTGGCGGAACGCGAGGAACGCAAAGCCATTGTTGCCGAACTGCAAGCCTTGCCTAATGTTGAGTTAATTCAGGAAATCGGCAAAGTTGTTTTACTCTATCGTCCTAATAAAAAGGCCAACCCGAAACTTTCCAATCTCCATAAATAAATTCAGCTCCATAAATAAAAAAGGAAAAGGTTTTACCCTTTTCCTTTTTTAAAGAAGCTTAAGCTTAAATGTGTTCGACAGTTTCGATTTCGTACTCGACTTCTCCGCCCGGCGCTTTTACCACAACAATATCGCCTTCTTCCTTTCCTACCAAAGCCCGCGCAATCGGTGAGTTCACCGAAATTTTATTGGCTTTCACATCCGCTTCATCATCGCCGACGATCTGATAGGTAACACTTTGATCCGTTTCCAGATTGATGATGGTTACTGTGGTGCCAAAGATTACTCGTCCACTGTGAGGGATGGCTTTGACGTCAATGATCTGGGCATTGCTCAGTTTGCCTTCGATTTCCTGGATCCGACCTTCACAAAAACTTTGTTGTTCACGCGCTGCGTGGTATTCGGCATTCTCTTTTAAATCACCGTGTTCGCGCGCTTCAGCAATTGCTTGCACAATACGCGGTCGCTGAACCTTTTTCAGGTCTTCCAGCTCAAGACGCAGTTTTTCTGCCCCTTCAACTGTCATAGGAAATTTGCTCATGCGCCAATCCTCTTATGTAAATCCTGCAAGCGACGCACTTCAATATGCGAACCAACCTTGAGCGCCATGCATACGGCTTCGCCAGCAGCCAGAGTGGTAGTGTAATAAACCCGGTGATTTTCGGCATTGCGTCGAATAGAAGCAGAATCACGGGTTGCCTGCCGCCCTTCCACGGTGTTGATAATCATCGATATTTCATCGTTCTTAATCATATCAACAATATGTGGGCGTCCTTCCTGAACCTTGTTAACAACCTGCACTTCCAATCCAGCTTCCACTAACACTGCAGCCGTACCGCGCGTTGCCACCAGAGTGAAGCCGAGTTCTTTCAGTTGACGAGCGACGTCCACAATGCCTGGCTTATCCATGTCGCGCACGCTGATAAACACCTTGCCCGAAGTTGCAATGCGATTGTTGGCCGCCAGCTGGGACTTGCCAAAAGCTTCCCCGAAAGTGTCCCCAATACCCATTACTTCACCGGTAGATTTCATCTCGGGTCCGAGGATCGGGTCGACAGCTGGGAATTTATTAAAGGGGAATACCGCTTCTTTCACGCTGAAATAATCGGGGATAATTTCTTTGGTAAACCCCTGTTCCGCCAGAGAAACACCCGCCTGACAACGTGCCGCCACCATTGCCAGTGACACCCCGATACATTTGGATACAAACGGGACGGTACGGGATGCACGCGGGTTCACTTCAATTACGTACACCTTGCCATCCTGGTATGCCAACTGGGTATTCATTAATCCGATTACGCCCAGTTCGATGGCCATTTTCTTGACCGTCTCACGCATTTCATCCTGCACCTCGGCAGGTAATGAATAAGGTGGTAGCGAACAGGCAGAGTCACCGGAATGCACACCACATTGCTCAATGTGCTGCATGATCCCGCCAATTACCACCTGCCTGCCATCAGAGACGGAATCAATGTCCACCTCAATAGCTGCGTTAAGGAAATGATCGAGAAGCACGGGTGCGTCTTCAGACACCTGTACCGCAGTACGCATATAGGTACGCAACTCATCTTCTTTATAAACAATCTCCATCGCGCGTCCGCCCAAGACATAAGAGGGCCGAACCACGAGCGGGTAACCCACTTTATCAGCAGCTAACAGCGCCTCTTCCAGCGAGCGCACAATTGCATTGGGCGGTTGACGCAAGCCAAGCTTGTCAATCATTTGTTGGAAGCGCTCACGATCTTCGGCTCTATCAATTGCGTCTGGGCTGGTACCGATAATCGGGACACCTTCAGCCTCCAGTGCACGTGCCAATTTCAGCGGCGTCTGGCCACCGAACTGTACGATCACGCCGACGGGTTTTTCTTTGTGAACGATTTCAAGCACGTCTTCCAGCGTGACTGGTTCAAAGAACAGACGATCAGAGGTGTCATAGTCGGTGGATACGGTTTCAGGGTTGCAGTTGACCATAATGGTTTCGTAGCCGTCTTCGCGCATAGCGAGAGCGGCGTGTACACAGCAGTAGTCAAACTCGATACCTTGGCCAATACGGTTGGGGCCGCCGCCGATAACCAGAATCTTTTTCTTGTCGCTGGGATTAGCTTCGCACTCTTCTTCATAAGTGGAATACATGTAAGCCGTCGAAGTGGCGAACTCGGCGGCACAGGTATCAACCCGCTTGAAGACCGGACGAATATTTAAACTCTGACGATAGTGACGCACAGCCTTTTCTGTGCTGCCGAGCAACAACGCCAGACGTTTGTCGGAGAAACCTTTACGCTTCAAACGATAAAGAGTAGTCGCGTCCAGATCGGTGAGCGATTTGCCGCGCAACGACTGCTCAATATTGATCAGCTCTTCAATCTGCACCAAAAACCAGGGATCAACAGCCGAGGTTTTATAAATTTCATCTACCGTCATGCCCATCCGGAAGGCATCACCAAGGAACCATATGCGTTCGGCTCCCGGCGTCGCCAGCTCGCGTCGCACGCGGGCTGCTCCTTCTTCACTGGCGTAGTCCACTTTGGATTCAAAACCGGCAGAACCCACTTCCAGACCCCGCAGCGCCTTTTGCAGCGACTCCTGAAACGTGCGCCCAATCGCCATGACTTCGCCCACGGATTTCATCTGGGTGGTCAGGCGGGCATCCGCGTCGCCAAATTTTTCAAAGGTGAAGCGCGGTATTTTAGTCACCACGTAATCAATAGACGGCTCAAAAGAAGCGGGGGTCGCGCCGCCGGTAATTTCATTTTTCAACTCATCGAGGGTGTAGCCGACAGCGAGTTTGGCCGCGATTTTGGCGATCGGGAAACCGGTAGCCTTTGATGCCAGTGCCGATGAGCGCGAAACCCGCGGATTCATCTCGATCACCACCATCCGGCCGTCCACCGGGTTAACCGCAAACTGGACGTTGGAACCGCCAGTCTCGACGCCGATCTCTCGCAATACCGCGATCGATGCGTTACGCATGATCTGGTATTCCTTATCAGTCAGAGTCTGCGCCGGAGCCACAGTAATAGAGTCGCCGGTATGGACGCCCATGGGGTCGAAGTTTTCGATGGAGCAGACGATGATGCAGTTGTCGTTTTTGTCACGCACTACTTCCATCTCGTACTCTTTCCACCCGAGCAGAGATTCATCAATCAGTAATTCATTAGTGGGCGACAGATCAAGACCGCGGGTACAGATTTCTTCGAACTCTTCCCAGTTATAAGCGATACCGCCACCGGAACCACCCATAGTGAAGGACGGGCGGATAATGCAGGGAAAGCCAAATTCTTTAGGGACTTCTCGGGCCTCTTCAATCGAGTGCACGATACGCGCCCGGGCACACTCCAGACCGATACGCTTCATCGCCTGGTCAAACAGATTGCGGTCTTCCGCCTTTTTAATGGCTTCTTCTTTCGCACCAATCAGCTCAACATTGTACTTTGCCAGCACGCCTTTTTCGGCCAGCTTCAAGGCGCAGTTCAGTGCGGTCTGGCCGCCCATGGTGGGAAGGATGACATCAGGGCGCTCTTTCTCAATGATTTTGGCAACGGTTTGCCATTCAATCGGCTCAATGTAGGTAGCATCGGCCATGGCCGGGTCAGTCATAATGGTGGCCGGGTTGGAGTTGACCAGAATGACACGGTAGCCCTCTTCCCGCAGGGCTTTACAGGCTTGGGCACCCGAATAGTCAAACTCACAGGCCTGGCCGATCACAATGGGGCCGGCGCCGAGGATAAGTACGCTGTTGATGTCTGTACGTTTTGGCATGTCTGCTCCGAAAATAGTCGCCTGCGCTACTGGTTAGCAATACCAACAGAGGCGGCTGATAACACTCATATTTGTTTTGCTTTGCGCGCTTTCATCAGATCGATAAAGTGATCAAACAAGCTGTCCGCCTCGTGCGGACCGGGGCTGGCTTCAGGATGTCCCTGAAAGCTAAACGCGGGCTTATCGGTAAGCCGGATGCCCTGCAAACTGCCATCGAACAGGGACTTGTGGGTGACTTTCACATTGCTGGGCAACGTGGCCTCATCAACCCCAAAGCCGTGGTTTTGAGAGGTAATCAATACCCGCCCGGATTCCACATCCTGCACCGGGTGATTGGCGCCATGATGGCCGAATTTCATCTTGACCGTCTTAGCGCCCGCCGCAAGGGCCAAGAGCTGGTGGCCAAGACAAATACCAAAGATGGGAATATCGGTTTCTAAAATAGTTTGGATGGCTTCAATCGCATAATCACAGGGTTCCGGATCGCCGGGGCCATTGGCCAGGAACACCCCATCCGGGTTCATCGCGAGCACGTCGCTCGCCGGGGTTTGTGCTGGCACTACGGTCAGCTCACAGCCAAGCTCAGCCAGAATGCGCAAAATATTACGCTTTACCCCAAAGTCGTAGGCGACAACCTTGTAGAGTTTTTCTTTTTGCTCGCTGTGGCCTTCACCCAGAGTCCAGGTGGACTGAGTCCACTGATAAGGTTCAGCAGTGCTCACCACCTTCGCCAAGTCCATGCCCTTAAGTCCGGAAAATTCACGCGCTGCAGCCAGCGCCTTGGCTTCATCAGCTTCTGTTAACAGCTCCGGACCAGCGAGGATGCACCCGTTTTGAGTGCCTTTGTCACGCAGGATGCGGGTCAAGCGGCGGGTGTCGATATCGGCAATACCTAGTACATTTTTTTCGACCAGGTAGTCGGTAAGATTTTGTTCGCTGCGGAAGTTGCTGGCTAATAGAGGAAGGTCACGAATCACCAGACCTGTCGCCCACACTTTATCGCATTCAGCGTCTTCTGCTGTGGCACCGGTATTCCCGATATGGGGATAAGTGAGCGTAACGATTTGTCTGGCATAAGAAGGGTCACTAAGAATCTCCTGGTATCCGGTCATAGCGGTGTTAAACACCACCTCACCGACGGAAATTCCTTCAGCACCAATCGAGGTGCCGCGGAAAACACTGCCGTCTTCCAGAACCAGCAGTGCAGGCTTTGCAGATAAAGCCAGATGGGAGTCCCCGGTATTCAAATCAACCTCCTCAGGTATTGTTGGCAGCACTCACTTTTGACGCCGGTTGATTTTTTTTGGGCCGAGAGCGGCACCGCACAGGAAAATCTGCGCATCAACAGGTGTTAAGCAGGGCAAGATGAGTGAAAAGCCCGGACGCGTTTGTAAAAAAGCGAGATGAAACGCGCGGCTTCATCTCGCTTTAATAACTATTTGAGGCGACCATGGGCGCGGCTTTGGCCAAGTACAATTCTGATCGCGAATTCTACGGGAGCGAGGCGGGTGTGTCCATCAGATATTCATCAGTTTTTCGGAACCGCGGAATCGACACTCGGGGAGGCCGCGGGCATTGGTTTGAAAGATAAATAAATTGCCCGCCTCCGGCTGTAACTGTTGCTGGGCTTCGTCCAGCCCCTTTCGGGCGCTGGTGACCATTAGCCAGCTCAGCCCCGGCCCACCGAAAGCTACACAGGTAGGCTGGGAAACCGGTAGTTCAATCCGGGTGATCATTTGTCCTTCAGGCGTATAGACCTGCACGCTGCCGCTGCCCCACTGGGCGCTCCAAAGATTGCCTTCAGCATCAACGCAGGCTCCATCCGGCTCAATGCCGGAAGCGGTCGACACAAAAACCTGCGGACTCCCTAAGGTACCGGTGGCTGCGTCAAATGGATATCTATCGATATTGCCGGAGGGTGAATCTGCATGAAACATTGCGCTGGAATCCGGACTCCAGCACAAGCCGTTAGAAATTGTTAACCCGGTGAGCTGGCGCTTCAGCTGTAAATCATGATCCAGACAATAAAGTCCCGTCGTCTGCTCAGCCGTCTCACGCACCTCAACGATCCCGCCAACCCAAAAACGCCCTTGACGATCTACCCGCCCATCATTCAGACGATTACCGCGAACGTCAGCTTCCGGTCGGGCAATCCATTCATATTGACCCGTCTGCAGATCCCACCAGGCAATTCCACTCGCGAACGCAACCAGTAGACGGGAATCATCCTGCATAAACGCAAAGCAGCCTATGCGCTCTGGCGCATCCCACTGCGACAGCTGTCGGCTGTCTGGATGATAGCGATAGAGCTTGGCGGATTGGATATCCGTCCACCAGATAGCATTGTCCTGATCATTCCACTGCACGCCCTCGCCCAACACGTTGCGACAGGGAATTATGTCCAATAACTGATATTTGATTGTTCTCACTACGCGCTATACCTCATGGCCTGCAATCTCGGCCAAGGATTATTTTCAAGAGTTTTCAAAGGGAGGTAAGCCTAACCGAAATTGAGGTCGCGCTAAACAAACGAGCCAATAAAACAGCAAGGCCATTGTGTTTCTAACAATGTAGTCGTTCTGGATCACGGCCGAGGCGAGCGCCCAGGCCGCGTCAGGTATTCGCGTCGCTGTAAAAATCTCAGATACGCGGATCAGATGGGTGAAATGTTGATGATCCAGCCCGGTCGGGGCGCAAAGAGTTAATTTTAACAAGCGGGGGTTAATCCTCGTGGCGCACGTCAGTGCCTTTAACCAGATAGATCACATATTGCGCCAGATTGCGCGCATGATCGCCGATACGCTCCAGCGCCCGCAGTGACCACATGATATTTAATACCCGGCTGATACTGCGCGGATCTTCAATCATAAAGGTGATCATTTCGCGCATGGCAGTCCCATACTCCATATCAACCACGCGATCGGTCTGCACCACCGTGTTCGCCAATTCAATGTCCAGACGCGCAAATGCATCGAGGGCATCTTGCAACATGTTGGATACATGATTGCCAATATGACGCACTTCCACATAACCGCGCGGTGCGACTCCTTCACGATTCAGCGCAATAGCTTGGCGGGCAATTTTGCTCGCCTCATCGCCAATACGCTCCAGGTCAGTAATGGCTTTGGTAACCGCAATGACCAGACGTAAATCACTGGCTGCTGGCTGACGCCGCGCAAGAATGCGGATGCACTCTTCGTCAATCGAAACCTCCATGTGATTGACCTTGGTATCGGACCGAACCACCTGCTCCGCTTTTTCCAGGTCAGCATCAATCAATGCCTGAATAGCATCGTTCACCTGACGTTGCGCCATCCCGCCCATTTCGGAGAGATTTTTGCGGATATCGTCCAACTCCATGTTGTACTGTTGAGATATGTGATGCTTATGACTGCTAATGTCCATGACTCAATCCACCTTACCCGTAACGGCCAGTAATGTAATCTTCAGTTTGTTTTTTTTCCGGATTAGTAAACAAGGTATCCGTATCGCCATACTCCACCAGATCACCCATATACATAAACGCCGTGTAATCCGAAACCCGCGCCGCTTGCTGCATGTTGTGGGTAACAATAACAATGGTGTATCGGCTTTTAAGTTCGTAAATCAATTCTTCAATTTTTAATGTGGAAATAGGATCGAGTGCAGAAGCCGGTTCGTCGAGCAAGATCACCTCAGGCTCAATTGCAATCGCTCGCGCAATCACCAATCTCTGCTGCTGTCCACCAGACAAGCCAAAAGCGTTGTCATGCAGACGGTCTTTTACCTCATCCCATAGCGCCGCACCGCGCAGAGAATTTTCTACCACGGTATCAAGCACCCGCTTTGACTTCACACCTTGCAAGCGCAATCCGTAAGCCACATTTTCATAAATGCTCTTTGGAAACGGGTTCGGCTTTTGAAACACCATGCCCACCTGTCGACGAAGCTCGGACACATCCACATGTTTGGCATAGATGTTTTCTCCACCCATTAATATTTCGCCTTCAATACGGCAGTTATCCACCAGATCATTCATGCGATTAAAACACCGCAGCAAGGTTGATTTACCGCAACCTGAAGGTCCGATAAATGCGGTGACTTTCTTTTCAGGAATTAGCAGGCTGATATTATTCAGCGCGCGTTTCTGTCCGTAATAAAGATTAAGTGATTGGACTTCCAGTTTTATCTGTTCATCGGCCATAAACATAGTGGGTGCCTGTGCGTAGGTGCTGGAATTCAAGTTCGCATGATGCTCGGCGTTAGACCTCGCTCGCTGTCGCGAAGTGGAAACTAAAGTGACATCCGACATAAACAGGTTCTCGT
>Ga0079224_100011725_pt1 | contig 12095 bp, 9 predicted proteins | sample Stecom2015_FD_80414 | JGI IMG/M metagenome (GOLD analysis project Ga0079224, IMG submission 80414) | Agricultural soil microbial communities from Utah to study Nitrogen management - Steer compost 2015 | ecosystem: Environmental > Terrestrial > Soil > Agricultural land | place: USA: Utah... | reverse complement strand
ACGCATATTTTTCTGTGAGAGCGCAATTCACCCTACGAGGACGCATTCCTTTCGATGAGTACGCAAATTTACCCACGAACACGCATATATTTAGGGTATGGCGCAAATACTTAGAATACCGCGTAATTAGCCATTGCTAAAACGCAATTCCTTCAATATGAATACAAAATAAAAACAGGATTTCCTCCTATTAAGAGGATAATCCTGTTTATTTTATCATTAGCGAACTGTTTTTAAAGCTCCGCTCCAAGATACAACTTGGTCTAGCATTAGGTTTACGTTGTCTAGGTGTAGATCTTGTGGTTTGAATTCTGAACCATTTTCAAAATCAGTGAATAATGAAAGTGTTGGATGTGTACGAACGTCAGCGATCATTAATTCACCCATGATACCACGTAGGTGTTCAGCTGCACGTGCACCACCAGTTGAACCATAGCTCACGATTCCAGCAGCTTTGTTGTTCCAAGCTTCACGAGCAAGGTCTAACGCATTTTTCAATGCACCAGTGATTGAGTGGTTATATTCTTGAACGATGAATACGAATCCATCAAGGCTAGCTAATTTTTCATTCCAAGCAGCGATTCCAGGTGCATCTGCTTCACCTAGGAAAGGTAATTTGAAGTCTGCGATGTCTACGATTTCGTAGTTAGCATCTCCACGCTTATCAGCGATTTCTTTCACCCATGCTCCTACTTGAGGACTTACGCGTCCTTCACGTGTACTACCTAAAATGATACCGATGTTTAATTTTTCGTTTGACATTGTTTGTTCCTCCTTTTTTTGATTACCAAACAGCTTATCTAGTAAACCCATGATGTCTCTCCTTTTATATATTAAAAGTATTTTTTTGCAGAATACCTTTAACCCTTTTATCTTTGAAGTATTTATCTTAACTTCAAGATAAATATTACTCCATTATCAAATGGATGTCAACAGAATTGAATGATTAAATTATTTTGGCCTTCTAGAAAAAGCAAAAAGCGATGCCATTACAGACATCGCTTCAATTTATAAATTTTTTATTATTAAATTATAGGTTAACTAGTTGACCTTTTTTAGAATGCAATAATGACCACGCATCAATAAGTGTACGTTTTGATTGTGCAATCACAATGTCTGATGATTCTGTACCAACTGGTTTTACTTCAAATGCAACTACGTTTTTGATTCCTTCACCGATATAACCAATTTCTAAAAGAACTTTCAAGTACTCTGCCAATTCAGGAACATCCACTTCACTTCCTGGATATCCGAAACGTGGATGCTGATCACCATATGCAGGATCAGTCGGATCTTTAATATAGCAATTTCCAATGTGGGCATGATTAATATAATCACGAGCCACCGTTAGTGCATCCTTTGACGTTTCGCGTTGCATTGGTAGATGACTTAAATCAAGCATTAAACCAAAAGTAGGATCTACTTTACGAACTTCTTTTGCGACCTCAACTGCTAGTTTATTAGAGCCTATTAAACATTTTTTATCTGTTTCATCATCGAATGTTTCAAGTGAAAGGACTAGATCACCTTTAGATTTTGCGTACTCACATAATTCTTTGATCGAATCCGTTAATAGCTGTAATGCAAGATCTTGATTATTATCTGGTTTAGCCCCACTTAAAAACCCAAGTTTCGAAGCATTTACTTCGTAAGCTTGATCAATGGCACCTTTTACTAAGTCGATTGCCTTTCTACGCTCTGCTTCATCAAATGAATTTAAATTCCCTTTGTTTCTTAACAGAATAGGTTGTGCCCCGAATCCTACAGTCATTCGACCAGATTCTAGAATTTGTTTAGCCTCTTTACGATCCTCAAGATTATTAATAGATGTAATCTCTATTCCAGAGAAAAAATCATCTTGTACAATCTTTTTAATGGTTTCAACAGTTGGTCCGTCTCCAGCCATTGTTTCAGGATACGCCATGAAATGAACAATTCCGACTTTCATTGAATCGTGCAGGTTTGATGACATACATTCGCCGTTAACTCGGCTTCCCTCCTAATATTAATAATAGTTATTCACACAGTGGTTTTTAGTATCAATACGAATATTTATATTTCTTACGAAGCAAGTGGCTAATTGACCCTTGCTTCGTCTATTAGACTATTATTTATTTATAATTAATTTTGTCAGAGTATTTAAATCCATCTAGAGCTCCATTATTAGAGAACTCACATGCTTTTTCAGGATCTCCGTCTACAATCACTTCGATAATATATGGTTTTCCTGAATCAACAGCACGTTGAAGTGCAGGCTTGATCTCATCATAATGAGTAACAAGCTCGCCTGGAACTCCCATACCCGCTGCCGTTTTAACAAAGTCAATTCCGCGTTCGCTATGTTCACCGTCAATTAACTCGTTTTTGTAATCTAAGTCTGTAGAAATTCGACGGCTATCATAGAACCAGTTTTGTTGTTGACGAATTAAGCCTAGTAAGGAGTTGTTTAAACAGAATATGATGACTGGAATATTATGTTTTGCAGCTGTTGCTAGATCTTGTAAAGACATACCTAAACTTCCATCACCAAGAATGTTTACACTTTGTCTATTTGGGAAAGCTAGTTTTGCTGCCATTGCCGCACCAAGTCCCCAGCCCATTGTACCTGCTCCACCAGTTAATAAATACGTACGTGGCACATACGTCTCAAATAATTGGCAAGACCAGATTTGGCTGATACCACAGTCATGTGATACAAACGCATCGCGATCTAAAAATTCACGAAGTTCTTGAATTGCACGCTCTTGTCTAATTGGTAGAGATGTGTAATCTGTTTTTCTAGCCCATTTTTTACGTTCTTCCGTTAAGTCAAGTTTCGTACTCGCTTCTGCAGTTGCAGCAACAGTTGCCCCAAGTGCTTTATGAGTTTCTGTCAGTTTTACCATGAACGATTTAACATCTGAAACGATTCCTAATGCTGTTGGCACGACTTTGCTGATTTCCTTGTTATCAATGTTGACATGAATAATTTTCTTGCCGTTTTGAGTGAATACACCTACATTACCTGTTGAACGGTCTGCAAAGCGTCCGCCAAGGTTAATGACTAAGTCAGCTTCAACAATTGTTTTGTTACCAAATGGAGTATCAAGCATCGTACCCATACGTCCAGCGAATAATGGGTGATCATTTGGGAAAGTATCCATTCCCATTCCAGTAGTTACAACTGGAATTTGTAATTCTTCTGCTAATGCTTTTAGTTCCTCCGTAGCATTTGCTAAGTTAATCCCACCACCAGATAGTAATACTGGTCGTTTCGCATCTTTTAATAATTCTAATGTCTTCTCAATGTCAGCATCAGTAGCTTGTGGTAAGTTATCTGCTGGAGTAGACGCGATGAGCGCATCTAGATCCACTTCTACTTCAACCTTTTGTTGATCAACTGGTAAGTCAAGTAAAACTGGTCCTTTTCTACCTGTTGTAGCTGTTACCCATGCTTCATGGATAAATTCTGCTGCCTTTGATCCGTCCGTTAAGCGGTAGGCTGCTTTTGTAACAGGCTTTGCCATTTCAACGATTGGAGCCTCTTGGAACTGCATCGTTCCTATTAAACTATTTTTTTGCTGACCTGTGATCGCAATCATTGGGATTGAATCCATCCATGCACTATAAAGACCTGTTAAAAAGTTTGTTCCACCAGGGCCTGATGTTGCGGCACAAACACCCACTTCACCTGTTGCCCTTGAATAACCGTCTGCCATAAAAGCACCCGTTTGCTCATGGCGCACTACGTAGGATTCAATATTTGTGCGTTCTTTTATTGCATCGTAGAATGGCAAAATTGCCGCTCCAGGTACTCCATAAATATGCTTAACTCCTCTTTTCTCTAAATACAATGCAATTAACTCAGCAGCTGTCATTTTTTGTTTAGCCATTTAAACCTCTCCCTTTTATCCCCTTTTTATAGTTTCAAAGATTTGAGCGATTGAATCTTTTTCTCCTACATTGCCAGGAAAAACGATATAAGGTGTATGTTGGAATTTAGCTTCTTTTCCAGACAACCATACTGGAACACCTGCAATCACTTGCCCTAAGATCTTTGCATGTTTTATCTCTAAACCAGCAGTTGCCACATCACTAGAAGTGATTCCACCTTTAGCGATAATGAACTTCGGCTTCACTTTTAACGATCGAACCACTTCAACTAGAGAACTTGAAACTGTTTGACTAATTTTTAGATTTGCCTCTTTATCTTTCGCAATAATGACATCTCTACTTGTATAAACAAGAGTATCGTGATTGGAAGAAATCTGTTGATCGACTAAGCGACAGACACGTGATATTTCCTCATCCCTTGTTTCTTCATCAAGGACTTTCTGAACATTGATTTCAATTTGCTCAATTGGGTATTTCTTTATAAGTTCGTTAATCTGCTCCGTTGTCTTTTGGGTGTGCGAACCTACAATTATAAATCCACCATTGTACTGACTTTCATCTTTTGAAATGACCTCAGTAGCTGATAGATAAGGTCTATCAACGATACCTGCGATTGATTTTACAAAAGACGCTGCTGTTCTAAACAAGAAATGCTTACCTGAATCTATTGCTCTTAGCACAGCTAATGAGACGACATCTAACTCATAATAAGACTTTGCATTCACAATGATTGGAACATTATTGCTCGCCGAGAGTAAAATCTCGTAAACCCTTTCAATTCCCCCATTATGAATGTCTTCCAACGTAATGAACAATGCGTCTTTTGAAGATACAGCCCCATTTGTCTTCTCTTCGATCCACTCTGGTAAATAAGCTGTATTGAATCCAAATACCGAGTCTTTCGCAAATTCTGTTTCACTTACAGGAATGAGCTGATCATCGACTCCTAGATAATGGGTATTATTTAACGTGTACCGATTAGCTTCAAAGAAAGCTGGAACGATCAAATGGCCTGAAATATCAACGTTTGCTGCTTTTATTAATTCATTTTGTAGAACATCAATTTCTAGAGGATAATGGCCCCTTAAAGTTGAATCACTTCTACTGATAATGGAGTATTGAATACCCATTTCTTGTGTAATATCCACAATGTTTTGGATAATTTCTCTGTTAATGTTTTCGGTTTTTTCTTCCTGATAGCTTCGAGTGTTGGTTAAAATGTAAAGAACACTTCTATCATCAGATAAACCTTTTTTCAACCATTCTTTTCCCCAATCCGTAATGACGTAAATGTCATGTACAGTTTGAACACCTGTTGGATCATCATCTAAAACAATAAACTTATGTTTTGTTTCTTTTAACCTGTTTTTAATCTTCACTCGTAAACTTTCGTCTACTTTAGTGAACTGAGGATTTTCGAAATCCTTCAAGCTTGGATAATGGGTTGCTTGAGACAACAGCCATCCTCCTTTCAAGTTCAATTAAGTGAAACTTACCTCGGTAGGGATTTTCTTTTTCCCTACCGATTGTTTGTGAGTCACAAAGACATGTCGTTTCAAATCTTTCCTCTAAGAAGTTGGTCTCCTGCTTTTCTTCTTGTTCCTTACATACTGAGGTAGGATGTTACTACCCTCGAAGAGTGTGAAAGAAATTAGCTATTTACTTTTTGGCCTAATAATTCATTTGCAGTTGAAATAATTCTGTGTGCTCTCAGTTCGAAGAAATCCAGTAATTCATCCATTTTCCCTGAAACACCGAAGCGGTCATTTGTACCGATTCTGCGTAATTTTGCAGGTTGGCATTCTGCTAGTACTTCTGCAACTGCACTACCCAGACCACCAATAATGGAATGCTCCTCAACTGTGATCACATGATTTGTTTTCGCAGCAGATGCAATAATGGCTTCTTTATCAATTGGTTTAATTGTATGGATGTGTAAAAGGTCAACTGTAATTCCCTGTCTTTCTAATTCATCTGCAGCTTTTAATGATTCATCAAGCATAATTCCAGTACTTACAATTGTCAGATCAGATCCTTCACGATATTGAATGGCTTTCCCAATTTCGAAAGGTTCATCTTTTTTAGTTACGATTGGAACAGGTAGTTTCCCAACACGTAGGTAAACTGGACCTTCATGATTGTAAGCAGCTTCTACTGCTTTTTCCATTTCAACCGCATCTGCTGGTACAATAACTGTCATACGTGGAAGTGAACGCATTAACGAAATATCTTCAAGCGGTAAATGTGTTGCTCCTTCTTGTGCTGCAGAGGTTCCAGCGTTATGACCAACAATTTTCACATTGTTGTTTGAATAACACACAGATACTCGCATCTGGTCAAACGCACGACCAGTCAGGAAGTTCGCATAAGCATTTGCAAAAGGTACCTTTCCACCTACTGCCATCCCTGCTGCCGTTCCTACTAAATCACATTCAGAAATACCGATATTAAAAAACCGATCTGGAAATTCATTTTTAAATAAATTTGTCATATTTGATTTTGCGCAATCTGCATCAAGAACTACTAAATCATCGTGTTTATGACCAAGTCTAATAAGTGCGTCTGCATAACCTTTACGAGGTGCCTCTTGATTTACCATCTTATACCAACTCCTTTAATGCGATTTCTAACTGCTCATCGTTTGGAGCCAATCCATGCCATTCATGGGTGTTTTCCATAAATGAAATTCCTTTACCTTTCACTGTATGGGCTAATATTGCAGTAGGCTTGCCCTTTGTCTCTTTTGCTTCTATATACGCTTCATTGACTGCGTTGATATCATGACCATCAATTTCAATCACGTGCCACCCAAATGCTCTGAACTTATCACCAAGGTTTTTTACACCTTTTATATTTTCTACAAAATCATCAAGCTGGATTTTGTTCCAGTCTATAATCGCACAAACATTATCAAGGTTGAATTGTGCCGAAGTCATTGCTGCTTCCCATACTTGACCTTCCTGTAATTCACCGTCACCGATCATAACGTAGGCTCTTCTATCGCTTCCATCATATTTAGCAGCTAATGCAACACCATTTGCTACAGATAAGCCTTGGCCAAGAGAACCTGATGAAATGTCAACTCCAGGAATATGTTCACCACATGGATGACCTTGTAATCTACCATCTACATCTCTAAAAGTCATAAGCTCTTCTACAGGAAAGAATCCCATTTCAGCTAATACAGAATAATAGGCAGGTGTACAATGTCCTTTTGAAAGGAAGAAGCAATCACGTTCTGGCCATTTTGGATTGATAGGGTTTACATTCATATGATCAAAATAAAGGACCGATAATAACTCAGTTGCAGATAGTGAACCACCAGGGTGACCACTTCCAGCATGATGTGTCATTCTAACGATATGCCTACGAATCCTCTTTGTTAGATTTTGGTAAAACTCGATCTTTTCTTTCGAAAGCACTATGAATTCCTCCTTTGTTTCTTAATAAGCAACAGCGTTTCAAAATGTTGTCAAAAAAATAAGCGTTTTCGTTGCTTATTAGGTAACTGCGTTTGATTTTTATATTATCACCATTTTTTGAAAATTTCAAGTGTTTTTATCCTTCTGTTTTTTGTTTTTTTAAAATTTTTTTTCATGATAAAAAAGGCTATCACATATTCAAAATTGTGATAGCCCCTACTATTCTTATTTCTTTTACTTTAATTATCTGTCCATCCAAGTCGTCTTGAAATCTTTTTACCCACCTCTATGAGATATGGCTTTATTTCGGTCAACCGCTCTTCGGTCATCCGAATACTTGGTCCTGAAATACTAATTGCAGCTGCAATTTTGTTGGTGTGATCAAAAATAGGTGCTGCAATACAGGTTATCCCAGGCTCATTCTCTTCATTTTCTGTTCCATAGCCACGGTCTCGAATATTTTTCAACTCTTTTAATAGACTCTCTTTGTCTGTAATTGTATTCTCTGTATGCTTTGGTAAACCAAATTTTTCAATAATATGAAGAGTTTCAGTTTCTGGTAGATAAGCTAAAATCACCTTTCCTACACTTGAACAATGGACAGGTGCGCGTCTACCTACTTGTGAATGTGTTCGGAGGGTTTCATTACCTTCAAGTTTCTCAATATAGATAACATTCCCTTGATCATACACAACTAAATGAATCACTTCGTTTGTGAGTAATTTTAACTCTTCCAAGTATGGCTTCGCTTGAGTTCTCAAATCGATCGATTCTAGCAACATTGAACTTAGTTCTAAATAGATATAGCCTAATCTATATTTTTTGGTTTCAGGATTTTGTTCAATATACCCATGTTCTACAAGGGTACTTAATAGTCTGAAAGCAGAACTTTTATTTATATCTAGGTAGGAGGCCAACTCGGTAACACCCAGCCCATCTTTACGTTGACTAACTAATGAAATAATTTTTAACGCCCTATCCACTGACTTAACCATTTTTTTGCCCTCCGCTTAAAACCTAAAGTAAGTTCCGTTTCTCCATAACAAAACAATAGAAACATCATTTTTCATCTATATTAGAATGAAAGTTTATCCGTTTAGTTTCTCATTTTATCAGAAAATATAGTCAAAAGGAAGTGTAACCGCTATTTCAATCTGCTGTTTCGTAGATTTCCGATGCAGGTTGAAACTTTTGAGCCGCCCTTGGCTTGAGCCTCCTCACTGGAATGTGGAGTCATCTTATTCAGTTACAATCAACTTTGATAACTAAAAACTAATCTTTTAGGAAGGTGCTTTTTAAATAGGATAAACGAATAAAAAAATCATGAAAAATAATTAATTTTATAGATTATCAATCAGGGAAAAATATAAAAATACCACAGCTTTATCACTGTGGTATTTTATACAAGCTATCTAAAATAAGTATTAATCTTTGTAAGATTCTGTAAATTTCAGGCAGAGTGCAACCTTACATCCAAGGCATACCAATAACCACGAACATTAGCCATGCTAATCCAGGTCCGATAATAACAAATGCTGCAGCACAGCCTAAAAGCTTAAGGAAGAATTCACGCTCTTTCATCCCTTGAGCATTTGCTAATAATACCGCGCCACTTGTTGAGAATGGACTTAAGTCAACAATACTTGATGCAATTGAAATTGCTGCCACAACACCTGCTGACGAAATTGCTGGATCCTCTAGGATAGGCGTAACAAGAGGAATAATTGCCGCTAAGAAACCAGTCGTTGATGCAAATGCTGAGATGATTCCGCCAACATATGAAGCTAATAGCGATGCTACCGAAGAATTGTTAACGCTTGCAATTAAATCTTGCATATATGCCATTGCGCCTACGCTCTCTAATACATTTACATAAGTTACGATCCCAGTTACCATAAAAATAACGGACCAAGGAACAGATTTCATTACTTCTGGCTGTTGTTTAGGTGCCATTAAAGCAAGTACTAAGGCAACTAGGAAGGCCGCAGCTCCCATATGCATTTCAAATTGAATGGCTAGGACAAGTAAAGCTACGATTCCTAGTAGCGTCGCACCCCTGTAAAAAGTAAGTTTAGTTTCAGGGTGCCCCTGGTTGTCAGCTGTAGGATCTAACGTGGCTGCCGCAAATGTACTAGCACTTGATTGTCGTCTAATTAATTGAACGCCACCAAAGGCAAAAAACAGAATAATAGCAACGATAACACAATAAAACAGTGTATTAATATAGAGAAGTACAGTGTCGTGGGGAATTCCACTTGTTTGCATTACTCCGTCTACAATTAAGCCAAAGAGATTCACAGGTGAGAAAGCCCCCGCAGTTCCACCCGTTACGACTAGTGTTCCCATTAAAATAGGGTTAATCTTTAATTGAGCTGCAATTCTAAGAGCAATTGGAGCAAGGATAATGGCTACAGTTGTAACCTGTGTACCGATACTAGCTAATACAGTTGCAAGGACAAACATTACCCATGGAATGAGAGCTACATTTCCCCTTACCAACTTTAGCCCCCATGAGATAATTAAGTCGATTGTTCCATTCTTTTGAACAATCCCAAAGAAATATGTTACACCAGCAAGTAAAATGAGTAAATCACCAGGAAAGCCATTAAAAATCTCTTTAACATCCATACCCGCAACAACGGAACCAATAAAAAAGGCAGCAACAATGCCCAATAGGCCGATATTGATTGGCAATATCGATCCTATGATGAACATTAGTAAAAGTATTAGTATGGCAGTGAGTTCAATCCCCATTTAAACACCTCTTCTAAGTTTTTAATAATCAAAAAAGTTCACAAACATTTTTGTGTATGATACATAGAAGTAAGTACTGAAGATTAACATACAAGAGTTCGTCGTATACTGTATACAATAAATGGCGTTTACAAGATCAATTTGTTTGGTTTTCAGCTCGTTCAATCGACTCTACTAAATAGTCAACAACATGTTTCGTATCAATTACATTCTCCATCCCCTCCTTATAAACTCCAAGTTTCATTTGTAAATAACAGCCAGGATTAGCTGTAATTAATACCGCTGACTCTGTTTGCTTCACTTTTTCCATCTTTTTATCTAATATTTCATTAGCTAGTTCTGGCTGAAGCATATTATAGATACCTGCTGAACCACAACAATATTTCTTATCTGGCAGATCTACATACTCCGAATTAGTAACCGCTTTCACGAGTTTCGCTGGTGCATCCTTTACTTTCATGACATATTGAAGGTGACAAGAAGGTTGATAGGTAACTCTTTCTCCTCTTCCAGATGCTTCAGGCAGTTCTCCTTTTTCGTAAATGATTTCACTAATATCACGAATTTTGCTTGAAAATGCTTTTGCTCGTTCAAGCCAAACTGGATCATCACGGAAAAAGTCCGTATAATCAACTAGTGCTGCTCCACAGCCACCAGCATTTGTAATAATATAATCGACATCCGCTTTTTCAAATGCTTCAATATTGGCCTTTGCTAATTCAATGGTTTTATCTTTTTTTCCACTGTGGTGGTGCAATGCGCCACAACATTTTTGATCCTGTGGTGTAACAACATCAAAGCCAGCTTTGGAAAGGAGTTTAATAGAATTATCATTGGTTTCTCTAAAGACGACATCCATGATACATCCTTGGAAAAATGCCACCCGCCCTTTTGATTCTTTATTTGTATTCTCTCTCGAAGTATAGGCAGCATGCGCCTTCCGCTTTGAAGGTGGTAGCACCTCAGGTAAGATTCGTTCCATTTGTCTCATTTGTTCTGGGAAAAGCTTCATGATTCCCAAACCTCTGGTCACTTTTTGAAGACCACTTTTTTGATACATCCACAGTAAATTTCCAACTCGATTCAGATTCTTTTGATCAGCTAGTACTTTATCGAATAAAAAGTCTTTTGCACTTCGAGTTGGTGCTGGTGTCTTTTTAATATCATTTTGGGTTGTATCAATCTTAATCGTATTCTCCTTATTATTGATAGGCTTTTCTTTTGGTTGTTCAACAGTCTCAGTAGCTGCAGCAATCCGTTCCTTAGCTAACATGACAATGTCTGGAATTTGAACGTCCATTGGACAGGCATCCACACAGGCTGAACATAATAAACATCTGTCCATCTGATCTTTTATCTCTTGGTTGACGGAGATTTCACCAGTTAGTAGGCTTCGCGCCATGGCTACCCTACCCCTTGGCCCATCCGCTTCACGCCCCGTAATATTTAGTGTGGGACATACACCTCGGCAAGCACCGCATCGTACACAAGTCATCATGGATTGTTCTGGAGTCAGTACTTTCACAGTTTTCACCTCATTCTCTAGTTTGGCAGAGCCATCTTCCCTGGATTTAATATATTATTAGGGTCAAGGGTTCTTTTTATGGCTCGCATCACTTCCATGGCAGGACCATGTTCTACATCCATATATTTAGCTCGAACCATACCAACACCATGCTCAGCAGTTGTTGTCCCTTCCATTTTTATAGCAAGTTGATGGATTTCTTCCGCCATTTTTTGAACATTTTCCATCTCTACTTCGTTACTACTATTGACGACAGGGCCAGTATGCATATTTCCATCTCCAACATGCCCATAGATACCACAAACAATTCCATAACGATCTGCTATATTATGAATCTCTCGTAGTGTCTCTGGTAACCTAGAAATTGGCACACAAATATCTTCACCTGCATACACCCTGAATCCGCCAGGTTTTAAGAGACCTACTGCAGCTCCAACCAATTTCCTTGCCTGCCACAGTTTTTCACATTCATCTGGTTCATCACTAAACTGGAGATAACTTGAATATTTCTCAACAACCTT
>Ga0079224_100011723_pt1 | contig 12096 bp, 9 predicted proteins | sample Stecom2015_FD_80414 | JGI IMG/M metagenome (GOLD analysis project Ga0079224, IMG submission 80414) | Agricultural soil microbial communities from Utah to study Nitrogen management - Steer compost 2015 | ecosystem: Environmental > Terrestrial > Soil > Agricultural land | place: USA: Utah... | reverse complement strand
TCGCGACAGCTGACGGCGTTCCTCGCCGGCGCGCGTACGGCCTGAGGATCACCACGACAGCGGACCTCCAGATCGCGCCTGATCCGCTCGAGCCAAACGACGCGCCCCGTGAGGCCGCCGCAGCGCCGATCACGCTCCCGTTCGCCCGGACGGATCTCGCGCTTGAGAATCCGTACTCGATCGACAACTACGTGTTCTCGATCGCTCAGCCCATGACGATCACCGCAACACTGAACGGGCAGGGGGGCGACCCGAACCTGACACTGTTGCGCGGCGATTCCCTGGGGCTGTTCGTGGCAGGAGCCCACGTCGTGGCGGCGAGTCTAGGGCCGGGCGCAACGGAAAGCTTGCAGGCAACCGTGGAGCCCGGCGTGTACACGATCGTGGTCGATGAATACGGGGGCCAGGCCACGACCTACAGCCTCCAGATCACTGCCACGCCCGCTTCACCGGCCGGGCCGTTCACGTTGAGCGCTCCCGTGCCGGCTCGCCGCGAGGGGCGGCCCTTCCCGGCCCTCGGTCGTGTGAGGCCCGAGCGGCCGGTTCCCCTGCGCCTGCCGGACCGCTGAGCCAGGCCGGGCACGGGCACGCGTAGGCGTACGCGTACGCGTACGGGTACGCCTACAGGAGCCCGCCGAGACCGTCCCCACCCGCCGCCCCGCCCCATGCCGGGCGGGGGTGGCGGGCGGTGACGCCCCCCGGCCCCCGGCCGGGTGGCGGGGCGCGGACCGGGCGCGGCGCCTTGCGGCAGCCCGCCCGCGCCGCCATCTTACAGTGGCTGGTCCACAGCGAGAGTTTCGCAGGAGAGCATGAGTCCCACCGCCACCGTCACATTCGTCGTGATCGCGGGCGTGGTGTGGGGCGGGTTGCTGACGATCCTGGCAACGGCGGCCCGCAAGGAAGGCCGCAAGGGCCGGGAAGGGTAGCCCGCGGTGCCACGCCGCGACGATCTACACACGATCCTCCTCATCGGGTCGGGCCCGATCGTCATCGGGCAGGCTTGCGAATTCGACTATTCCGGGACGCAGGCGGTCCGGGCCCTCAAGGAAGAGGGCTACCGGGTGGTGCTGGTGAACAGCAACCCGGCGACGATCATGACGGACCCGGACCTGGCCGACCGCACGTACATCGAGCCGATCACCGCCGAGTGGGTCGAGCGCATCATCGAGCGGGAGAAGCCGGACGCGCTGCTCCCCACGATGGGCGGGCAGACGGCGCTGAACGTCGCGCTCGAGCTGTACGACGCCGGCGTGCTGGAGAAGCACGGCGTCGAGCTGATCGGCGCGGACGCGCGCGCGATCCGCATGGCGGAGGACCGCGAGGAGTTCGCCGCCGCCATGCGGCGGATCGGCCTGGACGTGCCGACGGGCGGGTTCGCGCGCTCGCTGGACGACGCGTGGCGCATCATCGAGGACGTCGGCTACCCGGCGATCATCCGGCCGTCGTTCACGCTGGGCGGCACGGGCGGCGGGATCGCGTACAACCGCGAGGAGCTGGAGGAGGCGGTCCGGCGGGGGCTGGACCAGTCGCCGATCGGCGAGGTGCTGATCGACCGTTCGGTGATCGGGTGGAAGGAGTTCGAGCTCGAGGTCATGCGGGACGGCGCGGACAACGTCGTGATCGTGTGCTCGATCGAGAACGTCGACCCGATGGGCGTGCACACGGGCGACTCGATCACGGTGGCGCCGGCGCAGACGCTGTCCGACGTCGAGTACCAGAAGATGCGGGACGCCGCGATCGCGATCATCCGCGAGATCGGCGTCGCGGCGGGCGGGTGCAACATCCAGTTCGCGGTGAACCCCGCGGACGGCGAGATGCTGGTGATCGAGATGAACCCGCGCGTCTCGCGCTCGTCGGCGCTGGCGTCGAAGGCGACGGGGTTCCCGATCGCGCGGATCGGCGCGAAGCTCGCCGTCGGCTACCGGCTGGACGAGCTGCCGAACGACATCACGAAGTCGACGCCGGCCTCGTTCGAGCCGGTGCTGGACTACGTCGTCGCGAAGTTCCCGCGCTTCGCGTTCGAGAAGTTCCCCGCCGCGGATCCCACGCTGGGCGTGCAGATGAAGGCGGTGGGCGAGGTGATGGCGATCGGCCGCACGTTCAAGCAGGCGTGGCAGAAGGGGCTGCGCGGGTTGGAGACGGGGCTGGCCGGCTGGGAGACGGGCGCGCGGCCGCAGGACGACGGGCTGCCGGACGACTCGCCGGAGGCGCTGCGCAACGCGCTGCGGCGGCCGACGGCGGAACGGCCGGCGCAGCTCAAGCGCGCGCTCCAGAAGGGCTTCAGCATCGCGGAGCTGCACGAGCTGACGGCGATCGACCCGTGGTTCCTGGCCCAACTGGCGGAGCTGGTTGAAGCCGAGCGGTGGTGGGTGAACCTGGGCCGGGGCGAGGGCGAGGGAACGGCTGGAACTGCGGGTGTGGGTGGGGGAACTGCGGGTGGAAATGCGGGTGGGGGCGGTCGCGGTTTGGAGGGCATCGGCCGAGATGAGCTGCGGCGCATGAAGCGGCTGGGCTTCAGCGACCGGCAGCTGGCGAAGCTGCGGGGCGTGACGGAGCGGGAGGTGCGGGAGCTGCGCCACGCGCTCGGCGTGCGGCCGACGTACCACATGGTGGACACGTGCGCGGGCGAGTTCCCCGCTGCGACGCCGTACCTGTACTCGGCGTACGAGGACGAGAGCGAGGCGCCGGCGTCGGAGCGGCCCAAGGTCATGATCCTGGGCAGCGGGCCGAACCGGATCGGCCAGGGGATCGAGTTCGACTACTGCTGCGTGCAGGCCGCGCTGGCGCTCAAGGAAGACGGGTTCGAGACGATCATGGTGAACTCGAACCCGGAGACGGTGTCCACGGACTTCGACATCGCGGACAAGCTGTACTTCGAGCCGCTCACGCTCGAGGACGTGATCGAGATCGTGGAGCGGGAGCGGCCGGTGGGCGTCATCGTGCAGCTCGGCGGACAGACGCCGTTGCGGCTGGCGGAGTCGCTGGAAGCGCTGGGCGTGCCGATCCTGGGCACGAGCGTGGACGCGATCGACCGGGCGGAGGACCGGGACCGCTTCGCGGAGCTGTGCCGCCAGATCGGGGCGGCGGTGCCGCCGAACGGCGTGGCGACGAGCACGGACGAGGCGCTGGCGGTCGTGCGCGAGATCGGGTTCCCGGTCCTGGTGCGGCCGTCGTACGTGCTGGGCGGCCGCGCGATGGAGATCGTGTACGACGAGGCGTCGCTACTCGACTACTTCGAGCGCGCGGTGCGCGCTTCGCCGGACCACCCGGTGCTGATCGACCGGTTCATCGAGGACGCGTTCGAGGCGGATGTGGACGCGCTGGCGGACGGGGAGCGCGTCGTGATCGCTGGCGTGATGCAGCACATCGAGGACGCGGGCGTGCACTCCGGCGACTCTGCGTCCGTGCTGCCGCCGTACCTGCTGCGAGATGCGGACGTGCAGGAGATGCGGCGGCTGACCGGCCGGTTCGCGGAGGAGCTGGGCGTCGTCGGGCTGATCAACGTCCAGTTCGCGATCAAGGATGGCGCGGTCTACGTGCTGGAGGTGAACCCGCGCGCATCGCGCACGGTGCCGTTCGTCGCGAAGGCGACGGGCGTGCCGTTCGCGCGGCTCGCGGCGCGCGTGATGGCGGGCAAGCGACTGGACGAGCTGGGCGTCGCGCCGGGGACCGGCGGGCTGGGCTCGGACTTCCCGATCCCGGGCGTCGCCGTGAAGGAAGCGGTGTTCCCGTTCAACAAGTTCGACGTGGACGTGATCCTCGGCCCGGAGATGCGCTCGACGGGCGAGGTGATGGGCTTCGACGAGTCGTTCGGGCTGGCGTTCGCCAAGGCGGAGATCTCCGCGGGGATGCCGCTGCCGCGAGACGGCACGGTGATCGTCACGGTGAACGACGGCGACAAGGCGACGGTCAAGCCGATCGCGAGCCGGTTCCACGAGCTGGGCTTCCGCATCCTGGCGACAGAGGGCACGCAGCGGTACCTGGCGGCGCGGGGCGTGCCGGCAGAGCGGGTGTTCAAGGTGGGCGAGGGCCGGCCCAACATCGTCGACCTGATGATCAGCGGCGAGGTGCAGCTGCTGATCAACACGCCGCTGGGCATGCGCTCGCAGTACGACGACTACGCGATGCGCCGCGCTGCCATCGCATACAGGATCCCCTACTGCACGACGATGTCTGCCGCGGCCGCCGCGTGCGAAGCGGTGATCGCGATGCGCTCGCGTGACCCGCAGGTGCGGAGTCTACAGGAGCGCTTCGCCGCCGCGCAGCCGGCCTCGAAGCGCGTGGCCGCGCTGGTTTGACGGCCGGGGCGGCGCGCACGCTGGCGCCGCCCTGCCCGCTCCGCCTCCAACAGCCGCCCGCTGTTCCACCAACCCCGACACTCGCTCGCGGATCGCGCGCACGGTCGCGGCGGCCATGCCGCCGTCTGGCGCGCCGCGCCGCCGTGCCCGAGATTGGGGGCGGACACGACATTCCCGGAGGAGCCGATGCACCTGCCACGTTCGATTGCACTCATCCTGGCGCTGACGGCCGTGCACGCGGCCGCGGCCGGGGCACAGCAGCAGGGGCGCAGCGGTGTCGCGCCGGCACCCGCTCGCGGCGCGGATGAGGGCGAGGGCCCGTTCGAGCGGCTGATCATCCGCGGCGCGACCGTGGTGGACGGCACGGGCGCGCCGCCGGTCGGGCCGGTGGACATCGTGATCGAGGGCAACCGGATCCGGGAGGTGCGCAGCGTCGGCTACCCCGGCCTGCCGATCCGGCCTGCGCGCCGGCCGCAGAACGCGACGCGCGAGATCGAGGCGCACGGCATGTACGTGCTGCCCGGCTTCGTCGACCTGCACGCGCACATCGGCGGCGCGCCGCAGGGGACGCCGGCCGAGTACGTCTACAAGCTGTGGCTGGCGCACGGCGTGACGACGGTCCGTGATCCGGGGTCGGGCAACGGGGTGGACTGGACACTGCGGGAGCGGGAGCGCAGCGCGAAGAACGAGATCGCCGCGCCGCGCATCTTCGTGTACGTGCGGCCCGGCGCCGGCTGGAACCGTGGCCCGGTCCTCACGGCGGAGGCCGCGCGCGAGTACGTGCGCTGGGCGGCGTCGAAGGGCGTGGACGGCTTCAAGCTGGGCTCGCACGACCCGGAAGTGATGGAGGCGCTGATCGACGAGGCGAAGAAGCACGGCCTCGGCACGCAGGCGCACCTCGCGCAGACGGGCGTCGCGCGCATGAACGCGCTGGATGCGGCCCGGCTCGGGCTGGGCTCGCTCGAGCACTGGTACGGCCTGCCGGAGGCGCTGTTCGCGGATCGGGTGGTCCAGGACTTCCCCGCGGACTACAACTACAACAACGAGTACGACCGCTTCCGCGAGGCGGGTCGGCTGTGGAAGCAGGCCGCGCCGCCTTTCAGCGAGAAGTGGAACGCCGTGATGGATGAACTGCTCGGGCTGGGCTTCGTGCTCAACCCGACGATGACCATCTACGAGGCGAGCCGGGACGTGATGCGTGCCCGCGAGGCGGAGTGGCACGACACGTACACGCTGCCCTCGCTCGAGCGCTTCTACCAGCCGAGCCGCGAGAGCCACGGCTCCTACTGGTTCGACTGGACGACGCGCGACGAGATCGAGTGGAAGAACAACTTCCGGCTCTGGATGACGTTCCTGAACGAGTACAAGAACCGCGGCGGCCGCGTCTGCACGGGCTCGGACTCGGGGTTCATCTACAAGCTCTACGGGTTCGACTACATCCGCGAGCTGGAGCTGCTCCAGGAGGCGGGGTTCCACCCGCTGGAGGTGGTCCGCGCGGCGACGCTGTGCGGCGCCGAGACGCTGATGGAGCCGAAGGGCCGGCCGATCGAGTTCGGGCTGGTGCGGCCGGGGATGCTCGCGGATCTGGTGCTCGTCGAGGAGAACCCGCTGCACAACTTCAAGGTGCTGTACGGGACCGGGCACGTTCGGCTGGACGATCAGAACCGGCCCGTGCGCGTGGGGGGCGTCCGCTACACCGTGAAGGACGGCATCGTGTACGACGCGAAGCGGCTGCTCGCGGACGTGGCGCGGATGGTCGCGGAGGCGAAGACGCGCGCGATGACGACGGAGGCGACGGGCGGGCAGTGAGCGCTTGGGGTGAAGCGCGGAGCCCGGGCGTCGAGGGCACGGAGAACGGCGATCTCACGCGGAGCCGCGGAGAGCGCGGAGGAGCGCCGACGGCGCTGGTCCTGCATCCCGCGTGCGCGTTGCACGACCCGGGCTGGAAGCATCCCGAGCACCAGGGTCGGCTGCCCGCGATCGTGAACGCGATCTACCACGAGACGCCGGCGCTGCTCCACGCGGTGTTGCAGCGGGAGGCGGAGCTGGCGTCCACCGCGGCGCTGCTGCGGGTGCACACGGAGCAGCACGTCGAGCGGATCGAGGCGGCGGCGGCGCAGGCGGAGCGGGAGGGCGAGGCGGTGTCCCTGGACCGGGACACGGTAGTCTCGGCGGCGTCGTGGGAGGCGGCGCGGGCGGCGGCGGGCTGCGCGATCACGGCTGCGGACCTGGTGCTCCGCGGCGAGGCGCGGACGGCGTTCGCGCTCGCGCGGCCGCCGGGCCATCACGCGACGGCGGACCGCGCGATGGGTTTCTGCCTGTTCAACAACGTGGCCGTGGCTGCGCGGCACATCCAGGCCGAGTGGCGCGTCGGGCGCGTGCTGATCGTGGACTGGGATGTGCACCACGGCAACGGCACGCAGGACATCTTCTACGACGACCCGGGCGTCTACTTCTTCTCGCTGCACCTGCGCGACCACTACCCGGGCACCGGCTCGGCCGAGGAGCGCGGCCTGGGCGCCGGCATCGGAACGACGCGCAACGTCGAGCTCCCGCACGGGCTGCCGGCCGCGGAGTACCGCCGCATCTTCGCGGAGCAGCTCGAGGCCACGCTCGCCGAGTTCGAGCCGGACTTCGTCTTCATCTCCGCCGGGTTCGACTGTCTGGCCGGCGATCCGCTCGGCGGGCTGCTGCTCGAGCCCGCGGACCTGCACGCGATGACGCGGCTGCTGATCGAGCGGACGGCCGCGACGGCCGGTGGGCGTGTCGTCGCCGTCCTGGAAGGCGGGTACGCGCCGGCGCGTCTGGGAGCGGGCGTCGTCCGCGTCCTGCGGGCCCTGGCCGGGCTGCCCCCGGAGGGGTGAGCCGGCGCGGGATGCTGGACAAGACCGCGGTGGGACGCTAGAATGCCGGGTCACACACGCGCCGTTCAGCATCGCACCTCCCGGGGTCGAGCGGGCTCCGCGGCGCGGCGTCTACGTTTCCCAAGGAAGGGAGCGTCGCGATGGGACAAAGCGATCGCCTGAAGATCACCCTCAAGTGGATTCAGATCCTGGACAAGCTGGAGCCCTTCTTCAAGGAGCGAGGCGAGTTCCGCTTCAAGGCGCGAGTCTCGACGGCGGACGGGCGCGTGCTCTCGGAAACGACGTTGCCGAAGCAGGGGCACCTGGAGATCTCGGACCGCCCGGGCTGGAACCGCGTCACGCTGGACGAGGTGGTGTTCGAGGGTGAGCCGGCCGGGGAGGAGCTCGTCGTCGAGTTCTCGGGCGAGGAGCTGGATACGATCGGCGCGAACGATCAGTTGGACCATTACCGCCGCGTGTTCACGGGGCCAGCCTCGGAGTGGGTCGGCTGGTACGGGCCGGGGGACGAGACCGAGATTCGGCCGGAGGACCCCGAGAACATGAGCAACTGGCGGGTCTGCTACACGATCGAGCGAGTGTGACCGCGGCGCCAGCGGGGCGCGCACGCGACCCCCGCGGTGCGCAGATCGTGTACCGCGTCCGGCGAGCCGGGCGCGGTTTTCTTTTTTCTGGAGCAGTGATGATCCGGAGCGTGCATTGACCTGCGCGCCGAAACGCGCCTACATTCCGCGGCATGCCCCCACGTGAACAGGGTCCCTCGCTGCTGGGATTGGCGCGGCTCGGTCCGCGCGGCGTGTTTCCGCCCGGTGGGGAGGAATTGTACCGGCACGTGGCCCGGCTCGTCGAGCTCGGGCCGGAGCGAGAGTTTCTCGTGGTGCCGTGCGGGCAGGCGGTGACCGCGGAGTTTCTCGCGCGGACCACGGGGGCCACGGGGTCGGGCGTCGACCCGGACGCAGAGCTGATCGAGCGGGCGGCGGAGCGCGCGAAGCAGGCCGGGCTGGCGTCGGGCCTGCACTACGAGAGTGCGCCGCTGGAAGACCTGCCGTACCAGGACGCGGTGTTCGACGTCGCGATCGGCGAGATCGGGTTGGCGGCGGCGGAGGACGTGCACGCAGCGGTGCGCGAGCTGGTGCGCGTCACCCGGCCGCTCGGCTCGGTGGTGCTGATCCAGCTCGTGTGGACGGGCAACGTCACGCCCGAGCGGCGGGAAGCGGTGGCGGAGCATCTCGGGCTGCGGCCTCTGGTGCTGGTGGAATGGAAGCAGATGCTGCGCGAGGCCGGCGTCGTGGACCTGCACGTGGAGGACTGGGCGGACGCGGCGGCGCGGCGCGGTGGCGCGCGTGGCCTGGCCGACTTCCTGTCGCTGCGGACCCTCGGCGCGATGCTGTGGCGCGCGGGCCGGCAGTGGGGGTGGCGCGGTGTGCGTGCGGCGCTGGCCAGGGATCGTCAGGTGCGTGCGCTGCTGACACGGGAACGCGTACTCGGCCTCTCGCTGATCAAGGGGACGCGATGGCAGGAGCCGCCGGCCCCGAGCCCGTAGAGCGGGCGCTCGACGCCGCGCTGGCGCTCGCCGTCGACCTGGACGGTCGGCTGGAGCGCCTGGCGACACGCGAGGCGCTGGAGCGGCGCCTCGAATCCGGCCGGGGTCAGCTCTGGGTGGACATCGACTCGCGCAGCGAAGCGGAGTGGTCGCTGCTGAGCGAGGTCTTCCGGTTCCACCCGCTGGCGATCGAGGACACGCGCTCGCCGGAGTCGCGCATCAAGATCGAGGAGTACGACGGCTACCTGTTCGTGGTCGCGCGCGCCGTGCGGTTCGCGACGTGGACACCGGAGCCGTACGACATCGCCTCGTTCAACGCGTACCTGTTCCTCGGCCGGAACTACCTGGTGACGGTGCACGGCGAGGCGTCGCGCGCGGTGGAGACGGTGGCGGCGCGGGTCGAGACCTCGCCGGAGCTGATGGTGCGCGGCGTCGACCACGTGGCGTACATGCTGCTGGACACGCTGGTCGATTTCTACTTCCCGCTGCTCGACGAGATCGACACGTTCGTGGACGAGCTGGAGGAGCGGATCTTCGGGCATCACGGCGCGGACACGATGGAGCGGATCTTCGACCTGAAGCGTGCGCTGCTCGCGCTGCGCCGGCATCTCGCGCCCATGCGGGAGGTGACGGCGACGCTGGCGAACCGGCCGTCCGCGTACCTGAGGCCGGAGACGCAGATCTACTTCCGCGACGTGCACGACCACGTCGTGCGGCAGGTCGAGTCGGTGGAGACGTTCCGGGACATCCTGTCCGGCGCGATGGACGGATACCTCTCGTCGGTCTCCAACCGGATGAACGAGGTGATCAAGGCGCTGTCCGTGATCGCGACGGTGGTCTTGCCGCCGACGCTGGTCGCGAGCATCTACGGGATGAACTTCGCGTGGATGCCCGGGTTGCACCATCCGTGGGGGTTCTGGCTGGCGCTGCTCGCGATGGCCGTGATCTCGGGCGGCTTCGTTCTCTACATGTGGTGGAAACGTTGGCTGTGAGCGGATTCAGAGGAGAGGCACCATGAGTACGGCGACCGGGCGGGCACCGAGCGGGAGCTTCAGCGGCGTCGCAGCGCGGCTCGAGGAGATCCAGGCGGCGCTGCGCGAGCAGGGGCTCGACGGGTGGCTGCTGTACGACCTGCACGCGCGCAACGCGGTCGCGGATCGGCTGCTGGGGTTGGGCGACCTCACGCGGCGCTACTTCGTGCTGCTGCCCGCGGAGGGCGAGCCGCACGCGGTGACGCACCGGATCGAGCAGGGGCCGTGGGCGGACTGGCCGTGGGCGCGACAGGAGTACTCGGCGTGGCGCGAGCTGGACGCTGCGCTGTCCGGGCTGCTCCAGGGCAAGCGCGTCGCGATGGAGGTCTCGGCGCGCGATGCGGTGCCGGCCGTGGACGTCGTGCCGGCGGGCGTGCTCGAGCTGGTGCAGTCCGCGGGCGCGGAGGTCGTGTCCTCCGGCGACCTGATCACACGCTTCTACTCGCGCTGGAGCGCCGAAGGCCTCGCCTCGCACCGGCGCGCGGCCGGCGTGCTCGCCGCGGTGGCGGCGGAGGCGTTCCAGCGGGCGGCTGCGGCCGTCCGGTCCGGCGAGACGCTGCACGAGGGCGAGCTGCGGCGCTGGGTGCTGGATGAGCTGGCGGCGCGCGGCTGTGGCGTCGGCGCGGACGCGATCGTCGCGCTGGGCGCGAACGCGGCGAACCCGCACTACGAGCCGGGTGAGCGCGGCGCGCCCCTGATGCGCGACCAGGTGCTGCTGCTGGACCTGTGGGCGAAGGAGCGCGAGGACCTGGTGTACGCGGACCAGACGTGGATGGCGTACCTGGGCGAGTCGGTGCCGGAGCGGATCGTCACGCTGTGGGAGGCGGTGCGTGACGCGCGAGATGCCGGCGTGTCGTTCCTGCGGGAGCGGTGGGGGGCGGGGCAGCCGGTGCAGGGGCGGGAGGTGGACGACATCGTGCGCGGCCTGATCACCGCTCGCGGCTACGGCGACGCGTTCGTCCACCGCACCGGGCACTCGATCGATTCGGCGACGCACGGCATGGGCCCCAACATCGACAACCTCGAGACGAGCGAGACCCGGCTGCTCATCCCGGGCGTGGGCTTCTCGATCGAGCCGGGCATCTACCTGCGCGGCGATGTCGGGCTGCGCAGCGAGATCAACGTGTACATGGGCGATGCCGGGCCGGAGGTGACGCCGCCTGCGCCGCAGATGGAGCTGCCCGCGCTGCTCGCGCCGTGATGGCGACCGACGGCGCACCCGGGGCGGCGCCGGCCGACACGGGCGCGGCGCGAACCGACGAGACCGGGCTGTACCTGTACGGCGTGGTCCGGGCGAGCGGCTGGCGCGCCTGGCGTGGGACCGGCGCCGAGGCCGTGCAGCGCGTGCGCTACCGCGACCTGGCGGCGCTGGTCCGGCCGGCGCCGTTCGAGCTGCCGGTGCTCGACCGGGATGTGCTGATCGTGCACCAGCGGACCGTGGAGCAGGCGATGCGGCGCGACTCGATCCTGCCCGCGCCGGCCGGCGTGGTGTTTCGCGGGCGCCGGCCGCTCGTGCGCTTCATGGAGGACCAGTACGTCGCGCTGGATGAGGGCCTCGCCTTCGTCGAGAACCACTGGGAGCTGCGGCTGCACATCATGCCCGCGGGGCCGGGCGAGCCCGATCCGGAGGCGCTCGAGATCGCGGGGCGGCTCTACGCGGAGCTGCGCCGCACCGTGCGCGCGGCGATCCCGTTCCCGCGATCGGGACGACGGCTCCTCAGCGCCGCGTTCCTGGTGGACCGCGGCTCCTGGGTGCGCTTCGTGGAGCGCGCGGACGACCTGGGGGGCGCGCATCCCGAGCTGATCGTGGATGTGACGGGGCCGTGGCCGCCGTACGACTTCGTGAAGATGGTCGTCTGAGCGGGCCCGGCTCCGATGCTGGTGGACGTCGCGCTGCCGCTGCCGATCCCGCGGGTCTTCACGTACAGGGTGGAGCAGGACGGCCTGGCGGCCGGGACACGCGTCCTGGTGCCGTTCCGCGGGCGCCGGCTGATCGGCTGGGTCACCGGGCCGGGGGCGGAGCCCATCGAGCCGGCGCGGGTGCGCGCGGTCTCCGCGGTGCTGGACCGGGAGCCGACCGTGCCGGCGGAGCTGCTGCGCCTGTGCCGCTGGGTCGCCGACTACTACGCGGCACCGCTCGGCCAGGTGCTGCGCGCGGCGCTGCCGACGCTGCTCACGGACACGCGCCGGCCCGAGCCGCCGGTGCGGACGCGGCGCATCCTACGCCTGACGCGTGAGCTGCCGAGCCTCCAGGAGCGGGACGAGCTGTTCGGGCGGGCGCGGCGCCAGCGCGCCTGCTACGAGGCGGTGGAGGGGCTGGGCGGCAGCGCCGAGGTGGCGCACCTCACGGGCCAGCTCGGGTT
>Ga0079224_100011720_pt1 | contig 12096 bp, 11 predicted proteins | sample Stecom2015_FD_80414 | JGI IMG/M metagenome (GOLD analysis project Ga0079224, IMG submission 80414) | Agricultural soil microbial communities from Utah to study Nitrogen management - Steer compost 2015 | ecosystem: Environmental > Terrestrial > Soil > Agricultural land | place: USA: Utah... | reverse complement strand
GGGCGAGAGGGCGGCGATCTCGCGGGTGAACGCCCCGACCGCCGCGCCCAGCTCCGCGGGCCGGCCCAGCTGGTCGCCCTTCCAGAACGGCAACCGCCCCGGCACCCCCGGCGCCGGCGTGACGAGCACCCGGTCGTGGGTGATGTCCTCGATGCGCCAACTGGTCGCGCCCAGCGCGAAGACGTCGCCGACGCGGGACTCGTAGACCATCTCCTCGTCGAGCTCGCCGACCCGGGCGCCGCCCTTGTCGGAGCCGGAGACGAGGAAGACCCCGAACAGTCCCCGGTCGGGGATGGTGCCGCCGCTGGTGACCGCGAGCCGCTGGGCGCCCGGTCGGCCGCTGAGGGTGCCCGCGACCCGGTCCCAGACGATGCGTGGGCGCAGCTCGGCGAACTCGTCGCTGGGATAGCGGCCCGCGAGCAGGTCGAGCGTCGCGTCGTACGCCGAGCGCGGCAGCCCCGCGAAGGACGCCGAGCGGCGGACGACGGCATAGAGCTCGTCGACGTCCCAGTCCTCCATCGCGACCATCGCGACCACCTGCTGGGCCAACACGTCGAGCGGGTTCGCCGGGATGCGCAGTGCCTCGATCGCACCGGCGCGCATCCGCTCGACGGCGACCGCGGTCGGCACGAGGTCGGCACGGTGCTTGGGGAAGAGCACGCCGCGGGAGACCTCACCGACCTGGTGACCGGCGCGGCCGACGCGCTGCAGCGCGGAGGCGATGCTCGGCGGACTCTCGACCTGGATCACCTGGTCGACCGCGCCCATGTCGATGCCGAGCTCGAGGCTCGAGGTCGCCACTACCGCGGGCAGGCGACCCTGCTTGAGATCATCCTCGATGAGGGCGCGCTGCTCCTTGCTCACGGAGCCGTGGTGGGCGCGCGCGACCAGCGTCGGGGCGCCATCGGCCCGCCCGGACTGCGCCATGACCTCCGCCGGTGGCCGGCCGTCGTCGTCGAGGGCGATGCCCGCCCGCTCGGCGGTGATCTCGTTGAACCGGGCCGTCAGCCGCTCCGCCAGTCGGCGGGAGTTGGCGAAGACGATCGTGGAGCGCGCCTCGCCGATGAGGTCGACGATGCGCTCCTCGACGTGGGGCCAGATCGAGCCGCTGCGCTCGTCCTCCTCGCCGGCCGCGCTACCGAGCTCGCCGAGGTCCTCGACGGGCACGACCACCGAGAGGTCCCACTCCTTGGTCGAGGGCGGAGCGACGATCTCCACCGGCGCCTGGCCGCCGAGGAACCGCGCGACCTCCTCCACCGGCCGCACCGTCGCCGAGAGTCCGATGCGCTGGGCGGGCTTGTCGAGAAGGGCGTCCAGGCGCTCGAGCGTCAGGGCGAGGTGGGCGCCGCGCTTCGTGCCGGCGACCGCGTGCACCTCGTCGAGCACCACCGTCTCGACCCCGCGCAGCGTCTCCCGCGCCGCGGAGGTCAGCATGAGGAACAGCGACTCGGGCGTGGTGATGAGGATGTCGGGGGGAGCGGTCGCGAGCTTGCGGCGCTCGGCCGGCGGGGTGTCGCCGGAGCGGATCCCGACGCGCACGTCGGTCGCGGTCTCGCCCAACCGCTCGGCGGTCTGCCGGATGCCGGTCAGCGGTGCGCGCAGGTTGCGCTCGACGTCGACGGCCAGCGCCTTGAGCGGGGAGATGTAGAGCACCCGGCAGCGTTGGGTCTTCTCCGCCGGCGGCGGCGTGCTCAGCAGCTTGTCGATCGACCACAGGAACGCCGACAGCGTCTTGCCCGACCCGGTCGGCGCGACGACCAGGGCGTTGTCGCCGGCCGCGATCGCCCGCCATGCACCCTCCTGCGCCGGGGTCGGCTCGGCGAAGGCCGCGGCGAACCACGTACGCGTCGGCGCGGCGAAGAGGTCCAGGACCGATGCCCGCGCTGCCTCCGAGGCGTCGGCGCTGCTCATGGTCGCCATACTGCCCGACGGCACCGACACTGAACCCGCGTCAGGGGGCGAGGCTGCGCTCCCAGATGGCCGTCGAACTCGTCACGGTCCCCGCGGCGTACGGCTTGACCTCGCCGGTCGGGGCGTAGCCACACGAGCGCCAGAAGGGTTCGGCGACCGTGGCGTTCGTCGCCACGATGCCCAGGCGCAGCGTGTCGATCTCCCCCCACGCCAGGCCCTGCTCGACGACGACGTCGTGCAGCGCGCGGCCCACGCCTGTCCCGCGGTGGGCGCCGTGGACGACGAGCAGCCCGATGTGCGCGACCGCCGGGCGCGGCCATCCCCGCAGCACGTCGGCGAAGCCGAGGAGCGCCTCGGTCCGCTCGCACCAGAGCCCGATGGCGAGTTTGCGACCGATCTCCAGTCCCGGGGGCAGCGCGGTCAGCACCTCGCGGGCGTCCGAGGGTTGGGGATCCTTGCCGGTGATGCGCCGTGCGTAGTCCGGCGCGGACTCCAACAGCGCCTGCAGAGCGGCGATGTCGCGTGCGTCCGCGAGGTGCAGACGCCGGACGACCGGTGCCGACGCCACGTCAGTCGACGTCGTTCTCGAGCTGCCGCGTCCAGGCCGCCTTGACCGCGCGCCACTCCTCGTCGGTGTCGGGGTGGCGCCAGTACGGCGAGCACGACAGGTCCTCGCGCGCGACGATCCCGGTGCTCAACAGGTGCCGGCGTACGACGCGGGTGGCCTCGGCCTCCCCGTGCACGAACGCGCAGCACCGCCCCGCGGGGAGGTCCAGCCCCGCGACGGTGCGCGCGAGCTGGTCGGCGTCGTACGGCGTGCCGGTGTGCACCCACGTGACCGCCAGGTCGCCGGGGGAGTCGAGCGCGAGCTCCTCGGCCGGTCCGGCGACCTCGATGACGGCCACGACCCGGACGCCCGCCGGCACCCGCTCGGCCGCGCCGGCGATGGCCGGGAGCGCGCTGGCGTCGCCGACGAGCAGGTGCCAGTCGGCATCCGGATCGGGCGACCAGGCGCCGGCTGGGCCGCGGAACTGCAGCGTGTCGCCGGGGCGCGCGTGCAGCGCCCATCGTCCGGCGTACCCGACGTCGCCGTGGGTGACGATGTCGAGCGTCAGCCGCCGGGTCGCGGCGTCCCACGCCCGCACCGTGATGCGGCGCGGGAAGGGTCGGCGCTCCCAGGGGAGTTCGCGCACCTCGGCGTCGTCGAACGGCGCGGTGTAGCCGGCCCCGGGCGGCAGGAAGAACGCGTTGACGTAGGAGTCGGCCCCTCCCGGCTCGGCGAAACCGTCCAGCCCCGGACCTCCCAGCACCACCCGGACGAGGTGCGGTGTCAACGCCTCGGTGGACAGGACCTCGCCGTGCATCACATCTCCTCGACTCGGCTGAGGCCAGCCTACGGAGCCGGACGAATCACGACGTAAGGTGCACCGGTGACGACGAACACGGGAGCGAGCACCGCCGCAGCAGAGGCTTCCACGAGTACGCCGATGATCAGCGCCCGCGGCCTGCGCAAGGAGTTCGGGGACTTCACCGCCGTCGACGGCATCGACCTCGACGTGCCGGCCGGGCAGGCGTTCGGCTTCCTCGGCCCCAACGGCGCCGGCAAGTCCTCCTCGATGCGGATGATCGCGGCCGTCTCCCCGGTCTCCGGCGGCGAGTTGCGCGTGCTCGGGATGGACCCGGCCACCCACGGTCCGCAGATCCGCGCCCGGCTCGGGGTGTGCCCCCAGGACGACACCCTCGACGTCGAGCTCAACGTGCGCGACAACCTGCTCGTCTACGGCCGGTACTTCGGCCTGCCGCGCGGCGAGGTGCGCGACCGCGCCGATGAGCTGCTGGAGTTCGTCCAGCTCACCGACAAGGCCAAGGCCCGCGTCGACGACCTCTCCGGCGGCATGAAGCGCCGGCTCACCATCGCCCGCAGCCTGATCAACCGCCCCGACCTGCTGCTGCTCGACGAGCCGACGACCGGCCTCGACCCGCAGGCGCGGCACGTGCTGTGGGACCGGCTCTTCCGGCTCAAGGCGCAGGGCGTCACGCTCGTGCTGACCACCCACTACATGGACGAGGCCGAGCAGCTGTGCGACCGGCTCGTCGTGATGGACAAGGGCCGCATCGTCGCCGACGGCTCCCCGCTCGACCTGATTCGGACCCACTCCACCCGCGAGGTCACCGAGCTGCGCTTCGGCGTCTCGGTCGACGGCGGCCACGCCGCGCTCGCCGACCAGGTCGCCGACCTCGCCGACCGCGTCGAGGTGCTGCCCGACCGCCTGCTGCTCTACAGCGCCCAGGGCGAGGAGACGCTGGCGAAGGTGCACGAGCGCGGTCTGCAACCCGCGGCCGTGCTGGTGCGCCGCTCGACCCTGGAGGATGTCTTCCTCCACCTCACCGGCCGGTCGTTGGTGGACTGATGAGCAGCACCGACACCGCGAACCCGACCCGGACCCCGAGTCCGGCCGCTGCGCCTACCGCACCCAGCACCCGCGAGCTGGTCGCCCGGCAGGTCGACTACTGGTGGCGGGTCTACCTGCGCACCTGGCACGGCACGCTCGCCTCGTCGTTCCTCATGCCGCTGCTCTACGTCGTCGCCATCGGCGTCCTGCTCGGCGGCTACATCGACAGCGACCCCGACCAGCTCGCCGGCGCTCCGTCGTACCTCGCCTTCGTCGTCCCCGGCATGATCGCCGGCCAGGTGATGACCGTCGGCGTGAGCGAGACCAGCTGGCCGGTGATGAGCGGTATCAAGTGGCAGAAGGTCTACGTCGGCCAGATCGCCACCCCGCTGACCGTGCCCTCGATCGTGCTGGCCCAGCTGGCGTTCGTCGCGTTCCGGCTCCTCGTCGCCGTGGCCGTGTTCCTGCTGGTGCTGGCGCCCTTCGGCGTGCTCGCCACCTGGTGGGGCGCGCTGCTGGCCGTACCCGTCCTGATCCTCGTCGGCCTGGCCTTCGCCGCCGTGTGCTTCGGCTTCACCGCCGGGCTGGACTCCGACACGACCCTGACGGTCATCTACCGCGTCGCGATCCTGCCGATGTTCCTCTTCTCCGGGGCGTTCTTCCCGGTCAGCCAGCTCCCGGCGGTGCTCGAGTGGCTCGCGAAGGCCACCCCGCTGTGGCACGGCGTCTCGCTGACCCGGATGCTCACCACCGACACCCTCGCCGGGGGCCAGGCGCTCGTGCACCTGGTCTACCTCGGCGCCCTCGCGGCGTTCGGCACCTGGTGGGCCGTGCGTCGCCTGACCGCGAAGCTGGTGGTCTGATGGCTGTCGCCGGTTATCTCGCCGCCAAGCGCCCCGAGCCGGTCGTCCTCCCGCCGGTGGTCGGCACCGGGCTCGTCGTACGCCGTCACGTGCTGGCGATGCGCAACGTGTGGTGGATCTTCGCCACCGGGTTCCTCGAGCCGCTGCTCTACCTGCTCTCGATCGGCATCGGCGTCGGCGCGCTCGTGGGCGGATTCGAGATCGGCGGCAAGGAGGTCGCCTACGCCGCGTTCGTCGCCCCCGGCATGCTCGCCGCCTCGGCGATGAACGGCGCCGTCATGGACTCGACGATGAACGTCTTCCACCGGCTCAAGTACGACAAGCTCTACGACCAGATGCTCTCCACACCGCTCACGGCGGTGCAGGTCGCCGGGGGACAGATCGCCTTCTCCCTGGCCCGCGGCGGGCTCTACTCCGCGGCGTTCCTGGCGATCATGGCCGCGCTGGGGTACGTCGAGTCGTGGTGGGGCGTGCTTGCCCTGCCGGCCACGCTGCTGGTGGGCTTCGCGTTCGCGGCGGTCGGGATGGCGGTCACGACGTTCATGCGCTCCTGGCAGGACCTCGAGCTCGTGCAGCTGGTCGTGATGCCGATGTTCATGTTCTCGGCGACGTTCTTCCCGATCACGACCTTCGACGGCTGGTTGCGCGTCGTCGTGGAGTGGACCCCGCTCTACCGCGGCGTCGTGCTGTGCCGGGAGCTGACCACCGGCACCGTGGGACTCGACTCCGCGATCTCGGTGGTCTACCTCGCCGCGATGGGGCTGCTGGGCCTGTGGGTGTGCCGCCGCCGGCTCACCGCGCTGTTGCTGTCCTGACACCTCGCTCGAGCGGTCACGACCCCTCGACTCCCGCGCAGGGCACCGCTCCGCTCGACCGACGGTGGTCTCAGGGCAGGTTCGTCAGCATCTTCTGGTACCAGACCACGTCGATCCACCTGTCGAACTTGTAGCCCACCTCGCGCAGCTTGCCGACCTGCTCGAAGCCGACGCTCTCGTGCAGTCGCTGGCTGGCGGGGTTGGGCAGGGCGACCAGGGCGACGGCGGTGTGGACGCCCGAGATGGCCATCGTCTCCAGCAGCGCCGGGTAGAGCAGCCGCCCCACGCCCCGGCCGCGCACCGACGGGTCGAGGTAGAGCGAGGTCTCCCGGGTCAGCTCGTACGCCGGACGCGGCCGGTAGGACCACGAGTAGGCGTACCCCACGACGTTCTCGTCGGTGTGGTCGACGGCGACCAGCAGGTGGTCGCCGGGGTGCTGGCCCTCCAGCCGCGCCCGCCAGTGGTCGAGGTCGGGGGGCTCGAGATCGAAGGTCACCGTGCTGGTCTCGACCTCGTGGTTGTAGATGGCGGCGATCTGCGGCAGGTCCCGCTCGGTCGCTGCACGGGTCTGGAAGTCCTCTGCCGGGTTCCGCGCCATGGGGACATTCTCGCGCAAGCCCTCCCGGCGCCGGGGAGGGGTTCACGCAGCGGTTACCGACGGCTCTAGTGTCCTCCCATGCGCTACACGGAGTTCTGGAGCCGACTGGAGGACGTGCTCGGCATCCGAGCGCGCACCTGGGCCCGGGACCACGTCCTCACCGCGCTCGAGGGGCGCACCCCGCAGGAGGCCCTCGACGCCGGCGAGAGCCCGCAGCGGGTGTGGCGTGCGGTCCACGCCGAGCTCGAGCTGCCCGAGCGCGACCGGTGACCGAGCCGGTCGCGGTCCAGCGCCGGACGCTGGGCACGCTGGTCGGCGCCCAGGCCTTCGGCGGGGTCGGGGTCACCCTCGGCATCGCGACCGCGGCCCTGCTCGGCGAGCAGGTCTCCGGCTCGGCGGAGCTCGCCGGCCTGGTGCAGACCGCCCAGGTCGTCGGCACCGCCGTGGCCGCCTACCTCCTCGCGCGGGTGATGGGGCGGTCGGGGCGACGCCCCGGCCTGGCGCTGGGGTACGCCATCGGGGCGGCCGGCGCGCTGCTGTGCGTCCTCGCCGGGGTGGTGTCGTCGTACGCGCTGCTGCTGGTGGCCGCGACGCTGCTCGGGGCCACGACCGCGGCCAACAACCAGTCGCGGTATGCCGCCACCGACCTCGCGGCTCCCCACCAACGCGCCCGGCACCTGTCGATCGTCGTCTGGGCGACCACCATCGGCGCCGTCATCGGCCCCAACCTGGCCGGACCGGCCGGCGACCTGGCCGTGGCGTGGGGGGTGCCCGAGCTGACCGGTCCGTTCGCGCTCGGCGCGCTGGGGATGGCGATCGCCGTGGGAGTGCTCCTCCTCGGCCTGCGGCCCGATCCGCTGCTGCTGGCCCGGCGCCTGGCCGCGCCGACGGGAGCCCCGACCGCACCGACCGCACCGCTCGGGACGCCGGTCGCGCCGGCGGCCGGTCCCCGCCGCGGGCTGAGCGCCGTACGCGCCCGGCCGGCGGTGGCCGCGGCGATCGTCGGGATGGCCCTCGCGCACGCCACGATGGTCGCGGTCATGATCATGACGCCCCTGCACATGCACCACGGCGGCGCCGACCTGGAGGTCATCGGGTTCGTCATCAGCATCCACGTCGTCGGGATGTATGCCCTCTCCCCGCTGGTGGGGTGGGCGGTGGACGCGTGGGGCGCACCGCGGGTGCTCGGGGCCGGCGCGGTGGTGCTCCTGGTCGCGCTGCTGCTCTCCGGCCGGTCCCCGCAGGGCGCCTCGGGTCAGATCACCCTCGGCCTACTGCTGCTCGGCGTCGGGTGGTCGCTGGCGACGGTGGCGGCCTCGACCCTGATCACCGAACAGACACCGTTGGCCGAGCGCACCGAGGTCCAGGGCACCGCCGACCTGGCGATGGGTCTGGTGGCCGCGGCCGCCGGCGCGCTGGCGGGGGTGATCGTGGGGGCGTGGGGCTACGGCTGGCTCAACGTCTTCGGCGCGGTGCTGGCCCTGGGCGTGGGAGCCGCGGCCGTGCGCGCGGCGCGACACGCCGCCGCACCGGAAGTCGCATCGAACACCTGTTCGGGCTAAGGTCGGTGCACAGGCCCGGTTGCGGTCCTCGGATCCCGAGGCCGGCCGCTGACGACCGGACGATGTCGGTGGCCCCGCCTAGGGTCGCCCACGCACCCCGACGAGTGCCCCAGACACCCAGACCGCAGACAGCGAACAGGACGGAAGCGACCAATGGCTGCAGCAGCAGGAGACCGCGAGAAGGCCCTCGAGGCCGCACTGGCCAACATCGACAAGCAGTACGGCAAGGGCTCGGTGATGCGGCTGGGCGACGACACCCGGCCGCCGCTGGAGGTCATCCCCACCGGGGCGATCTCGCTCGACGTCGCCCTCGGCATCGGCGGCCTGCCGCGCGGTCGCGTGGTGGAGATCTACGGCCCGGAGTCCTCCGGCAAGACGACGGTCGCCCTGCACGCGGTGGCCAGCGCCCAGTCGGCCGGTGGCATCGTCGCCTTCATCGACGCCGAGCACGCCCTCGACCCCGAGTACGCCAAGGCGCTCGGCGTCGACACCGACGCGCTGCTGGTCTCCCAGCCCGACTCCGGTGAGCAGGCGCTGGAGATCGCCGACATGCTGATCCGCTCCGGCGCCCTCGACCTGATCGTCATCGACTCCGTCGCCGCCCTGGTGCCGCGGGCCGAGATCGAGGGCGAGATGGGCGACAGCCACGTCGGTCTGCAGGCGCGGCTGATGAGCCAGGCGCTGCGCAAGATGACCGGTGCGCTGAACGCCTCCGGCACGACCGCGATCTTCATCAACCAGCTGCGCGAGAAGATCGGCGTGATGTTCGGCAGCCCCGAGACCACCACCGGTGGCCGCGCGCTGAAGTTCTACTCCTCGGTGCGCCTCGACGTGCGCCGCATCGAGACCCTCAAGGACGGCACCGACATGGTCGGCAACCGCACCCGGGTCAAGGTCGTGAAGAACAAGGTCGCCCCGCCGTTCAAGCAGGCCGAGTTCGACATCATGTACGGCAAGGGGATCAGCCGCGAGGGCGGGCTCATCGACGTCGGCGTCGAGGCGGGCCTGGTCCGCAAGGCCGGCGCTTGGTACACCTACGAGGGCGACCAGCTCGGTCAGGGCAAGGAGAACGCTCGCAACTTCCTGCGCGACAACCCCGACCTGGCCAACGAGCTGGAGAAGAAGATCCTCGAGAAGCTCGGTGTCACCCCGACGGTCGACGCGGAGGATGTCGCCGAGCCGACCGGCATCGACTTCTGATCCCAGCTCGACGGTTCCGTCGTGGAGCACCTCCCGCCCGATAGCCGGGCCGAGATCCCCGAGGCCGACCCGGAGTCGGTCGCGCGGACCATCCTGCTCGATGCGCTGACCGGGCGTGCGCGCTCGCGCGCCGAGCTCGCCGAGCTCCTGCGGCGCAAGAACGTGCCCGCGGAGCTCGGCGAGCGGCTGCTCGACCGGTTCACCGAGGTCGGACTGATCGACGACGCCGCGTTCGCCCACGCCTGGGTGCACGGGCGGCAGGAGGCCAAGGGGCTCGCCCGTCGGGCGCTGGCGCAGGAGCTGCGGCGCAAGGGCGTCGACGACGAGGTCGCCCGCACGGCACTCGACTCGCTGGAGCCGTCCGCCGAGGAGGAGGCCGCCCGGCGGCTGGTGCAGCGCAAGCTGCGCTCACTGCGGGCCGTCGACGACCAGACCGCCACCCGGCGCCTCGCCGGGATGCTGGCCCGTCGCGGCTACCCGTCCAGCCTGGTCTTCCGCGTCGTCCGGGAGGAGCTGGCAGCCGCGGGTCGCGACGCCGACGAGCACGACATGCCCTGAACGGCCCCCTAGGCTGGACCTCCTCCCGTTCGGGGAGCGAACAGTTGCGCCTGAGGAGGTCGAGCGTGTCGATGGTGGCCGTCCTGGTGATCGGGATCGTCGTGCTCGCGGTGGCGACCGCGGTCGCGACGACGGCGTTGGTCCTCGTGCTGCGCGAGCGCGGACGCACCGACGCGGCGCACGCCGCCACCCTCGCCGGCCACGAACAGCGCACCGCCGAGCTGGAGACCCGCCGTGCCGAGCTCGGGGCGCGCAACGAGGAACTCGACGCCCGGACCGCTGAGCTGGACGCGCGCAGCGCGGAGCTGGATGCGCGGTACGCGGAACTCGACGAGACCCGGCGTGCCCTCGACGGCGAGCGTGCCGAGCGGCTGGCCGAGGTGGCCGGGCTCAGCCCCGCCGAGGCCCGGGCCGAGGTGCTCGCCGCGGCCGAGCAGGCCGTGCGGGCCGACCTCGCGCGCCGGGTGCGCGACCTCGAACGCGAGGCGACCGAGGAGGCCGAATGGCGCGCCCGGCGGCACCTGGCGACGGTCGTGCAGCGGCTCGCCGCCTCGGTGACCGCCGATGCGGTCACCACCACCGTGACCCTGGCCTCCGACGACGTCAAGGGCCGCATCATCGGCCGTGAGGGCCGCAACATCCGCAGCTTCGAGCAGGTCACGGGCGTCTCGCTGATCGTCGACGAGGCGCCGCGCACCGTGGTGCTCAGCTGCTTCGACCCGGTCCGCCGCGAGGTCGCCCGCCGCACGCTCGAGGAGCTGATCACCGACGGACGCATCCATCCCACGCGGATCGAGGAGGTGCACGCCCGCGCGGAGGCCGAGGTCGTCGCGTACTGCCGCTCGGCCGCGCACGACGCCTGCGTCGAGGTCGGGGTCACCGACCTGCACCCCGAACTGCTCGAGACCCTCGGTCGGCTCGCCTTCCGCACCTCCTACGGGCAGAACGTCCTCCACCACCTGGTCGAGTCGGCGCACGCCGCACGGCTGCTGGCCGCCGAGCTCGGACTCGACCCGACGCTGGCGACGCGGGCGGCGTTCCTCCACGACATCGGCAAGGCGATGACCCACGAGCACGAGGGCAGCCACGCCCTGGTCGGGGCCGATCTCGCGCGGCGCTGCCAGGAGCATCCCGACGTGGTGCACGCGATCGAGGCCCATCACAACGAGGTCGAGCCGCGCACGATCGAGGCCTATCTCGTGCAGGCCGCCGACGCGATCAGCGGCGGGCGCCCGGGGGCGCGCCGCGAGGCCACCGAGGAGTTCCAGGAGCGGCTGCGGCGCCTCGAGGCGATCGCGCTCGCCCACGACGGGGTCGACCGGGCCTATGCCGTCTCGGCGGGCCGCGACCTGCGCGTGCTGGTGCTGCCGGACCGGTTCGACGACCTCGGGGCCGCCGAGCTCGCCCGTACCCTCGCCAAGCAGATCGAGACCGAGCTGACCTACCCCGGCCAGGTCGCGGTGACCGTGATCCGCGAGTCCCGCACGACCGAGATCGCCCGGTGAGCACCGAGGTGGGCGGGCCCGGCGAGGTCACCGTCGAGCTGCGGATCGAGCCGTTCGCCGCCCCGGCGCCCCCGGCCCGGCACCGCGGCACCTGCGCGCCCGGACAGGGGTGGTACGCCGCGGCACGCGCGGTCGCCGCCGAACGCCTCCCCGACCAGGCCCGCTGGCAACTGCTCGCCGAGGACCTCGGGGGCGATCCGCTGCGGTTCGTGCTGGTCGAACTCGCCGGTCTGGCGTTCCGACCGCTGACGCGGGGGGGCCTCGGGGACCTCGTGCGCGGGCAACGGGCCCGGCACGTCGCCCCCTGGTGGCGGGCGACCTCGGTCGACCTCGACGCCGCACGCGAGCGGTACGCACCCGCGATCGCGGGGGAGGACCCCACCCGCCACTGGATCGTGGAGTGCCACGGGCGCTCGATCGGCTGGGTCCAGGACTACCGGATCGCCGACCACCCCGACTGGACCCTGACCACCGCGCCCCAGGACGCCGTGGGCATCGACTACCTCATCGGCGAGCCCGCCCATGTCGGTGGCGGGCTCGGCACCCGGATGCTCAGCGCCTACCTGAGCGAGGTCGTCGCGCCGGCGTACGACACCGGCACCGTCTTCGCCGCACCCGACCACCGCAACACCGCCTCGCTGCGGGTGCTCGACAAGCTCGGGTTCGCGCGCGGCACGTGGTTCGACTGCCC
>Ga0079224_100011719_pt1 | contig 12096 bp, 11 predicted proteins | sample Stecom2015_FD_80414 | JGI IMG/M metagenome (GOLD analysis project Ga0079224, IMG submission 80414) | Agricultural soil microbial communities from Utah to study Nitrogen management - Steer compost 2015 | ecosystem: Environmental > Terrestrial > Soil > Agricultural land | place: USA: Utah... | reverse complement strand
CGATGATCTGAAGAACGTGTTTGGGATCGCCCTGCCCTACTACGTGTTCCCGCTGGTGATCGCAGTGATTGCGGTCGGCGGCTGGCGCGTGGTTGAGACTCGAGGTGCAAGAACGGCGCACTCAAACTGGCGGGTTGGAACCTTGTTCTTTCTTTGGTGGACCTTCACGCTCCCACTCGGTTTCTACCTGAAGTCCATCTACGGCACGCCAATCTTCTCCGAGCGAAACCTCCTGGTGATTGTTCCTCCTGTGTTAGCCCTGGTTGCTGGCGCGATCACCGCTGGGACACCCAAGAGTTGGACGCTGCCCGCAGCGGCGATGCTTAGCTTCCTGGTACTTTCCGACCTCTCATTGGGACAACGCTTCTACACGGTACCCAACAAGCAAGATTTCCGTGGGGCGGCTGCGGCCTCGCTTGAGTTCTCAGCACGAGCCAACGCCCCAGCTATCATCTGCTACGCTTGGTCAAAAGAGTACTTCGCGTACTATTTGGCTCGCGAGCTGGACAATATTGAGCTCCGCTGCGCCTCGAGCCCAGAGAAAGTTCTGAAAAGACTCCAAAAGGGGGCGAAAAGCGGCTCTCCTGTCGTGCTCGCCTATGCACACAAGGTTCCGGACAATGCCATGCGCCGAAGACTCGCCAGGGAGTTCACTGTGCGCGATGAGGTTCACCTCCACAAGGCGGGTGCCCTTCTCCTAGTACCCAAGAGAACCAAGTAACAGCAGGTGGCGGGAACCAAGCGTGCCCCTTCAGGACGGGGTGCCGAGTCAGAATAACGCGACCGACTTCCCCACGCTGCAAGCGATCGTGTGAAGACAGATCAGAAGCGATGGAGTTCTCACATCAGGTGAATACTCTGCGACGCCACCACAGAACCAAGAGCGCGGACGCGGGGCGACGCTGATGTTGACGGAGCCTTGGCTCGTGTAGGGCAGGAGCATGTCAGACACGCTCTACTGACCCCTTTCGGACCCGCCTGCCTGTGTCGGGCGCGCAAGGCCTTGCTTGCGGCCATCGAGACGTACGACAAGGAATTGTTGAGCCTTTTGTGGAGGAGCGTCTTACTCCGGGCAAATCAGCTGCATTCGTGCGCCGTCGTTCATCGTAAAAACAATGACCCTCGCGTCGCAGCCGACGCCCGGGTTGGCAGCGCGGGTTGCCTCGTCGCAAGGGGTGCTGGTGGTGACGTCGCCCCCCCAAATGATCAAGCTGCCCTCTTGCCAGTAGTAGTCCATGTTGACTCGCCCCCCCACCTCGGAGTTGGCATCGAATTGCGGACTGGAAAGGACAGCGGAGAGGGAGTGGGAGCGCCAGGCGTCAGTCCGAAGATCGTAGATGTAGAGTGTTTCACCTGGACTGTCGGGGCCCGCCCACCCTTGGGCGAACAGCAGCTGATTGAGCCCACCTGGCGAGCTGAGACTGCGGAGCATCGAGCTGGAAACGGGGGCGCCGCTCATGTTGGCGGGGGACCAGCTGTCACTTTCGAGATCATAGAGCGCCCCGGTCAGGCCTCCGCCTGAGTCGGATCCGGAGCGCAGGACCAACATTTGATCGCCTGCGCCGACGGCGAGGCTGCCTTGTGGCAGATCAGACGTCGAGCTGATCGGGGACCAGCTGTTGCTCTGTGGATCGTAGCGGTAACCGTCGGACAAGGGCTCTGTGACCGCGTCGGTGTCTGGTGCAGAGTGGCCCCCGTAGATGACGACGGACTCACCGACCGGGGCAATGAGCGCACCCCAGCGCAATGAAGGAGCGCCGCTTGTACTCGTCGGGGTCCACGTCCAGGTCGCAGCGTCAAGATAGCCCCCCTCTGCTAGGTGAGAGTACTCGTCGGTGTCGGCCACTTTTCCATTGCCGCCCCAAACGAAGTAGCCCCTGTCCGTCGCCACCTCCAGCTGAGACCGACGCAGAAGAGGCGCTCCAAGGGGAGGCAACGGGGTCCAGGTCGAGCTTTCGGGATCGAAGCGGTGTCCGACAGAAAGATCGACGTCAAGGTCGTCCTTCTCGAAAGCCAAGAATTGCCCAGCTAGGGCAACTCGGGGTTCATGGGCCTCGCCCTCGATGAGGCTCCAGGCGCCGCTCTCGGTGTCGAGGAGTAGATTGTGTGTGTCGTCTCCCTCTGTGGCGAACCAAAGAAAGAGCCCGTCGTCCTCGACCCAAGAACGTAGATAAAAGGATCTTGTGATCCCGTCGACATCCAAGCTCGTCGTCCTGAGCAGATGAGGAGCGAGTTCTGGGGGCAACTCGCTCAGCTCCTCGAAGCGTTCTTCTGTTGCGCAGACGACGGACTCGGCGCCGCCGGTCAAGAGGTGCTCCGACTCGCCCCCCGAGGACTTGCTTGGTGAATCACCGCTCGCGCCGCCCAGGCTGCTCGCCGCTCCCGTGCCGCCGGCCGCCTCTTCTCTGCCTTGCAGCGTCGGGTTTGCGACCTCGTCGGGAGGGGCCCCGGAGTCAGACTGATTGTCATTGGCCTCGGGACTGCAGGCGCTCAGGGCGAGCAGGACCAAGGGGCGCACGAGACTGCGGAGAAAGAGAGAAGGAACCATCGGGCAACGGACTGCAAGGAGCAGGCCAGAGGCTCCCATCGTCAGTCATCTAAGAAAATGGCTATTTACGCTGCGGAGGGAGCGCGCCTGGGGGCCGAGTTGGCCGCACTTGGCACAGTCTGGCTCAGGCATGGACCCGGGGCAAAGTGGCCTGTCTCCGTAGTAACTCACGTGTATCCTTGTGCGGCCATGACTAGTCAACGCACAGCGATCGTTCTGGGAGGCTCCGGGTCCGTCGGAACCGCACTCCTCCGTGAGTTGTTCCACGATGACGACTTCGACGCCGTGATCACACTGTCGCGTCGCTCGCTCCCTGAGATCGTCGCGATGGCTCGTTCTGCCGGTTGTCAACTGATTGAGAAGCTCGTTCACGACATGAATCCTGTGCGCCTCGCCGCGGCGACGATGGATGCAGCAAGCGAGGTCGAGGGCGATTTGGACGGCTTCAGCGTGCTCGGTGTCGGCGCCCGTACAGCTGATCTCACGCTTGAGGAACATCGCGCGGTGGACGTTGCTCTCAACGAGGCATTCGCCCGTGGCTTGAGGGACTCGGGCAAGGTCCGACATCTCGCTTTCATGAGCGCCGTAGGGGCGAACCCGACGGCGAAGCCGGGCGGTAGTGGTGCCGCAGGTACGTCGCGGTACTCCCGCGTGAAAGGTGAATCTGAAGAAGCCGTGCGCGCGTGCGGGCCAGCGGTCGTGAGCGTGTTCCGACCGTCGATGATCATCGGCTCTCAGCACACGCCCTGGCTTCTTGAAAAGACCCTGCCACTGTTCTCGTTTGCTACGCCAGCGAAGTACAAATCGATCAGCGTGGAACAGATCGCCAAAGCGATGATCGCGAGCGCAAAGAACCGACCCGAGACGAACGCGACATATCACTACCCGGAAATGATGGCGCTGATCGCAGGTCGGTAGCGGTAGTCCGTGCGCAGCGAGGACCAAGCCGTGGGCAGAATGACCACAGCAGCGTCATTGGCCGTGTATGAAGACAAGGTGACTCTCAAGAGAAGTCGCTTGGCACAACCTTCTCCCAATCGTCACCATCTCATCCGCCTGGGTCAGTCATCATCGACTGATGCACCTCTCGCGCTTCGCCCTGCTCCTGCTGCTCGTACTGCTTTCGTGTAAGAGCGACGCTGAGAGACAAGAGGTACTGAATCATCGAGACGACACCGCTGGTTCACTTGCTGGCGCGAGCGCGGGCGCTGCACAGTCCAGTGAGGAGCCTTCCGGCGGGAAGGGCTCGATGGGGGGCTCCGACGCCACGATCGGAACGGGTTCAGGCACGGGCGCCTCAACTTTGTCCGGCGCGGGGTCGGGAGCGGCACCCGGCGCGACTGGTGGGAGGGGGGGCGGAGACGGCTTGGGCGGTGGAGGAGACGCGAGCGACGGCGGTCAAGAGAACGCGTCCGGCGGTCAAGAGAACGCGTCCGGCGGTCAAGAGAACGCGTCCGGCGGTCAAGAGAACGCGTCCGGCGGCGCCCCGTCAGGTGACGGGGGCACAGAAAACACGGGCGGGCGGCAGTCCAGTGGGGGCAGCGCTTCTGCCGATGGTGGAAGTGGCGGCCTTCCCTTGCACACCTGCCTAGCGTTCGTGGATCGCAGCGCGACCGATGACTCCCGAACCATCCTGTGGAACTTCGACTTGCCCCCCGAACGCTGCATGCTCGTTCAAGCGGGACAGTCCGTCACGTGGACAGGAAACTTTCAATTTCATCCCCTGTCCGCGTGGGGTGGCGACCTTGAAAGTCCGATTGGAACAAGCAGTGCCCAGGAGCCGACTCACGAGGTCCAGTTCGGCTCACCCGGGACTTTCGGCTACATCTGCGAACAGCACACAGAAATGCGCGGAGCCATCCAAGTCGTTCCCTAGGAAGCTTACCGTGGCAGCGTGCTCGGACCGAACAGGCGAAGAACGCGCGCGGCCGTGAACCTGCGGCTGAGACTATTCGCCACACTTTTGTGGCTAGTACGAGGCAAAATGTCCCGTCAGCGCGAGGCCACACGGAGAATGCAGCGGCATAGTTGTTGCTTTTGCTGCTGGAATGAATCTGATCGTGCGGACGATTCGGGAAACAACGTTTCCAAACTGGGAAGTCATACGCAGAAATGGCCCCGTTCTGGCAACTGCTATCCACAGTGGGCACCTCATCGATCCGGCGTTGCGTCCCTATCTGCAGGCCGACGACGCAACCTTGCGCAGGGATGAAGATCCTTTGACCGGCATTTGGGCCAGCGTCGGGGACGATCTCTTTAGGACCCACACCTCTCGTTTCCAGATCGACCTCAATCGCCCACGAGAAAAGGCTTTCAATGTCGATCCCCAGGATACGTGGGGGATCCGTTTTTATCGTGAACGTCCGCCGGAAATTCTCATCGATCGATTGTTAGAAGAATACGATACTTTCTACGCCTCGATGAAGGCCTGGATCGAATCGAGTATCGCCGAGCACGGTCGGATCTTGTTGCTCGATTTTCATAGCTACAACCACTGTCGAGGGCAAAAGGAGGCACCCCAGCCAGGAAATCCCGATATCGACTTGGGCATGACGACTTTTGATCCTGCCCGGTTTGAGTCCGTGGGAGCGCGCTTGCAAGAGACACTCAATCGAAAAGACGTGGCCGGACGAGCCCTCGATGTACGAACCAACGTTCGCTATCCCGACGGAGGCCATTTTCCAGAATGGGTGTTCGCAAACTACGGTGAAAACGTGTGCACCATCACCTTGGAGGTGAAGAAGTTCTACATGGACGAACGCACAGCAATGGCCGATCTTCGGGCCGTCGATGACTTGTTGCAAGTCATCCTGGATGCGAAGGTCGCGGCGGTGGCCGAGCTTCTGGGGAAGCGATGATCATGCCCGATATTGCGGGGATGCCAAACACCTCTTCCAAAGCGGCGCGCGCCCTGCCGCCCATCGCCGACTACGTGGACGAACGAATTTCAAACATAGATCGCCAGATCGATTGGCTGACGCATCTGTCTCCCCTGCACAACGAACAACTCTGGGATCGCTTCGTAAAAAGCGACTTTCAGGAAGAGCCAAAGCTTGAGTATCCACCGCTTTCGGTCACACCTGAAGAAGTGCGTGCTGAACTAGCGAAGTTACCCATCGCGGAGATTGAAAGCCCTTTGCTCAAAGCATTGCTCGCTGAGAAGCAAACAGAATGCGAGCTCTTCACGTATCTCATTGAGACGCGCGACACGAGTGGAGCGCTCGCCACTTCGCTTCAGCTATTCGGGGGAATGGAAGCGCACTTGATACAAATTGCTCGAACCATCCTGGCTACGGTACCCATCGAGCCGGGGACCGAAGACCTGGTCGGCCTTCGGACTGTCACTGATGCCGCGCAGGAGATGCTCCGAACCTATCAAGAGGAGCACCCGAATTTCTCGTCTCGTCTCATCATCGAGGATGATCTGAACTCCAACATCATGGTGAGCCATGGGAACCTGCACATCGACAAGAGTATTCTGATCCCCCGAAGTCGTGTTGCCCCGCTCTTGGCCCACGAAATTGGCACCCATGTGGTGACTTACCACAACGGCGCTCAACAAAGCCTGCGCTTGCTCCGAGAGGGATTGCCTTCATACGATGAAACGCAAGAGGGCTTAGGCGCCTTTTCGGAATATCTAGCGGGATATCTGCCCCCTACCCGCCTGCGTATTCTCGCTGCGCGAGTCATGTCGACCAGCCTCGTTGCTGAGGGCGCCACCATCGTCGACCTATTCGAAGTGCTGATAAGTGATTATCGTCTCACCCACCATGATGCCTTCGACGTGGCGGTGAGAGCACGCCGCGGTGGCGGACTCACGAAGGATTCCGTCTATCTTCGAGGGCTCCATGAGCTACTGGAACACCTCAAGGGGGGGGGCAATCTAACGAACCTCTTTCTGGGAAAATTCGCCCTCGCTCAGCGACACCTCGTCGAAGAATTGATGGCCGCCGGTTGGGCGATCCCGGCCCAGATCTTACCGCACTACTTTTTGGGCAACGCTGCGAAGGAACGGCTGAATCAAGCGCTCAACGGATCGCTGGAAGACCTGTACCAATTGGAGCCGGAACCATGAAAATTGCCTTCGTCATCAACGACATTCACACCGAAAAGCATAACTTCACGACCATTCGCTTGGCACGTAGGGCGACGATGAAGGGGCATCAAGTGTACTTGGTAGGCCTGGGTGACTTCACCTATCAAGCAGATGAATCCATTTCAGGTCTCGCCTATGCACCCTCCAAAAATGACCACGAAGGTGACGAGGAATTTCTAGCGGATCTTCTATCCAGCGAGCCTCAACAGGTGCCACTGTCGTCGAGCGGCATTGACGTCATGCTGCTCCGATCCGATCCGGCAGACGAGCTCGACAAGCGTCCTTGGGCGCCCACGTCTGGACTCTTGTTCGCTCAGCTCGCCGCACGCAGTGGGGTGATCGTACTCAATGACCCGAGACACCTGACGGACGCTGCCAACAAGACCTACTTTCAACAGTATCCGGAAACGGTCCGACCTCGGACCTGCATCAGCCGGAGTTCAGAGGAGATCAAGCGTTTCGTTGAGCAACAGGCCGGTCAGGCAGTCATCAAACCACTTCAAGGCTCCGGTGGAAGGGGCGTTTTCATCATCAATCAAGAGGCATCACCCAACGTCAACCAAATGATCGAGGCGACCGTTCGCGAGGGTTACGCCATTGTGCAGGAATACCTGCCGCGAGCGAAGGAAGGCGATTTACGGCTCTTGACGCTCAACGGAAAACCCTTGGTCGTGGATGGTACGTACGCATGCCTGCATCGCTTCAGCAGTACGGATGACGGTCGCTCCAATATCTCCGCGGGGGGACGGTACGAGATGGCCGAACCCGATGCGGATGCCCTACGCCTCGCTGAAATAGCGGGACCCAAGCTCATTCGTGATGGGATGTACTTAGCTGGTCTTGATGTTGTCGGTGACAAGATGATGGAAATCAATGTCGATACACCCGGCGGTCTCAACATGATGGAAGATCTGACCGGGATAGATTTTAGTGGACATATCTTGGCCGACTTGGAGCACAAGGTGAGGGTCAAGGTCCACTATCACGATCAGAAGGATAGGTTATCTACCCATCTCTACTGAACCAGGATGGTACTGGGAATTTTCCGCAGCAAGAGGGGGCGGCTCCAACTCGCACACAAGCGTCAGAGTTGGACCACCCTTTGCACGTCACAGTGCTCACCGGGTCGATGTCAGGCCCACAGACAAGGAAAACAGAGATGAACAACCAACAGTTGGTCCGCAGTATCATGACGAAATCGCCACGGACTGTGACAAAAGACACCCCAGTCCAGGAAGCAGCACGACTGATGAAGAAAGCTGACTTCGGCGCCCTGATCGTCAACGACTCCAACGATGCGATCTGTGGCATTGTGACAGATCGCGACATCGTGCTGCGATCGGTAGCAGACGGACAGGACTTAGAGAAAACGATGGTCGAGTCCATTTGCTCGACGAATACCGTATGTCTCTCGCCCGACGACACCATCGACCAAGCAGTCGAAAAAATGGTGAAGCACTCGATTCGCCGGGTGCCCGTTGTCGAGAACAACATGGCCATAGGCATTCTCTCGCTTGGTGACCTCGCAATCGTTCGGCAGCCAGAGTCTGCATTGGGAAAAATCAGTAACAGTTCACCACAATCCTAAACGACGAAAGAAAGGAACCGGATCATGTCACAACGAACTGCACAGGTGCACGGGGTCGCAAAGCAAGCAGCAACAATCCTCAAAGGAAGAGCAGGGATCTACGCGACTCTCGCAAAGGACCACGGTGAGGTCGCCTCCCTCCTCAAACAGGCCATTGATGCGAGGAGCGAGAAACGCGAACAATTACTTGAAAAAATTCGAGTAGAATTGCTGTCCCACTCACGCGCGGAAGAAGAAACGCTCTATACCGCACTGGCCGAACAGACGCATGCGTCCGCGGACACAAGCAGAAGGTTCGAAGAACACGAAACGATTGAAGAGCTGCTGAGGGAGGCCATGACCGCTTCCACGAGAGGCACTCAAACAGGTGCACTGACTGCACTTCAAGTAGCGATTGAATCTCACGTAGTTGAAGAAGAGAATGAACTGTTCCCGCAGGCTATCGACACTCTTCCTAGTGGGCACGAGACTCGATTGAACGAGCGGTTCAAGGAACTAAAAGATCGTCAGAAAAGTATCTTAGAAAGTGATGGCGCGGGTTGGGCACGCGGCTCAATCGACTCTTCTCTTTGAGCTGGCAGCAGCAGGATAGAAAAAGGGGTCCGCTCATCCGCGAGGGATGTAAATTCCACCTCAGCTCGGGCCGCGGGAAAGACCGCAGGCCTGAGCGACCCCATCCCGGTAGCGAAGCCAAGAGTCGAGGCACAACTCCACAGCGTCCACCGCAGCGCCGCGCCTCTCTTCCGTGATATGATCGAGCAGGACACGCCAAGCTGCAGCGCGATGCTCCCCTTCCACGCTGCGGTGAGCGCGGGTCAAGGAAAGTGCCTCGAGAGGGAGCCCGTAGTGCTTGACCAAGGGATGCTCCTCCAGCGGCGGGGCCGGTCGCTTGGGTGTGTCTCCGTCAAGCTCGCCCCTTTCGTGGGGGGTGCCCTCCAAGAAGAGCGTGCTCGCCGCTGCTGCCACCTCCCAGCCTCGATTCTGAGTGAGCTCGTCGAGCAACTGTCGATACTCGAGTGCCTCGGGTAGGAGCTCGACCTGGTCGAAGCGAGTGAGGTCCATGCCCAGACCGCGCGGGTAATTCAGAAAGAGCTCGGGATGGGGGCGCCCCGCAACGAGGCCACCGGTCTCTTCTTCGTACACGTTCTCGATGAGCTCACGCCGTACTTCGGCGAGCGGACACTGGACGTAAGCGCGAGCCACCAGAATGGGAAAATCCCGGACGTAGACCCCGTACTCATTTTCGAGGTGGATGTGGAGCTTTTCACGCGGCACCTGACCTGCAGTGAACTGGGGCCAGGCCCAATGCACCTTGCGCTCCATGATCTGAAGCAGCGCCTCCTGAAACTCCTCCCGCGTCATGGTCCTCAAGTCTGCAGGAGATCCGGAGCCAGGCAAACTAACGGCTTGATGCGGGTGGATAATAGCGCGGCCGGGCTCACGAGCCAGGACGCTCGAAAGGACCTACACTTGTCTGGGCGAGCCACCTTTTCTAAACTTTGCCGGATGATGCGACTACTTCCGCTCCACTCGCTCGCTACCTCCCTCCTGGCGGTCGGCGTGGCCGCGTGCACCCTGGGCTGCAGCCCGAACTACCGCCAGCCCGCTGCAGAAGCGCCCCACGCCGTCATCGTGGGGCACTATCTTGGCGGGTTCGATGACCCGAAAACTGGCGATCCGGTCTTTGGCTACCAGCCGGGCGTGCGCATCTGCAAAGGACGAGAGACTCGCCGCGATTGCGGCAAATTCGTTCCAGGCCAGCTCGACGGTCGCAGTCTGACGTTTCGCGTGGAAACCGGCAAGGAGATCACGATCTTGCCTCTCGGTCTCACGGATTCACAAGGCTATAACGATGGGGTCTCCTACGGCGTCAAGAGCACCTATTGTGTTGCCGAGCCGAAAACCATCACGCCAAAAGCTGGCGACAAGTTCGAGTATGCCTACGCCCACGACCCCCAGAAGGGCTGCGGCACTGCCTGGAAGGAATAGCAGCCACGGAGCATCCCTTCCGCGTCCACCGCTCGCGGGTTGTGAGACCGCCTGATACAAGTCATTGCGCGCTGCAACGCAGATATTGCGCCAGAGAGGATCATACTGGTTGCCTGTGCTCAGCGCATGCCGAAGGATCGAATGAGCGTGAGGTATGAATGGAAACACGCGGGATGGCTCGTCTCATGGACGTGATGAACGATCATCAGACTGATGAAGACGCGCAGGAACGACTCAAAGTTCACCATCGACAGACGTTGTGGGTCTATTGGACGTTGGTCGTGCTGGGCCTTTGGCTCTTGGCTGCGCCCTTTTCTCTTGGGTATCTCACGGAGAGCAATTGGGTGCGGCCCAGTGGAGGGCGTGGTGTCTGGTGGAGCGACAGTACTCATGACGCCCTCCGAGCCCATTTGATGACCGGTTCCGATTTGATGAGCGGTACGCTGCTGATCATTTTTGGGACCCGTACACTCAGACCCAATCGACCCGTCAGCCTTTGGATTTGTTGCGTTGTGGGAATGTGGCTGGTGATGGCGCCAGTCTTCTTTTGGGCGCCAACGGCCACGGCGTTTCACAACGGATCCATCGTGGGCATTTTGACGATTGCTCTGTCTATTCTCATCCCCGGCATGCCCAACATGATGAACTTCATGCAGCATGGTCCGGGTAGGCCACCGGGCTGGAGTTACAATCCTTCAACTTGGGCGCAGCGCTGGATCTTGATTGCTACAGGACTGGCGGGGTTTCTTGTTTCTAGGCATTTGGCCATGTTTCAGCTTGGATACATCGATCAAATCTGGGAGCCCTTTTTTGAAGAGGGATCCGTCCAAGTGCTCAACTCCGAGATGAGCCACTCTTGGCCCATCAGCGATGCTGGCCTGGGGACCATCAGCTACACCTTTGAGTTTTTGATGGGCTACATGGGCTCGCCAAAGCGGTGGCGAACCATGCCTTGGATGGTTGCTTTCTTTGGTGTCCTAGTCGTACCCCTTGGCTTGACGCATATCCTCCTCGTCTTAAGCCAACCAGTCGTCGTGGGGAGCTGGTGCACACTTTGTTTGCTTGCAGCGGGAATCATGCTGCCCATGATCCCTCTTGAAGTGGACGAGGTGGTGGCGATGGCCCAGCATCTGATGCAAGCAAAACGTCGCGGGGACCGCGACGGGTCCTTGTGGGAAGTTTTCTGGAAGGGCGGAAAGGCCGACGGCTGTGAGGAGGATGAACGCTCGCTTGCTCTGGTCGACATGTCGGAGCGCCCTCTTGCCGTATTCAAATCGATGGTCTGGGGGGTGAGCGTTCCCTGGACCCTCGCTTGCGCTAGCCTCATCGGCGTTTGGCTCACCCTTCAGCCCGCCTTCCTCGGAAGTCCGCGAGACGCCACTGGGCCAGGGCTCTTGCACTTCGGCGCAACGGACATCTTCCACTTGGTCGGCGCATTGGTGGTCGTCACCAGTGTGATATCGATGGGAGAAGTCTTACGCGCTGGGCGGTTCTTGAATGTGCCCCTTGCGCTCCTCGTTGCGATTGCGCCCTGGTGCTTCCCCTCGTCGACGATTCTGGGATCCGGCCTAGGAACGTGTTCGGGCATCGCCATCCTTCTCCTCAGTTTTCCGCGCGGTGTTGTCAAAGAGCGCTATGGGAAGTGGCAGCGATGGATCTTCTGAGGAGCAAACAGACAGCGCGGGGGGTATGAAAGGAACCGCGTCTTCAGGTTCTTCCACAATTGGCTCTCCCCCGATGAAGCCTTCGCGGGCCACCCCTAGGCGAGGCGCAAGTGGTGCTCGACCCAGAAGAGGGGAAACGTTCGGTGCTGTCGCAGAATGTCTCACCTGTGGTGTATTTCAACAGTTGAGGAGCTCGCGACTTTGCCTCTTT
>Ga0079224_100011717_pt1 | contig 12098 bp, 8 predicted proteins | sample Stecom2015_FD_80414 | JGI IMG/M metagenome (GOLD analysis project Ga0079224, IMG submission 80414) | Agricultural soil microbial communities from Utah to study Nitrogen management - Steer compost 2015 | ecosystem: Environmental > Terrestrial > Soil > Agricultural land | place: USA: Utah... | reverse complement strand
TGGAGCGGCCGCTGCAGCAGGCCGGGACGTCCGGTGTGCAGCTGATCGGGCAGGTCGTGTACTTCCTGATCTTCGTCGTCTTCATCCAGATCGCCGCCGAGGTGCTCGGCATCGAGCAGCTGACCTCGATGCTCAACGAGCTCATCGCCTACATTCCGCTGATCGCCGTCGCGCTGCTCGTCCTGTTCATCGCCGCGGCCATCGCCGACTGGGCCGCGCGAGTGGTCCGGCCCTTCGCCGAGAGCCGCAACATGGGCTGGATCAGCACGGCCATCCGCGTCGGCGTGCTCGTCATCGGTGTCCTCGCCGCGCTCGACACGCTGAACTTCGCCCCGTCGGTGACAGCGAAGATCGAGAACACGCTCCTGCAGTACCTGCCCCTGGCGGTGCTCGTGGCCGGGACGATCGCCTTCGGAGTCGGCGGGATCAAGACCGCGCAGCAGTGGTGGGCCAAGCTCGCTCCTCGCCCGGACGACGGCGCCCCGAGTGCGCCGACCACCCCGGGTACCCCGGCCGGCGGATACGGAGCCGGCGGGCAGGAGCCGCCGGAGTCGCCGACCTCGTTCTGACGACGGTGCCTTTCGGGCCGGGTGCACAGGTGCGCCCGGCCCGAAATCGTCGCGAACCGCCGTCGCCCGGTTGGGCAGCAGGTACGCTGCCCAACCGTGAACGGCAAGGATCAGCACCCGCCGCGTCCCCTTGTGCTGCTCGCCGACGACGAGCCCGACGTCCTGGACGCTGTCGAGCCGTTTCTCACCCGCAGTGGTTTCGACGTCATCACGGCCACCGACGGCTTGCTCGCGCTGGACGAGGTGGACCGCCGGGCCCCGGACGTGTGCGTCCTCGACATCCTGATGCCCGGCGCCGACGGCCGTGAAGTACTGCGGCGGCTGCGTAAGCGCGACGACTGGGTGCCGGTGCTGCTGCTCACCCAGGTCGGCGAGGCGGTCGAGCGCGCCATGGCCCTGGAGGAAGGCGCGGACGACTATCTGAACAAGCCGTTCGATCCGCACGAGCTGGTCGCGCGTATCCGTGCGGTCCTGCGGCGCTCCGGCGCCGGGCGCGGCTCGTTGGCCACAGCGTCGGTGCTGTGCAGCGGAGAGCTGCGCCTGGACCGCGTCGGCCGGCGCGCCACCTTCGGGCGGCGCGAGCTCACCCTCACGCCGAAGGCTTTCACGTTGCTCGAGTACCTCATGGTCCATCCGGACGAGGCGCTGTCCAGAGAGCGACTGCTCGGCGTGCTGTGGGGTTTCGCCGATGCCGTCGGCACCCGCGCGGTCGACAACCGCATCGCCGAGGTGCGGCGTGCACTCGGGGACGACGCCACCGACCCGCGCTGGATCGTCACGGTGCCGGGTGCGGGCTACCGCTTCGCCGCTGACGTGTCGCCACCGGTCGGGCGGTCCTGATCATGGATCGCACCGTCTACTTCACGACGTCGGTCCCCGCGGCGATCGCCATGGTGGTGCTCGCGGTCGTGGTGATCTTCGGCGCGGTGGTCGCGGCCCGCCGCAGCCGCGACCGTGCCGCAGCCCGGGCCCACGCCGAAGCCACCGACGCCGCGGCCACCGCGCGGGCGCGGCTGCTGACCCGGCTCGATCACGAACTGAAGAACCCGCTCACCGCGTTGCAGACGGCCGCGGCGTCCACCCAGCAGCTCGTCACCGCTGAGCATGACGAGCGGCCCGACGTGGAGGCGGCCATCGCCGCCATCGGCACGTCGTCCCGGCGGATCGCCAGGCTGCTGGCCGACCTGCGCAAGCTCACCGACATCGAGACCCGCGACATCGACCGTCGCCCCGTCGACGTCGCAGCGTTGATCGACGTCGTCGTCGACGACGCCGGGACGGCACCCGGAGCCGACGAGCGCACCATCACCACGTCGGTCCCCCGCGCACCCTGGCCGATCCCGAAGGTGCTGGGCGACGAAGACCTCCTACACACCGCCGTCCTCAACCTCCTCACCAACGCGATCAAGTACTCGACGCCCGGGGACACCATCGAGGTACGCGCCAGTGACGTGAACGGGGCCTGGGTGGCCGTGGACGTCGCTGACACCGGCCGCGGCATCCCCGACGACGAACACGAGGGGGTCTGGGACGAGTTGTCCCGGGGCGCCGACGTTCGCGCCATCCCTGGCAGCGGCATGGGACTCGCGCTGGTGCGGGCCATCGTGCACCGGCACGACGGGTCGGTGGAACTGCGCAGCCGCCCCGGCGAGGGGACCTCGGTGCGCCTGCTGATCCCAGCCATCGACCGGAGCGGGTGATCGCCGACGACGGTGCCGAGATCGGTGCGCCGTGTCGCGGATCTGCGACATCGCTGCGGCCACCGTGACATGCACCGTTCCTAGCGTGTGGGTCATACGAGAAGCACGGCTCACATCGCCACCGTGCATCCGGTGACCAGCAAAGGAGCAGATCCATCATGAGGAATTCGCGTATCCGCCGCTCGTCCGTCGCCGTCGTCGCCGCCACCTGTGTCTTCGGTCTGGGCGCCTGCAGCGTGGGACTCGAAGACGAGACCGACGCCGCGGCGACGCAGTCCCAGGAGGCCACCGACCCGGCTCCCACCGGCGAGCCCGACGACGAGTCGAGCACACCGCCGGAGGAGACTGCCGGCTCCCCGGCCGATGAGCCCGACAGCCAGCCCGACAGCGAGCCCGAGAACGAGACCGATGACGCCGACGACGCCTTCGATCCCGACCCGGCCGGTATCGCCGAAGGGCTGACGATCAAAGCTCGGCCTCAGGGTGGTCAGGTCACCGCTGAAGGGGCCTACGACTGCGGCGGCCAACCGGTCACCGTCGCGTCCACGCTGGAGGCCGTCGTCCTCACCGGGGACTGCCCGGAGCTGAGCGTGCAAGGCGCCGAGTCGAGCGTGTTGGTGGCCTCCGACGTGCCGACCGAGCTCGCGGTCAACGCCCACTCGGTCAACGTCCTGCTGAACATCGCGGCCGATGTGAACGTCCGCGGTGAATCGAACCAACTCGGCTTCGCCCGAGCCGACTCGGTCACCGTCGCCGGCAGCGGCAACGAGCTGGCCTTCGACAACACCGGCTCCGTCACGATCGAAGCAGCGGGACAAGAGAACAAGGTCGTCTTCCTCGAGGCCGGGAGCATCACCGTGGCCGGCGACGCGAACGGGGTGGGGTACCGGTCCGGACCGCCGCCGGTGGACAACGGCGTCGGCAATGAGTTCATCAGTGGCCAGCAGGCCGGCGAGTACGTGGCCGATGTGCTCGCCGAGCTGGAGAGCACGTTCGTCGAGCTCACCGAGTCGCTGCCCGCCTGAGGCGGGCCGAGACAGCGCCGTGGTGCGGCCCCGGTTCGACCGGGGCCGCACCTTCGGCTGCGCTCACTCGCTTTTGATGATGTCCGTGCCGTCGACGGTGATGGCCACCTCAGGCAGCGGAGCCGTAGCCGGTCCGGCTTGCACCGAGCCGTCGGCAGCGGAGAACCGACTGCCGTGACACGGGCACTCGATCTGCCCGTCAGCCACGGCTGTGACCGAGCAACCTTGGTGAGTGCAGATGCTGCTGAAGGCGCGGAACTCTCCAGCGGTCGGCTGGACCACGACCATGCTGTGCGCATTGACGACCACGCCGCCGCCCACCGGCACCTCGGAGGTCGTCGCCACGGCCTCCCCGGCCGCGCCGTCGCTCGGCTCGGCCGGCTCGCTCGGCTGGCCGCGCTCAGTCGGTTCGTCAGCCGCCGACGGCGACGCCGCACCGTCGTTCTGTGCACCCGCGCCGGAGTCGTCGTCGCTGCAGCCGGCCAGAAGCCCTGCGACCCCGAGCGCGCCGAGTCCCATCAATGCGGTGCGTCGATCCACGTCGATGCCCGCGCGGACATCGTGCTGGCCGATCGCTGTCGATGCCGGATCATGGTGGTCCATCGCGCGCCCTCCCCGGTCGCCTCCGAGGCGACCACAGTGACGACGGACCTCGCCGCCGAATGCCGCCGGCCTCGTGATGACAACTACGCGCTGCGTACCCCGAATGGATTGCGCCACCCGGCCTTGAATCGACCCGTTTCGACCCGTTTCTGACCGCGCCTTGTGTCGTCGCCGCTGGTTGCGAGATCATCGGCCATGCTCTCCGCCTCCGAGGCCGACGAGAATCCGCTGGTCGTCGCGGTTCCGCAGCTGGTGGGCCGCGACCGGGAAATCGCCGCGCTCACCGATGCGCTGGCTCGTCCACCCGCGTTGGTGTTGATCGAAGGCGAAGCCGGCATCGGCAAGAGCCGCCTGCTGCACGAAGTACTGGCCGCGGCAGCACCGTCGACTCGCCACGCCCTGCGGGCCGTCTGCCCGCCGCTGCGTGAATCCCTGACTCTCGGGCCGGTGGTCGATGCGCTGCACGTGGCCAGACCCAGCGTTGCCGGCATCGGGCTGACCGACCTGGCCGGTGCACTGCGACCGTTGTTCCCCGAATGGTCCGACGACCTGCCGCCGTCGCCGGACCCGCTCGACGACGCCAAAGCCGCGCGCCATCGGCTTTTCCGTGCACTCGCGGAGTTGATCGACGCGATCGCCGTGGACGTGCTCGTCATCGAGGACGCGCACTGGGCCGACGAGGTGACGCTGGAGTTCCTGCTGTTCCTGGCCTCTCGGCAACACGCCCCCGCGATGAACGTCGTGGTGACCTATCGGCCCGATGAAGTCGACGACCAGTCGCTGCTGCTGCGCTTGTCGTCGCGCCCGCCGGCCCGCGGCACCTTGGTGCGGATCGCGCTGTCCCCGCTCGACCAGGACGACACCGCGACGCTCGTGTCGAGCATGTTGGACGGCAAGCCGATGTCGGCGGAGTTCGCCGCGTTCATGCACGAACGCACCGATGGCGTGCCATTGGCCGTGGAGGAGTCGGTCCGGCTGCTGTGCGACCGCGCTGACGTGGTCTTCCGTGGCGGCGAATGGGTGCGGTTGAGCCTCAGCGAGTTGCAGGTCCCGCCCACGGTGCGAGACTCCGCGCGGGAACGGGTCGGGCGCCTGGGGCCCGCGGCCCAGCGCGTCCTGGACGCCGCGGCGACGCTGGTCGAGCCGTCCAGCGAAACAGTCCTCGGTGCGACCACCGGGCTGGGGCCGCAGGAGTTCAAAGCCGGCCTGTCCGAGGCGGCCAACGCCGGCCTGCTCGACGCCGACGAGCGTGGCCGGTGGCGATTCCGGCACGTGCTGACCGCCACCGCGGTCTACGAGGCGATCGCACCGCCGGAGCGGCAGGCCCTGCACCGTCGCGCCGGCCGAGCACTCGCCGGCACCGAACCGCCGCCGGTCGCCCAGCTCGCCCGGCACTTCCGCGAGGCCGGTGTCACCAAGCTGTGGGCACGATTCGGCGAGCAGGCTGCACAACGTGCCGTCGCCTCCGGCGATCACACCACCGCTGTCGTCGTACTCGACGAGTTGCTGGCCGGCGTCGAGCTACCGGCACTCGACCGGGCCCGGATCGCCCGAACCGCTGGGCTGGCGGCGCTGGGGCGTCGTGAGCCGGTGGACGAGCTGCAGCATCGCCTGGTCGCCACACTGCGCTCGGTGCTCGACTCGCCCGGGTTGACCGACCGGCAGCAGGCGGAGATCCGCAACCCCCTCGGCCGGTTGTTGATCAATGTCGGCGAAGCCGAGGCCGCCTTGAGCGAGCTGGAGCAGGCGGTGGCCCATCTGGACCATGACCCGGTGGAAGCAGCGCGGACCATGACCTACCTCGGCTGGGCATATGCGGGACCGTGGCCGGCCTCGACCCACTTGCGCTGGCTCCAGCGCGCCGCCGAGCTGACCCCTCGGATTCACTCCGCTGCGGACCGGCTGTCGCTGGAGGGCAACCGGGCGGCGGCCCTGCTGATGCTCGGCGAGGCCGACGCCTGGAACGTCGTCGCCGGCCTTCCGACCGACGGCGCGAGCGCGGCCGAACGCCTCGACGTGGCCCGCATCAACGCCAATATCGGTACCGGCGCCCTGTTGTGGGGCCGCTACGCCGACGCGCGACGGCATCTGGCGGCCGCCCGAAAACTCGCCGAAGCCGACCGGATGGTGCGGCTGCACCGCAACATCCTGCTCGAGCAGGCCAATCTGGACTGGTTCACCGGCCAGTGGGAGGGCCTGGAGCAACGGGCCAACGAGCTCGCGCAGGCCGATCGGGACCGCCCCAGCCTGTACCTGGCCAGCATCCGCCTCGCGGCTCGGCTCGCCGCGGCAGCCGGTCGGCGGCGGGCCGCAGACGAGCAGTTCAGCGTGGTCCTCGACGAGGCCGCGCGGTTGGGCGCGCTCGACACCACCATGGAGCCCGCGGCCGCGTTGGCGCGGCGCTGGCTCGCCGACGGACAGCCTGCTCGGGCCTTGCAGGTCACCGACCAACCCATGGCGACCGTCCACACCAAGGGCATCTGGATCTGGGCGAGCGACATCGCTCCGGTTCGGGTCGAGGCGTATCTCGCAGCCGGTGAGCCCGACCGGGCGGCGCGGGTGACCGACGAATTCGCGCAGGGGTTGCAGGGCCGCCACGCACCCGCCCCGCAGGCAGCACTGCTGGTGTGCCAGGCGCTCATGGTCGCCGCCGCCGGGGACCACGCCCGCGCGTCGCACGGATTCGACCGTGCCGCGACGGCGTGGGATGCCCTGCCTCGGCCCTATGATGCCCTGCTCGCCCGGGAGCGGCAGGCCGAAGCGCTGCTGGGCGACGGACAGAACGAGGCCGGCCAGAAGCTACTGGCCCAGGTGTACGAGCAACTCTTCCGGCTCGGCGCTCGCGGCGACGCCGACCGGATCGCGCAGCGACTTCGTGATCTCGGCTCGGATGTACCGCGGCTGTGGCGCGGCGGGCGCCGCGGCTACGGCGACCGGTTGTCGCCCCGAGAACTCGAGGTGGTTCGGCTCGTCGTCGCCGGGCAGACCAACCGCGAGATCGCCCGCGTCCTGGCCAAGTCACCGGCCACTGTGGACCAGCAGTTACGTTCGGCGATGCGCAAGCTCAACGTGTCTTCGCGCACCGCGCTGGCGGTGGCCGCCGTCGAAGCCGGCGTGTTCGCCGAAGAGGCGCCCTAGCCGCCGAGGATGCGTTTGAGGAACGTTCCGGTGTGCGAGCCCTCAACCTTGGCGACGTCCTCGGGCGTGCCCGTCGCCACGACCTGCCCACCGCCGGTGCCGCCTTCGGGACCCATGTCGATGAGCCAGTCGGCGGTCTTGACGACGTCGAGGTTGTGCTCGATGACCACCACGGTGTTGCCCTTGTCGACCAGGCCCTGGAGCACGCCGATCAGTTTGCGGATGTCTTCGAAGTGCAGCCCGGTGGTCGGTTCGTCGAGGACGTAGATCGTCTTACCGGTCGAGCGCTTCTGCAACTCCGCGGCGAGCTTGACCCGTTGCGCCTCGCCGCCGGACAGCGTCGGCGCCGGCTGACCCAGCCGGACGTACCCCAGGCCCACCTCAGCCAACGTCCGCAGGTGCCGCGCGATCCGCTCCACCGGCGCGAAGAACTCGACGGCTTCCTCGATCGGCATCTCCAACACCTCGGAGATGGTCTTGCCCTTGTAGTGCACCTCGAGGGTCTCGCGGTTGTAACGCGCCCCGTGGCAGACCTCGCACGGGACGTAGACGTCGGGCAGGAAGTTCATCTCGATCTTGATGGTGCCGTCACCGCTGCACGCCTCGCACCGCCCACCCTTGACGTTGAACGAGAACCGGCCGGGCAGGTAACCGCGGATCTTCGCTTCCTGGGTGTCGGCGAAGAGCTTGCGGACGTGGTCGAAAACCCCGGTGTAGGTGGCCGGGTTGCTGCGTGGGGTGCGGCCGATGGGCGACTGATCGACATGGACGACCTTGTCGACCAAGCCTGCGCCCTCGATCCGGCGGTGGCGGCCCGGCACGGCCCGAGCGCGATAGATGTGCCTGGCCAGCGCCGTGTAGAGGATGTCGTTGACCAGGGTCGACTTACCGGACCCACTGACACCGGTGACCGCGACGAAGCACCCCAACGGGAACTCCACCGTGATGTCGCGCAGGTTGTTCGCGCGGGCGCCGACCACGGTGATGGCCCGGTCAGGCGTCGGTGGGCGGCGCACGGCCGGCACGTCGATGCGGCGCTTGCCCGCCAGGTACTGGCCGGTGATGGAGTCCGGCTCGGCGATGAGATCGTCGACGGTGCCGCTGACGACGACCTGCCCGCCGTGCTCGCCGGCGCCGGGACCGATGTCGACGACCCAGTCGGCCGTGCGCACGGTGTCTTCGTCATGTTCGACGACGATCAGCGTGTTGCCGAGGTCGCGCAGGCGCACGAGCGTGTCGATCAACCGGTGGTTGTCGCGTTGGTGCAGCCCGATCGACGGTTCGTCGAGCACGTACAACACGCCGACCAGGCCCGAACCGATCTGGGTCGCCAACCGGATGCGCTGCGCCTCTCCCCCGGCCAATGTCGCGGAGGCACGATCCAGGCTGAGGTAGTCCAACCCGACGTCGACGAGGAACTGCAGCCGTTCGTTGACTTCCTTGAGCACCCGCGCGGCGATCTGTTCTTCCCGCTCGGACAACCGGAGATCGCGCAGGAACTCCGCGCATTCGCCGATGGGCATCGCGGCGACGTCAGCGATGCTGCGCCCGCCGACGGTCACGGCGAGCACGACCGGCTTGAGCCGAGTGCCGCGGCATGCCGGACACGGCACCTCGCGCATGAAGCCTTCGTGGCGTTCCCGGCTCGTGTCGGACTCGGCCTCGGCGTAGCGGCGCCGGACCCAGGGCATGACGCCTTCGAACGTCGTGTAGTACGCCCGTTCACGCCCGTACCGATTGCGGTACCGGACGTGAATCTGCTTGTCGTAGCCGTTCAACACGGCTTGACGGGCCTTCTTGGGCAACGACTCGAACGGGACGTCGGTACGGAACCCGATGGTGTCGGCCAAGGCGGCCACGAGCCGGTTGAAGTACTCCGACGTCGCGGCGTTGCCCCACGGCGCCAGCGCACCGTCGTCGATGCTGAGCGACGGGTCCGGTACGACGAGCTCGGGGTCGACCTCCATCTGATTTCCCAGGCCCGCACATTCCGGGCAGGCGCCGAACGGCGAGTTGAACGAGAACGAGCGCGGCTCGAGCTCCTCGAAGGACAACTCGTCGAACGGGCAGTAGAGATGCTCGGAGTACACCCGTTCGCGGTTCGGATCGTCCTCGGGCAGGTCGACGAAGTCGAGAGCGACCAGCCCGCCGGAGAGCCGAAGCGCCGTCTCGACCGAGTCGGTCAGCCGGCGCTTGGCGGAGTCCTTGACCGTGAGCCGGTCGACCACGACCTCGATCGTGTGCTTCTCCTGCTTCTTCAGCGCGGGCACATCGGTGAGCTGGTACACCGTGCCGTCGACCCGGGCCCGGGAGTATCCCTGCGTCTGCAGCGTCCGGAACAGGTCGACGTATTCGCCCTTGCGCGCGCGCACCACGGGGGCCAGCACCTGGAACCGTGCGCCCTCTTCGAGCTCGAGCACCTGGTCGACGATGGACTGCGGGGTCTGCCGGCCGATCGGCCGGCCGCATTCCGGGCAGTGCGGGTGCCCAGCGCGCGCATAGAGCAGGCGCAGGTAGTCGTAGACCTCGGTGATGGTGCCCACCGTCGAGCGGGGGTTGCGCGAGGTGGACTTCTGGTCGATGGAGACCGCCGGCGACAGCCCCTCGATGAAGTCGACGTCGGGCTTGTCCATCTGTCCCAGGAACTGACGCGCGTAGGCCGACAACGACTCGACGTAGCGCCGCTGCCCCTCGGCGAAGATCGTGTCGAACGCCAAGCTGGACTTGCCCGACCCGGACAAGCCGGTGAACACGATCAGCGAGTCTCGGGGCAGGTCGAGCGAGACGTCTTTGAGGTTGTGCTCTCGAGCCCCCCGGACGACCAGTCGGTCGCCGGCTGGAATGGCGGTTCTCTCGGTCATGAGGCCCCGTGGACTCCGGTCTGATCGATGGTGTGCAGGAAAAGACGTAACCGTTGGCATGGTAGGCGCAGGCACCGACAGAGTCGCCCCGATGGTCGTGCCAGGCGCCCGATTCACGGCGACGGAGTCGCCCTGTCGCACAAAGACGACTAGTTTCGGGTTCGTGCCTTCTGACAACGCTGAACCGATGCCCGAAGATTCCGAGGGCACCCGCGCCGCGGGACCCGTGACCGCTGCTACCGACCGGCTGAAGGCGACAGCGGCCTCGTTCGACGATTCCGCACTCGGCGAGCCCAGCCTCTGCCCGGGCTGGACTCGTGCGCACGTGCTCGCCCACGTCGCGCGCAACGCCGACGCGTTGACCAGGCTGCTGACGTGGGCGCGTACAGGTCACGAGCACCACATGTACCCGAGCGCGCAGGCACGCGCCGCCGACATCGAAGCGGGCGCACGCCAGCCGGCCGCCGAGCTCGTCCAAGACGTGCACGAGTCCGCCGAACGGTTCGCCAAGGCGATCATGGAGATGCCCGACCACGGTTGGGAGCAGGTCGTCCGGCCCGGCCTGGCCGGCCAGGGCGAGCCGATCCCCAGCCGGCGGGTGCTCTGGCTGCGGCTACGGGAGCTCGAGATCCACCATGCCGATCTCCGCGCCGATTACGGCCCGGCCGATTGGCCGGACGCGTTCGTCCGCCGCGCCCTGGACGAGACGATCCGCTCGTTCAGCCGTCGCGACGACGTCCCGGCGTTCGCCGTGTCCGTCGACGGCCGGCCCGCCGAACCGCTGGCTCAGGACGCGCGGGTGACCGTGTCCGGCTCGGCACCGGCGCTTCTCGCCTGGCTGTGCGGCCGCAGCACCGGCGCCGGCCTGACGGTCGATCCGGCCGGCCACCTGCCGATCCTGCCGTCGTGGCTTTGAGGCTGCCGTGCGCACGTACACCGGCCACGTCACCCCGGGAGGAACTCCCGACGTCCGCGAACTCGCCCACCTGGTGATCACGAAGGTCTCCGTCGGAGGCTCGTGGGACAACAACGCCTACGTCTTGCGCTGCCGCGACACCGGACACGAGGTCGTGATCGACGCCGCGGCCGAGCCCGCTCGCGTTCTCGCCACGTGCGGCGACGGCCCGGTGGTCCGTATCGTCACCACGCACCGGCATGCCGATCACTGGCGCGCGCTCGCCGAGGTGTCCGCCGCCACCGGCGCGATCACGGTCGCCCATGTCGACGATGCGCCGGCCATCTCCGTCCCCACGCAGGAACCGGTCACCGATGGCGACGTCGTGAGCTTCGGCCGGTGCGAGCTCGAGGTGATCCATCTGGTGGGGCACACCCCCGGCAGCATCGCCCTGCTCTACGACGACCCGACCGGGCCACCGCACCTGTGGACCGGTGACTCGCTGTTCCCGGGCGGAGTCGGCAAGACCGGCTCCCCGGCGGACTTCACGTCGCTGATCAACGACGTCGAGACCAAACTCTTCGACCGACTGCCGGACGAGACCTGGGTCTACCCGGGCCACGGTGACGACACCACCCTCGGCGCGGAACGTCCCCACCTGGGCGAATGGCGCCGCCGGGGGTGGTGACGTCGTGACAGCCGCGGCCGGGGATCACCGCCGGCACCGCCCAGCACCGCGCGTGCTGGTCGTGCAGAACACCGAAACCAACCAGGTACGCCGCCTCGGCGACTGGTGGAGGGCCGACGGGCTCACCCTCGACGTCGTGCCGGCGTACACGGGCCGTGCGCTGCCCGAGCGACTGACCCACGACGCACTCGTGATCCTCGGCGGCGGCTTCATGCCCGACGACGACCACCAGGCGCCCTGGCTGCCCCGTACCCGCGACCTCGCCCGGCAGGCGCTACAGACCGACACGCCCGTGCTCGGAGTGTGCCTGGGGGGCCAACTGCTCGCCCACGTCGGCGGCGGCACCGTCCGAGCGGACGCAGGAGCCCCCGAGCGGGGCAGCACAGCGATCCGCATCCGGCCCGAAGCCGACACCGACCCGCTGTTCCACTCGCTGCCGGCGCACGTCACAGCCATCGAGAACCACGTCGACGCGGTCGAGGAGCTTCCGCGACAGGCGGTGTGGCTCGCGTCCTCACAAGCCTGCCCGTACCAGGCCTTTCGTATCGGCGACTCGGCGTGGGGCGTTCAGTTCCACCCCGAGGTGTCCGCCGACGATCTGGCGCGCTGGGACCGCAGC
>Ga0079224_100011716_pt1 | contig 12099 bp, 10 predicted proteins | sample Stecom2015_FD_80414 | JGI IMG/M metagenome (GOLD analysis project Ga0079224, IMG submission 80414) | Agricultural soil microbial communities from Utah to study Nitrogen management - Steer compost 2015 | ecosystem: Environmental > Terrestrial > Soil > Agricultural land | place: USA: Utah... | reverse complement strand
CTCCTGTGCCATCGACGGCGCCGCGAAGACGGGCGCCAAGACGAGGCTGAGCAGTAGTACCCCGATTCCCAATCGAGGCTTCGTAGTTCGGTTCATGTCGTCCTCGCTTTCTCCTCTGGTCCCGCGCAGGGGACTTTCGGTTTCGGTTTGGACGCCTCCCCCCTCTTGCAGAAAGGGACGCTAGGCAGCTCCCGTCGCTAAGAGAACCAACCGGACACCGCTCCGCAGCCCCCATGAACCGCACTACCCGACCCCACCCACCACCCGGTACGATCCCGCACCACCCGACCCCACCCACCACCGGCACGATCCCGCACCACCCGACCCCGCCCACCACCCGCGAGAGCGGCGATACTGGCGGCGTGGAAGCTCTGATCCTCTTGGTGGAGGACGACCGCTCGATCCGGGACGTCACTCGGATGGGATTGGCCGACGCCGGATTCAACGTCGTCACCGCAACCGACGGGGACGAGGCGCTGGCCGCCTTCCGGCAACACGCCCCCGATGCCGTCGTCCTCGACGTGATGCTCCCCCGCCGAGACGGCCTCGAGGTGCTGCGCGCGATACGTCAGACGTCGAACGTGCCCGTCCTGATGCTCACTGCTCGCGACACCACCACCGACGTCGTGCTCGGATTGGAACTGGGAGCCGACGACTACATGACCAAGCCCTTCGAGATGCCGATCCTCGTGGCTCGCCTCCGCTCCATCCTTCGCCGGGCCAACCGAGCCGAAGTCGGCGACGAGCTCCGGGTGGGCGACGTGCACGTCGACGTCGCCGCCCACCGGGTCTCGAGAGACGGCGAGGAGATCGAGCTGTCCCCCACCGAGTTCCGCTTGCTGTGTGAGCTGGCGAGGAAGCCTGGTCGGGTCTTCACCCGGGAGCTGTTGCTGGAGAACGTGTGGGGGTATCCCGCCATGGGCGACACCCGACTCGTCGACGTGGCCATCCAGCGGCTCAGGGCGAAGCTCGAGCGGGATCCGGCCCGTCCGAAGCTGATCCAGACGGTGCGGGGGTTCGGCTACCGGGCGGCCGGATGAGACCGCTCGGCTTGCGCGGCAGGCTCGTCGCGACGCTGATCGCCCTAGTCGCTCTCACCGTCGTCGTGGTGGGAGTCACCTCTGTGTTCCTCGTCGACCGGTCGCTCCGCAACCGCTTGGTGGATGAAGCAGTCGCCACCACGGAGTTCAACCTCGCGGTTCTCCTCCCGGCGACGGGCATCGAGGACCCCTCTGACAGCCGGGCACTGGCGGAGGCGGGGATCATCGACCGTTTCCTGAGACGGGGCACGGCCGGCGCCTGGGTCGACTTCGAAGACGGCTCTCGCCTCACAGGCGGCCTGGCGCCTGTCGGAGTTTCGCCCGACCTGGATGAGATCGCCCGCCGCGGAGAGATCGGCTACGAGTTCGTGGAAGCCGCCGGCCAACAGGTGGTCGTCTCCGCTGCCCGCCTTCCTCCCTCCGGCCCCGTCTTCTACTTCGTCACATCAGCTGAGGGATTGGCTGCGACGACCCGCCAGCTAGTGACGGTGGTGTCGGTGGCAGGGCTGACAGCGGTCGCCATCGGCGCTCTGGCCGGCACCGCGGCGGCCCGGCGGATACTGCGCCCGGTGGCGGCGGCCCGCCACGCGTCGGAGAGAATGGCGAGCGGCGACCTCGAGGTCCGCTTGCCGGTCGAGAGAGACGACGAGCTGGGACGTCTCTCAGCCTCGTTCAACCACATGGCGGAGTCACTGCAAACGACCATCGACCAGCTCGATGCCGCCCGGGTCCGGGAGCGTCGGTTCGTCGCGGACGTGTCCCACGAACTGCGCACGCCCCTGACGGGCCTGGTGAACGAGGCGCAGATGCTGCGTCGGCGACTCGAAGGGAGTGACGACGTGACCGACGACGTCCGCACGCTCTCCTCGCTCCTCGACGACGACGTCGCCCGCCTGCGGCACCTGGTCGAGGACCTGTTGGAGATCTCCCGCCTCGACAGTCACCGCGAGCCCGCCCGCCCCTTCCCCACCGACGTGACCGCCTTGTTGTCGGCCCTCGTCGCCGACCGGCACCCGACAGCCGAGCTCCACTCCGAGCTCACTGCGCCCGTGATGGTCGATGGGCGGGCCCTCGAGCGGATCGCCGCCAATCTCTTGGACAACGCCCGTCTCCACGCTCCGGGCGCCGAGACCACGGTGCGAGCCCACCTCGTCGACTCCTCGCTCGAGATCGTCGTCGCCGATCGGGGCCCCGGTGTCCCGTCCGACAGGCTCGAGGCGATCTTCGAGCGGTTCTCGACCGTCGACTCCTCCAGGTCCGAGGGGACCGGACTCGGGCTCGCCATCGTCCGCCAACACGCCACCCGCCTGGGCGGCGACGTGGAGGCCGCCAATCGCCGGGGGGGAGGCCTCGAGGTCTCGGTCCGGGTCCCTGTTGCCGAACTGTTACACGGCGGTGAGGTCACAGAGAACTCGATCTCCGACAGTGGGGCTGCAGCGTCCACAGAGGAGATGCGATGAAGAGACTCCTAGCCCTGCTCGCCGTGGTGCTGGCAGCCGCCGCATGCGGCGGCGGAGGCGCCCAGAGTGAAGGCCCGCTCACCGTGCCGACCACCGAGCCGGCCGTTACGTCGTCCACGGCCCCCGCCACGACGGCGGCTCCCGATACCACGACATCGGAGTCGACCGCGCCGACCGTCCCTGCCACCACGAGCACCACCGTGACGCCGGCGACCGCCACCATCACCGTCTACTTCCTCGACGAGTCGGGACGAGCGGCGCCCGTGACGCGCACCACCGGCGAATCGGGCGTCGCCCGGGCCGCGGTGGCTGCCCTCATCGACGGTCCCAACCGCTCCGAGTCGGCGGCAGGGCTGAGCACCGCCTTCCCGGCCGACAGCCTCGTCCTCGGCATCCGAGTCGAAGACGGGACGGCGTACGTCGACATGTCCCTCGAGTTCGCCGGCGGCGGCGGGTCGGCGTCGGTCCTGGGTCGGCTGGCACAACTCGTCTACACGCTGACCGAGTTCGACAGCATCGACCGGGTCCGACTGCTCCTGGACGGCGAGCAGATCGAAACGTTCTCCGGCGAAGGCGTCGACGTCTCCCGCCCCCTGGCGCGTGACGATTTCACTGGAGCCGTGCCCATCGGAGACGAACGTCCTTCGACGGGCGCTCCCACGTGGGACCAGGACGACCTCCCCACGGTGCGGCTCGGCGACCCCGACGTGTATCGGGTCGTGTTGGTGGCTGCCGACGACTTCCTCAACGTGCGCCGTACGGCAGGAGCGGACTCGGACATAGTCGGCCGGCTCCTTCCCGGTGTGGCTGTCGAGGCGACGGGAGGTACCCAGAGGGTCGGATCGTCGACGTGGCGCGAGATCCGGACACCCGCAGGCAGCGGCTGGGTCAACGGCTTCTATTTGACGCCCGCGACGGCCGGAGAGGCGTTCCCGGGCGGCACGGACCCCGTGCGGGTCGTTAGCGATCTCGTCGACCGCATCCAGGCCGGCAGAGACTTCACCGACCTGGTGTCGAGCCGTGGCCTGTGGGTGGCACATCACGCCGACCCCATCCGGTTCAAGACCGACGACCTGAAAGGGATCCTCGCCTCGAATGACACCTATCGGTGGGGCTCGAACGCCCTGGAGCCCGACAGCCCCGAGATCACGCCCCGGACGTTCGCCGAAGCGGTCGCACACCGGCTGGCGAATGCCTTCGACGACCCGAACAGGCAGGTCCTCGTCAACGAGGCGGTCGAAGGGCCCAACGGGCGGCCGGTCGAGTTCGCCCTCCCCACCGCGCTCGTGGGATTCCCGTTCGTCACGGTGTTCGACCCGGGCGACGACCCCCAATACGAGGGGCTCGACTGGAACAGTTGGATCGTGTCCTTCTCCTACGAGGACGGTGCCCTGAAGGTGGTGGGCCTCACCGTCGACGAGTGGGCACCTTGACGCCTGTCGGCTTCGGATGCCCGGCCTCCCCGATCATGGATAGTGGTCGGGGAGGTCGTTCTCGTAGAGGACCGCGTCCTCGGGACCGAGGTGCGAGCGCACCCATTCCACGGCCTCCTCACGATCGACCACCACCATGACCTCGGCTGGCCCTTCGGCGGCTCCGGCGACCAGGGCCACTCGGTTGGTGCGCCCGACCACGATGAGACGGTCGGCTATCCGCGCGGCTTCGGCCGCGAAGCATCGGTTCTCCTCGGCCTGACGGGGCCCCAGCTCCACCATGCCGGGTGTCACGACCACCCGTTTGCCTCCGACTTCTGCCGCCTCCAAGGCGGCGAGGGCGGCGCAGGCCCCCTGCGGGTTGGAGTTGAACGTGTCGTCGATGATCAGCACGCCGCTCCGGCCACGGGCGATCGTCCGCCGATGCTCGGGCTCGGTCAATGCCTCCACTCGCTCCGGGTCGGGCACGACGTCGAGCGCCAACAGCACCCCTGCCGCGCAGGCGACGTTGGTCGGATGAGCCGTCTCGGGTATCGGGCCGACCTGTTCGCCTCTCACGGACAGGACCCCATCGGTCACGCTCACATCGAGGCCCGGGGAGGTCCCGACGCGGATCACTCGACGCGCTGCCTCCTCCCTGTCGGCGAGCGCGGCGAGGCGGAGATCGTCGACGTTGAGCACTGCCACAGATGCCTTCTCGAGGATCTCGGCCTTCGATTCGACGATCCGCTCCTCGGTCCCGAAGCGCTCGAGATGGACCGGCCCGATGGCAGTGATGACCGCGATGTCGGGCGGGATCCAAGAGCACAGGTCGGCGATCTCTCCGGGGCCGTAGGTGCCCATCTCGGCGACGAAGACCTCGACGCCGGCGGAGAGGTGCTCGTTGATGGCCCTGGCGAGTCCCATCCGGTTGTTGAAGGAGGCAGGGCTGGCGAGGACCTGCCTCCGGCCGGCGAGTAGTTGGGCGACGTATCCCTTGGTGGAGGTCTTCCCGTAGGAGCCGGTGATCGCCACCACCGAGGCCCCCGATTCCCTGAGCGCCTGGGCGGCCTTCTCCACCCAGGGGGAACCCAGGCGCCTCTCCACCGGCGCCAGCACGAGAAGTGCGAGATCGACGATCGCCGGCAAGGCCAAGGCTGCCACTGCCGCGACACCGGCGGAGAGGAACGCCGCGGCCATTGCCGCCGCCGCCAGTACGACGCCCACGGCCACTGCGACTCGCCGGAGTCGGGCCGTCCACGCCAGAGGGGACGTCCGGCCTCTCACTCCCAAGCCGACGGGACCGACAGCCACCACCGCCGCCGTGACGATGCCTGCCAGAGGCCAGAAGAACGCGGTGACGGCAGCTGCTGCTCCCGCCACCGCCAGCACGGTGTTCAGCGGGTCCACCGTCCACCAACGCAGGGCGAACCGCGTCACCGAGCCTGGGAGATAGTGCTCCCTCTGGGCGACCCGCAGCCAGCGCAGGCCGCCGAACCCGGCCGAGGCGGCCAGGAGCACGGATACGGCGGGGATCACCTCCCCACCTGCTCCAACATCGTCTCCACGGCCTTGCGCAGCGCCTCGGGGGCCTGGAGCGGCACGTGGTGGCCGACGCCTTCGAGGATCTCGGTGGTGACGGGAGTGCCGGCAGCGGCGATGATCTTTTCCGCCTCCTCGGCGATCCGTACCGGCACCTCGGTGTCTTTCGCGCCCCACAACAGGTGCACCGGCACGCCGAGACCGGAAAGCTCACGCTCGTACGACTCGTTCACGACCTTCACCAGGATGTCACGCATGACTCCCCGGGCGGCGCGGTAGTCCGCCGATCCCCGCCGCTGCCGCTCGCGCTCCATCTTCTCGTCGGACAGCAGGCCGATGCGGTTGGCGAAACGCGCCAGGCGGTAAGCCAGAGGCGGTTTGCGCCGCTCCCCCGATCGCAGGAGAGGAGCGCCTGAGAGCACCAGACCGGACGCCGACCCCGGACGGCTGAACTGACGGACGACGGCGACCCTGCCCCCGAAGGAGTGACCGACCACCACCGGCGGCTCGTCGAACATGTCGAACGCCGGTCCGATCGCCTCGGCATAGCCAGCCGCCCCTATCACTTCGGTAGGCGCCGGGGAGGCGCCGAAACCCGGCAGATCGAGGGCGAGCGTGCCGATTTCGCCCAGAGCCGCGGCGAAATCGGTGCCCCGCCGACCCCAACCATGGAGAGCCAGGACCCGCAAGGGGCCGCTTCCGAGGCGTTCGGCGAACAGGGCGCCGCCAGAGATGGACACGAGAGGCATCGGGACAATCAGCCTATGGAGTGACGAGAGGGCTTCAGAGCATACTGATCCGGTTCGATGACCTCTTCGATGAACACCACCGCCTCGCGGCTCGACAGCGGCGAGAGTTCCATGACGCGCTTTCGGGCGTCGGTTCTCCGACGCTCGGTCGCCGTCGGCTGGTTCGCGGTCATCGTCCTCGCCGGGCAAGCGGTCCGCACCTCGGTGTACGGGGACCCGCGATTCCTCGTCCCCATAGTGACGATCGCCCTCCTCCTGGTCATCTCGGCGCTCGCCGACTGGGACACCCTGATGAAGCGCCCCTTCGCCGGGTGGATCTCCTGGGGCTGGATCGTCGGAGTCACCCTGTCCACTGGAGTCATCGCCACGGTCCCCGAGCTCACGCTGGTGTGCCAGCCGATCTTCTTCGCCCTGGTCGCCCTCTCGGGGCTCGTCCTCGAGCGTCCCAAGCATGCGTTCGTGTCGATCCTCTCGGCGGGGCTCGTGATGATCGCCGCCTTGATGGCCGGCACCGCCGACGACTGGACAGAGATACTCGTGCCTTTCATGTCCCTCGGGACGGTGGCCGTGGCCACCTCGCTTCTGGGGATCGAGTTCGAGCGGGCGGTCGAGCGCTCGAACCAGCGGCTGCGCCAGCTCCAGCGCCAACGACTCAACTTCGAGCGCCTCTATGCCGTCATGGCGACTCTCTCTCAGGGTGACTCCCTGTCCGAAGTCCTCCCCCAGCTCGTCGGGACCATCTGCCGGTACCTGGACGGCCAGGTGGGAGTGGTGCTGCTCTACGTGCCCGAAGATCACACCCTCGAGGTGGTCTCCCCGATCTGGGTCAACGGTTATCCCCTCGACATCGGCGCCATAAGGGTCCGAGTCGCCGAAGCGGGCATCCTCCCCCAGGTCTTCCGTTCCGGCCGTTCGATGCTGGTCGACCCCGTGAATCCCGGCTCGGCGACCCACGGCCTCCTCGCCGAGCTCGGGCTCCGTCAGGCGATGGTGGCGCCGCTGCGGGTCGAGCAGTTCAAGGTGGGCGTGATCGCCGTCGGCGACGCCGTCAGCGGCCACTTCCGTCCCGACCAGCTCGAGCAGCTGTCGTTCCTGGCCGGACCCGCCGGGCTCGTCCTGTCCCAGATCGGTCGTTACGAGGAGCAGACCGAGATGAATCGCCGTCTCGAGGAGGTGGCGCAGATGAAGACCGACTTCGTGTCGGTGGTCAGCCACGAGCTGCGCACCCCGCTCACCTCGATCATCGGCTCACTCGACACGGTCAACCGACCGGAGCTGGCGCCCCAGGCGACCACGGCGCGCGAGCTGATCTCGACTGCACGCCGTCAGGCGGGTCGCTTGCAGCGGCTGATCGAGGACCTCCTGATGGTGTCGAGACTCGACCGGGGTGCGATCCCCATCGACGCCGAGCCGCTGCCCCTGAAGGCGGTGGTCGACCACGTTCTCGACGTCATCACCGTCGCGTCCGAGATCACGGTCGAGATCGACCCGGCTGACATGGAAGTGGTCGCCGACCGGGACCACCTCGAGCGAATCCTCATCAACCTCTTCGAGAACGCCGCCAAGTACGCACCCAACAGCCCGATCGAAGTGGTCGGAAGGGTGCGAGGAGGCACCGGCGAGATCCGCATCATCGACCACGGCCCGGGCATCCCGCCGGACCAGCGACAGCGGATCTTCGAGCGGTTCACCCAACTCGAGGCGTCCCAGACCCGCTCCGTCGGCGGAACCGGGCTGGGCCTGTCGATCGTGCGCAGCCTCGCCGAGGCCATGGGAGGCAAGGCCGACGTCGAGGAGACGCCCGGGGGTGGAGCCACCTTCGTGGTCTCCCTCCCCCTCGCCCGCACCGTCAGTCCGGGCTATCGCTGAGCCCGGCGGCGATGGCGTGGAATCCGCCGTCTACGTGGATCACCTCGCCGGTCGTCATCGGGGCCCAGTCGGACAGGAGGACGCAGACCATGCGGGCGACGGGATCGGGGTTCGACGGGTCCCACCCGAGGGGCGACCGACGCTTCCACTCCTCGTCGAAGGCGGAGAACCCGGGGATCGACTTGGCGGCGACGGTTCCCAGAGGCCCCGCCGACACGGCGTTGACTCGGATGTTGGATGCGCCGAGGTCGCGCGCCAGGTAGCGGGTCACCGCCTGGAGCGCAGCCTTGGCCACCCCCATCCAGTCGTAAGCCGGCCATGCCTGGCGGTTGTCGAAGTCCAACGTGACGAGGCTCCCGCCTCCCGCCGCCTCCATGAAAGGTCGCAGGGCCACGGCGAGTGTCTTGTACGAGAACGCCGACGTGAGGAACGCCGTCTGGGCGGACTCGGCGGGCGTGTTCAGGAAGTTGCCGCCCAAGGCGTCCTCGGGGGCGAAGGCGATGGCATGCAGGGCGCCGTCGATCGTCCCCCACCGCCGCTCGATTTCGGCGCTCAGCGCCTCCACGTGGTCGGGGTCGTTGATGTCGAGCTCCACGACATCGGGCGGCCGGGGCAGCCGCTGCACCGAGCGCTGAGTGAGTCGCAGACCGCGGCCGAACCCGGTGCACAGGATCTCGGCACCTTCTTCCTGGGCGATCCGGGCGGCGTGCCAGGCGATCGAGTCGTCCGTCAGCACCCCGGTGATCAGCAGCCTCTTGCCCTCCAACAGCATTCGCCTTTCCTCCTGTTTCGGCAGCATCTCAGAAATCCACGCCCCAGGTGTACACGCACCTGATCCCGAGGCCCATGACGAAGAGCAGGAGCAGACCGTAGTAGAGAGCCGGGCGACGACTCATCTGGGATCGGTAGATATAGGCGAAAGCGAACGTGAAGGCGATCAGAAAGCCGTAGAACACGTGCTGGTCTCCCGGCTGCAGCCCGCCGGCGGCGATCAAGTACACCCCCATCCCCACCTGGGCGAGCATGATCACCGTCGCCACGCCGAGCGCCACCCAGAACGACCGGCCTGGCGCCTGCCTCCGCCGTGCCAGCACCAGGCCCCACAGCCCCACTAGCCCGGTGGCGACGATCGCCACCCACGCCCAGGTCTCGTGGAGTGCTCGCATTCCGCCGGAGAATAGAGGTCGCCGGCCCCTCCTCCTGCCCACGCGTGCGCGCTAGATTGTCGGCGGACGAAAGGGCTGGGAGATGTTCGAGGCGGTTGAATACATCGACCGTAAGAGTCAGCCGACCGCCCCGCCGGAAGAGAGGGTGATAGGGGTGTTTCCGACGGAGGCTGAGGCCGTACGCGCGGCGCGGGCCGCCCGCGACGCGTTCGGCGACTCCGAGGACTACGCCTGGTGGCTCGTCCGCCAGTCGGGCGCCAAGCTGGCCCGCTGGATCGCCGACTCGACGAGCGACAAGGAGTTCGTGCTCGACCTCACTTCTGGCGAGTTGGTCGAGGTCCCCTGACGCTCACAGCAGCAGATCGGCGTACTGGTCCCGAACGACTTTCTTGTCGAACTTGCCGGTCCCGGTCTTCGGGATCTCGTCGATGAACACGAACCGGTCGGGGACCCACCACGACGCCACCCGATCGGCCAGGAAGGCTTTCAGGTCCTCCTCGCTGACTTCGGCCCCGCCGGCTTTCACGATGAACGCCACGGGGCGTTCCTGCCACTTCGGGTGCGCGAGCCCCACCACCGTGGCCTCCGCCACCCCGGGGTGCGCCATCAGAGTGTTCTCCAAGTCGATAGAGCTGATCCATTCACCACCGGACTTGATCACGTCTTTGGCCCGGTCGGTGATTCGGATGTAGCCCTCGGGGTCGATCTTGCAGACGTCGCCGGTGCGCAGCCAACCGTCGTCGAACGACTGGGGCGAGCGGGGATCCTTGTAGTACTCGGCCGCCACCCACGGCCCGCGGATCAGGAGCTCGCCGAATGCCTCTCCGTCGTGGGGCAGCTCGTTCCCCGCATCGTCGACGATCTTCACCTGCAGCCCGGGTAGGGGAAGGCCGGCGGTCTCGAGATAGTCGAGCTTCCGCTCCCAGTCCCAGTCCTCCATGTGGGGCTTGAGCGTGGCGACGGAGGCCACCGGGTTGGTCTCGGTCATGCCCCACCCCTGCTGGACCAGGATCCCCTTGTTCTTCCAGTACCAATCGATGAGCGCCCTGGGGACGGCGGACCCGCCGCACAGGAACGCCCTGAGCGACGAGACGTCGGCTTCCGGGTTCGCTTCCAGATAGTGCTGGATGCCGAGCCACACCGTGGGAACCCCTGCCGAGAACGTGACCTTCTCCTCGGAGAACAGCCGAACCAGGCCCTCGGGGCTCAGGTCGGGCCCCGGGTAGGTGATCTTCGCTCCCACCGTCGTCGCCGCGAACGGGTAACCCCACGCCGCGGCGTGGAACATCGGCACGACTGGGAGCACGTTGTCGCTGGGCCCGATGTGGAAGTTCGCCAGACCCGAGACCGTGTGCATATACGTCGAACGCTGCGTGTAGGCGACACCTTTGGGGTTGCCGGTGGTGCCCGACGTGTAACAGAACATCATCGGCGGGGCCTCGTCGAGGACCGGCCAGTCTTCGAGTCCCTCCACGCCGTCGATGAGGTCCTCGTAGGCGATGGCGTTGGGGAGACGGTCGTCGACGGTGGGGCCCATGACCACGAAGTGCCGAACCGTCTCGAACCGGTCGGCGATCGGAGCCAGCAGCGGAACGAGGTCGGGGTCGACGAAGACGGCCTCGTCCTGGGCGTGGTTGACGATGTAGACGATCTGGTCGGCGAACAGCCGGATGTTGATCGTGTGACAGATGCGACCGGTGTTCGCAAGTGCCCAGTAGAGCTCGTGGTGGCGCACGTTGTTCCAGGCGAACGTGCCCACGGGCTTGGCTTGGTCCACACCCAGACGCTCCGCCACTGCCGTGGCGAGGCGCCGCACCCGATCGTCGACTTCGGCATAGGTGCGGCGGACGATCGAGTTGTCGGGTTCCACGGAGACGATCTGTTGGTTCGGGTAGAGGTCGACCGCCCGTTGGTAGAGCGTCGAAAGAAGCAGCGGGAAGTCGTCTTGCATGTGGGTCATGACTCTGCTCCTCCTCGAGGTCCGCTCCTCCACGGCCCCGACCCCTGTGTCGGCCGGCCGCCGCGATCGACTACATCGGCACGCGAATGCGTCCGAAATGCCATGGGTCGCAGCGTAACCAAAGATCCCGAAGCAGTCCTGGAAACGCGGAGAGATTCCCCCACAGGAAGAAGAACCCCGAGAAAGCCGGTGCAAGCACCAACCCTCTCGGGGTCTTCCGGTCCTTCGCACTCCGGGCCGAAACCCAGTCTACAAAGGTCCTCTCGCAGTGTGCCTCTCGGCTCCTCTGCGATGCCGGTCCGGGGTCGCCCCCGATCCGGCGAGTGGAAACCTATAGGCTCACCCTCCCACGGTCAAGTGGAATCCACACCTGTTTTTCGCGTCCTCCAATCTGGAATTCCCTCTTTTGCGGATCGCGAAAAACAGACAGCGACTCGCGAAAAACAGACTCGGATTTCGGTTGCAGACACTCCACTCGTCCCCTACTTTTTCGCCAACGCTGCTGGGGGAAACCCCACAGCGCCCGAAACGAGGGGAAACCCTCGGACGGGTTTCCGGATCGCCCTCGGGCGAGAAGGAGAGGGTCCGACGGACCGGCCCTCGGGCCGGACCGACGCATCGGAGCTCCGGCAATGATGCGGCACCGGATCCGGGTCCTCGGCGACGAGGATCCAGCAGCCGAAAGGCTGCGAAGGCCACCCGCTTGGGAGCTCGGGCCTCGGCCCGAAGGAACGAGTGGGGATGAGAAGCCCCGAGAGGGCTGTGGGTTTCCACGGCTCCCTCGGGGTTTTCTCTGTATCGATGCCGGCCGACTTTCGGGCCGACACCCCGACAGCCCATCCCGAACCACCACCCGGACCGGCCCCTCCCCAGCCGGCCCGAAACAGACGCCGGTCGGCCG
>Ga0079224_100011713_pt1 | contig 12101 bp, 13 predicted proteins | sample Stecom2015_FD_80414 | JGI IMG/M metagenome (GOLD analysis project Ga0079224, IMG submission 80414) | Agricultural soil microbial communities from Utah to study Nitrogen management - Steer compost 2015 | ecosystem: Environmental > Terrestrial > Soil > Agricultural land | place: USA: Utah... | reverse complement strand
TGGCGGGATCGACATGTGGACCTCGCACTGGCTCAAGGGGCGCTCGCTCTTCGGCACCCGCAAACACGGCAAGACCGATGCCGAGGCCACGCAGCGGGCCGAGCATTTCGAGCCGATCAACTACCCGAAACCCGACGGTGTCCTTTCCTTCGACCGGCTGACGAATGTCGCCTATTCCTTCACCAACCATGCCGAGGACCAGCCCTGCCACCTGGTGCTGAAGGACCCGCGCATCCCGATCGAGATCAACCTGCCGCGGTTCGACGAGCCGGCGCAGCGCTACTGCCCGGCCGGCGTCTACGAGGTCGTTCGCGACGAGGCCGGCGCGCCGCGGTTCCAGATCAACTTCCAGAACTGCGTCCACTGCAAGACCTGCGACATCAAGGACCCATTGCAGAACATCGAATGGACCCCGCCGCAGGGCGGCGACGGACCGAACTATCCGAACATGTGACGATTTGCGCGCCCGCGCCGTTGCCAGACCTGGCGCGGACGCCTACCGTCAGGCTTTGAGCCGCCCGAGAGGAGCGCATCCTTGGCCAATCGGTTGAAATCGAGCCTCCGTGCCGCGGCGTTGACGCTGCTGCTTGCCGGATCGGCGGTCCTGCCGGGAGGAGCGGGAGCGCAGGGGCTCGCCGGTCCCTATCTCGCCGCCATCCTGGCCGATTTCCGCAACGATTACGTCGCGGCTGCCGAGCATTACGCGCGCGCCCTCGCCCGCGATCCCGGGAATGTCGGGCTGATGCAGAACACGCTGGTGTCGCGGATCGCCGCCGCCGATTTCGAGGGGGCGCTCGCCCTTGCGGCAGATCTTGCTGCGGCGGCGCCCGACAACGAGATCGCCGGCCTCGTCCTCGGCGCCGATGCGCTCGGGCGCGGCGACTACGAGGCGGCGGCGGAACTGCTCAGCGCCGAGACGCTGGGGCTCAATCCCCTGCTCGACGGCCTGGTCTCCGGCTGGATCGCGGTGGGCCGCGAGGATTTCGAGGCGGCGCAGGCACGGTTCGACGCGCTCGACGACAACGAGCTCATCGGCGCCTACGGCCGGTATCACAAGGCGCTCGCCCTCGCGCTGGCCGGGGATTTCGTCTCGGCGGAGGCGCTGTTCGCCGGGATCGGGGATCCGCTCCCGCTCGAACGCGAGGCGATCATCGCCCATGCCGAGGTGCTTGCCCAGCTCGGCCGCGAGGAGGAGGCGATCGCGCAGCTCGATGCGATCCTCGACACCGGATTCCCCGATCTCGTGCTGCTCGATCTTCGTCGCCGCCTCGCTTCCGGCGACGAGGTGCCGTTCTCCGTCATCCGCCGTCCCTCCGATGGCGCGGCCGAGGCCTTCCTCACCTTCGCAACCGCCCTCAATACCGAGGAATCCGACCGGTTCTCGCTGATCTACGCGCGGCTCGCCGGGCTGATCCGGCCCGGCCTCAGCCGCGCGAGCCTGCTTGCCGCCGAGATCCTCGAACGCCACGGCCAGTACGACCTCGCCATCGAGGCACTCGCGGACGTGCCCGAGGACTCCGTCTGGTTCGTCACCGCCGAGCTTCGCCGCGCCGCCACCCAGCGCGCGGCCGGGGAGCCCGACGCGGGCATCGCCACGCTCCGCGCCCTGGCCGAGCGCCATCCCGAGACGATCGAGGTCCATTCCGCGCTTGGCGATGCGCTGCGGGTGGCCGAGCATTACGAGGAAGCCGCCGCCGCCTACAGCCGCGCGATCGACCTGATCGGCGAGCCCGCGCCCGCGCACTGGCCGATCTTCTATGCCCGCGCCATCGCCTGGGAGCGGGCCGGCATCTGGGACCGCGCGGAAACCGATTTCCGCCGTGCACTCGAACTCGAGCCCGAGCAGCCGCTCGTGCTAAACTATCTCGGCTATTCCCTCGTCGAGCAGCGCCGCAATCTCGACGAGGCGCTCGACATGATCGAACGCGCCGTCGCGAGCGAGCCCGACGACGGCTACATCATCGACTCCCTCGGCTGGGTCCTCTATCGCCTCGGCCGCTACGAGGAGGCGCTGCCGCACCTGCTGCGGGCGGTGGAGCTGCTGCCGACCGATGCCGTCCTCAACGATCATCTCGGCGACGTGCTCTGGATGGTGGGGCGCGAGCGCGAGGCCCGCTTCCAGTGGAGCCGCGCCCTTTCCTTCGGTCCGGCCGAGGATCTCGACATGGACCGGATCCGGCGCAAGCTCGAGGTGGGGCTCGACGCCGTGCTCGCCGAGGAGGAGGACGAGGCTACGGTCGGCACCGCTCCGGCGGAGACCGCCGGCGGCGACGGCGCGGAGGAGGCCGGAAGCCGCCGCTCCGGACGCGGAGGCTGAGCGCGTTCACGGGGGCGGCCGTCGAACGCGCGCCCGCCAAGGTCAACCTCGCCCTGCATGTCACCGGCCGGAGGTCGGACGGCTACCACCTCCTCGACAGCATCGTCTGTTTCCCTGATTGCGGTGACACGCTCGCCGCCACGCCGGCGCCTGCGCTTTCCCTCGCCATCGAGGGGCCCTTTGCCGCGGCGATCGATGCCGGGCCTTCCAACCTCGTCCTGCGCGCCGCGGCGCTTCTGGCTGGTGACGACGCGGAGAGGGACGGGGATGCGCCATCGCGACACGAGGGCAGGGGGGCGCGGCTCAGGCTGAAGAAGGCGCTGCCGGTCGCTTCCGGAATCGGCGGCGGCTCGGCCGATGCGGCGGCCACGCTGCGTCTCCTCGCCCGGTTCTGGGACCGGCCGCTGCCTGCGCCCGTGGAGGCGGCGGCTCTCGGCGCCGATGTGCCGGCCTGTCTCCTCTCGCGCCCGCTGCGGATGCAGGGCATCGGTGAGCGTCTCGCGCCGGTCGATCTCCCCTCCTTCTGGATCGTCCTCGTCAATCCCGGGCGGCCGGTGGCGACGCCCGCGATCTTCGCGGCACTCGACTGTCGCGACAACCCGCCGCTGCCCGAACTGCCGGATCGCCCTTCCGCCGCCATCTTCCTCGACTGGCTCGCCCGGGCGACGCGCAACGACCTCGAGGCTGCGGCCCGGAAGGTGGAACCCGCGATCGGCATGGTGATCGCCGCGCTTTCCTCCCTTCCTGGCTGCCGAGTCGCGCGGATGTCGGGCTCGGGCGCGACCTGTTTCGGTCTGTTTACCTCCCGCCTCGATGCGGAAGCCGCCGCCGTGGCGCTTTCCCTCGCCGAACCCTCGTGGTGGGTTGCCGCCGCCCCCGCTCAGGGGCCGGCGCCGTGAGCCACCGCCCGAGCGCCTTCCGTCCCGGCCAGCAGGCGAGGTCGCCTGCTCCGAGGTCGCTCTAGAACTCGAGGCCGAGCGCGAACCCGCCGAGCAGGTAGCAGACGAGGGTGATCAGGGTGATCCCGACCATGTTCAGCACGACGCCGCCCCGCGCCATCTGGGCGATCGTGACGTAGCCGGTCCCGAAGACGATCGCGTTCGGCGGCGTGCCGACCGGCAGCATGAAGGCGCAGGTCGCGGCGAGGGTCGCCGGGATCAGCAGCGTCATCGGATCCGCCCCGATGCCGATCGCGACCCCGCCGAGGACCGGGATGAAGGTTGCCGCGGTCGCCGTGTTGCTGGTGATCTCGGTCAGGAAGATCACGATCATCACCACCGCAGCGGCGAGGAGCAGGATCGGCAGCGCGCCAAGTCCCTGGACCTGCGCCCCGAGCCAGCCGTCAAGCCCGGTACCGGCAACGGCGCTCGCGAGGCTCAGCCCGCCGCCGAAGAGGAGGAGCACCCCCCAGGGCAGGCCGTTTTCCGCATCCTTCCACTCCAGCACCATCTCGCGCCGTCCGCGGGCGGGAATGAGGAACATCGCGATCCCCGCCGCGATCGCGATCGCCGTGTCGTCGAGCTCCCCCAGGGGCCCGATCGAGACGCCGGGGATGTTCGATACGAGCCCCGGCACCACCCAGAGGAAGGCGGCCGACAGGAACACCGCCAGCACCGCCTTCTCCCCCTGGCTGAGCGGCCCGAGGCCGGCGATCTCGTCATCGATCATCCTCCTGCCGCCCGGGATCTCCTCGAGGTTGAAGCGGTAGAGCAGCCGCGTCATCAGCAACCAGGTGACGAAGATGAAGACGATGGCGAGCGGCGTGCCGATCATCATCCAGCCGAGGAAGCTGATCTCGCGCCCGAGCTCATCCGACGCATAACCGGCGACGATGGCGTTCGGTGGGCTGCCGAGGAGCGTGCCGAGGCCGCCGATGCTCGCCGACCAGGCGATGGCAAGGACCAGGCAGATGCCGAACCGCCTGACGTTCTCGTCCTCGATCACGTCCTTGATCGCCGCCCCGGCCCGGAGCTTGTCGACGACGGAAGCATCCTCCCTGGTGGGGCTGTGCTCGATGACGAGGGTCAGCACCGAGAGGCCGATCGGCAGCATCATCAGCGTCGTCGCCGTGTTCGAGACCCACATCGACAGGAAACCGGTCGCCAGCATCATGCCGAGGACGATCCGCCGCGGCGCGACCCCCACCCGCCGGAGCGTCAGGAGCGCGATCCGGTGATGCAGGTTCCACTTCTCCATCGCGATCGCGATCAGGAAGCCGCCCAGGAACAGGAAGACGACGGAGCTTGCATAAGGAGATGTCGCCTCGCCCACCGTCCGCTCCGTCAGCATCGGGATCAGCACGATCGGCAGCAGCGACGTCACCGAGAGGGGAATCGCCTCGGTCATCCACCAGACCGCCATCAGCGTGCCGATGGTCGCCACCCAGCGCGCATCCGGCGTCAGGCCCTCGGAGCCTCCGAGGAGAAGATAGACGAGGGCCGCCATGATCAGGCCCAGGGCACGCAGGCTCCAGATCAGACGTGCGGAGCGTCCGTTCGCTCCGGCAGTTTCCGAGTATTCCTCGGCCATGTCCTGGTGGTGGGGTGCTTCGCTCACGGCCTGTCCCTCCCCCTCCGATCAAGGATCCCGCCCCGTTTCCGGGCGGGAAGGATCAACCACATTCGCGCAACGATGGTTCCCCGCCCGGCCGCGCGCGTGTCTCCCTTTTCCCTGCGTCCGGGGACGGTCGGGCCTCAGTGCGAGATCGACCTGGAGAAGACGTTGATGGTGATGACTCCGGCAATGATGAGGCCGAGTCCGATGATCGCGGGGAGGTCGAGGGACTGCCGGAAGACGAAATATCCCACCGCCGAGATCAGCAGGATCCCGAGGCCGCTCCAGATCGCATAGGCAAGGCCGACCGGGATGGTCCTGAGGGCAAGCGACAGGAAGTAGAACGAGGCGAAATAGCAGACCCCCATGGCCAGCGTGGGGACGATGCGGGTGAACTGCTCCGAGCGTTGCAGGAAGCTCGTCCCGATGACCTCGAGCACGATCGCGGCGGTGAGGGCGGCATAGGTGGCGAGGGGCGGCATCATTCCCCTCCGCCGGGTTCAGCCCCGGGCCGCGGCACTGCGCCTCTCCTCCAGCCCGCCCATCCGGCAGATCAGCGCCCATTCCTCGGGCCGCACCGGCTGCACCGAGAGGCGCGAATTCTTCACGAGCACCATCTCCGCCAGGCGCGGCTCGGCCTTGCACATCTCGAGCGTGACCGGCCGCGGCAGGGGTTCCACCGCACGGATGTCGACGCATTCCCAGCGCGGATCGTCGGTGGTGCTGTCGGGATGCGCCTCGGCCGAGACCTCGACGATGCCGACGATCGCCCGCTCCTTGTTGGAATGGTAGAAGAAGCCGAGGTCACCGACCTTCATCTCGCGCATGAAGTTGCGGGCCTGATAGTTGCGCACGCCGTCCCATTCCTCGCCGGCCGCGCCCTTCGCCACCTGATCGTCCCAGCTCCAGACGTCAGGCTCCGATTTGAAAAGCCAGTAGTTCACCCGATCACCTTCTTCCATGCCCGGATCTCGACGGATTCGAAGAGACCGGCCCTCGCATAGGGGTCGCCTGCTGCCCATTCCTCCGCCGCCGCGCGCGTGTCGGCCTCGATGACGACGAGCGAGCCGACCATCTCCCCCTCGCTGTCGAGGAAGGGCCCCGCCTCGACCACGACGCCGGTCTCGCGGATATAGGCGAGGTGGTCCTCGCGCACGCGTTTCCGCAACTCCGTCGAACCCGGCCGGTCGTTGCAGATCAGGGCGTAGAGCATCTCACTCCTCCTTCAGCGGCCGCCTGAGCAGCCCGTCGATCGCCGCGCCGAGGGTAAGTCCGCCCTCGAGGACCGCCGCGACCGCCTCGGCGATCGGCATCTCGACCCCGTGGCGGCGGCCAAGCTCGCAGGCGGCCCGCGCGGTGGCAACCCCCTCGACGGTCCCGCCCGCAGGGGCCCTGTCCGCGCCAAGTGCCTCGCCGGTCGCGAAATTCCGCGACTGGGCCGAGTTGCAGGTGAGCGACAGGTCCCCGAGCCCCGAGAGGCCGGTGAGCGTCTCCGCCCGCGCGCCCATCGCCGCGGCAAGCCGGCTCATCTCGGCAAAGCCCCGCGTCATCAGCGCCGCCCGCGCGCTCTGCCCCAGACCGCGCCCCTCGGCCATGCCGCAGGCCAGCGCGATGACATTCTTGAGCGCGCCGCCGAGCTCGGCCCCGGTCACGTCGTCGGTGAGGTAGAGCCGCAGGCGCGGCGTCGAGAGCGCCGTCTGCAGCCATTGCCCGGTTCCGGTATCGGCGCAGGCGATCGTCAGCGCCGTCGGCAGGCCGCGCGCGATCTCGCCCGCGAAACCGGGGCCCGTGAGCACCGCCACCGGCCGGTCCGGCAGCGCCGCGCTCCCGATCTCCGACTGCCGCCGGAAATCCCCGCGCGCGAGACCCTTGGCGCAGAAGACCGCCGGCACCCCGGGGAGGAGCCCGCCATGGTCGGCGAGGAACCCCGCCGTCGCCTGTGCCGGCAGCACCATGAGGAGGATCGCGCATTCCGCGAGCGCCGCGATCTCCGCGACCGGCCGCACCCGTTCCGGCAGCTGCACGCCCGGCAGTCGTGCCCGGTTCTCGCGCGTTTCCGCCATCGCCGCCATTGCCGCCGGGTCGCGGCCCCAGAGCACGACTTCGCGGCCCGCTGCCGCCTCGACACAGGCAAGCGCCGTCCCGAACGCCCCGGCGCCGATCACTCCGATGCGCAATGCCGCTCCTCCCGGTCCGGCCGCCGATCATCCGCCGCCGCCACGCCCCGCGTGCGACGCGCGCCCACCGCAGTCACCGGCGCTCCCCCGGTGCGGTCACCGCCGCTGCCGTTGACACGGGGTCGCCTTTCGCCCCATGCGCTCCCGGGAAACGACGAGGGAGATCCCGATGGCCTATACCTACGACGATCAGAACGTCTTCGCGAAGATCCTCCGCGGCGAGATCCCGAACAAGACCGTGGGCGAGACCGAACACTGCCTCGCCTTCCATGACATCAGTCCGCAGGCGCCGATACATGTCATCGTCATCCCGAAAGGCCCCTACGTCAACGCCGACCATTTCGGCGCCGAGGCGTCGGACGCCGAGATCGTCGACTTCACCCGCTTCGTCGCCCGGCTCTGTGCCGAACTCGGCGCGGCGCCCGGGGAGGGCGGCTCGGGCTACCGGCTGATCACCAATTCCGGCAGGGCGGGGCACCAGGAAGTGCCGCATTACCATCTCCACATCCTCGGCGGCCGCCCCCTCGGCCCGATGCTCGCCTCCCGCTGACCGCCTCAGGCGAGGCCGCCGGCGGCGAAATAGTCGCGCAGGATCCGGGCGTAGATTGCCTTCAGCGTGTGGATCTGCGCGACCTCCACCCGCTCGTCGACCTGGTGGATGGTCTTGCCGACCAGCCCGACCTCGACGACCGGGCAATGGTCCTTGATGAAACGCGCATCCGACGTGCCGCCCGAGGTCGAAAGCTCCGGCCGCCGGCCGGTCTCCGCCTCGACCGCGCCCGCGACGAGATCGACGAACGGTCCCGGCTCGACGAAGAAGGCGTCGCCCGACTGGTCGAAGGCGGCGGCAATGCCGATGCCGAACTCGGCCGCGACGAGGTCGGCCTCCTCCTCGATCCATTCGGCGAGGCTCTGGCCCGTGTGGGCATCGTTGTAGCGGATGTTGACCGTCGCCCGTGCCTCGGCCGGGATCACGTTGCTGGCCGGGTTGCCGGTGTCGACCGAGGTGATGGCAAGGCTCGACGGGTCGAAATGCGCCGTCCCCTCGTCGAGGGGACGGGCCGCGAGCCGGTCGAGGAGCCGAACGAGGCCCGTCAGCGGGTTCCGCGCCCGCTCCGGATAGGCCGCATGCCCCTGCACGCCGTAGGCGCGCAGATAGACGGTGACCGAGCCGCGGCGGCCGATCTTCAGCATGTCGCCCATCGTCTCGTTGCAGGTGGGCTCGCCGACGAGGCAATGGTCCATCCGCTCGCCCTCGGCGTCCATCCAGTCGAGGATCGCCCGCGTCCCGTCGGTGGCGATCCCCTCCTCGTCGCCGGTCAGCGCGAGGATCACCGAGCCCGCGGGCGGGGTCTCGCGCACGAAATCGAACGCGGCGGCAACGAACGCCGCGACCGCCGATTTCATGTCGGCCGCGCCCCGGCCCCATAGCTGGCCGTCCTCGATCACGCCGGCGAAGGGCGGGTGCTTCCACGCCGCCTCGTCGCCCGCCGGCACCACGTCGAGATGGCCGTTGAAGCCGAGCGCCGGCCCTGCCGTGCCCCAGCGCGCGTAGAGGTTCGGCACGCCGTTCCGGTCGGCGCGCCGCGTCATGAATCCGGCCGCCGCGAGCCGCTCCTCCAGGAGCGCGAGCGCCGCCTCCGCATCCGGTGTTACCGTGGGGCAGCGGACAAGCTCGACGGCAAGGGCGACGGGATCGGTCATCGGAACCTCCTTCTCCGTTTTCCGGATTAGCGGCGGCGGGCGCAGCGGGCAACCCGCATGCGCCGCAGCCGGGCACGGGTTCCGGCCAAGTCACTGATCCCTCGTGACAACCCCGGCGGACGGCCTGCGACCATGCGGGTGCTTGTCCCGGCCGGCGGCTCCGGCTATCGAGCCGCCATGCGGCTCCACCTTCCCCTCGACTTCGCCGGCGTCGCGGTCTTCGCCGCGACCGGGGCGCTCGCCGCCTCGCGCAAGGAGCTCGGCCTCATCGGCTTCCTGTTTCTCGCCACCGCGACCGGGGTGGGCGGCGGCACCGTGCGCGACCTCATCCTCGGCGTGCCGGTGTTCTGGGTGCTGGAACCCACCTACATCCTCGTCTGCAGCATCGTTGCCGTGTTCGTCTTCTTCGGCGCGCCGATGCTCGAATCGCGCTACAAGCTCCTGCTCTGGCTCGATGCCGTCGGCCTCGCAGCCTTCGCCGTCTTCGGCGCCTACAAGGGTCTTTCCGTCACCGGCTCGCAGGTGGTCGCGGTGGTGATGGGCGCGACGACCGCCACCTTCGGCGGCATCATGCGCGACGTGGTCGCGCGCGAACCTTCGGTCCTGCTGCGCCCGGAGATCTACGTGACCGCGGCCCTGGCCGGATCGCTTGCCTACATCCTCGCCCATGCCTTCGGCCTGACGGATCCGATCGCGGCGGGGGCGGGCTTCCTCGTGGCCTTCGGCGTCCGCAGCGGGGCACTCCTCTTCGGCTGGACCTTCCCGCGCTATCGTCCGGCTCCGGGACGGGACCCCAAGGACATTCCCTGAGAACCCGGCCGCTGTCCGGGCCGGCGGATGCCTCCTTCATGCCCGAGTCCGTTGTGACACACCCCGCGATGCGCCTCATGCGAATGTCTCGCAACCCGCTTTACAGGGTGCGACGGGCTCCTGTAGCGTGGCCGCAGGTGGATGGATGACGGACCGCCGCCCTCGGGCGGCAGGTGGGGAGGTCAGCATCGGTCAGGATGTGCTAGTTGCACGCGGACTGACGAGGGAGTTCAGCGGTTTCGTCGCGGTCGACGGGGTCGATCTCTCGGTCCGGAAGGAAAGCATCCATGCCCTGATTGGCCCCAACGGCGCCGGCAAGACCACCTGTTTCAACCTTCTCACCCGGTTCCTCGAGCCCACGCGCGGCAGCATCGTCTATGACGGCCGCGACATCACGAGGATGGCGGCGGCCGATGTCGCGCGACTGGGGATGGTGCGCTCCTTCCAGATCTCGGCCGTCTTCCCGAACATGACGGCGTTGGAGAATGTCCGCATCGCCCTTCAGCGTGGCCGTGGCGACAGTTTCGATTTCTGGCGCTCCGACCGGGTCCTCTCGCGATACAACGACCGCGCGCTCGCGCTTCTCGACGAGGTGGGGCTGGGCGCCTTCGCCGGCACCGCGGCCTGGGCCCTTCCCTATGGCCGCAAGCGCGCGCTCGAGATCGCGACCACCCTCGCGCTCGAGCCGCAGATGCTGCTGCTCGACGAGCCGATGGCCGGCATGGCCCAGGAGGACATCGAGCGCATCTCCCAGCTCATCCGCCGCATCGCCAGGGGACGCACCATCCTGATGGTCGAGCACAATCTCTCCGTGGTCTCCAGTCTCTCCGACACGATCACCGTGCTCGCCCGCGGCAAGGTGCTGGCCGAAGGCGACTACGATGCCATCTCCCGCGACGAGCGGGTGATCGAAGCCTATATCGGGGCTGCCCATGCCTGAAGCCGCGCGGCCCGGATCGCCGCTTCTCGCCGTCCGCGATCTCAACGGCTGGTACGGCGAAAGTCATGTCCTGCACGGCGTCAGCTTCGACGTCGCCGAGGGTGAGGTCGTCACGCTTCTGGGGCGCAACGGCGCCGGCAAGACGACGACGCTGCTCGCGGTCATGGGCATGCTGGCAAGGCGCACGGGCTCCGTGATCTTCGCGGGGAAGGAGTTGATCGGCCTTCCCGCCCGCGCGATCGCGCGTATGGGCATCGCCATCGTGCCCGAGGAACGCGGCATCTTCGCGAGTCTCTCGGTCGAGGAGAACCTGATGCTGCCGCCGGTGGTGCGGCCGGGCGGTTTCAGCCGCGAGCAGATCTTCGAACTCTTCCCCAACCTGCGCGAGCGGCTGGCAAGCCAGGGGACCAAGCTCTCGGGTGGCGAGCAGCAGATGCTGGCGATCGCCCGCATCCTCAGGACCGGCGCCCGGCTCCTCCTCCTCGACGAGCCGACCGAGGGGCTTGCGCCGGTGATCGTCCAGCAGATCGGCCGCACCATCGAGCGGCTGAAGGGCGAGGGTTTCACCATCGTCCTCGTCGAGCAGAACTTCCGCTTCGCCGCGTCCCTCGCCGACCGCCACTATGTCGTCGACCAGGGCCGTGTCGTCGACACGATCCCGAACGCGGATCTCGAGCGCAACATGGGGAAACTGCACGCCTATCTCGGAGTTTGACCAGTAACGACCCGCCTGAAGGGCCGATCCAGGGAGACCGACCGGAATGACATTCTCACGTTTCGCACTACCCCTCGGGGCACTGCTCCTGGCGGGCGCGGCCCATGCCCAGGACATCAGGATCGGCGTGCTGAACGACCGTTCCGGCATCTATGCCGACCTCGCGGGCCAGGGATCGGTCGTCGCCGCGCAGATGGCGGTCGAGGATTTCGGCGCCGAGGAGAAGGGGATCAATGTCTCGATCGTCTCCGCCGACCACCAGAACCGGCCCGACGTCGCCTCGACCATCGCCCGGCAATGGTAGGACGAGCAGGGCGTCGATGACATCGTCGACGTGTCCAGCTCGTCGGCCGCGCTCGCGGTGAGCGACATCACCCGCGAGAAGAATAGGATCTTCCTCGATTCCGGTGCCGGCACCACCGAGCTCACCGGCGAACAATGCTCGCCCAACACCATCCACTGGACCTATGACACCTACGCGCTCGCCAACGGCACGGGCGGCGCCATGGTCGAGCAGGGCGGCACCAGCTGGTTCTTCATCACCGCCGACTACGCCTTCGGCCATTCGCTCGAGGAGGAAACCATCGCCGTGGTCGAGGCGGCGGGCGGCGAGGTCCTCGGCACCGTGCGACATCCCTTCCCGGGCACCGATTTCTCGTCCTTCCTGCTGCAGGCGCAATCCTCGGGCGCCGACGTCATCGGGCTGGCCAATGCCGGAGGCGACACGATCAACACGGTGAAACAGGCTGCCGAATTCGGCATCACCCAGGCCGGCCAGGACCTCGCAGGTCTCCTCATCTTCATCACCGACATCCACGCGCTCGGGCTCGAGACGGCGCAGGGGCTCGTGCTGACCGAGGCCTTCTACTGGGATCTCAACGACGA
>Ga0079224_100011710_pt1 | contig 12101 bp, 8 predicted proteins | sample Stecom2015_FD_80414 | JGI IMG/M metagenome (GOLD analysis project Ga0079224, IMG submission 80414) | Agricultural soil microbial communities from Utah to study Nitrogen management - Steer compost 2015 | ecosystem: Environmental > Terrestrial > Soil > Agricultural land | place: USA: Utah... | reverse complement strand
GTCTGCTTTCCTCACGTGGGAACAGCAGACTCCACAGTCTATCTTCCTACGTCAGATGTACGGCGACAACGTCAGGACCTGGACTTTTCAGCAGGCCGGAGAAGAAGTTCGTCGTTTGGTTACTGCGTTGAACAATCTCAATCTTGCTCCCTGCTCCAACATCGGAATTGTTGCGGAAAGTTCGAGCTACTGGATACTCGCGGATCTGGCGATCATGTTTGCGGGCCATGTCAGCGTTCCGATTGATCCGTCACTACCCGCAGACAAAATTGCCGCGATTGCTGATCATGCTGAGCTGCAGGTCGTCTTTCTTGGTTCCACGGCGCAACAATTGGAGGGCGCTATGCAGGAAAAGGTGGTTAAGGTATCACTTCCGTCGGTCAGCGCGCCTGTTGGGGTGACGTGGGAAAGCTTTGTTGCAAACACCGAGGCTACCGATGTTAGACTGAACTCGTCGTCAGTTCGCCTCGCAAGTATTGTCTATAACAAGGGTGGTAATGGGGCGATGCTCTCTCATCAGGCGCTTTACTTTTCCGGAACTCAGGTGAAAAGTGGGTTACGCCTGCAAGCTGGGCAACATGTACTGTCGGCACTGCCGCTGGCCTCTGCAGCGGGGCGGTTGTACGGAGAGTTGGCTCCCATAAATGCGGGCTGTACGGTTTCTTTTTATAACGAGCAGCATTCAGTTGAAAAAGCAATCCTAAAGCTGCGCCCTTCGGTATTGGTGGCAGATACAGCTGTTTTCACCTCCCTGCGCGCCAGGGTTCTTAAGTCGTTGCCTGAGCGACGCCTCAGTCGGATGCTTCGCCTGCCGGGCTTCCAGGTAGTTCTGCAGGCCAATATCCGTAGGAAGCTGGGCCTTGATCGGGCTTCGTCGGTGATTTGCGCCGGGCAGGCTGAAGCTGGATTACCCCAGTGGTTCGCAAAGATCGGTGTCGAGGTACGCGAGAGCTTCGCACCTGAAGAGAGCTGCGGATTGTCACATGCTAATTTCCGACTTGTTCGGCACGGTACGGCAGGGCAGCCCTGGCCGTGGGTCGAAGTGCGGTTCGCTCAGGATGGCGAAATGGAATTGCGATCTCCTGCTCTCATGGATGGATACTACAAGAATCCGGAAGCTTCCCGCGAGGTGCTTACCAGTGATGGTTTCTTTAAGACGGGTTACAGGGGACAGGCCGATGCCCAGGGCTTCCTTACGGTTCTTGGAAATGTGCTGAGGAAAGCAACTCCTGTCTCCCGCACCTAATCTTACAGCTGCCCTGTTATCACACGACTCCAAATGATGAAGTCCGTATCGACGGGATTGAACCCCTGCTTCCTCATCAGGATCGCGATTTGGCCTCGGTGATACGATCCGTGTTGGGCCACGTGCGTCGCAATAGCATCGAGGCGATTCGAGAAGGATTTCCCTGACATATTCTCGTAGCGAACTTCTCTCGCAAGGTCGTTTTCATTTTCAACGATGCGGACCCACTCTTCGTCGACAGAAGCCAGCTCGTGAAGGGCACTCAAGGTGCATTCGCCCCAAAGGGCGACAGGCGGAGGAGGCAAAGCCTTTATTCGGTGGAGCCAGATGTGCTCAGCAGCGAAGAGGTGCCCTGTCAAACGTAGAATTGAGACTTCTTCTACCTCCTGATCTGAAAGAGACTGTATTAGCCGTTGATTCGCCCAGGCGTTGTATCGGAAAAGTTCAGAAAGATTCACAGGCATAATTTACAGGGAGTGGAAGAGAATTGAAAATATGTAAGGTCTTGGCGAGCCAGGTTTCGAATAGAGGGATGGAATAAATTTCCTATCTTAAAAGAACAAATCCCTACCCATGAAACCCTCCCGCAGAACCGGCGTTTTGTTGGCGTTGGCCATCGTTGTTGCTGCCGTCGCTTTTTGGTGGCAGGTCGCCGGCGTGACAGTGACTACCGCTCAGGCCGTTCCATCGGTCGTTGATTTTAATTTCCACATTCGCCCTATTCTTTCGGATCGCTGTTTCAAGTGCCATGGACCCGATGCCGCGGTTCGCAAAGCGAATTTACGCCTGGACACTGAAGCGGGGTTGTACCAGGCGTTAAAAGATGATCCGAGCGGTCGGGTGATTGTTCCTGGCGAGCCGCACCAGTCGGATCTCTACTTACGTCTTATCGCTGAGGACACTTCGATTCTTATGCCCCCACCGTTTTCCCACCTCACGGTTACACAGGAAGAGGTTGCCCTCATTCGCAAGTGGATCGAGCAGGGTGCGGAGTACCGCCGCCACTGGGCTTTTATTCCGCCGGAAAAGCAGCAACCTCCGGGGGTGAAGAGCGATTGGCTATCCAACGATATTGACCGGTTTGTTCTGGCAAAGCTGAAAGAGCGCAATTTGAAGCCGAATGACGAGGAAGGAAAAGAGCGACTCCTGAAGCGGGTTTCACTCGATCTTACGGGTCTGCCTCCTTCAGTTGAAATGCAGGACCGATTTCTCGCCGATGAGAGCCCGGACGCTTATGAGAAGATCGTCGACGAATTGCTGAACAGTCCACACTACGGTGAAAAGATGGCCGTTCACTGGCTCGATGTCGCACGCTACGCTGACTCACATGGATATCAGGATGACGGTCTTCGTACTATGTGGCCGTGGCGCGATTGGGTTATTCACGCCTTCAACGAAAATTACCCGTACGACAAATTCGTTATGTGGCAACTTGCCGGTGACCTTATCCCCGAGGCAACGAAAGAGTCGATACTCGCCACCGGATTCAACCGCAATCACAAAATTACGCAGGAAGGCGGTGTGATAGATGAAGAGTACCGTGTCGAGTATGTGACGGACCGAACGAATACATTTGGAAAGGCCTTCCTCGCCTTGACTTTCGAATGTGCAAAGTGTCACGATCACAAATACGATCCCATCAGTCAGAAAGAGTACTTCAGCACCTTTGCCTTTTTTAATCAGGTGCCGGAGAAGGGACTTCTGGGTGATATACAACTTGCGTCACTTGCTGATCCTCCACGACTGAAGATTACCGACGAAGACGTTGAGCAGATTCTGACCTTCATCAACAAAAAGCAAAAGGAACCGGTCGAGGTGATGGTCATGAAAGACAGTTCGGTTGTTCGACCGACTTACGTGCTGGTCAGGGGCGCGTATGACGTTCATGGAGAACGGGTTGATTTCTCAACACCGGAAGCGATTTTCGGTTTTGATACGACACGGTACGAGAAGAATCGGCTTGGCCTTGCGAAGTGGCTTCTTGACGAACAACATCCGCTTACCGCGCGAGTTTTTGTGAACCGCATCTGGCAGGAATTCTTTGGCAAGGGCATCGTTCGCACTTCGGGGGATTTTGGGATGCAGGGTGAGCTGCCGACGCATCCGGAGCTTCTTGATTGGCTGGCAGTCGATTTCATGGAAGCAGGCTGGGACATCAAGCGATTGGTTCGGATGATTGTACTATCGTCGACCTATCGTCAGTCATCGTCGATCGCGGAGAAACACCTTGCGATCGATCCGGCTAACGACTACTATGCCCGAGCACCGAGACGCCGCCTGGCGTCGGAGTTCATTAAGGATTTAGTTTTAGCGAGCAGTGGATTACTGGTTTCGGAAATTGGCGGGCCAAGTGTAAAGCCGTACCAACCTGATGGTATATGGGAGTTGTCAACCTCGGGCCGTGGAATTCTGGCGAACTATGTCCAGGACCATGGAGATAAGCTGTATCGTCGCGGCATCTATAATTTTATCAAACGTACCGTTCCTCCTCCGGTTATGTTAATGTTCGATGCAAGCAATCGCGATCAGTGTGAAGTCAGCCGGTTAACCACAAGCACTCCTTTACAGGCCCTCATCATGCTTAACGATCCCATGGTATTGGAGGCGAGCCGTGTGCTTGCTGAGCGTCTGATGACTGACGAACAGGGTGATGCTGCGCGGGTGGAAAAGGCTGCACGGCTGATTCTGTGTCGTCGTATCGGAAAGGCCGAAAAGGATATTCTACTGAACGCTCTGGAAGAAGAGCGTACCTATTATGCCGCGTCTCCCGAAGAGGCGGAAGCCCGGCTGTCGGTCGGGGAGTATCCAAGGAAAAAAACAGTTGATCCTGTTGAAACTGCTGCGCTTATGCAGGTGGTTGCAACTCTCTACAATATGGATGAAGCGATTACGCGATAATCAAGAGCGTTATGAATGAATTTTTCGAAAACAGGTTGCATGTCAATCGCCGCCACTTTCTCAGCCGCGCGAGCCTGGGGCTGGGCAGTGTGGCGCTGGGATCCTTACTGCTTCCGGGGTTATTTGACGGAGATGTTGAAAGGGACGTCCAATCGATCGCTGGCATGCCTCACTTCGCGCCGAAGGCAAAGCGTATTATTTATCTCTTTCAGAACGGAGCGCCTTCGCAGCTGGAGAGCTTCGATTACAAGCCGTTGCTGAAGAAGTTGCATGGCACGGAGTTGCCGGATTCGATTCGCAAAGGCCAGCGACTTACCGGAATGACTTCCAATCAGGAGCGCTTTCCCCTCGTAGGATCTTTCTTCGATTTTAAGCAACACGGCGCTTCGGGTGCGTGGGTCAGCGAACTCTTTCCTCACATCGCCGGCATCGCTGATGAGCTCTGCTTTATTAAGACGTTGCACACCGAAGCCATCAATCACGATCCGGCCCTGACGTTCATGCAGACGGGCGCACAACAGGGCAATCGTCCGAGTATGGGTGCCTGGCTGAGCTACGGCTTGGGGAGTGAAAACAAAAACCTGCCTGCTTTCTGCGTGTTGCTTTCCCGGGGCAGAGGGAATGGACAGGGGGTTTACTCGAAGCTGTGGACGAACGGATTTCTTGACAGCGTCCACCAGGGCGTGCAATTCAGCAGTGGTGAAGAGCCTGTGTTGTATCTGAACGATCCTACTAATCTGGATCGCGTGCGGACACGAAAAATGCTAGACAATCTGGCGGAATTGAATGCGCTGGGGTATCAGGAATTCGGTGATCCGGAAATCCTTACCCGAATTCAGCAATACGAAATGGCCTACCGAATGCAGACTGCGGTACCGGAACTCATGGATGTTTCACGCGAACCGGATGATATCGTTCGTATGTATGGCCCTGAGTGCCTGGTACCCGGAACGTATGCCGCGAATTGCCTCCTGGCCCGCAAGTTGTCGGAGTCAGGCGTCCGGTTTGTCCAGTTGTACCACCAGGGCTGGGATCAGCACGGCAATCTTACCGGTGAGATGCCGCTTCAGGCGCAGGATGTAGATCGAGCGTCAGCAGCGCTGGTGCTGGATCTCAAACAACGCGGACTCCTGGACGAGACTCTTGTGATTTGGGGCGGCGAATTTGGCCGCACGAACTATTGCCAGGGAAGTTTGAGCGCTGAAAACTACGGCCGCGACCACCATCCAAAATGCTTTACGATCTGGATGGCAGGGGGAGGTGTGAAGCCAGGACTGACTTACGGTGAGACGGATGAGTTCGGATACAACATCGTCAAAGACCCCGTGCATGTCAACGACTTCCACGCGACGGTGCTTCACCTGTTAGGTCTGAATCATGAGCGGCTCATTTACAAACATCTCGGAAGAAGGTATCGGCTCACAGATGTTGGAGGCCGTGTTGTCAAGCCCATTCTCGCCTGATGATGAAACGCCCCGGCAAGATTATCGCTGACAGTGTCTTTGTCCTTCAGGTGTTGATTGTCTTTATCCTGGTCTTTGAGGAAAGGATAGAACTGCCTGCGATCGTTCAAAGCCTGGGGCGAACCCATCCGATGGTACTTCATCTTCCGATCGGAATTCTGCTTGTAACAGCCCTGATTATATTTTTGGACCGGTACTTCGTGGATCAGTCATACCCACGTCTGGTCTCGTTGCTTATTCATCTGACGGCGCTGTCGGCTTCGGCGACAACTTTAATGGGGCTTTTGCTGTCGTTCGAAGATTCGTTTACGGGCAACGACCTCACTATACACAAATGGGCCGGAGTGCTTCTCAGTTTCTTATGTTGGGCGCTGCTGACCCTGCATCGGAATACCCGGGCGTTAAAGCCGGTTGCCGCAGGTGCCGTCGTGATTCTCGTCGTTACAGGACATTACGGGGCGCGACTGACGCATGGAGAAAACTTTGTGTGGGCACCACTTTCGCCGGAAAACGTGCCGACATCCCGCAACATCACAGATTCCTCTACCGTTTTCGAGGCGGCGGTTCAGTCGATACTAGACGCCAAGTGTGTGAGTTGTCACAACCCCGATAAGTCAAAGGGTCGCCTTGTATTGAGCAACGCAGAGGGTGTACGCAAGGGAGGTAAGAATGGGTCGCTCTTTGCGAAGACAACACATGACGGTTTGTTGATGGAGCGATTGCTCCTTCCCCTCGAGCATGACGACCACATGCCTCCAAAAGATAAGGCGCAGCTGCTCCCGGACGAGATCGCTTTACTTCACTATTGGATCAAAGACGGCGCCGATATGACTCTGCCTCTTTATGCTTTGAAATCGAATGATACGTTGCAGAAACTTACGCTGGCCGTTATAGCTCGATACCATTCGCCGGAACAAAAACCGACCTATAACTTTGCCTTTGCCAGTCAGAACAAAATACAAAGCCTTAATAAGCCCAACCGCACAGTCTCCCAGATAGCAATTGACGAGCCCGCCATCGCAGTGGCGTTCTACTTGCGCACGCACTTTAAAGTGTCCGACCTGGAGGAGCTCCTGGATATCCGGACGCAATTGGTTTCGCTCGATTTAAGCCGAATGCCCGTCACGGAGGAAGCGATGAAGGTGATTGCCCGGTTTGAAAATCTTGAGAAGCTGAATCTTAATCATACCGATCTGAAAGGTGGGAGTCTGCAGCAACTTCGTTCACTTAGCAAACTCCGGTCGATTTCCCTTGCGGGAACGGCGGTTACAGCCGAAGACCTGTCGCCTCTTGCATCGCTACCTTCGCTTCGGGAGGTCTATATCTGGAATACTCAAATCGATGAGCAACAACTATCGAGATTGGCGGGATCGTTCAGGAACGTACGATGGGAGAGCGGTTTCCTCGCCGACGACGACGAGTTGATCAAACTTAACCCGCCACTGTTAAAGAATAAGGATCGCGTGCTAGGCGATGATGAGAAGGTCGTGTTGCATCATAGTCTCCCGGGAACCGTCATCCGTTATACCGTTGATGGCTCAATACCGGACAGTGTCAGTTATACCTATACCGATGGAATTTCTGTCGATGTTTATGCGCAGATAAAAGCACGGGCTTATCGCGAAGGCTGGGCCACCAGCGACGTGGTAGAGTTTGCCTTCTTTCGGAAAGGAATACTTCCCGACACTGCGATGCTCCAATCTTTGCCGGATGACAAATACCCGGGTGAAGGCGTTGCCAGTCTGTTTGATGGAGTAAAAGGCGTGTCCGACTTTTACAAACATCCGAGTTGGATGGCTTTTCGTGAAAACGATCTCGTGCTCGACTTCAAAATCTCATCAACCAGTCTCGACGTTTCTCACCTGACACTCAGCTTTTCCCACCATCCGCAAGCGCTCTGCTTTCCCCCTGCAGAAATGGAGCTTTGGGGCGGAGCACATGCAGGAGATCTTCAGTTGATCAGTAGGGTTACTCCGTCTCAGAACTCCAGTCGACCGGATCCGCGAACGGAAGGGGTGACTCTTGCGATGGGATCCGAAAAACTTTCTTACTATCGACTTATCGCGCGACCGGTCAGAAGCCGTCCCGGACAGTCATCCAAAGACGCCTTATGGCTGATGGTCGACGCAATTTTCCTTAACTAGCATTACCGCCCTTTTTCTGGCTTAGAAATTGAAGATCAAGGCGTAGTTTTGAATCAGGACGGAATAGCCCACACGTGGAACCGTCCGTCATCGAAGACAGGGACAGAATGAACAAGCTCTTACCGAAGTTAATACACCTATCGTCAGCGGCGGCATCCGCTTTTCTAATTGTGTTTATGCTGGGATGCCAGGCACCGGAAGAAGATATCAAGCTGGTTGATATCCGTGACGTAGTGTTGGCCGCCAGTTCCGATCCGACGTTAAGAGCTAACGCCGTCTTCTTCAATCCGAACCGCGTGCGCGGCCGGCTTAAGAAGATTGACGTAGAGATCTATGTAAACGGAAAGAAGGCCGCAACGGTCGATCAGACACTAAAGACAGCGATTCCGGCGAATGCCGAATTTACTGTGCCGTTGGAAGTCAAACTTGCGCTCAAGGAGATGGGTTTTATGGACACCTTGTTTGGCATGCTGGGGGGGAAAAAGTTTGATATCCATTACAAAGGGTCATTGCGACTTAACTATCGCGGCCTTCCGATCAGGGTTCCTGTTGACCATAAAGACCAGGTGAGGATTCGCCTGTAAAGGGAGGTTAACTCGACTGGCGATTATGCCAGAAGTGACCCAAACACGTTCGTGTAAAAGGTGATGAGGAGGGCAACGACGATTCCGACGATTACCAGAATTTTTCGTTTTCTTAACATAAAAAGACTGCGTCTAGTATCCCTTAGACACAGTATTCCCGCCAATGGTTGCATCGGTTTTTGAAAATGACCAAAGAACAAGCAACTTTTTTCTGAATTGACCGTACGGCGACGGGGTCTTACAGAATGATCTTGTCCAGCGTGCTCGTTGCTACGAAGTGATAGTTGGGTCTGGCCTGTTCGTAAATCTTTCGGGCCCGCTTATGCCCTTCCGGAGTTTTGATCAGCTCCTCGTACAAAGGGCTGAGAAACTTCCGGCGACCTGTTCGGATGAGGAATTCCTCAATGACCGGGAGCATGGCGTCATAGTTATTGCGAATAGCAATCACTCCCCATACCGTGATTATCTCGGCGTTGTGCGAAGCGGTAAACTGGCCATAGGCATCAAGCTCCTGCATTTGGGCTGTCGTTAGGTTGCCTGGCAGGTTATTTAGAAAGTGGAGCCATTCGTGAGTCGTCCACTGCTTCGACTTCTCCATATCGAGGCCGCGCCCCGCCTGCCAGAGTGCCAGCACCTGATCGACCTCGCGGAAGCGGTCGGATTGAGGTTGAGGGGAGTTTTCCGGGAGTCCTTCAGAGTAAATCCACTGCTGAAAGAGGTCGCTGTCTATCTTGACCTGAAAATGCTCATCGTAGTAAGTGACGATGTATTGGGTAAAGCTTTCGGTGTCAATAGACCCAAACGCATGATGCGCGAAGTAATCTTTGAGGAAGGCATCGAATTTTTCGCGTCCGTAGCGCTCTTCGATCGTCCGCAAGAAGAAGTATCCTTTGTTGTAGGCGATGCTGGTGACACCATCGTCGGGATTTCGTCCGGTCAGATCGAGTTTGAGTCGTGTGTCGGCTGAAAGCCCTTTTCCATTAAGCGCATTGATTTCGTCGCGCAGCTCCTGAAGGTTCAGCGATGCGAGCATCTCCGCGTAGTCGCGTCCGTAGAGCTCTTCCATGATGCGCGTTTCGAAGTAGACGGTGAATCCTTCGTTCAGCCAGAAGTCGTTCCAGTTTGCGTTCGTGACAAGGTTGCCCGACCAGCTGTGGGCGAGTTCGTGAGCGATCAGGGACGTGAGCGATCGATCGCCGGCGAGTATCGTAGGCGTTGCGAACGTCAGGCGCGGATTCTCCATTCCTCCAAAAGGAAAGCTCGGAGGGAGAACCAGCACATCATAGCGCTCCCATTGATACGGGCCGTAGAGCTTTTCAGCACCAGCTATCATTTTTTCAAGGTCAGCGAATTCATAGGTGGCCGCATTCAATGTTGCAGGCTCGGCATAGACTCCGCTTCGGTCACTAATGGCCTCGAACGACAGATCTCCAACAGCGAGGGCGAGTAAGTAGGAAGGAATGGCTTGCTTCATCTCGAAGCGGTACTCGCCTGAGTTGTTCTTCTGCAGGGGATTGGTGGCGCTCATCAAAGCGAGAAGTTGCGGAGGAACTTTGACGGTAGCGTTGTAGGTGAAGCGAACCCCCGGGCTGTCCTGACAGGGCACCCAGCTACGGGCGAGAATAGCTTGCGATTGGGTAAAGAGGAATGGTTCACGCTTCCCTGCTGTCTGCTGAGGAGAAAGCCACTGAAGGGCTTCTGCCTGCTGGCTGGTCGAATAGCGTATCGTTACCTCGGAGGTCTCCGGGGTAATCGGGACCACGAGCGCCTGACCAAAGACAGAATCCTTGGCAGTCAGACGCCAGGAGACATTAGGGTTATCATCCGTAGCGACGGAATCGATCACCAAATCCTTAGTGTCGAACACGATCTCGGTCGCCCTCGTACTTTCTATTCTCCACTTTGCAGTGGCTTTAATCACACGGAGGTCAAAATCGACTGCCGCAGTCCAGTCCAGGTGGTTTACCCGCGCTTCATGAGGTCGCGAAAAAGAGTGTGGGTCTGGATTTAGCATAACCGTTTCATTTTTTACAACACTTCCGCATCCTGCCAGCAGAAACGCGAGAACGACAACGGAGATCGTTGCCAGCCTGTTGAGAATGCCTGTCTGCATTATGAATAAGTGAATTCCCCATGCTCCGTTGTGAGCGTAACTTTCTTCGCAGATGCGTCTTCCACCCTTCCGATAATGCGGGCGTCAACGCCGAGCGCCGTTGAAATGGCGATTACATCCGCAGCGTACTTCTCCGGGAGATACACCTCCATACGATGCCCCATATTGAACACCTTGTACATCTCCTTCCAGTCAGTATTGCTTTGCTCCTGAATCAGCTTGAAGAGCGGAGGCGTGGGAAAGAGGTTGTCTTTGATGACGTGAAGATTCCCGATGAAATGCAGGACTTTGGTTTGAGCTCCACCGCTGCAGTGCACCAATCCGTGTATTTGCGACCGCATTTGCTCGAGCACTTTGATAATGACCGGAGCGTAGGTACGGGTGGGGGCCAGAACCAACTTTCCTACATTGACGTCTAGTCCTGGTAGACTGTCCGTTACCTCGCAGCTACCGGTATAAACGAGGGTTGCCGCGATTTCCGGATCGTAGGTTTCAGGATAGCGGTCGGCATAAATGTTTGAAAATACGTCATGGCGTGCCGAAGTGAGGCCGTTGCTGCCCATACCGCCATTGTATTCGTCTTCGTAGTGGGCTTTGCCGAACGAAGAAAGTCCGACGACAACATCGCCAGCCTGAATTCGGGCGTTATCGATTACATCGGCACGTTTCATTCGCGATACTACGGTTGAGTCGACAACGATGGTACGAACGAGGTCGCCCAGGTCGGCGGTTTCTCCTCCGGTGCTGATGATGTTGAGGCCATAACGGCGCAGCATTTCCAGAATCTCTTCCGTGCCGTTGATGATGGCGGCAATCACTTCGCCCGGGACCTTGTTTTTATTACGACCGATGGTGGAGGAGAGGAGGATATTTCCAGTGGCACCGACGCACAACAAGTCGTCAATATTCATCACAATGGCATCTTGCGCAATGCCTTTCCATACCGACAGATCGCCGGTTTCTTTCCAGTAGACATAGGCGAGCGCTGACTTGGTGCCGGCGCCGTCAGCGTGCATTACGGTACACCATTCAGGGTCGCCGCCGAGGTGATCGGGGACAATCTTGCAGAAAGCCTTGGGATACAGCCCTTTGTCAAGCTTGCTTATCGCCTGATGAACATCTTCTTTAGAGGCAGAAACGCCCCGCTGGTTGTAACGGTCTGACACGACGACTCATTTTTATTTCGCGACAAAGGTGGCAAAAATGAGGGAGACGTGCCAATCAAGACGGCATTGGATGAGGAAGGATAAGGAAGAATCGGAGCCCCCGGGGAAGGGACTCCGATTCTTTTTAAAGTCAATTCATTTCAAAGCGCTCAAACTTGGGCGCCAGGAGGTGATGAAGTGCGAAGGTGACTACGTAGGCAAACGCGCAAATGGTGAAAAGGACGGTATAACCGCCGGTTACGTTGCCTGCTGCCGTGAAGTTGTCAAGTAGCCGTCCTGAGAAGATCGGGAACATCATTCCGCCAATTGCACCGGCCATTCCGCCAATACCAATAACGGAGGCGACGGCCTTTTTGGGGAACATGTCGGAGACGGTGGTGTAGAGGTTAGCAGACCATGCCTGGTGCGCAGCTCCGGCAAGACCTATCAACAAAACAGCGCCCCACTCACCAAATTGCGAGACAAGGAAAATCGGAACAACGCATAG
>Ga0079224_100011709_pt1 | contig 12102 bp, 15 predicted proteins | sample Stecom2015_FD_80414 | JGI IMG/M metagenome (GOLD analysis project Ga0079224, IMG submission 80414) | Agricultural soil microbial communities from Utah to study Nitrogen management - Steer compost 2015 | ecosystem: Environmental > Terrestrial > Soil > Agricultural land | place: USA: Utah... | reverse complement strand
TGCAATTTCCTGAGCTCTATTATCCGTGGACTTTGAAGTACTACCCTGCATAAGCTGCAGGTAATCTACCAAAATTAAATCCAGATTATGCTCAAGCATCAATTTTCTGGCTTTAGTCCTTAACTGCATCATTGTAACACCCGGTGTATCATCAATGAAGAGTTTGGCTTCCGCTATTTTTCCCGCACCAATTGAATACTTTTTGTAATCTTCATCGGTCATCTTTCCCATTCTTAAATTCCATAAATTTACTTGAATCTGCTGAGCCAAAATTCTTTCGATAACCTGAATTGCAGGCATTTCCAGCGAGAAAATCGCTACAGTCTTGTTATTTTCAACAGCAATATGCCTTGCAATATCAAAGCTGAATGCACTTTTACCAACACTAGGTCTAGCAGCAATAATGATTAAATCAGAGTTGTGCAGACCCCCTAATAATTTGTCAACCGATTTTAATCCTGTTGGTAAGCCTCTCAAACCTCCAGGATTTTTGGCATATTCGTCAGCTTTCTTCATCTGCATCTCTAAAAGTGTTGCTGAGTCATAAAAATCTGTTGTGGATGTATCATTTGATATTGAAAAAAGATTTTTTTCAAGTTCATTCAAAATATCTTCAAGCTCTTTATCTTGCGCTCTAGCTGACTCAGCTAAATTAGCGCCATATGAAATCAATTGCCTTCTAATAGCGCATTCTTTGACAATCAGTGCATAATCCTCAACATTCGCTGAGGTGGGAACTGTAGCTATAATTTCAGATAAATACTCAGTGCCTCCTGCCTGTTTTAATTTACTCTTTTTGCTTAATTCAGATGTTAAAGTAATTAAATCAATACTTTTTCCTTTAGAATACAGTTTCGCAATATATTCATACAAAATCTGGTTTCTGTTGTCATAGAAATACTCGGGTTTAAGAATATCCCCAATTTTATTCATACATTGGGAATCTATTAAGATAGATCCTAAAACCGCTCTTTCAGCTTCTAAATTTTGAGGAGGTATTTTTAAGTCGTTCATCTAGATTTATTCAGTTATTTAGTTAACAAATAAACCTCAATCAAAGCCATTGGAGTCATATCTTCAGCTTTGAATTTAAATTGTTTTGCTTCAGAAATATTTGCTCCACTTAATACTTTCTTTACCGATTCAGTAATTTCAGCAGAAGACATTTTAGACTGCATGATTACAACTTTCTTAGGATCGAAATTCAAAACATGTTTATCCAATTTTTCCAACATCTCTTCTGTTATCAAAATGATATCGATATCAGAAATTTGATTTAGGTCATCCTGCTTAGGTTCTATGCCTTCTTTGATAAAAAGAGTCCTAACTCCATCCACTGTAACTTTACTTACATTTGCACAGGATTTGTATTCTTCAAGCTTTACTTCTCTAGACATAATGTCAATCCCTTTATATTCATATTCGCCCGGTCTATCAATTAAAACTTTTTCACCTGATGGTTCTGTTAGTTCGATTACGATACAGTCAGAAAAACTTACTTCTGCTTTAATTTTATTGCTGTTCTCTAATGAGATGTTTTTTCCATTGTTGTTCCTTATAGTCATAACGAATTAGATAAAATTTAGATAAATGCAAACAGTTGATGTTGATTATATAACTTAATCCAAATAAAATCTCGCAGCGCAGATAATTTCTATATATTTAACAAATTCTGCTTTACTAAATATGAGTTTGTAGATATAATTCTAACACCAAAGTAATGATATTTAATAGTGTGATTTCCATGAAAAATTCAGTTCACCCAAATTATACGGTTACGACAATTAAATGCAACTCCTGCAACACAGTTTACACTCTAGGAACTACAGGAGAAAACTTAAAGGTAGAGCTTTGCGCTAACTGCCACCCTTTCTATACAGGAAAAGAAGTCTTAGTGGTCACTGACAACTTGGTTGATAAATTCAATAAGAAGAAAGCTTCAGCATTAGCTCAATCAGGCAAAGTACAAAGCAAAAAAGAGAAGAATTTAAGAAGAAAAAGTGTTCAACCAAAGCAAGCTCTAACTTTGAGAGACATGTTGAACAATATAAAATAAATTCTCTTTCATTTTCCTATGTCAGCAATTTCAGAAGCAGTTAATGCTTTAAACAATCCTAAGGTGAAGAGTATTGCTGCGCTTGAAGCAGAGCTTAAAGATAAAGTAAACGCAATCCAAGACTACTCAGATCCTAAATACATATCACTCCTGAAAGAGTTAAGTAGAATTTCTGACCTAAAGTCAAAGATTTCTCAGCTTGAAATGGAAATCAAATCATATACCGAAGCATCAGAGATGCAAAATCAGCCTGATTTTGAAGATATGGCTAAGGAACAGATGAAAACAAGCGAAGAAAACATTCAAAAACTACTTTTTGAAATTTCAGAATACACAAGACCAAGCCTGCCTAACGATGAAAAAAAGGCAATTTTTGAAATCAGACCAGGGGTTGGAGGAGTTGAAGCCTCCCTTTTCGCTGAAGATTTGTTCAAGATGTATATCAAATACTGTAATATGAACAACATCCAAACTGAACTTTACTCCCTAGCATACAATACAGAAGGAGGTATCAATGAAGCAGTTTTTTTAGTAAACGAAGATGGATCTTTCGGAAAATTCCGCTTTGAAGGAGGTGTGCATAGGGTTCAAAGAGTTCCAAAAACCGAAGCTTTAGGCAGAATACATACTTCAACTGCCTCAGTCGTGGTAATACCCCAGTTTGACGAAAAAAGCATCGAAATCAATCCTAATGATTTAAGAATTGATGTATACAGAGCCGGAGGTCCAGGTGGCCAGTCGGTAAATACAACAGATTCTGCTGTTAGAATTACACATATTCCAACCGGAATAGTTGTAACTTGCCAAAACGGTAAATCTCAACACAAAAACAAAGAAATGGCTATGTCAGTTCTTTATAGCAAGCTACAGGAAATCGAAGCAAACAAGAGGAATCAAGAGGAGCAGAAATTAAGAAAGGAATCTGTGCAAGATGCTGATAGGTCATCTAAAATCAGAACTTACAATTTCCCTCAATCAAGAATTACAGATCATAGAATTAATGAATCATGGTTTAATATTGAAGAGGCTATGGAGGGTAATTTGGATGAAATACTCTCTTCTACTTCAAAAATTTTAAGAGATAGGCTCGCAGAAAAGGAATAAAACTATATTGTCCTCCTTTAATTATTCTTAATCCTTTTTTATTTCAATATCTCTAAAGCTTTATTAAGCTGTGGATCTATATCTTTTTGGAAGTCTTCATTGGTGTATTTAACTTTGTAGTCAGGCTGTATAGGATTTTCAGCATTAATATGCCTGCCGCTTGGAGTTAACCATTTTTGAAATACCATAATTAACAAGCTTTCATCTGGAAGGTTATTGATTAATTGCTGTTCTACGCCCTTTCCTACTGTAGGCATACCAACAACCTTACCTCTTCCGTTATCCTGAATTGCAGCTGCAAATATTTCAGAAGACGAAGCACTTCCTTCATTGACTAATACAACCACAGGGACATCTTCAAATCTCCCCTCTCTTCTATCTTTGTACTCTATCCTTCCTTGATTTTTGGTCTCTTCGTACATTAAAACTGCATTTGTTTTCAAAAAGTCTTCTAGTATATACCTGACACTGTATACATATCCTCCGGGATTGTTTCGAAGATCAACAACTAACCCTTTCAAATCCTTCTTTGATTTCAACTCTGAGGCTACATTGTCCCAGGATCTATTGAATTCCTCTACTGATTGATCTATGAACTGGTAAATATCTATTTTGTAAATTCCATTTCCTAAAGATTTGTAGTTGATGTTACTGATATCAATATTCTCTCTTATCAGGGAAATTTCTAAAATTTCGGCTTTTTCAGGTCTGTAAAGTTTTAATTTAACTTCTGTACCTTTAGGACCTCGAATCTTTGAAGCCACTACGCTTGGAGTAATACCTTCAGTATTTTCCCCATTTACTTCTAAAATGATGTCTTTAGCCTGAATTCCCGCTCTTTCTGCTGGATATCCTGATAGAACAGTTTCAACTTCTGTATTTTGATCAGAGAATTTTAAAGTAACTCCGATACCCTCAAAATCTGGACTTCTAGAGCTTAAATAGTCTTGTGATTCTTCAGGATCCAAAAAGTACGTATATTCGTCCTCTAGAGACGAAATTAGGCCTTTAATTAAGCCCTGTGTTATTACATCTTTATCTGGAATATCTCCTATGTATTGATCAGAAAGAAGCTCATATACTTTATTCAAGTAACTCTCATCATAAAATGTTTGCGTTGATGGCTGATTAATATCGCCTGAAAGGCTGGTTGTAAGGGAGGATACTAAGAAACCTAATGTCAAACCAAAAATTAAAGAAATGCCTATTAAAAAGCCTGAAACATATCTAGGACTTGGAAGCCTACTTTGTTCTACTTGGGTTTGTTTACTCATGCAATATTGTCCTTAATTAGACGTATTGTGTAAAAGGCAAAAGCGCCATATATCTAGCTCTTTTAATTGACAGAGCTAATTTTCTCTGGCACTTAGCAGATACACCTGTTTTTGATGTAGGAAGAATCCTTCCTCTTGTAGTTATATATTTCTTTAACGTCTGTGTGTCCTTGTAATCAATTTTACTTGGATCACCATTAAAAGGACAACTTAAAACCGGTTGTACAATTTTTCTTTTTACCTGTTTCTTTTTCATGATCTTTTGTTACTAATCTTAATTAAAATAAATCTTCACTTTTGAATTCATCATCTGCAGCCTCTGGCATTGCTTCAGCTTCTGGTTCAATTTCAGCTGGAATATCCTCTCTGTCAGAACCTTCAGCTGCTCTAGCTGCATCAATTCCTACACCTTTTTTACCTTTGCTGTCCAATAAACTCATGTCATTCAATTTAATCTCTGTTCTGTAGTATTTTTTACCATCTTGACCTTCTGTTACTCTTGTTCTAATCTCACCTTCAACATAAACAAGCATTCCGACATCCAAAACCATTGCGCAGATCTCTGCTAATTTATTGAAAGCAATTAAGTTATGGTATTCAGTTTTTTCTTGTGTTTGGCCATCTCTATCCTTCCATGATGTGTTTGTTGCAATTCCGAAAGAACATACTAATACTCCACTTGATGTTTCCCTTAGAATCGGGCTCCTTGTCAAATTGCCGATCAACATGACTTTGTTTAGCGATCTTGACTTTGCCATATGTCTTTGAAAATAATAAATAAATAATTACAATGCGCTCTCTTTCAAAAGTAGTATCTTAGAACTTCTTTTGAAGCTTTTAAGCTTTCCTGGAATTTAACAGCATTTGCATTTGTAAGCTCTACTCTTGAAAAGATGTAGTAGCCTTCCTTATTGTCATCAATTTCATATGCTAATAGCCTTTTTCCTACAAAATCAGTTTTGGATAGCTTTCCTCCTAATTTCTTAATAGTTTCCTCTATTTTAGGAAAGATTTTTTCTTTGATATCTTCGTTACTCAAAGGCTTTAGTAATAACGCTAACTCGTATCTCATAATTTAAGGATAATAAAGTTTAAACAAATGTGATTATACAATAAAACTCATAGTTGTAAAACCAAAAAAATCAAAAACTAACCCTGCTATTGAAAGAATCTATCAAGGTTTGGCTCGATGCAAACTCAATGTCACTTCCAGCAGGTATTCCTTTGGCTAATCTAGTCAATTTTATATCTAAACCTAATTTATCAATTTCATTTTTAATATAAAGGCCAGTAGAATCTCCTTCCAGATTAGGATTTAGGGCTAATATTATCTCTTTAATTTCTCCATCTTGCAATCTATTCAAAAGCTGGTCTATTTTAATATCCCTTGGACCTATCCCATTTATTGGCGAGATTAAACCGCCCAATACCTGATACATTCCTTTGTATTCACCTGTCTGCTCAAGATTATACAAATCCAAAGAATCTTCTACTACAATAACAATAGATCTATCTCTTGAGCTGTCTGTGCAAATCTCACAGAAATCAGTGTCAGTAATATTGCTGCAGTTGCTGCAGAGTCTAATTGACTTTACAACTTCATCCAGACTATGGCTTAATTTAGAAGCCAGGCTCTTACCGTTTACAGATAGGAATAAAGCCAGTCTGTTTGAAAGTTTTGGACCAATACTGGGCAGGGAACTAAATAGATCTGATAAATTTTGTACTTCTTTAGGTAATCCCATTAACTCAAAAGTCCCTTCAAATCTTCTAGATTAGCTGAGCTTGCAAGTTCCTTTTCTAAAGCCTTTTTGGAAGAGTTGAATGAATCTTTAATATTTTTTGAAAATACTGAGATGATCTTATCTAAAAGCTTATCATCTACATCTCCTCCAAGCTCTCTCCTTAACTCCTCTCTATCAATTTCTGTTTCTAAAACTGAATAAAGTCCATCTATTAAGATGCTTAAAGATCCAGATTTACCTGCGGCATTTATTTTAGACATTCTGCTTTTTGCCTGCATTGCCTTTTTGGCAATCTTAGCCATATCAAATACTCCCATATCTTTAATTTAAAAAATAAAAAGTTAAAGTAAATTTTCTATAATTTCAGAGTTATCTTCCAGAACATCAGATTTATTTACACTTGAAATTTCATTATCTGAACTCGAACTAACTTGAACTTCAAAAGTTTCAGATTGGTCATCTGATATTTTAACATCTAAATTGCTATTTCCACCTACTCTAAAATCAATAGATGTAAGACTACTATCAATCTCTTTTACTATCTGATTTAACAATTGTGAAATTTCACTTTTCTTTAAAAAATTTACATTAAATTTGTATTGATTGTAAAAAACTAAAGCGCCATTTTCTATCTGAACATCCGAATTCAAAATGATAGCCTTTAGCCTTGGTAATGTTATTAACGAGTGATATGCAATTTTTTCAGCTAAACTTGCATCTGTGCTTACACTACTACTTATAGCCGGCTCCTCATCTTCAGTTGAAATTATTCTTTCCTGGGCAACTGTTACATTCTTTTTCTCATCTTTGTTCTCACTTTTGAATGATTTAGAATCAATACTTTTTGCATTGTTCAAAGCCGGTTTAGACGAATTATTAAAGAAACTTAAAACTTCCAGCTCCAATACCATCTTTTTATCGTCAAAATCTTTAATATCTCTCTTTATCTTTATCAAAAGATTAACAATTTCAGTAATTTTGTTGATAGGTTCACCTTTCTCTGTCTGCTCAACCAGCTTTTCCTTCAAAGACTGAAGTACCTGATCAATTAGTGTATTAATATTCCCAGACAAATTCTTTAAAGAATTTAAATGCTTTAAAAATCCTTTTGAATCTCTTTGCAGTAAAGCGTTAATAAATGATTCTACTTCGTCATCTGAGTAAATGCCTAAAACTTTGTATATGTATTCTTTATCTAGCTCTTTACTTTCAGTATTTGATATCACTTTACCTAGCAAGCTTTCCGCATCTCTAAAACTTCCGCCAGATTTCGCATAAATTACGTCCCATACATCATCTTTAGCTTTTTTCCCCTCCTCTTTTAAAATGAACTTTAACTTTTTGACCATCTCATCTTTTGTAGCCAGCCTAAAATCATACCTCTGGACTCTGGAAAGGATAGTAATTGGAAGTTTGTGAGCTTCAGTTGTTGCAAGTATAAAAACGACATGTGCTGGAGGTTCTTCCAACGTCTTTAATAAAGCATTAAAAGCCTCTTTAGTTAACATATGAGCCTCATCAATGATGTATACTTTCTTCTTTAATGTAGTAGGAAGATAATTAATACTGTCTTTTAAATTTCGAATCTCTTCAATCCCTCTATTTGAAGCTGCATCCATTTCAATAATATCCAAAGTCTCTTCGTTGATTATCGAAAGACAATTCCTACATTCATTGCAGACATCGTTTTTCTTTTCGAAATTCTCACAATTTACTGCTCTGGACAAGATTCTGGCGATTGAAGTTTTTCCTGTTCCCCTTGGGCCGCAGAAAAGATAGGCATGGGAAACGCTACCTTTCAAAATTGATTCACGCAGAATCGATACAACTGTTTCCTGGCCTATCACTTCGTCAAAAGATCTAGACCTGTATTTTCTATAAAGGACTTGATTCATTAATATGATTTTATATTAACCGAGGGTAGTTTGAGAAGGAAATTATTTATTTCTCAGTCTTCGTGCCTGAGCTCTTCTTCTTCTCTTTGTTTTAGCCCAAATTTTTGCTTTTTGGTGCCTAATTGTAGTCTTTGGCACATAGTATCTTAGCTCTTCTCTTTTCTCTAGCACACCTTCTCTAGTTGCCTCTCTCCAGAGAAGTCTTAGAGCTAAGTCAATTGGCATATCATCGTGTACAACTACTGACATATCTTTCCTTTCTAAATAATTAAAATGGTTAATAACGAACCGATTTTATCAAAATAGGTTCAAATTGTCACCTATTTAAAAAATATTTCTGACAAAATCAGCTAATCTGTTAATAATATTAAGCTGGATAATATCTTTAAATGTCACCAAAACAAACAATCCCATCAAAAACAAAAACCCAAATAAGTTAATTTTCTCTAAAATACTATCGGGCACCTTCCTTCTTATAGCCGTTTCAACTAAAACCACTGCAATTTGCCCTCCATCTAAAGCAGGGAAAGGTAATATATTAAATACTGCCAAGGATATGCTTAAAAGTCCAGCAAGCGGTATAAAAGCTTCAATTAAACCTAACTGGATAATTTCATTAGATTGATTAGCAATCTGTAGTGGTCCGCCTAGAGAATTTCCAAGTTCATTAAAGTCTCCTGTTTGGAATGCATTTCCGATTAATGAAAATACTGCTTTTGGAACATATAAAACCAAATCAGTTGTTAAAGAAACACCGGCGCTTAAATTTTGAGGATATTTCAAGTAGTATGCAGGATAAGATACGTTAGCAGCAACTTGATTTACCTGGTTTAAAGTAACATTGAGGATTGCTCCTTTTTCATCTTCAAACCCTAGCTGAATATCTCTAGTTACTACATCAAAAGTATCAAAATCAAAAAATTCAAATGTAACAACTTCACCTTGTTTTTCTTTGATAATGCTTTGGAATTCGGGATATGAACTGAACCTTACTCCCTCAACACCAATTATCGTTTCATTTTCAACTAATTGACCTGCTGAATTACCTTCAGGATCTACGCTGGTAATTAGCAACGGATATGCTTTGACCTGAATGTCAGTATTATTAAAAGTGTAGTCAGTCAATGCAGGGCTTGTGAATTGGAAATTGTTTGAATAGAGAAAAATCGTCAGTAAAACAAGAGATAACAGTATATTCATAACTACTCCTGCAGCCAAAATTATACATTTCTGATACGCAGGCCTGTTTCTGAAACTATTTGGGGAAGCGCTTTTTATCTCACCTTCAATTTCAACAAATCCACCTAAAGGTATCATTCTTATTGCATAAAGGGTACCCTTGTAATTTCTTTGGAAAATCCTTTTACCAAAACCAATGGCAAATTCTTTAACTTCAACTCCGAAAAGTTTAGCAGCTATAAAGTGACCGAACTCATGCACAGTTACAAGCACGATAATTAATATTAGCGTGGATATTATAGTCAATAAAAGCTGAAGTATGTCCATTTATTAAATAGATAATATTTCTTCTTCTTTTTTAGAAGCTATCTCTTCAAGATTCTTGATGGATTCATCTATCATTTTCTGAATCTTTTCTTCGCTTACCTTCTGTTCATCCTCAGATACGCCTTCTAAACCCTTTACTTTCTGCATATAGTCTTGTCTGACCAGTCTAACTTTAACTCTGTAATCCTCTAATATCTTGTTCAAGTCTTTGACCCTTTCTTTTCTATCTTCTTCGGTTAGAGGGAAAAAATTGATTCGGATATAGTCTCCTTGATCAGTGATGGAAGCCCCCAAATGAGCGTTTTCCAAAGATTTTTTCACTTCTGGTATCAAGTTTTTGTCCCATACCTTAACCATAACACTTAAAGGCCCGTCAAAAACAAAGTTTGATACTGAATTTAAAGGAGAACCAACTCCGTATGCAGAAACAATTATTCTATCAAAAACATCTTTGCTGGCGCGCCCAGTCCTTATCTTTTTAAGATAATCTTCAAATTCAATTTCTATTAATTGTAGCTCCTCCGACAAAGCATCTTGATCAAAAAGCATATTAATAGAATAACATAATTATTCCTGTACTGATACTGAAGAAATTACTTCTTCACCAACTGCAAATCTGTAGAATTGTGTTATTTCAATCTTCTCACCGATTTTTGCAAGCATCTCATTTAATAAATCTTCAATAGTTTTACTTTCGTCAGTAAAGAGGTTCTGCTTCATTAAAACGGTTTCTTTGTAGAATTTTTCAAGTTTACCATCAACTATTGTTTTCCTAATATTTTCAGGTTTGTCTTCCAAACCCTGCTCGGCAATTCTTACTTCTTCTGCCAAAACATCTTTATCAATTGAGTTTACATCTATGTATTTAGGATTTACTGCTGCGATATGTAAAGCTAGGTCCTTAGCAAACTGCTTCATATCTTCACTGTTAGCTGCAAAGTCTGTTTCGCAAGCCACTTCTACGACTACAACTACTCTGTTGTTTGGGTGAATATAAGTTCCCAAAATACCATTTGAGGCGGTCTTCTCTTTTCTTTTTTCTCCTTTAGCAATACCTTTTTCTCTTAAATACTTTACTGCTTCTTCAATATTTCCATTTGAAGCTTCTAATGCCTCTCTTACAGCATTAACTCCAGCTCCGGTTCTCTGTCTTAATTCTTTAATTTGATCTATTGTTATCATAATTTTTCAGTAATATTTAAAATTGTTTACCTAAACTAATTTACTACAAAGCAACAAATTTTTGTTTATTTCTCTGAAGCTTTTTTAGTTTTTGTTTCTGTGGTTTTCTTTCTAGCCGCTGGCTTTTTAGTCTCTTTCGTCTCAGTTTTCTGAGTTTTACTTTTTTCAGCTTCTTCTTTTACTTTTTCCAAGATGCCTTTTGTTTTAGTACTACTTTTTCTTGCTGTTTTTGGAGCTTCTACGACAGTTTTGGTCTCAGTTTCTTCTGATTCAATAGCCTCAGCTTCTTCTTTCTCTTCTTCCTGAGTTTTTGTAATTTTAACCTCTACTTTTGAATAATCTTTTAGGTTATGTTTTACTCCATGGCCTTTATTTCCTTCCAAAACTGCATCTGCTAATACTTTCAAGATTAATTTAATTGAATTGATTGCATCATCATTTGCAGGGATTGGGTAATTAACACTTTCAGGGTCTGAATTTGTATCTACTACGCCAACAAGAGGAATACCGATTTTCCTACATTCTCTTACTGCTGCATGCTCATAGTTTGTATCCAAAACTACTACAGCTGTTGGCTTTGTTGATAAAGATTTAATTCCTGAGTAAAGTCTGTCTAATTTCTGCCATTCTTTCTTCATTCTTGAAACTTCGTACTTAGTTCTTCCCTGAACTCCTTCTTCAAACATAGTTTCAAGACTATTCAATTTATTCAAACTCTCTTTAATCATTTTGAAGTTTGTCAAAAGCCCTCCAGCCCATCTTACATTAATGAAATATGATCCTGCTCTGATTGCTTCTTCTTTAACAATATCGGATGCCTGTCTTTTTGTGGCTACAAACAATGCGTTCCCTCTTGATGCAGCATCTTTCAAGAATTGAGCAGCTTCATCAAGTTTGCTAATAGTCTGTTCGACATCGATAATATGGATATTGTTTTTCTCTCCGTAGATGAATTTTTTCATCTTTGGATTCCATCTCTTGGTCTCATGACCAAACTGAGCTCCAGCTTTTAGAAGTTCCTTTGCATCTGGAATTGCAACTGAATGTTTTGACGTAGTTTTATTCTCGTCCATATCCTTTTAATATTAAAAAGTAAATTATCTTCCGCAGAATGCCCGTTTAGGGAGGATTTTTATTCTGCGTGTTGGATTTGTAGGGAGATTATACCGTGAAATACGCAAGTATTGCTAGTCCTATTCTTCAATTTTCTTCTTTTTTATCTTAACAATATCCTTAACTTTCGGATAGTCAGGGTGCGCCCAGAATTCTCCAAACCTGCTTTTCTTCAAAATATACTCTCTTCCATCATCTGTTTTAGGTGTTTTGCCATATATTTTCTC
>Ga0079224_100011708_pt1 | contig 12102 bp, 10 predicted proteins | sample Stecom2015_FD_80414 | JGI IMG/M metagenome (GOLD analysis project Ga0079224, IMG submission 80414) | Agricultural soil microbial communities from Utah to study Nitrogen management - Steer compost 2015 | ecosystem: Environmental > Terrestrial > Soil > Agricultural land | place: USA: Utah... | reverse complement strand
CGGCGCGACAAGGTGGTGCTCGCCACCAAGTGTGGCCTCGTGTGGCACACGACCAAAGGCGCCCACTTCTTCGAGTACGACGGCAAGCCGGTGCACCGTTACCTCGGCGCGGATTCCATCGTCCATGAAGTCGAGCAGAGCCTGAAGCGTCTCGGGACCGATCACATCGACCTCTACATCACGCACTGGCAGGACCGGACGACACCGATTTCCGAGACGATGGAGGCGCTGCAGAAGCTGAAAGAGCAGGGCAAGATCCGTGCGATAGGCGCCAGCAACGTGTCTCCCGACGAGCTCGAGGCCTATCTGGCGGCCGGCGGGCTGGATGCCCTCCAGGAAGAGTACAGCATGATCAAGCGGGAGATTGAGACCACGCTGCTGCCCGCCTGCCGCCAGCACAACATCGCGATGCTCAGCTATTCCTCGCTGGCGCTCGGCCTGTTGTCGGGACGCATCGGGCCGGACCGGGGCTTCAAGGGCGACGACCTTCGGCGCGAGAACCCGCGCTTTTCCCTCGCCAACCGGCAGAAGGTCGAGGCGCTGATGCGCGACATCGCACCGGTCGTCGAGGCTCATGGCGCGACGCCGGCCCAGGTAGTGATTGCCTGGACGCTTCAGCAGCCCGGTATCACCTTTGCCCTGTGTGGCGCGCGCAATCCCGCCCAGGCGCGGGAGAACGCTGCTGCCGGGCGCCTTCGGCTTGCGCCAGCTGAAGTCGACGCCATCAGCGCGGCCGCCAGACGCCATCTGACCGACCTCGACGGCTGAAAATCGAGCGAACAACGAAACACACAGGCTCGCCGCGCAGGCGGGAACAGCAGAGCGATGCCCAGACAACGACAACAGGACCTGAACCGGATGCGTCTCGACGGCGCATTCGACGTCATTGTCCTGGGGGGTGGCATCAACGGTGTCGGCGTATACCGGGAACTCACATTGCAGGGCCTGCGCGTGTTGCTGGTGGAGCGTAACGACTTCTGTTCAGGCTGCAGTGCAGCGCCGTCACGGATGATCCATGGCGGGCTGCGATATCTGGAAAACGGCGAGTTCGGCCTTGTCTGGGAATCGTTGCGGGAGCGCGACGCGCTGCTTGCCAATGCGCCGCACATGGTGCGGCCTCTGCCCACCACGATCCCCATTGAGTCACTGTTCTCCGGCATGATGAACGGGGCGGTCGGTTTCTTCGGTCTGTCCGGGCGGCCCGCCAGCCGCGGCGCTCTGCCGATCAAGATCGGCCTGATGCTTTACGACTGGATCACGCGTCATCGCCGCAGGCTGCCTCGCCACCGCTTCCGGGGAGCGCGATCGACGCTGGCCCTCTGGCCGGCGCTGTCGCCCAAACTGCGCTTCTCGGCAACCTACTACGACGCCTGGATCAGCTATCCCGAGCGGCTTGGCGTCGAACTCATCCTCGACACGCAACGGCTCGCGCCAGACAGCATCGCTCTCAACCATGCTGAACTGACGCCCCAGGGCCACGGTTTCATGGTCACGGACAAGACCAGCGGGGAACAGGTGCCGGTTTCGGCGCGGGCGATGGTCAACGCCACGGGAGCATGGCTCGATGAGTCGCTCGCCCTGATGGCCGACGGTTCAGCGGACGTTGAGCCCTTCGTGTCCGGCACGAAAGGGTCGCACCTGGTCCTGGACCATCCCGAACTGTACGCCGCGCTTGGCGGCCACATGATCTTCTTCGAGCATGCCGATGGCCGGGTCTGCATCGTTTTTCCCTATCTCGGCAGGGTGCTGGCCGGTTCCACCGACATTCGGGTCGACAGGGCGGCGCGCGTTCGCTGCGAGCCCGAGGAGCGGGACTACATATTGGAGGCGCTGCATCGGGTATTTCCGGGCATAGAGGTCGGGTCGGAGCACATCGTGTTCAGCTATAGCGGCATCCGGCCGCTGCCGCGCAGCGACCACGAATTCACTGGGCGCATTCCGCGCAGCCATTTCGTCCACAGGCTGGACCGCGCCGTACCCCAGTTCTGCATGGTGGGGGGCAAGTGGACCACGTTCCGCGCCTTTGCCGAGCAGACCGCTGATGCAGTCCTGGCGGAACTCGGGAAGCCGCGCGTGGCCAGCACGTTGGACATGCCCATCGGAGGCGGAAGCGGCTTTCCGCCGGAAGCGGGGACGCTCGCCGCCGAACTCGTCAAGCGTCACGACATCCCAGCCGATCGTGCAGCGCATCTCGTTGATCTCTACGGTACGCGCGCAGAGGAGGTCTTGGCATTCTGCAAGAGGCGGTCTGACGACAGGCCGCTCGTGGAAGGCTGCCAGGTCACGACTGGCGAGATCGCCTTCCTGGTGCAGCACGAGTTTGCCCTCGGCCTCGCGGACGTGCTGCTGCGACGCACGCCGCTGTCGATCCGCGGCATTGTCTCGACCGAACTTACCTGCAGTGCGGCGGCGGTGCTGGCGGATGAGCTCGGCTGGGACGAAGTGAAGACAACAAGGGAAGTCAAGACATTCACCGCGGAACTTGCCGACTATCACGGCGTCTCGCCGGAGATGCTCGACCAGCGCGACAAGAGGAGGAGCTAGCCATGCGCATCAGCACGAAGGCACGGATGAACCGGCTATTTAACGGGGGCGGCTGCCTCGACGTGGCGATCGATCATGGAGTGTGCAACGAGCCGAGCTTCCTCGCCGGACTGGAAGACATGAACGGCGTAGTGGATGCGCTGGTCGCCGCCGGACCGGACGCGATCCAGATGAACTATGGCCAGGCCGACCTGCTGCAGAGCCGTCCCGAGCGGAACAAACCTGCTCTGGTCATGCGCATCGACATGGGTAACACTTACAACGCTCAGCGGCACAGGCATATGTGGGCTTTACTGCAGAACCAGGACGAACCGCTGATCGGCGCGCTTGAGATGGATGCTGCCTGCGTGGTGGTGAACCTCTTCATGCTCCCCGACGAGCCGGATCTCTTCCGCCAATGCGTGGAAAACATCTCGCGGGTGCGCGCCGACTGCCATCGCTACGGCATGCCGCTGATGATCGAGCCGCTGGTCATGCTGCCCAATGAGGTGAGGGGGGGCTACCAGGTCGATGGGGATGCGGACAAGATCGTCACGCTGGTGCGGCTGGCTGCTGAAATGGGCGCAGACATCATCAAGGCCGACCCGACAGACGATCCTGAAGAATTCCATCGGGTGGTGGAGGCCGCGCGCGTGCCGGTGCTGGTGCGCGGCGGCGGCAAGGAGGATCTCAAGACGGTGCTCGCGAAGTCGGCGGTCCTGCTGAAGCAGGGCGCCAAGGGACTGGTGTATGGCCGCAACATCTACCAACACGCCAATCCCGCGGCGGTGGTCAACGCGCTGATGGCGATGATCCATCGCGGCGCGGGGGGCGAGGAAGCGTGGGACATCTACAACCGTGGCTGATCGCGAGCGCTATCTCCTCGGTCTCGACGCCGGCAACACGGTCATCAAGGCGGTGCTGTTCGACACGTCCGGTCGGCAGGTCGCGGCCCATGGTGTCGACGGCGCGACCCACCAGCCCGCGCCCGGCATGTTCGAGCGCTCACTGCCGGAGCTTTGGGAAAATGCCAGGGCGGCGATCTCCGGCTGCATCGCCGCGGCCGGCATCGATGCGCGAGACATCATGGCGATTGGCGTCGCGGGCCACGGAAACGGGCTGTACCTGCTCGATCGGGAGGGCGCGCCGTTGATCGGGATCCAGTCGCTGGATTCACGCGCAGCCGAACTCGCGGCGGAGCTCGATGCTGCAGCAGGGGCGCAGATGCATGCGATTTCCTTGCAGCGGCCATGGCCCTCGCAGACACCTGTCCTGCTCGCATGGCTCAAGCGCCACCGCCGCGAACTCTATGCGAAAGCCGGAACCCTTCTGTTCGCCAAGGATGTGTTGACCTGGCATCTGACGGGCGAGCGGGCCAGCGAGATTTCCGACATGTCGGGCGCCGGGCTGCTGCGGCTGCCTGAGGCCAGCTACGACAGGAGCCTTCTTGCGCTTTACGGGCTGGACGACGCGCAGGCCATGCTTCCGCCGCTGCATCAGCCATCGAGTGCGGTGGGAGTCGTCACCGCTGACGCCGCCGCGGCGACCGGTCTGGCCGAAGGAACGCCCGTGGTGGCGGGCTATTTCGATGTCGTGGCCTCGGCTCTCGGCTCCGGGGCAGTCGGCGTGGGAGCGGCTTCGATCGTTGTGGGAAGCTGGTCGATCAACCAGGTCTTCTCCGACGCGCCGGTGCACGATGAGCGCGTCTTCATGGTCGCTGCCTTTGGTCCCGACCGCTTCGTCAACATGGAAAACAGCGCGACCTCGGCCGCAAATCTGGAATGGTATGTGCGCACGCTGGTCGAGCGCGGCAACCATCACGCCGATCCGTTCGGCTTCGTCAACAGTGCGGTCGCCGAGGTTACGCCCGCACATGACGATCCGCTGTTTCATCCGTTTCTCTACGGCGGTCGCCTCGGCGCCCACCAGCGCGGCGGCTTCTTCGGCTTGACCGGATGGCACGGTGAGGGGCACCTGCTGCGTGCGCTGTTCGAAGGCGTGATGTTCGAGCATCGCCGCCATGTCGAGGTGCTCGCAGAGGCCGGCGTGACCTTTTCAAAGGTGGCGCTGTCAGGCGGCGGTTCCCGCTCGCCACATTGGCCTCAGATGTTCGCCGACGGGCTGGGGGTAGACGTGACTGTCGCCGAAGCGCGGGAGACGGGCGCGCTCGGGGCGGCGATCGCTGCGGCGGTGGGGGTTGGCCTGCACCCAGACGAGGCGGCCGCCGTCTCGGCCATGACTCGGCCGGCGCGTTCCTTTGCGCCCAATCCCGGCATGCGTGCGCACTACGACAGGCGCTATGCCATCTGGAGGAGGCTCACGGAGGCGCTCGACCCGCTGTGGCAGGAACTGGGGGCGAGAACAGAGGCATGACCACCGAAGGCCGATACGACTACATCATCGTTGGTGCCGGAACGGCAGGCTGCGTTCTTGCCAACCGGCTGACTGCTGACGGGCGCACCCGCGTGCTGCTGCTCGAAGCCGGCGGCTCCGACAACTATCACTGGGTGCACATCCCGGTCGGCTATCTCTACTGCATCGGCAACCCGCGCACCGACTGGATGATGAAGACGGCACCGGAGCCGGGTCTCAACGGCCGCTCGCTGGTCTATCCGCGGGGCAAGGTGCTGGGCGGCTGCACCTCGGTCAACGGCATGATCTACATGCGCGGGCAGGCAGCCGATTATGACGGCTGGCGCCAGCTGGGCAATGTCGGCTGGGGCTGGGACGACGTGCTGCCCTACTTCATCCGCTCCGAGGATCATCATGGGGGCGCAAGCGCGCTTCATGGCAGCGGCGGCGAATGGAAAGTGTCGCGCCAGCGGCTCACCTGGGACATCCTGCTCGCAGTCCAGGAAGGCGCGAAAGAATTCGGCATCATGCCGCGCGCCGACTTCAACGACGGCGACAACGAGGGCTCCGGCTTCTTCGAGGTCAATCAGAGGCGCGGCATACGCTGGAATACGGCAAAGGCCTTTCTGCGGCCGGCCCTGAAACGGCCCAATCTACGCGTCGTGACGGGTGCGATGACCGAATCGCTGATGCTCGAAGGGCGCCGTGTCGTCGGCGTGCGCTACAGGCGGGCCGGGATACTGCGCGAAGTCCGCGCCGACGCGGAGGTGCTGCTCGCCGCAGGCTCGGTCAACTCGCCGAAACTGCTCGAACTCTCCGGCATTGGCCGGCCCGACGTGCTCGCCAATCTTGGCATAGACGTCGTGCATGCGATGCGGGATGTCGGGGAAAACCTCCAGGACCATCTTCAGATCCGCACGGTCTTCAAGGTGACCGGCGTCAAGACGCTCAATGCCGTCTTCAACAGCCGCTTCGGTAAGGCGGGCATGGCGCTCCGCTATGCGCTGACGCAGAGCGGGCCAATGTCCATGGCGCCCAGTCAGTTCGGCATGTTCACGCGCTCGGACCCGTCTCGCGCCACGCCTGACCTCGAATATCACGTCCAGCCGCTATCGACAGACCGGCTCGGCGACCCGCTGCACGCCTTCCCGGCGATAACCGTCTCTGTCTGTAATCTGCGGCCAGAAAGCCGCGGTTGCATCCACGCGGTGTCGCGCGACCCGGAGGCCCAGCCCGACATCAGGCTGAACTACCTCTCCGCCCTCGCGGACCGGGACGTTGCCGTCAAGGCCGTACGGCAGGCACGGCAGATCATGACGGCGCGCCATCTCGCCCGCTACCGGCCGGAGGAAGTCTTGCCCGGCCCGGCTGTGCAATCCGAGCAGGAACTGCTTGAAGCGATCGGGAACATCGCAACGACGATCTTCCATCCGGTCGGCACTTGCCGGATGGGCATAGACGATGATGCGGTGGTCGATCCGCAGTTGAAGGTGAAGGGACTCGCGGGCCTGCGCGTGATCGACGCTTCGATCATGCCGCGAATCGTCTCCGGCAACACGGCATCGCCCGTCGTCATGATCGCGGAAAAGGCGGCCGACATGATCCGGGCGGGCGCCTGACCAGAGGCTGTCCCGATGACGCCCACTTGCGCGGTTGTTCGGCCATGATTTGAGCGGACCGGCGTCTGGCTTGGTCGATCGGTAAGCCGTGGGCGATACTCAACCTTGCAGCACGGCAGACTGCGCGTGCCGTAACGCGTCTGCGCTGGAGATGCGAAGACCGAGCGCGGCTGCGCTTGATGCGACGGCCTCGACAAGCGCGGCGTTCGAGGCGGCCATGCTGCCGTCCGGCAGGAACAGATTGTTCTCGAAGCCGACGCGTGCGTGCCCGCCGAAGAGGGCGCCAGCGGTCACGCAGGCGGCCTCGCGCTTGCCGAATGCGCAGACCATCCAGTGATTGAAGCGCGGCATGCCTCGGGCCAGGAAGGGCAGAAGGTCGGCGGGCTCGGACGTCTGGCCAACGGCATAGCGTCCTAGGACATAGAGGACAGGAATGTCCTTCCACGGCACGATGCCGCGTTCGATCAAGTTCTCGAGACGCATCGCTTCGGATGCATCGTAGAGTATGATCTGCGGAAGGACGTCCTCCCGCGCCATCCATGCGAGCAGGCCCGCGAAGGCGGTCTCCGCACTCTCGTCCGGGACGAATTCGCGCAGGGCAAGCGATGCCGCCTCCGGACGCACGGACTTGAGCACTGCAGCCTGCTCGGAGGGGCGATAGATCCCCAGCGACTCGGTCGTTATCTGCACCATGAGCCGGCCGCCCACTTCCACGCGGATTGCATCGATTGCCGCCCGATAGGCCTCGGCGTCGAGGAGATGGCGGCCATCGGCATCGCGCACATGCACATGGATCATGGAGGCGCCGGCCTCGGCGCATTCCGCGGCCGTCCGCGCGAGTTCAGCCGGGCCCAGCGGGATGGCGGGATGGTCGGCCCGCGTCCGGCGGCCGCCATTGGGCGCCACGGCGATCGCCAGAGGGCGTGAAGGGGCGAGGTCATTCGGGGACATGATCCAAATAGATCATAATTGGCATCCATAAAACAAGTGTTGCATTGCAATCATTCATCCCCTACGAATGAGGCATGCGAGAAACGCCTCTTGCCAAGCAGATCATCGAGGAGTTCGAGACCCTGCCGGGTCAGTTGCAGCGTGCTGCGCGCTATGTGCTGGAACATCCCCGCGACGTAGCCCTGCTCTCGATGCGCGAGCAGGCGCGGCAGGCCGACGTCCAGCCGGCCACGATGACGCGGCTGGCGAAGCATCTCGGTTTTTCCGGCTATGAAGACGTGCGGCAGCTCCATGCCGACGCCATGCGAGGCGAGGAGACGGGGTTTGCCGGCAAGGTCGACGTCCAGGTCGAGAGCCAGAAGCTGAGGGGCGATCATTCGCTCGCGGCGGACATCATCGGCGTGGTCAGAAGCCAGGTTTCCGGGCTGGCCCGGTCCGAGGCGCTCGACCGGCTGGTCGATGCTGCGCGGCTCATCGCAAGCGCGCGACGGATCTATTGCCTCGGCCTGCGCTCGAGCCATTCCACCGCCTGGCATCTCCACTACATCCTGTCGCTTGCCGGCAGGCAGTCGATCATGCTCGACGCCGTCGGTGGCATCGGGATCGATCCGCTCGGCAGCGCGACAGCCGACGATGTGCTCGTGGCGGTGAGCGTGCTGCCCTATACGCGGCAGACCGTCGAGATTACCGATTATGCGCAGACGAGCGGCGTCCGGGTGGTGGCGATAACCGACAGTCCCGTCGCGCCGCTGGCGCAACGCGCTGCCTGTACGCTGATCGTGCCAACCGAAAGCCCCTCGTTTCTGCACAGTATGTCGTCGGCGTTCCTGGTGGCCGAAATTCTCGGCGCGTTGGTCGCGGGAAATGGCGGAGAGGCGGCGCACGAGGCGCTGGCCCGCGTCGACAGGCAATCGGCAGCGCTCAACATCCACTACCAGACGAGAAGCAGGCGTCCATGACCCGGATTCTCCACCGCGCAATCCACTCGACACCGCCGGTCGCGGTGGGCGGCAAGGGCGTCGAGCTCTTCGATGCGGACGGCAAGGCCTATATCGACGCTTCGGGCGGTGCGGCGGTCTCATGCCTTGGCCACGGACATCCGGACGTGCTTGCGGCAATGCATGCCCAGATCGACAGGCTGGCCTACGCCCATACGGCATTCTTCACCTCGCAGCCGGCAGAGGAACTGGCCGAAATCCTGGTCGAAAGTGCACCGGAAGGGCTCAGTCATGCTTATCTCGTCTCCGGCGGGTCCGAGGCGATCGAGGCGGCGCTGAAGATGGCGCGGCAGTATTTCGTAGAGAAAGGCGAGCCCCAGCGTCGGCACATCATCGCGCGCCGCCAGAGCTATCACGGCAACACGCTGGGCGCGTTGGCCGCCGGTGGCAATGAATGGCGGCGGTCGCAATTCAAGCCGCTGCTGATCGAGACCCACCATATCGACCCCTGTTATGCCTACAGGCTGCAGGAGACCGGTGAGAGCGACGCCGCCTATGCGGCGCGAGCCGCACAGAAGCTTGAGGACAAGATCCTCGAACTCGGCGCGGACCAGGTCATCGCCTTCATTGCCGAGACGGTCGTTGGTGCAACGGCGGGTGCCGTGCCGCCCGTGGCGGACTATCTCAAACATATCCGGGCGATCTGCGACCGCTACGGCGTGCTCCTTATCCTCGACGAGGTGATGTGCGGCATGGGCCGTTGCGGTACGCTGCATGCCTGCGAGCAGGATGGCGTGGCCCCCGACCTGATGACGCTCGCCAAGGGGCTGGGAGGCGGCTACCAGCCTATCGGCGCCGTCCTGCTTTCGGGCAAGATCTACGAGGCCTTTGCCACGGGCTCCGGCTTCTTCCAGCACGGTCACACCTATATGGGCCATCCCACTGCGGCCGCGGCCGCCGTGGCGGTGCAACAGGTCATCCGCCGCGATCGCCTTCTCGAAAACGTGGTGGCGATGGGCGAGGAGCTCGACCGCAGGCTGACCGAAAGGCTCGGCAACCACCACCATGTCGGCGACATACGGGGGCGGGGTCTGTTCCGCGGTGTTGAGCTGGTGGAAGACCGGACATCGAAACGCCCGTTCGATCCGGCAGCCAGGCTCCACGCCCGCATCAAGAAGGAAGCGATGGCGCGCGGCCTGGTGGTCTATCCGATGGGCGGCACGATCGACGGTCGGCGCGGCGACCATGTGCTCATCGCTCCGCCCTTCATCGTCGAAACCGCGGACATCGATCGCATCGTCGATCGGTTCGGTGACGCCGTCGAGGCGGCGATTGCCCAGATCCCGGCCTCGTTGCGAACGGCCGGGCAGAATGACAACCACTCACGAACAGGGGAATAGGTCATGAAACTTCGCAGTCTCGCCATCGCGGCTTTCGCCGCCGCCGTCGCATTTGCGCAGCCGCTGCGCGCCGACGACCTCGTGGTCGCCACCGACACGGCCTTCGTGCCCTTCGAGTTCAAGGAAGGGGACAAGTATGTCGGTTTCGACATCGATCTATGGGACGCGATCGCGAAAGAGATCGGCGTCACCTACACGTTGCAGCCGATGGACTTCAACGGCATCATCCCGGCGCTGCAGACCAAGCAGGTCGACGTCGCGCTCGCGGGTATCACCATCAAGGAGGAGCGGCAGAAGGTCATCGACTTCTCTGACGGCTACTACGACAGCGGCTTCCTCCTGATGGTTCCGGCCGACAGCGATATCAATGGTCCCGACGACCTGAAGGGCAAGACGCTCGCGGTGAAGACCGGAACCTCCGCGACGGACTATGCAAAGGAGCATTTCAAGGAAACCGAGCTGCGGCAGTTCCCCAACATCGACAACGCCTATCTCGAGCTGCAGACTGGCCGTGTCGACGCTGCCATGCATGATACGCCGAACGTGCTCTACTATGTGGCGACGGCAGGCGGCGGCAAGGTTAAGGCTGTCGGGCAGCAGATGATGGCGCATCAGTACGGCATCGGCTTTCCCAAGGGCAGCGAGCTGGTTGCCAAGGTCAATGCGGCGCTCGCCAACATGAAGAAGGACGGCCGCTACAACGAAATCTACAAGAAGTGGTTCGGCACCGAGCCGCGGAGCTGATCGAGCGCGTGCGCGCCGGAATTCCGGCGCGCACCCCTGAAGGAGGAGGATCGGCATGGAATTCGACTGGTCCGTCATCGCCGATGCGATGCCCGCGCTGCTCGGCGGCGCGCGGCTGACGATCCTCATCACGCTTGCGGGTCTTGCCGGCGGGCTTCTCGTCGGGTTCGTTGCCGGCTTGATGCGCGCCTATGGCAATCGCCTGCTCAATGCGATCGCCTTCCTCTACATCGAGCTGATCCGCGGCACGCCGATCGTCGTGCAGGTGATGTTCATCTATTTCGCGCTGCCGGTGCTGGCCGACGTCCGGGTCAATCCGATGACGGCCGCCATCACTGCAATCGTGGTCAATGCGGGCGCCTACATTGCCGAAATCGTGCGCGGCTCCTTTCTCTCCGTGCACAAGGGGCTCAAGGAAGCGGGCCTCGCCCTCGGCCTGCCGATGTGGAAGGTGCTTGTCTACATCATCGGCCCGGTCGCCTTCCGCCGCATGATCCCGCCGCTCGGCAACCAGTTCATCGTCAGCCTCAAGGACACGTCGCTGTTCATCGTCATCGGCGTCGGTGAGCTCACGAGGCAGGGGCAGGAAATCATGGCCGCCAATTTCCGGGCGGTCGAGATCTGGACAGCGGTGGCGATCCTCTACCTCATCATGACCGGCACACTGACGTTGATCCTGCGCGTCACCGAAAAGAGGATGCGGATCCTATGAGCATCGTCGAGTTCAGGCAGGTCACAAAGACATTCGGACCGGTCGTGGTGCTGCGCGAGGTCGATCTCGCGATCGACCCGGGCGAGGTGGTGGTTCTCATCGGCCCCTCGGGTTCGGGCAAGTCGACGCTTCTCCGCTGCATCAATGCTCTGGAAGAGATCAATGGCGGCGACCTGATCGTCGACGGCATCAGCGTCAGGGGCAGCCGTTCGCAGGTTCGCCAGATCCGACAGGAAGCCGGCATGGTGTTCCAGCAGTTCAACCTTTTCCCGCAGATGACCGCGCTGGAGAATGTCGCCTTCGGGCCGCGGCGTGTCCGCGGGCTGAGCCGAGCCGAGGCAACCGAACAGGCACGGGAGCTGCTGGCGAAGGTCGGACTTGCCGATCGCGGCCATCACTATCCGTCTGAACTCTCGGGCGGCCAGCAGCAGCGCGTCGCCATTGCCCGCGCGCTGGCGGTGAAACCCAAGCTGATGCTTTTCGACGAACCGACATCGGCGCTTGATCCGGAGTTGCGCCATGAGGTGCTGCGCGTCATGCAGGCGCTTGCCGAGGACGGGATGACGATGATCGTGGTGACCCATGAGATGGCCTTTGCCCGCCAGGTCGGGACGCGGCTGATCTTCATGGAGGACGGCAAGATCTCGGTGGACGGCAATCCCGCCCAACTGCTCGCCAATACGGATAACCCGCGACTGAAGGATTTCCTGCAGCATGTCCACTGACGCCGGAAGCCTTGGCTTCCTTGAGGCGTCGGGGACGCCTTTTGACATCGGCATGACACTCGGGCGTTTCGGCGCGGGCATCGTGCACGACTATCTGGTTTCCACACCGGCCTGGCAGTCGGTTATGGCGTTTCGCGG